>Ga0070741_10008525_pt1 | contig 20506 bp, 18 predicted proteins | sample Coa_R1_4_FD_66440 | JGI IMG/M metagenome (GOLD analysis project Ga0070741, IMG submission 66440) | Surface soil microbial communities from Centralia Pennsylvania, which are recovering from an underground coalmine fire - Coalmine... | ecosystem: Environmental > Terrestrial > Soil > Unclassified ...
GCCGAGCAGGAGCCCCGCCGCCACGTCCGTGAGCCAGTGCCGCTCGAGCCAGAGCCGGCTCCAGCCGACGGCGAGCACGAAGGTCAGGGCGAGCGGCGTCGCGATCCGGCGGAGCGTCGGACCGCCGAACGGCGGGCCGAGCCGGAGCGCGGCGGCGACGCAGATCGCGGCGTTCGCGACGTGGCCGCTCGGGAAGCTCTGATCCGCCGCGTCGACCCACGGGGGCAGGCCGGGCCGGTTCCGTTCGAAGAGGAACTTCAACGCCTGGACGAGGAGCAGCGCGAGCGCGAGCAGCACGAGGACGCCGACGCCCTCCGCCCGGCGCCCCTTCACGACGGCGGTCGCGACCGACGTGCCGGCGAGGAGCGCGGCCAGGTACGGCGCCGCGTTCGTGAACGTGCGGACGCCGTCGCCCGCGCGGCATGCTCGCAGCCCGGTGAAGTACGCCAGGGTCCACGCGTCCCACCAGCCGAGGTCCGGCAGCGCGGCCGCGAGCCCGAAGACGGCGCCGAGCGCGGCTGTCCCGACGAGGAGCGAGAGCACGACGCGCGTCTCGCCGCGCGCCTCCACCGGCGGCGACGCGCCGGGCCCCCGGCGCACGGGGACCGCGCTCACCGTTCACCCTTGGGCATCGGGCGCTCGTGTAGCAGAGGTCGGATGAACGGAGCGTGAAGCGGCGCACCCTTCAGCCGGCGCGGGCGAGCGGCAGCCGCACGGTGACGCGGGCGCCGCCCTCGGCGGCCCGGCCGATCGCGATCTCGCCGCGGTGTCGCGCGACGATCTCGCGGCAGAGCGCGAGGCCGAGCCCGCTCCCGCCGCCGGCGCCCGGGCCGCGGCGGAACGGCTCGAACACACGGGGGACCTCCTCCGGCGGGATGCCGGGACCGGCGTCGCACACCTCGATCGTCGCCCGGTCGTCGGCCCCGCGGACGACGAGGCGGACCGCCGTCGCGGGCGGCGTGTGACGGAAGGCGTTGTCGAGGAGGTTCAGGAGGAGCCGCTTCAGGAGGTCCGGCGCGCCGCGGACGGCGACGCCGCTCGTGGCGTCGACGGCGAAGGGCCGCTGCTGCTCCTGGGCGACCGGCTCCATGAACTCGGCGACCTCGCGGGCGAGCGCGTCGAGCGGGACCGTGTCGAGGCGGCCGTTCCGCTCCGCCGCGCCGGCCTCGACCGTGGTGAGCGCGAGGAGGTCCTCGGCGAGGCGCTCCAGCCGCTCGGCCTGCTCGAGGGCGTCGAGGAGCCCGTCGCGGTACGTCTCGGCGGAGCGGCCCGGGGCGAGCGCGACCTCCAAGTGCGCGCGCAGCGCCGCGATCGGCGTGCGCAGCTCGTGCGCCGCATCCGCCGTGAACCGCCGGAGGTGGCCGACGGCGCGCTCGAGGCGGGCGAGGAGCCGGTTCAGCACGGCCGAGAGGCGATCGACCTCCGCCGTCCGGTGCGGCGCCAGCCGACGATCGAGCGAGCCCGCCTCGATCGTCTCGAGCTCCGCCGCGAGCCGGCCGAGCTCGGCCGTCGCCCGGCCGGCCATCGCCCACGCGAGCACGGCGAGCACGACGAGGACGCCCGCGCTCCCGCCCGCGATCAGGAGCCGCGCGCGACGGATCGCCCGGCTCACGCGCATCGCTCCCACGCCGATCGTGATCGTGCCGCCGTCGGGCGTCGGGTGGCGCGCGATGCGGATCGTCGCGCCGCGACGGGTGTACGTGAACGCGCGCGCGGGCGGCGGCGGGTTGCGGGACCGGCCGAGCCGCGCAGGAACGGCGCCCGCGGACGCGAGAAGCCGGCCGTCCGCCGCCGTCACCCGCACGAACTTCCCCGCCCCGAGGTCGCGCTCGTCGGCGAGCCGGGCGACGGCCGACGCGAGCTCGTCGGCGTGCCCCAGCGCGGAGAGGATCGTGAGCGTCTCCGCCTCCTCCTCGAGCGCGGCGTCGACCGGCCCCCAGGCCGCCTCCTCGACGAGCGACGACATCTCGAGCGCCGCCGCGAGGAGCACGACGGCCGCCACCCCGGTGAAGAGGAGCGTGAGACGCCAGCGGAGGCTCCGGACGCGCATCACCGCGCGCGCTCGCCGAGGACGAAGCCCGCGCCGCGCACCGTGTGGAGGAGCGGCGGCCCCCCGGCCGCCTCGAGCTTCCGCCGCACCCGGCTCACGTGCACGTCGACCAGGTTCGAGAGCCCGTCGTAGCTCTCGTCCCAGCAGTGCTCGAGCAGCATCGAGCGCGTGACGAGCTCGCCCGCGTGCCGCATGAAGTAGTGGAGGATCGAGAACTCCTTCACGGTGAGCGCGACCGGGACGCCCCCGCGGCGGACCTCGAAGCGCGCCGGGTCGAGCTCGAGGTCGGCGACCCGGAGCACGGCCGGCGCGACGATCGTGCCGCGGCGGAGGAGCGCACGGAGCCGCGCGAGCAGCTCCGGGAACGCGAACGGCTTCTGGAGGTAGTCGTCGGCCCCGGCGTCGAGCCCCTCGACCCGGTCGGAGAGACTGCCGCGCGCCGTGAGGACGAGGACCGGGACGTCGTCGGTACGCGCGCGGAGCGCGCGGATGAGGTCGAGGCCCTCGCCGTCGGGCAGGCCGAGGTCGAGCACGAGGAGGTCGTAGCCGTTCGTGGCGAGGAGCGCGCGCGCATCGGCGGCCGAGGAGGCCGCGTCGACGGCGTATCCCGCGGCGCCGAGCCCGGTGCGAAGCGCGGCCACGAGCGAGAGGTCGTCCTCGACGATCAGAAGACGCATGGCGATCGGGGGAAGAGACTACGACGGCGCCGGGCTGACGGCGAGGGGGCGGCGGCGCGTCTCCCGGGCACGCCGCCGGTGCCGTCCGTTCGCGTGAACGCCATGAACTCGGAGGCGACCGCCCCGCAGCCGTTCGATGGAACGGCCGACGGAGCGATCCGCGTCCATCGCCGCGGGTGCATGCGGCGGGCGGGGGGGGAGCTACCAGACGCTCATCAACGACGCCGTGCGCGAGTATACCCGGCGACAGCCCGAGCCTCTCGAGAGGACGATTCGCCGTGCCCCTCGCCAGGAGCTGGGTAGAGGAACTCGGCGCGCAGCCGGCAGAAGGCATCGACACGCCTCACGACCGAGCGGTGAGCGGCCTGCACCGAACGTCCGCGAGAAGGGCGCCGTCTGCGCGCAGGTCCATTCCATCGCTTGGTCAGGCGGCAATTGTGAGCTTCTTCAGCGAGGCACGAGCTGAACGATCGGGATGACTCGTCCCGCCTTCGCAGCCCGCGCACGGTAGTCGGCGTACGCAGAGAAGACCCGGTCGGCGAGATCCCACGGTCGCCGCCGCTCGGCTTCGTCCTCCACGAGCGAACGAATTACTCCGGCCGCCCGCCATCCGGCAAGGCGCGTCGACGCGTCGGACGGTTCCGACGAGGCTGGCCGCCGGCCTCACCCCTCGCGCGCGTCGCCGGCGGCGTGCGGCAACGCGAGCGGCATCGCGCTCGCGACGACCGGTCCGTCGCCGTCCGCGACGACGTGGAGCCACGGCATGCGGAGCGGGAGGCGCGGCCGGGGCATCGCGATTTCCAGGCGAAGCGTCGCTCCGTGCAGGACGGCGTGGCGGACCGGATGCCCGGCGCCCGTGCGCGGGTCGAGGAACGTCTCGCGCCGCGGCGCCGGTCCCAGGCGGCGGACGAGCGCGGCGAGCTGGGAGGCGTGCGCGAAGGCCGCCCGGTGCTTGCGGGCGCGCGTCGCCCGGTCGAGCGTGAGGCGCATCCGGTCGCCGGGCCCGACCCTGCCGTGAACGAGGTACGCGAGCCGCGCGAAGGGGATGCTTCCCGCGCACCGCTCGCACGCGAGCGTCAGGAGGACGGCGAGGGCGCTGTGGTCCGGATGCCGGTCGTCGAGGTCGGGGCCCACGACGACCGTGGGCGCGAACGCGGCGATTTTCGCCGCGAGGACGTCGATCGAACCGCCGCCCCCGCCGAGGAGGAGCCGGGTCAGGCCCTGGTCGGCGAAGCCGAGGAACCGGAGGGCGGCGGCGTCCACGCCGAGCGCCTCGACGGCCGCCATCGTCTCGTCGCGGCGCCGCGCGCCCCAGCGCACCTCGTTCTCCTCGCCGATCTGCCAGCGGCATTCGGCGGCCCGCTGCGCCCACGGGTTGCTCTCGCCGTCGGTGACCACGAGGACGCGGATCGCGGCGCCGTGGGCGGCCGCACGGGCCAGGAGTCCGCCGCAGCCGAGCGTCTCGTCGTCCGGATGCGGTGCGATCACCAGCACGCGGGCGTGCGGCCCCAGGACCGACGACCACCATCCTTCGGACGGGTCCGTCATCGTGGCTTCTCCGGACCCGCGGCGCGGATGAAGCCGCGCTCGACGGCGCGCGCCCAAAGGACCGCCAGGCGCCCCTCGTTCCCCGCCGGCACGTACAGTGCGCACCGGGTGCGAGCCGGCGCGGCCCGGTGTACGGCGTCCCGTCGAGGCGACCCGCCGGCGGGTCGCCCGTGCCGACGACCGCGTACTCGGCCGGCACGCCGAGCGTGAACGGCATTTCCACGCCGGGCGCCGGCGCGACGCCGAGCCGCCGTCCGACGACGCGGAGCCGGCCGACCACGACGTAGCTCTGCGTCGGGAAGGCGCGCGTCCGCGGGCCGTAGCGGTGGAGGTCCGCCGCGGCCACCGGCGCCTCGGTGGCGCGGAGCGTCTCGGGGACGTCGTCGGCCAGCAGGTCGCGTCGCACCCGGAGCCGCGTCACGTCCTCGAACACCCACCAATACGGCCGCCGTCGAAAGATCGTCTCCCCCTTGGCATCCATGACGAGGTCGCCCGGAGTCGTGAGGCGAAGCACGTCACGGAGGAGCGCCGTTTCGCGGGTGTCGGCGCGCCACGGCTTCGCCTCGTGGACCAGCACGCCGCCGAGGACGAGGGCGACGGCGGCCGGCACGACGGCGCCCCTGCCGAGCGCGCACACGATCGGCGTGAGGAGGAGGGTGAGGACGGGATCGAACGGCAGCCGGTCCTGACGCGTGACGAGGGGCCAGACGGCGGCGATCGCCGTGCCGTACAGACCGAGGACGACCACGACCAGCACGCGGCGCATGCGCTGCGCAGGGCGGTCGGCGGTGCGGTGCGCGAGCCAGGCCAGGGCGGCGGTCGCGGCGGCGCACGGCAGGAACCAGGCCAAGCGACGATCGGCATCGGTGCCGCCCAGGCCGGGGACGAGCTGGTACGCGACGGTGCAGTCGTAGAAGGGGCCGAACGCGCCCCGTGCGGCAAAGAAGGGCGCCCGGGAGCGGGCGCGACGGCGCCTTCGGCGGGCGATGCCTGTCGCCGACCGGCTCCGACTGCTCGTCCGGCCCGCTCGCGCACGATGTGATGCACCCACGCCTGCGACGAGGCAGGCGGCGATTCGCGCCCTCGCCCGTCCCGCGCCTCCCCAACGGCGCGCGCGTCGACGGCGCCCGCGCGACCGCGTCGGCCTCTACGCCCCCGCGGGGCTGGTCCCCCGACGCCCCGCCGACCCCGCCCGCCGCCCCACCGCCTCCACCCGCGCCGCCACCGACTTGAACGCCGGCGTCTTCGACCGCGGATCGAGCCGCCGCGGCACGACCGCGTTCGCCTCCGGGTAGTACATCGCGATGTTCCCCGGCCGGAGCGCCCCGAGCACCACCGTCACCTCGAGCGCGCCGGTCGCCGTCGAGACGACGACGCGCTCCCCCTCCGCGACCTCGAGCCGGGCCGCGTCCTCCGGCGCCAGGAAGACGACGTCGCGGCGCGTGGTGCCGCGGTAGAGGTCCTCCTCCTCGTAGACGACCGTGTTGAACTGCCCCTCGGAGCGGATGGTCATGAGGCGGAGCTCGCCGGGACCGACGGGGGGCGGCGGGACGGGGGTCGGGTGGAAGCGAGCGCGGCCGTCGGGCGTCGCGAAGCGTGCGTCGTGGAAGGTGCGGCCCTCGATCTGGAACTCGCGGCGCGTGGCGTCGATCGTCGCGAGGGCGCCGAAGCCGGGGACCACCTTCGCCATCTCCTCGCGGAGCCGGCGATGCGAGCGGAGCGCCGTCCAGTCGAAGCGGCCGGGCGGGAGGATGCGCTCGGCGAGCGCGGCGATGATGTCCACCTCGGAGCGCATCTCGCCCGCGACGGCGGGCGTGCCGCCGTCGGAGAGCCGGACGAAGTTGAACATCGACTCCTGGGTCGTCGCCTGCGCCTCCTCGTCGCGGGCGAGCGCGGGGAGGATGAGCGCCGTGCGGCCGCGGCCGTGCACGTGCCCCTCGTTGAGCTTGGTCGTGATCGAGACCGTGAGCGGGATCTTCCGGAGCGCGGCCGCGGCCCACGCGCGGTCCGGGTTCGACGCGAAGAGGTTGCCGCCGAGGAGGACGGCGGCGCGGATGCGGCCGGCGCCGGCGGCGAGCATCGAGGCGTACGTGTCGTGCCCGGCGCGCGCGGGCGGCCGGATGCCGTAGAGCGCCTCGAGCTTCGCGGCGAACGCCTGCTTGAGCGCCGGCGTCACGCCGACCGAGCCGACGCCCTGCACGTTCGAGTGGCCCCGGATCGGGAGGAGCCCCGTGCCGGGGCGGCCGAGCCAGCCGCGCGCGAGCGCCAGGTTCGCGAGCGCGAGCACGTTGTCGACGCCGTGCGCGTGGTGCGTGAGGCCCATCGCCCAGCAGACGATGCCGCGCTTCGCCCCGGCGACCGTGGCGACCGCGCGGTCCACCTCGACGCGCGAGAGCCCGCACGCCCCGAGGAGGTCCTCCCACGACGCGGCCGCGACGTCGGCCGCCACCGCCTCGAACCCCGTCGTGTGCGCGTCGACGAACGCTCGGTCGACGGCGCCGATCTCGATCACGCCCTTGAGCAGCGCCTTGAACACGGCGACGTCGGAGCCGACGTGCGGCTGGAGGTAGAGGTCCGAGACCGTCGACCCGAAGAGCATGCTCCGCCACATCGACGGCACCCGGAAGCGCACGAGGCCGAGCTCGCGGAGCGGGTTCACGACGATCACGGCGCCGCCGCGCCGGCGGAGCCGGACGAGCTGCGTGATGAGCCGCGGGTGGTTCGAGGCGGGGTTCGCCCCCGCGATGAGCACGAGGTCGGCCGCGCCGAGGTCGTCGAGCGTGATGGACGCGGTCCCCGAGCCGTAGACGTCCGCGAGCGCGACGCCCGAGGCCGAGTGGCAGTAGTAGGAGCAGTTGTGGACGTTCGCCGTCCCGTACGCGCGCGCGACCAGCTGGAGGAGGAAGGCGGCCTCGTTGCTCGAGCGCCCGGACGAGTAGAAGAAGACCTCCTCGGGCGGCGCGGCCCTGAGCGCCGCGCCGGCGAGGTCGAGCGCCTCCGTCCACGAGACGCGGTGGAAGTGGCGGTCCTTTTCGCCGGCCATCACGGGGAACGCGAGGCGGCCGAGGCGCTCCATCTCGGCCGAGGTGAGGCGCGCCATCTCGACGATCGACGTCGCGCGGAACCACGCCTCGTCGATCGCGCCCGCCATGTCGCCCGCCTGCGCCTGGACGGACTTCTTGCACACCTCGGGGAAGTGGCCCGCCTCGTTCACCATGCCGCCCCGCTGCCCGCCCATCCCGAGCGCGCACGTCTTGCACGCGTTGCGCGAGCGGAGCCGGCGATAGAGCGGGAGGATGCCGCCCGCCTCGCGGCCCTTCTTCCAGACGTAGCGGACGGCGGCGAGGCCGCCGCCGGCGGCGACACGCGGACGGTGCATGGACCCCGCTTAGGGCACCGGCCTCGAGCGCGCAACTCCGTCGCGCCGCCGGGTGCGCGTCCAACCAGCGTAGATCGCCGCTCACCAGCCGTGCGCCGCGAGCCACTGCGCGATCTCGCGCGCGGCGATTGCGCTCGCCTCCGCGTTCGGATGCCCGTCGGCGGGCAGGTAGAGGCCGTGGCGGCGGACGGGCCGGAAGGCGGGGAGGAGATCGACGAACCCGACGCCGTGTCGTCGCGCCAGGTCGGCCCACCGGCGGCCGAGGGTCGTGCTCTCGGAGAAGAGCTGCAGCTCGCCCGGGACGAGCACGAGGAGCAGGGGGAGCCGGTGCGCCGCGGCGAGCGCGGCGAGCCGCGCGACGTCGCCCTCGTAGCGGTCCCACGCGCGACGGAGCTCCGCCGACAGCACCTCGGCGTGGAGCCCGCGCGTGAGCGGGAGCGTCGGGTCGAGGAGGCGGAGCGCCCGGAAGCCGAGCCACTGCATCGCGTTCGCGAGCGCGCTCGTCTGCACGAGCCGATAGAGCGCGAGCTCGCGGCCGAGGTCCACCCGCTCGCCCGCGGCGTTCTTGCGGGTGCCGGCGTCGTGCACGTCGCCCGGCCCGGTGACGACGACGGCCACGTCCGGCGCGAAGGCGAGGCCGCGCCGCTCGAGCAGCCCCGCGACGTTCGCGAGGTCGTAGCCGGGCACGCCCGCGTTGACGACGTGCGTCCGTCCCGCGCCGGCGCGCCCGTCGAGCAGGGTCTGGAGCTGCGCCGAGACCGAGTCGCGCTCCTCGAGGAGGTAGCCGAACGCGAGCGAATCGCCGAGGAGGAGGATGCGCCGGACGCCGGCCGGCTTCGCGCGCGGGAACTCCGCGCCGCGGAGCCCGTGCGCGTTGATGCGGATCGGGATCTCCCGCCACCCGGTCGAGATTCCCTTGTACATCGTGCCCCGGTAGCCGGGGACGAAGAGGTGCCCGACGCCGTCGACGTGCTCGTAGCACCTCGACGACCACGTCCCCCGCGGCTGGAACCCGGCGAGCCGCGCGCCGCCTTCGAGCACGGCCACCGCGGCGAGCACGGACGCGGCGGCGAGCGCGAGGTTCGGCGCGAGGCGGCGGAGCCGGTTGCCGGCGACCCTCGGCATGCCGACGAGAGCGTACGGAGCCGCGCGCGCGGCGCCTGCGCGCGGATCAGCTCCCGCCGCGCGCGAACCGCACCACCGCCGCCGCGTACGGCTCCGGCTTCTCGAGCCCGATCGCGTGCCCGCAGCCCTCGACCAGCTCGATCCGCGCGTTCGGGATCTTCGCCGCGAAGAGCTTCGCGTAGGACGGGGCGACGAACGCGTCGTGGTCGCCCCACACGAGGAGCGTCGGCGCGGTGATCCGCCAGAGCCGCTTCTCGAGACCGTGCTCGGGGATCGGGAAGAGGAACTTCGCCGCCGTGCGGAAGCCGCGGATGTAGCCGAGGAGCATCTCCACCTGCTCCTCCGTCCGGTCGTCCTTGTCGCTCACGAGCGTCGACATGGCGAGCATCGCCTGCGCCGGCGGGCAGCCCTGGTCGTGGAAGAGGTAGGGCACGAGCTCGTGCGTCATCTTCCCGAACATGTCGACGACGGGCGCGTCGTCGCGCCAGAGGCCGATCGGCGACGCGAGCGCCAGGCGTCCGATCTCCTTCGGGCGGAGCGCCGCCATCTCCGCCGCGATCCACCCGCCCATCGACTCGCCGACGACGTAGGGCCGCGAGAGCCCGAGCGCCTCCATCACGTCGAAGCAGTGGAGGAAGAGGTCCCACTGGTCGTCGAGGCACTCGAGGCCCGCCGACTTCCCGAAGCCGGGCAGGAGCGGCGCGTGGACCCGGAAGTGCTCTGCGAGGATCGGCAGCGCGCCGGCCCACGCCGGGATACCCCCCGCGCCGTGGAGGAAGAGGAGCGGCGCTCCCTCGCCCGCCTCGAGCACCTCGATCGTCGGCCGCCCCGGCCCAAGCTCGATCACCCGCGAGACCGGATTCCCCGCGCTCATGCCGCACCTCCCGCCGGGCGCTCGACCTGCGCCCGCACCGCCTCGTTCCGGCTTCCCGGCGCCGTCCGCCGCTCGCGCGGGAGCGGCTTCGGCCACCAGCGGTCCTCGTACCCGGGGAAGAGATTCCGGAGCGACGGCAGCACCTTCGTCGCGAAGAGGTGGGTCGAGCGGTTCGTCAGCTCGATCGGCGACGAGCCGATCTGGAGGCCGACGGCGAGGTGCCCCACGCGGAGGGACTTCGCGAGCTCCTCGAGCTGCTGGCGCACCGTCTCCGGCGAGCCCGCAACGATGTAGCGCTGCTCGCAGAGCTCCTTCCACGTCTTGTTCATGCCCATGTTGCCGGTCGTGTTGCCCACCTGCGCGACGATGCCGGCGCGGAGCGACGCCTCGGTCATGTACCCGGGCGCGTTCGCCATCGCCGGGTAGAGGTGGAGGCACTTGTTGAAGAAGTAGTCGACGTGCGGCCACCATTCCTTCTCGCACGCCGCGTCCGTGTCGCTGAGGCAGACCTGCTGGAAGAACGCGCCGCTGTACGGGTTGTCGTCGGCGCGGCGCTTCGCCCGCTGCGCCCACCAGCTGTCCATCACCCTCTGCGCCCGCTTGTAGCCGCTGAAGGAGAGGTAGCTGTAGTTGTAGTCGTGGTCGATGCACCAGTCCCAGGTCTCGATCGAGCCGAGCCCGGGCACCCAGACCGGCGGCCGCGGCTTCTGGATCGGCTGCGGCCAGAGGTTCACGTAGCGGAGCTTCGTGTACTTCCCGTTCCACGCGAACGGCTCGCGCTCGGCCCACGCCTTCAGGATCAGGTCGTTCGCCTCGCGGTACTTCTCGCGGATCGTCGCCGGGTTCTCGCCGTAGCAGTAGTTCGTGTCCATCGACGTGCCGACGGGGAAGCCCGCGATGAGGCGCCCGCCCGAGATCACGTCGAGCATCGCGAACTCCTCGGCGACGCGCACGGGCGGATTGTAGAGCACGATCGAGTTGCCGAGGACGAGGATCATCGCGCGCTCGGTGCGCCGCGCGAGCGCCGCCGCCATCAGGTTCGGCGACGGCATCATCCCGTACGCGTTCTGGTGGTGCTCGTTCACGCCGACGGCGTCGAAGCCCATCTGGTCGGCGTACTCGAGCATGTCGAGGTACTCGTTGTAGAGCGCGTGGCCGCGCTCCGGGTCGTAGAGCCGGTTCGGCAGGTCGACCCAGACGCTGTGGTAGCGCTCCCGGAAGTCCGGCGGCAGCCAGCGGTACGGCATCAGGTGGAACCAGCTGATCTTCATCGACACCTCCCGGCGCTCGCGACGCGACGACGCGTTCGAAGCTAGGAGAGTCGGCGCGCGCCGGCAAGCGTCGCGCGCCGGGATGGCGCACGCCGTGTCGAGCGCGGCACAGCGGCGCGGCCCCCGGCACGCGGCGCGGGCCACCCGCCCTGGCCGCGGTGACCGAGGCTGCTGGCGCGCCGCTTGCTTCCCGCCTCCGCCACACCCCCTCCCACCGGCTTCACCCCGGCCCCGCGCCGCGGGCGGCGCGGGGCCCCGGGGCCGGCCGGCGGAACCCTCCGACGATTCGAGCCTGGGGCTGGCCGACGCCCGCCGTCGCCGACGCGGCGGCGGGCGCGCGGACCCTCAATCGAACAGGACCTTGACGCCCGCCCGGACACCGAAGGGGTTCCCGGGTGTGAAGTGGATGTCGTTCGGCGGGTCGACGGCGCGCCGCGTCTCCCACACCCCGGCGGCCGGACACACGACCCCCGCGGCGAGGACGAGGAGGAGCATCCTCGTCTTCACGGCGTACCTCCCCCGATCGGCGCGCGGTCGCGCCGATCGTCAGTGCGGCTCGGGTGTGATCAACACACGGCGCGCGGGCGGCGGACCGCGCGCGCGGGTCGGCCGGACGGAGACGCCGCCCGCGGCCGGGAGGCGCGGGGTCGAGAAGGCGCGCACGACGGTCGCCCGCACGAGCGCGGGGAGGCCCGGATGCGTCGCGTGCTGGAACGGCTCCTGGGTGTGCGTGTGCGCCGCGTCGCGCGCGCCCGGGTGCTCGAGGACCGGGCCGCCCCCGGGGGACGGAGCGGGCTCGCCGTCGTCGACCCCGGCGTCGTCGTGCCCGTCGGCGTCTTCGCCCCACGGATGGACGTGGAGGTGCCCGCCGCCCGCGTGCCGATGGACGTACACGCTCGCGCGCGGGAGCGCGTTCGCCGCCACGAAGAGGGCGAGCGCGAGGAGCGTTCGCTGGCGCAGCCGACGCCGGGTGAGCATCGGGGTGAGGGCCGGCGTCAACCCTTCGCCGCCCCGATCAGCACGATGGGCCCGGTCGGCGCCTTCGAGCCGCCGGCCGGCTCGACCGACACCGCGAACGCCGTCACGCTCGCCGGGTCCGCGACGCGCGCCGCCCGCGCGGCGACCGCGCCCTCGGGGCCGACCGTGAAGAGGCCCGCCGGCTCGGGCGCCTGCGTGCCGCGGATCGCCCACAGCTCGTACGTCCGCCCGGCGGCCGTCGGCGCGACGCCGGAGACGACGACCGCCGTCTCGCCCGAGGTCGCGTCGACGACGACCCGCCCCGTCCCCGCGACGCCCGGCTGGGGCGCGAGCGTCGCCTCGATCGTGCGCGGCCCGGCGAGGACGCGGAGCACCTCGCCCTGCGCCGACACGGCCTGGCGGAGGCTCGCGAGCGTCCGCTCCTGCGCGTCGAGGCGCGCCACGAGCTCGGCGTTCGCGGCGGCGAGCGCGGCGTGGCGGGCGGCGAGGTCGTTCGCGCGGCGCGTCTCGCGTGCGAGGAGCGCGCCCACCACGACGACGGCGCCCGCCGCGACGGCGCCGACGACGCGCCATCGCCCGACGGGGCGCCGCGCGAAACTCGCCGGCGCGCGCCGAGCGGCGCCGAGCACCCGCGCGCGCAGGCGCGCGGGCGGCTCGACCGCGTACGCCGTCGCGAGCGCCTCGAGCGCCGCGTCGTCGAGCTCGTGCTCGTCAGCCATTCGTCTCCTCGCCCCGGAAGATCGCGCGCAGCCGCGCGACGCCGTCGCGGATGCGCGTCTTCACCGTGCCGAGAGGCATCCCCTCGCGCGCCGCGATCTCGGCGTGCGAGAGCCCCTCGAAGTACGCGATCTCGACCGCCCGCCGCTGCTCCGCGGGCAGCCCGTCGAGCGCCGCGCGGAGCCGCGCGCCGCGCTCGGCGCGCGCCGCCGCGTCCTCGGGACGCTCGGGCGGCGGGGGCGGCGGCCCACCCGTCACGCTCCGCTGCTCCGCGCGGCTCTTCGCCGCGTCGGCACGGCGGCGGTCGATCGCGACGTTGCGGACGATGCGAAGCAACCACGGCCGCGGATCGCCGCGCGCCGCGTCGTAGCGGACGGCGCCGTGCCAGACGCGGAGGAACGCCTCCTGCACCGCGTCCTCGGCCGCGTCCGCGTCGCTCGCGATGCGGAGCGCGAGGCCGAACGCGAGCGGCGCGAGGCGGTCGTAGAGCGCGGCGAGCGCCGCCTCCTCGCCGCGCGCGATGCGGCCGAGGAGCGCCGTCTCCGTGTCCGCCGCGCTCGCCACCCTACACGAGCAGGCCCGCGTCGACGCCGACCTGCCACGCGAGCACGAGGCCCACCGCGACGCTCGCGACCGCGGCGCACGCGCGGAGCCACCGCTCCAGGCGGACGGCGCGGCGGGCCGCGAGGTGGAACGGGAGGCCGAGGAGCGTGCTCATCGCCATCATGCCGCCGATCGAGCCGGCGCCGAAGACGGCGACGTACGCCATCGCGAGCGCCGGCGACGGGATCGTCGCGAGCACGGCGAGCATGAGCGCCGCGCTCCCCGCGAGGCCGTGCACCAGGCCGACGAGGAAGGGCCTGCGCGCGCGCGGGCCGTGGTCGTGCTGCTCCTTGCTCCCGGCGTGCACGTGCGGATGCACGTGCGTGCGGCCGCCGTGGCCGTGCGCGTGGACGTGGAGCGTCGCGCCCGCGAGGAGCGTGCGCAGGAGGCCGAGGCCGAGGCCGACGAGCATGCACGCGACGCCCAGCTCGAGCGCCCGGGCGACGGCCGGGGGGATCTCGCGGTGGAGCGCGACGACGCCGAGGCCGGCCACGAGGAGCGCGGCGGTGTGCCCGAGCCCCCAGAGGGCGCCGACGATCGACCCGCTCCACGCGCTCCGCCGCTCGCTCACGATCGTCGACACCGCCGCCAGGTGGTCGACGTCGAGCGCGTGCCGGAGCCCCAGCACGAAGCCGAGCGCGAGCAGCGCCGGGGCGGAGGTCGGCATGGGCGTCACGCTCCTAGCCCGCGGAGGGCCTGCATGACAATCACCAGGCCCGCGAGCGAGATCGCGAGCGCGCTCACGACCGGTGCTGCGCGGAGGAGCCGCCCGCCGCTCGGCACGCGGTCGAGGAGCCGGCGCGCGTGGACGAAGGCGAGGCCGACCGCGACCAGCACCGCCGCGAGGCCCGCGCTGAAGGCGACGATGAGACAGAGCCCGAAGGCGACCCGGCCGAGCCCGATCGCGCCCAGCATGACGACCATCGCCGAGGGGCACGGGAGGAGCCCGCCCGAGACGCCGAGCGCCAGGAGCGCGCGCCAGCCGAGGGGGCCGCCGGGCACGTGGTGGTGGCCGTGCCCGTGATGATGGTGGTGGTGCCCGCCCGGGCCGTGCGTGTGGTCGTGCTCGTGTCCGTCCGGGCCGTGCGCGGGCCCGCCGTCGGCGACCGCGCCCAGGCGGGCGACCAGGAGCGAGGCGCCGATCGCGAGGACGAGAAGCCCCGAGGCCGCGCCGAGCCAGGGGAAGAGCCGCTCGGGCAGGACCCAGCGCGAGGCGCCGAGCGTCGCGAGCCCGAGGACGTACACGCCGAGCGTGTGCGTCAGCGTGACGACGAGGCCGAGGAGACACGCGTGCCGGGCGGTGCCGCGCGCGCCGACGAGGTAGGCGCCGACGATCGCCTTCCCGTGCCCGGGTCCGAGGGCGTGGAGCGCGCCGAGCCCGGCCGCGGCGAGGAGCGAGAGGAGGAGGAGCCGCGGCCCGAGCGGCGCGCGGGTCGCGACGAGCTCGGTCAGCCGGTCGGCGAAGCGCATCGCGCCCGCGCGCGCTCCGGCCGCCGGCACCGCGTCGGGCGCCTCTCCGGCCGCGGCGCCGGCGGGCGCCGCGACCACCTCGAAGTGCGCGGCGGACACCGCGGGCGGCGTCGCGAGGAGGTCCGTCGGGTACGCGCGGAGCGCGTCGCTCCGGTCGTGCGCCGGCACGGACGAGCGGGCGAGCGCGAGGCCGCCGCCGGCGCGCGCGACCACCTCCCGCCAGCCGGCGCGGCCGGCGAAGTTCCCGTCGCGGAAGGTGACGCGCCCCGTCGCCGCGGGGAGCGCGGCCTCGAGATCGAGGTCCAGGCGCAGCGTCGGGAGTCCGCCCGCGCCGGGCGGGAGCGCCACGGCGTGCGCCCCGGGGACCAACGCGAGCGGCGCCCCGGCGAGCGTCGCGACGAGGCCGTCGCGGATCGCCGCCGCCGTCCGCGCCGCCCACGCCGCGCGCTCGGCCGCGCCGAGCGCGCCGTCGCCGTCGCCGTCGGCCGCACGCAGCTCCTGGAAGGCGGGGATCTCGGCCATGTCGACGACGTAGTGGACCGCGAGCCGGCCGGGGCGGACGTCGAGCGCCGCGTACCGGTTCACGGTGAAGTTGCCGAGCGGATGCGCCGCCGCCGGCGCGGCGACGAGGGCGAGCGCCCCGGCGAGCGCGGCGCGCCTCATCGCGTTCCCGCGGGCGCCGCCGCGCGCGCGAGGCCCGGCGACGTCTCGAGCGCCGCCAGCGCGGCGCGCGCGCGCGGCGCCTGGCGGAGGTCGAAGTACGGGTTCCGCGCGAGCGCGCGGCGGAGGTGGCGCGCGGCGCGGCGGTCGCGGCCGAGCGCGGCGGCGACGAGCCCCGCGTGGTAGTCGAACGCGGCGTCCGGCGTGCCGAGCCGGAGCGCACGGTGGCTCGCGCGCGCGGCCGCCGCGAGCCGCCCGTTCTTGTAGAGCGCCCACGCGAGCGCGTCGTCGGTCCACACGCCCCCGCGCGTCGCCGCGTCCTCGCGCGCGAGCCGGAGCGCCTCGTCGAGCCGCCGGTCGTGGTCGGCGTAGAAGAGGGCCAGCTCGCGGCCGTACGTCGTGCCCGTCGCGCGCGCGAGACGGTCCATCTGGTCGAGGAGCGCGTACGCGGCCTCGGCCGCCGCCGCCTCGCCCGCGGCCGCGTGCGCGTCGCCGAGGAGGCCGACGAGGTCGGGCGCGGGGACCCGCGCGACCGCGCGCGCGAGGAGGGCCGTGGCGTCGGCGAGGCGTCCCTCGGCGGCGCGGACGCGCCCGAGCCCGCCGAGCGCGAGGTGGTAGTCGGGGAGGACGGCGAGCGCGGCCTCGTAGGCCGCGGCGGCGCCCGGGAGGTCGCCGTCGCCGAAGTGCTCGTGGCCCAGGTGGACGAGCGTCCAGGCGAGGCTCTCGGGGTCGGCGCGCGTCCCGGCCGCGACGGCGAGGCGGAGCGCCTCGATCGCGCCCGGGCGGTCGCCGAAGAGCGTGCGGAGGAATGCCACGCGCGTGTACGCCGCGATGCCCGGGCGGCGGTCGGCGAGCGCCTCGACCGCGGCCGTGGCGCACTCGTAGTCGCCGAGCTCGGCGCACGCGTCGGCGACGGTCGCGTCGTTCCACCAGTCGCCCGGCTCGCGCGCGCGCGCGGTCGCCGCGGCGGCGCGCGCGCCCCGGAAGTCGTGCAGCCCGAGGAGGACCCACGCCCGCGCGCGGAGCGCCGGGTAGTCGCCGGGCGCGAGCGCGAGCGCGCGGTCGACGGCCGCGGCCGCGCGCCGGTACCACGCGACGTCGGCCGTCTCGCGCGCCTTGCGCATGGAGGCGGCGGCGAGGGCCACCCACGCCGCGGGCGTGGGCGCGGCGCGGATGCGGCGCTCGGCCCCCGCCACCTCGCCGTCACCGAGCGACGCCGCCACGGGCGCGGCGGCGGCCGCCGCCGCGACGGCGAGCACGACCGCGGCGGTCCGGCTCATTCGCCCGGGTCGACGTGGCGGCGGTTGCGGCCGTCGTACGGCGTCGGGAGGAACGGGAACTCGGGCGTGATCCCCTTCTCCGCGACGCCGACCCCGTCGCCCACGTGGTTCGCGACGAAGCTCGGCCCGCCCGCGACCCGGACGACGATGTCCGTCACGTCGTCGTTCGGCCGCCGCCCGTTCGGGAACCCGGCCGGGTCGCCGCTCGGGGTCGGCGTCGGGTTGCCGGCCGCGTCGTGCGCGAAGGGGCCGAGGCGCTTCATCTGGGCCGGCGGCGTCGCCGGCACGGTCATGTCGAGGCGGAGCAGCTCGGCGAACGGGCCGACGCTCGGGTCGGGATTCTGCCCGGCGTACTTCGTGAGGAGCTGCACGACGTCCTCGCGCGGCTTCGGCGGCACCGGGACGCCGGAGACGGCGGCGAGCGCGTCGGCGACGGCGAGGCTCCGGTAGAAGGGGAGGAACTGCGCCTCGTCCTCGGGCTCGGTCGCGTTCCAGAGGTCCTTCTTCCCGATCGGGATGACGAGCTCGTTCACGAGCGGGTTCCCCATCCGCGACACCTGGCGGAAGCCGCGCCGGCCCTTCACGAGATCGGCCGGCGGCCGCCTCGGGTCGAGCGTCGGCGCGCCGCGCCGCACGGTGAGCGCGGGGCGCGACGTGGCGGCGTACACGCCGATCGTGCCGGTCGCGGCCGTGGGGGGCATGCCGTCCGCCGTGAGGCGCGTCGCCGGGACCTCGATGGCGATCGTGTTGACGTTGAAGCCGCTGAAGGCGTTCACGCCGAACGCGTTCGTCGCGTCGTCCGCATCCTCGGCGACCGTGAGCACGGGGAGCGGCGGGCGGACGCTCGGGATGACGGCGGCGTTCTCGACGCGGAGGTTCAGCGTGTCGAAGACGGCGCCCAGGTCGATCGCGAACGTCTCCGCGCGCTGGCCGGCGAAGACGCGCGCCTGCGTCGCGTCGTCGGTGTAGATCCCCTGCGCGGCGAGCGCGTCGTAGCCCGGCATCGTGCGCGGCCCGACGTTCGACGGCACGGTCGCGAGCGCCTGGCCGCCGAAGAGCGCCGTGCGCTCCGCGCAGCGCCGCGCCTTCGCCGCGTCCTTGCAGTCGCGCAGCTCGACGACGGTGAACCGCTGCTTGCGCGAGAGTCCCGCGGCGTCGAGCGAGGCGATCGGCGGCAGCGGGCCGCCGCCCAGGTTGGCGACGAACTGGTCGGGATTCGTCGTGTCGGTGTGGAAGCGGAACTGGTAGACGACGTCCTCCGCGACGCCGTCGCGGTCGTTGTCGACCTTCAGCTCGTAGAGCACGTCGTCGTCGAAGGCGAAGTAGTTCGGGCCCGCGCTCGGCTCCTGGCCGGGGACGACGTTCAGGATGAGCGTCACGCGCCGCTCGGCGGCCGGGCGGGCGAGGTTCGCGGCGTCGTAGCTGACGAAGGCGTAGACGTCGGTCAGGTCGGCGGCGGGGTCGAGCGCCACGAGGGGCGCCTCGCGATGGCTCGCGGCACCCGCCGCACCGGCGACGGCGAGCATCGCCAGGGACACGGAGATCGTCGCCGCCCGTCGAGCTCCTCGCATCGTCGGTCTCCTTCCGTGGTCATGTCTGATACGTGCTCCGGCGGGGGATCGGATCTGCACCGCACGCGGTGCAGGCACGCTGCGCGCGCGACGGGGGCGGCCGTGCCATCTCCGCGGGCCGCGATGCCGCACCGGTCGATCCTCTGGGTGGCGACCAAGGCGCCCTGGCCCGCGATCGACGGCGGCCGCCTGCTGATGTGCCCCGCGGCGGCGGCAATGGCACGGCGCTTGCCTGACCTCCGCCGAGGAGGATCGCCATCCATGACGCCGAGGATCCGCGCCGTCCTGCTCGCCACCGTGCTCGTCCCGCTCGCGCCGCTCGCCCTCGCGAGCTGCGAGAGCAAGGGCCCGATGGAGCGCGCGGGCGAGAAGATCGACAAGTCCGCCGAGCGGGCCCGGGACAAGCTCGAGAACAAGGGGCCCGCGGAGAAGGCCGGCGAAAAGGTCGACGAGGCGACGGGCCAGGACTAGCGACGCGACCGTCGCGCTGTCGGCGTGGGCGGCGCCGCCCTCTCCGATCACGCCGCCGCTCCGCCTCAAGCAGACGGACGTTCGGCGAGGACAAGCTGCTCGGCTTCCCGTCCACCCGGAGCTTCAGCTGCGTCCACGCCGTTCGACGACCTCGATCGCAACGGCGTGGTACGAAACGAAGGAGAAGACGAATTGGTGGCAGCTCGTGAGCGTGCTCGTGACCGAGAGCGCCTGGCCGGATGCCGACGGGACGAAGGTCCGCGCGGCGCGGGCCGCCGGCCAGGCCCGACCCGAGGTGCCGAGGAGCTCCTTCCTCTTCTCCAGCTCGAACGTCGAGGGCCACGCGCACACGGGAGACCGAGCGCGCCTCCTCTCGCCGGCGTTCCGTGCCCTCCGTCGCCACCGGGGGGCGTGCCTACCGCGCCCCCCGGACGATCGCTCGAGCTGTGGCAGAGCCGCGCCTCCGACGAGTGGGCGTACCGACGGGCGGAGTCGATCACGCTGCACGTCCGTGGGTGCTCGCGCCGGAACGCGTCGGAAACGACGACGAGCAGCACGCGGACATCGCGGCGAGCGGAGGGCACGCGCGGCGCGCGGAAGAGGTGGTGCTCGGCCGGCGCGAGGTCGGGTGGGGCGGGCTCGCCGCCGGGGCCGCGGGCGCGCTCGCGCTCCCGATCGGCGTCCGGACGCTCGTCCAGCGCGGCCCGCGCCTGGAACGGGCGTTGCAACCCCGGTGAAGCGGCGCAGGGAGGGCCGCGCACATGGGCATCATTTCCTGGATCGTCGTGGGACTCATCGTCGGCGCGCTCGCGAAGCTCGTCATGCCGGGACGGGATCCGGGCGGGATCGTCGTGACGATCGTCCTCGGCATCGCGGGCGCGCTCGTCGGCGGCGCGATCGGCCGGGGCCTCGGCTTCTACGGGCCCGACCAGCCCGCCGGGTGGATCCTGTCCATCGTCGGCGCGATCGTCCTGCTCGCGATCTACCGGGCGGTCATCGGCCGGCCGGAGAGAGTGTAGCGCCCGCCGCGCCCGCCCGGTGCGCCACCTCGGCGGCGCACCGCGGTGCCTACCGGCCCGCCGCGTCCGGGACGCCGTCGCGCAGCACGGCGCGGAGCGCCGACGGCGCGAAGCGGATGCCGACGTAGAACGGCCCGAAGAGCGCGTAGCGGGAGCTCGCCGGGTCGAAGCGCATCTCGTAGACGAGCTTCTTGAAGACGAGCGGGTCGTCGGCGAAGAGCGTGACGCCCCACTCCCAGTCGTCGAGGCCGACCGAGCCCGAGATCACCTGCGTCACCCGGCCCGCGTACTTCCGGCCGATCTCGCCGTGCCCGCGCATGAGGCGGCCGCGCTCGTCGGCCGGCAGGTCGAACCAGTTCACGTGCTCGCCGCGCCGCTTCGACATCGGGTAGAAGCAGACGTAGCGCGCGGTCGGCACCTTCGGGTAGAGCCGGGGCGCCGCGAGCCGCCGCATCTCCGCGACGACGCGCTCCTCGAAGTCCGACGTCTCCGGCGTGCCGCCGGCGCGCTTCACCATCGCCTCGGCGTGCGCGCGGAGCTCGTAGGTCCCGAGCTCGACGACGGAGAGGTACGAGTACGTCGGCCGGAGAAAGGCGCGCAGGCGCGTGCGGCTCGTCGCCGTCTGCTCGCGGCGCAGCGCTTCGAGGTCGCGGCGCCAGTGCATGAGGCAGAGGTCGCCCTTGTGCGAGAGGAGCGAGAAGACGGCGCTCTCCCCGTCGGCGGGCTGCGCCTGCGCCTCGAGGAGCGCCGCCGCTTCGCCGACGATCGCCTCGCGCTCCGCATCCGCGAGCGCGTTCCACCCCGGCCAGTCGA
>Ga0070741_10008526_pt1 | contig 20505 bp, 18 predicted proteins | sample Coa_R1_4_FD_66440 | JGI IMG/M metagenome (GOLD analysis project Ga0070741, IMG submission 66440) | Surface soil microbial communities from Centralia Pennsylvania, which are recovering from an underground coalmine fire - Coalmine... | ecosystem: Environmental > Terrestrial > Soil > Unclassified ...
AGCAAAGCCACAGAGCAAAGCCACAGAGCAAAGCCACAGAGCAAAGCCACAGAGCAAAGCCACAGAGCAAAGCCACAGAGCAAAGCCACAGAGGAGTTCTACATTACTAGAGTTCAAATCACTAGCCACTATCACGAACTCGAAATCGGCAGGGCCCGAATCCTCTTCTTTGTCGCCGCGTATATCGCGTTGCAAAGCGCCGGCGCGAGCGGCGGCAGTGGCGGCTCCCCGATTCCAGTCGGCGGCTCTGTGCTGGGCACGAAATACGCTTCCACCTTCGGGGCTTCGTTCATGCGGATCGGCTGGTACTCGTCAAAATTGCCCTGCACCACGCGCCCGTTCTTGATTGTGATTTGTGCGCGAAGCGCATTGGCCAAACCGTAAATTACTGCACTCTGAATCTGCTGATCGAGAATGTTCGGGTTCACCACCAATCCGCAGTCAACCACCGAGACTACGCGATGGACACGCGGTTGATCGTTCTCCATCGAAATCTCTACTACATCTGCAGCGTAAGTACTGAAGCAGCCAAAGCACGCGACCCCGCGGAAGCGCCGGGGAGGCAGCGGCTTGCTCCAGCCGGCTTTTGTGGCGGCGAGCTTCAAAACGTTACGCAACCGCGCAGTGTTCCATGAAGTATCAAAGAATTTTATTTCGGCATCTTTTGCGAGCAGGTGAAGGCGGTATTCCAGTGGATCTCTTCCAGCGGCCGCGGCAAGTTCATCGATAAAACTCTCGCTGGCAAATGCCATCTGTAGCGCATAAACCGAGCGCATCCAGCCGAGCGGGATCGGAGTTTCGGTAGTCACCGATTCGAGCGAAACATTCGGCAGCGGATATAAGAAGGAAGCCTCATCGGGAAAATCAGAATCAACACCATTTACCGGCTGAGCGCCTTTTTGTCCGTTCGCAGACGGACCGATGAAACGATGGGTAAATGCAGTCGGCCAACCGTCACCACCAAGTGTCGCGCTGAGCTTGTGCAGACTTACGGGACGATAGGTCGAACAGCGCATGTCGTCTTCGCGAGTCCAGGTCACTTTCACCGGCGCGTTGACCGCTTTTGAAACGAGCGCAGCTTCCACCGCATAGTCGTGCTCCAGGCGTCGCCCAAAGCCGCCACCCAGCAAAGTGATATTTACCTTCACCTGCTCCGGCTTCAGCCCGAGTACCTTCGCCACGCTATCGCGGCAATCCTGCGGAACCTGCGTTGGCGCCCAAATCTCACATTCGCTCCCACGAAAATGCGCTGTGCAATTGCCTGGTTCCATCGGAGCGTGCGCCATAAAGGGAAGCTGATAGACAGCTTCAATTTTCTTGCCTGCCGCCTTGGAGACATCGCCCGCGGCGAAGAATTTCACGACCTTGCTTTCGTCTGCGCGCTGCAGGGAATCGAAAATTGCAGCGGAGTCCAAATTCTTATTCGGCCCGTCGTCCCAGGTGATCTTCAACGCGCGGCGGCCCTTCATCGCATTCCAGGTGCTGTCTGCAACCACTGCTACTGCTGAATCGCTGATCTTACCCACGAAGCTTACGCCCGGCACCTGCTTTGCTTCAGTGGCATCGAAGTCCGCGACTTTGCCGCCGCAGGCTTCACAACGAGCTAATACGGCGTATTTCATCCCTGGAACTCGAAAATCGATCCCGTACACAGCCGTACCGTTGACTTTGGACGGCGTATCGAGCCGAGGAACAGACTGTCCAATGATTTTGTAACCGCCGGCCTTCAGTGGCGGATCCTTTGGAACTGCGAATTTGCTCGCCGCTGTCGCCAGCTCACCGTAACTGGCTTTGCGACCAGTGAACGAGTGAACTATCTGCCCGTTCTCCGCCTTGCAGTCTTCAAGCGGGACGCTCCATTTCTCGGCGGCGGCGCTCAGTAACATCTCACGCGCCTGAGCGCCGGCCTTGCGCATCGGCTCCCAGCTTGTTCGGACACTGGCGCTGCCGCCGGTTGTCTGGTCCCCAAATAAAGTGCTTGCTCCCGCCTGCTCGATCGTGATCTGTTTCAGCTCAACCTCTAGTTCTTCGGCGAGGATCATCGGCAGCGAAGTTCGGACTCCCTGTCCCATCTCTGATCGCGCGACTGTAACAGTGATCTTGTTATCTGGAGTAATTCGCAGGTAGGCGTTCGGCGAGAATACTTCCGCGGATGCGGCCTGAGCTTTCGTTGGAAAATGAATCCCAATTATCAGACCAGCGCCGGCCGTTGCGGAGGCCGTAAGAAAGCTTCGGCGCGAAACCCTGCTCACTTCACGCCTCCTGCTGCTCTGGACGGCCCCACAGCTCGATGAATGGCGCGTCGAATGCGGTCATATGTTCCACAGCGGCAAATGTTGCCGGACATGAATTCCGTAATCTGCGCATCGGTTGGGTAAGGCGTCTTCGCCAGCAAGGCGGCCGCAGCCATGATCTGTCCGCTCTGGCAGTACCCGCATTGCGGTACGTCTTCTGCGATCCATGCTTTTTGCACGGGATGCAGTGTCTTTCCCCCTAAACCTTCAATCGTCGTGATCTTCTTTCCGACAGCCTGCGATACCGGTGTTATGCATGACCGAGTGAGCGCGTCATCCAGATGAACGCTGCATGCCCCGCACAGTCCCGCGCCGCATCCGAACTTGGTGCCGGTGAGCTCTAAGCTGTCACGGAGCACCCACAGAAGAGGCGTCTCAGCCGAGACGTCAACGTTTCTTTCCTTGCCGTTTACGGTCAGGGTGAAATTGGCCATGGGACGGGAACATCCTAGAACAAATCGATGAAAGAGAAAACAGGCGCTGCGAAAATGGACTGGGAAACGAGGTTAGTTCACAATCAATGTCGACGTGGGGGGACCTTGAAACGTACGCTTTCACCCGAACACTTAATTGCTATCGCTTTAAAGACCGGCAGGGCCAAAGATTACGGCAGGATTCTGCAATTTCTCGAGTCAGGCGTGTACGATAGTAGAAAGCTCGATAGCGTTCTTAATCGGCACCGGTTGCTTCCGCAGTGGGAGCGATTTAAGGCTCGATTCTTAGGGGAAATAAATGGGTAGCCAGAGAATGCGCGAGAAGCTCGCGTCTTTGAGCTTCACCGAAAAAATCCGAATTCTGAAAAAGTTGCGCGACCGAAGCCGGGCAATATCCGAGGCAGGATTGAGGAAGAAAGTGTCTGCGACACGCACGAAACGCACCCCGCGATAAACCCTCTCAGTGGTGCTCGTGCCCACCGTGGTGTTCATGCTCACGCTGTTCGCCTTGCTGACTCTCTGGCGAAGCGCCGTAGGTAGTCTTTATGAATTGCTGTACTGCGGGCGGGAGCTTCTCAACGCGCGACAGGAACGCCGTTATCTTCCAAATATCCTGATCGGCAAGCACATGGTTCCACGCCGGCATTCCGGTGTAGCGCACTCCTGTTTGGACCGCGTAATAGATATGCCATTCCGGGTCGTCCATTGGATCCAGTATGAGCTGCGGCGGCTGAGGGTACATCGAGTGTTCGAGCACGCTCGGTTTGTAATCAAGGCCGCCGTGGCACGCGGCGCAGTTCGTGGAATAGAGCTTTACTCCGTCGATCAGGTTTTGGTCAGTCGCGGCTACTGGGTTCGTAAGCCGGGGAGCATGGCGGTCCATGGAGGCATCAAGCGCGGACATTGCAATGCGCCGCTCGAATGCTGGGGGCGTGGCGTCCGCGCGAGTAGGAAAGAGCCCGAACTGAGCGATGAGCAGCACCGCTACGAAAAGCAACACAACCGCGACGATTACCCCGACTATGAAGCCTCTCATTTCTTTCTCCTCAGAGACGTTCTTTGATTGACTGATCTTGTCCGCGCGCCAGCAGATAGCTGCAAAGCATACAGCAAAATAGGCTTTTTGTTGCCAATTAGTAGGACTTCAGCCAGCGCGCCTTCTCCACCAGGTCGCGCAACTGCGGTAGAAAGCGTTCTTCCTGCGGAGGTGAAAACGGCACGGGCGTATCGAGCGCCGTAATGCGCACAATGGGGCCATCCAGGTCATCAAAGGCCTCTTCATTAATGATTGCGGCGATCTCGCCAGCGATACCGCCAGTGCGCGTGTCCTCGTGCAGCACGATGACTTTGTTCGTCTTGCGCACGCTCTGAAGAATCGCCTCGCGATCTAAGGGCGCCAGCGTTCGTAGGTCAATGACTTCGAGATCAGTACCTTCTTTCGAGAGCAATTCAGCTGCTTCAAGGGCCGTGTGCACCATGGCAGCGTACGTAATGACGCTGATGTCGCGCCCTTCGCGCGCAATCCCCGCCTTGCCGAGCGGTACAACGTAATCGTCAGCCGGTACTTCTTCTTTGATTCGCCGGTACAGATATTTGTGTTCGAAGAACACAACCGGATTGTTGTCGCGGATGGAAGCCTTGATCAGACCCTTTGCATCGTACGGAGTTGCCGGACAAACCACCTTCAGCCCGGGGTTGTGGACAAACCACATCTCCGGATTCTGCGAGTGGAACGGCCCGCCATGTACGTTCCCGCCGCTCGGGCCGCGCAGCACGAGCGGAGCCGGTGCGCCCCAAAGATAATGCGTCTTTGCCACCATGTTGCTGATCTGGTTCATGGCACATGCAATGAAGTCCATGAACTGAAATTCTGCGACTGGGCGCATTCCGGTGAGCGAAGCGCCAAATGCTGCGCCAACGATCGCCGACTCAGCGATTGGAGTATCGATGACGCGCTCCGGGCCAAATCGATCAATAAAACCTTCGGTAATTTTGAACGCGCCGCCGTAAATACCAATGTCTTCCCCGAGGCAGAAGACACTCGGGTCGCGTTCCATTTCCTCTGAGATTCCCTGGCGAATCGCTTCCAGATAAGTGAGTGTGGGCATAGTTCAGAATTTCCGAGCCATAGAAGAAGTCTTGGCCGGCGGATTTCTAACTTCAACCGAAAATGGCAGCGAATCCAGCTCGCGAATGTTGTGACTTCCGTGCGTCTCTTCGCAGCCGCTTATCCTGTGAGTCAATAACCGCTGGTACCACCACGCGCTAAGGACGGCCTTGTTGTCCGGCTGAATTCCGCCTAAGCACTGTGCCGCTCCGCACTGCACTGCGCCCCGCAGTTTTAGTTCAAGCCAATTACCGGGTTTAAGTGTAACGTAACTGCTCGCGTCATTTGGGTTCGCAAACAATGCGCCAGCGGAACTCAGGAACACTGGAGCAGTGTGCTTTGGGTCGGTGGCCAATCGAAATGTGATGTCTCCCACCTCATACGTTTCTTCATTGCCTTCGGCAGACGTGCGCATGATCTGCTCTCCGTCCGTGATCGCCGGGACCATCACCGGCTGTGAGCCAACGTTTTTCAGTCGGACAATCGCGGTGAACTCGTCGTCAATGCCGAGTGCGGCGGGAGTGGTCGACACGATGGTTAGCTCAAGGTCTGTGGTCTTCTTTGCACCGGCAGCTCGCGCCTCGTCGTCATCGGCAATCGTGGACTGCGGCTTGTCGCAGGATTGAGGAACGGAGATGTGGTCCGACGGCGGACGCCAGCCGGAAGTCAGATCACGAAACGCCGCCATCTGCGCGACTGATGGCGCTGCGAGCAGCAGGAGCCAGGCCGCCCGCGGACCTTTCAGCATTAGAGCGATTGACCTTCTCCGCATCGAGAAAAAGTGTACTACTTGATTTGTATGACGATCAGCCAACTACCCGGCGACGAAAATGCGCTTCACCTGTTGCCGCTAGGCTTCGGGCCGCTTATAGTGTGATGCTTGGAGGATGGCGTGCGTCTCCTCATCAACTGGTTGTTGAGTGCGCTGGCGGTGTGGATTGTGGCGCAGTTGATTCATGGGTTTCATGTATTCAACGTCGCATGGGCGCTGGTTGCGGCCCTGGTCATTGGATTCGTGAATGCAACACTGGGCCTCATCCTGAAAATTATCACCTTCCCGTTGACCATTCTTACGCTCGGAGTCTTCTGGCTGGTGATCAACGCCCTCATGCTCGAGCTTGCCTCTGGAATACTCTCTCCAAAATTCAGGGTCGATAGCTTCGCCTCCGCCTTCTGGGGTGCAATCGTATTGAGCCTCGTCAATATGCTGTTTCGCTGGCTGGCCGGTACCGGAAAGCGAGAGGCGCAATAGCACGGCCCGCCTATCTGAGTGAGCCCGAACAGTAAGGCTTTACGGCTGAACTGTTCTCTTGACGCGCCGCGTGGTTCGTGAGCTACACTCAACCCAAGCGTTTCCCCTCAACTCATTTCTTCTCGCGCTGGAGTATCGATGAATCACTTGATTCTGTCGCTGGTTGTGCAACTCTCGTTCGCATTCGGAGTAGCTGGGCTGCTCTGGCCGGAAAGACTTGTTTCCTTATTCGATGTGTTGATGTTTCCCTGGCCCGCGACCCACAAACTAGTGCGTGCCAACGCCTGGGCGGCAATCTTATTGTCTCTAGTCCTGTTCTTTGCTCTGCTGATGGGACTTCGCGCCTGATTTGGGCTTCGGCACACTCGGACCGTTTTCGCGCCGGTGGAAAACACGCTGAACAATGTCCGGGTAAAACTCGTCGAGCAGGCCTTGAAGACTCCCATATCCGATTGCAATTGCACTTCGGTTCATGGTGAGCCCCAGGCCCCTGTCCTCCTGGGGATAGTAAAGATTCGATAATCCCCCCGATGTGAACGCGCCCAGGACATTTGACCAGGCGAAGCTGCGGCCTCCCTTGTCCGTGCGGCAGTAGACCTCCTGTAGAAGCGCGTAGCCGAACCGGTGTTTGAAACTTCCTTCGCCAAGCCGGAAGTAGCGCGGGTCCTGCTTGAGCAGCACCGGATAGAGAAAGTTACCGAAAAATCCACTGGAGACCTGGTCGGCGAAAGCTGCTCCGAAGCGCTTGCCATATCCTGCTGCTCCCTGGCCGTACGCGGGGAATCCATCTTGCGCCTGACTTATTCCGGCCTGAAATCCCACGAGAGCGAATTGCATCGGGTCAAACGCAGACCTGTAGAACAGGCGAAATTTGCCGCGTGGCGTCAGCGGACGGGCATCGCGACGGCTCGTGGTGCCGAAGTTGGGAATGATTCCCAGTATCCGCTGCTTTTGCTCCTGCTTCTCCTCTTCGTGCTGCTCTTGTCTACTGGCGCCTGGGGAATTTGGAAGCTGGTCTCGACTCTGATTGGGGTTCGGAGGTGCACTCTGTGCGCAGAGGACGATGCCAGAGAACAGAAAGGCGGAAAGCACCCAGCGGCTGGCGTGAACGAGCATTGGAATTCGTATCTTTAGAATGTAATCTGTTTTGCGGGAGCCCGCACGGAAGGTAAGAATCTGGATTGACTGCGCGGTGGCTCCACTTCCTCGCTGAATGAAATGAAGAACCTAGGAATTCTGCTTTCCGGACGCGGCTCAAATTTTGAAGCCATTGCTCGAAACATCTCCTCAGGAAACATCACAAACGCCAGAATTGCCGTCGTGATCTCGAACCGCGCGGACGCAGGCGGAATAGTCAGAGCGCAAGAGTTGGGGATTGAAACTCTAGTCGTTCCATCCAAGGGAAAACTCCGCGAAGATCATGACCGCGAAGTTGTCGCAGCACTTCAACAGTACAAGGTAGACCTCGTCTGTCTTGCGGGATATATGCGCTTGCTTTCGCCCTGGTTTGTCCAGCAATTCCCGCATCGTATCCTGAATATTCACCCGTCATTGCTTCCAGCCTTTCCGGGTCTGGAAGCACAGGAACAGGCATTTGCTTACGGTGTGAAAATCGCGGGCTGCACCGTGCACTTCGTGGATGAAGAACTCGACCACGGTCCCATCATCGTGCAAAAGGCAGTTCCGGTGCTCGAGACGGATGACGAAAAGACTCTCGCCGCTCGCATTCTCGAACAGGAGCACATTGCTTACTCGGAGGCAATTAATCTCGTGCTGAACCGCAAGTTTCGCGTGGAAGGGCGGAAGTTGCTGTTCAGCTAGCCGGCTTGTGTCTTCCAAACGGGTTTTTCGGAGTCGCACAAAACCCGAATTTTATGACCGAGAGTCTTGAGGCCACGCGCACGCCCTCTCGTTTCCTTGGCCACGGTTCGTTTTTGTGTATCTTTCCGGACCCTCGTTTTCTTCGCGGACTTTGCGGAATTTCTTGGCGTCCTTTGCGGTGAAATCTTTAAAGCCTTAAACCGCAAAGAGCGCAAAGGTTTCGCGAAGAGCGCAAAGAAAAGCTCAACTCACCGCTTTCTTATCAAATTGGCGCAGGCCTATTGCCAACAGCAGAATGTCAAAGAACAGCAACGCAACCAGCACCGCGATTATCGATAGATGCGGGAACCCAGGTACCAGCGAAGCGCGCAGTCCTTCGCTCGCATATACCAGAGGGTTGGCGAGCACAATCTTTTGCAGAACCGGGAATGGATTGAGCGCGCTCCACGGGTAATACGTGCAGCCGAAGAAAATCATCGGCGTGAGCACCATGCTGAACATCAACCCGATGTGCTCTTGTTTCATGCTGCAGCCAAGCGCGAGACCGCCACAGGCGGAGAATGCGGCCACCAGAATGGTAATGACTGCAAATAGAACTGGGGAGTGGATTCCCATATCAATCGGCCGCAGCAGGAGCCAGCCGAGCGGAAGCACGATCACTCCTGCGATGATCGCCTGAATCATCCCCCATAACACTTTCTCAATCGCAAGCCAGATGTTTTCAATCGGCGCGAGCAGGCGATCTTCGATTTCTTTCGTCCATTGAAATTCGGCGATCACCGGCATAGCGACTGCCCACACTCCGGTAAACACCATGCTGATGGCCATGATGCCCGGCAGGAGCAGGCTCTTATACTGCTCTGGCATGTAGCCGCTGCGCACCATCACCTTGCCGAAGATAAAAACGAAGAGCAGCGGCTGAAGGAATGTCTGAAAAAACAACTGCATCGCGTTTCGCCGCGCGACGTGCGCATCGCGGGCGAGCAGGGCGCCGAAAGCTTTCCAGTTCAATCGCGCAGGCTCCTTCCGGTGTGGTGTAAAAACAAGTTTTCCAAGCTCGGTTCGGAGATGTGAACATCAAGCAGATCCGCTCCGGTAGTTGTCGCCAAGCTCGCAATCTCAGGTATCAGCGATCCGCCGCGATCAGCATATACATCCGCCCCCGTCGTATCTTGCGAGCGCACTTCGCGAACTCCGGCGAGCGCCTGCAAGCCTGTCATCAGTTCTGCCGGCTGCTTTCCAAAGCGCAGGCGCAGCAGATATCCACCGGGAATCGAAGCTTTCAGTTCTCCCGGTGTGCCCAGCGCGATGATCTTACCGTGATCGACAATCGCCAGTCGGTTGCAGAGCGCATCGGCTTCTTCCATGTAATGCGTGGTCAGCAGGATCGTCTTTCCCGCCTGGTTGTACTCGCGAATGATCTCCCACAAGAGAATGCGCGTCTGAGGATCGAGTCCAGCGCTCGGCTCGTCCAAAAACAGAATTTGCGGATCGTGCATCATGGCGCGCGCGATCGAAAGCCGCTGCATCATGCCGCCGGAAAATCCGCGCACCATCTGATTGGAACGATCAGTTAGCTTGAATTTTTCCAACAACTGAGCGGCGCGTTCGTTTCTGTCTTTCGCACTGAGTCCAAAATATGCGCCGTGGAAGGTCAGAATCTCGGCAGCAGTCAACGAGAAGTCGAGATTCGGCCGCTGCGGCACGACTCCGATGAGCCGCTTGACTGTGGCTTGCTCTTTCCAAACCTCGTGCTCGCCAACCCATGCTTCTCCGCTCGTTGGCCGAACACGCGTAGTCACGACGCCAACTGTCGTCGATTTTCCGGCTCCATTTGGACCGAGAAGCCCGAAGATTTCGCCGGGCTTGACTTCCAGAGAAATTCCGTCCAGAGCGACGATCTCCGGCTTTGGCTGCTTGTCCTTCTTTGCTTCGCGCGCGCTGGCCCGAGGAACGAGCCCGGTTGCAGCGAATGGCGGGGCAGAGTGATACACCTTGCGCAAGTCTTTTGTACGAATGCCAATTGCCATGAAGTAATCCGGATGGACACTACGAGCTGGTCGGAAAAGTATAACTAGCGACGTAAGCTCACGTCCAGAACATGTCTAAGTAGAGGGAGATGATTTGAGCCACTTCAATACTTTGCCTGCGTTCTGATCGGGCGGAAAAACCGGATAGAACACACGCTCGACAATTCCGTCGCGGATCACGAGAGTCAATCGCTTCAGCAGCGTCATGCCGCTGGTCTCAAATGTCGGCAGGCGCATGGCTCTGGTCAAGTGCAAATGATCATCCGAGAGTATGGCGAAGGGAAGGTGGAGGCGTTCCGCAAATTCGCGCTGATACCCCGGACTCTGCGTCGAGAGCCCATACAGATGATCGACTCCTGCTTCTCTCAATTCCGCAAAATGATCGCGAAACGCACACGTCTGGGGCGTGCAACCGCGCGCACCGGGGATCAAGTCCCAGCCTTCGGGATTCGCGATCCCAGGCCTGCCGCTGCGAGGATAAGCGTAAATCACGGTTCGGCCATGTAATGACGACACGTTGACTGCGCTACCGTCAGTCGCCGGCAAGGCGATTGGCGGAACACGCATGCCAGTCAAATGTTTTGCCGAGCCGTCATCGGCTGGCGCAGGAATCGTGGACCAATCGGGAGCTTCAATGCTGGAGATCATATTGTCGGGTCGGAGGGTGCCCCGTCCTTGTCTCGCGGTTTGTGCGAGACAGGGCGGGCGATTTTGACTTCGCCGTTTAAGTTCGTGCTGATGAATCAGAAAGTCAACTTCCCCACACCCTGAAGGGGAAGGATGGGACCCCCGAGGCTATTTCTTCGCCGTGGGCGGCAGCAATCCATTCAGCCGCAGATACATCGCCGCAGCGCCATAGTGGTCGGCCCAACTGCTGGCGAGTCCCAGAAATGCCCAGGCACGCGACCGCTTTTTGCCGTCGAACCAGGTGATCTCCTGATTCATAGTTGAATCGTCGGCTTTCGCGAGCGCGGTATGACAGAACTCGAAGGAAGCTTTGAGCGCCGTCACGAGCTGCTCCTTCGTCTCTTTTCCGTTAAAGTCCACTTTCGGCTGAGGAACGTCGCCAACATTCGCGCAGAAATAGTTGTTGCCATCAGCAATGTGCGCTGCGAGATGGCGAAACGTCATCTGGTCGGCTGTTGGTTTGTATTCGTACTTGTCTGCCGGCATCTCTTCGAATGCTGCGACAATGTTCTTCTCGCGCCCGTTGAGCATCTCGCGTAGAGCATCAGAGGCTGGTGATTTGGATTGCGCTGCCGCGGCCGAGACAAGACTCAAGATCAAGACTGCCAGTTTCATAAGCTCTCCTGGTTGCGATTGGAAGGATAAATCGCAGAACTGACCAATGTCGAGATATCAGCAGCGTGTGGCGCACAAGAGTGTCCGCCCCACTATCCTCAGACCGCGATCTCCGGCGTGGCATCCAGCAAGCTTTTCGTGTACGGATGCTGCGGATTTCTTGTTATCTCCTCTGTTGTCCCGATCTCTACGATCTTACCCCGATACATCACCGCAATCCGCGTCGAGAGATATCGCACTACCGGCATCGAATGCGAAATGAACAGATAAGTGAGGCCGAAGTCGTGTTGCAGTTGCTTGAGCAAGTTCACAATCTGCGCTCCGACACTCACGTCGAGCGCCGAGACCGGTTCGTCGCACACAATGAATTTTGGCCGCAACGCCAGCGCGCGAGCAATCACGATACGTTGCCGCTGCCCTCCGCTGAATTCGTGGGGATAACGGCGCATAGCGGAGGAGTCGAGTCCCACGGCTTTAAGGAGTTGCTCCACTGCGGTTCGGATCCCACCCTTCCGAGCACCACGGGAGGGTAGGGCGGCCTTATCTGCGGAAACCGCGAGGGTGGCCCACTTCTCCCCGTTTTTGGGAGAAGTGGGATAGTCATGGATTATCAATGGCTCGGCGATCAAGTCTTCCACCCTCATCCGGGCATCGAGCGAGCTGAATGGATCTTGAAAAATAATCTGCATGTCGCGCCGTAACTGGCGCAGCTCGCGGCCGCCTAGCGAAAGCAGATCACGCCCATCGAATCGCACGCTGCCCGAGGTCGGCTCAATCAATCGGATCGCCAGTCTTCCCAGCGTGCTCTTGCCCGATCCCGACTCGCCAACCAAGCCCAGCGTTTCGCCGGCATGGATCTCAAGCGAAACATCGTCGACAGCACGGATTTCACCTTTGCTGCCGCCGAGTACAGACTCCCCTTGCGGGAAGGTCTTGACCAGGTTCTGGATTTCGATCAGGGCCATATTCTGAAAGCAAGCACGAAACGAAGCTACCCCACCGCGATCATCGGCACCGCAATGAGAGCGGCGATCACGCCCACTGTCTTCCAGCGGGTGAAACGTTCATCGAGGCAAATTCGCGCCAGTAAAACCGTAAGAACCGGGTATAGGGAGCTCAGTATCACGGCTGTGTCGAGCCTGCCGGTCTGCGCCGCGCGGATGAAGAAAAATGTCCCCGTAACGTCGATGCACCCCGAAAGCACCGCCCAAACAAAGCCCAAGCGATACGTCGGCGAGAACTTTCGCCCTGCCAGAACGATTATGACTGTCGCAATCAGTGACGATCCGCGGGCGCAGGTTGCGATCCACAGGGCTGCACCGTTTCCTGCCTGCTTAATAAAGATAAAAAACATGGCGAAGCCCATGCCGGAGATGATTGCCAACAACAGTCCTTCGGGACGCCTGCCATTTTCGGGGCGAGAGATCAGCCAGATTCCGATCAACGCCAGCGCGAACCCTGCGACCGGAACATAACCGGGGAATCCTTCAGTGAAGGCTGCAAACCCGACAGGAATCGCCGCTCCCAGCACCGCCGACACAGGCGCCGCCAGTCCCATGTTGCCCTGCGCCAGTGCGCGATAAAAGACTGCCAGCGCCACGCCACCACAGACTCCGGCCACACACGCCCACTTCAAGTGCGACCAGGGAGGCAGGCTTTCGTGATTTGCGGAGGCAAGAGTCGCCATTAGCACCGCGCCGCCCAGATGTCCCAGCGCCACAAGGAAGAATGGCTGGAAGCGCCGCGCCGTGTATCCGCCGAGGAAGTCGCTCACGCCCCAGGTTCCAAACGATCCGAGAGCGTAAAACGTGGAGATGAGTTGAGGAGAGCCGGCCATGAGCACTTGTAGTCGAGAGTAGCACGCCAGGAATTGACAGCCCGGAAGCTTCCGGCATCACGAGCGTCACACCGGGAAAATGGACGACTACATCCACTATTCCACTGGATTGACGTTTATGCATGACGACTGCACGCTCGACAAAATCGTGACAAGTCGATGCAGGTAAAAGGGTTGACAGTCTCAAACGAGCGGTGATAAAAGTGCGGCACACACTGCTCTTTCGCCCGATACCCTTCTGCCTGATTTACGAGGGGCATCTTTCGCCGTTGTTCGGATGCGCAAGCGTCCGCGTCGAGACAGAAAAAAGAAGTTCAAGGAGCCTTATGCGCAGCCTTCGAAGTGTTGCCTTGATCGCACTCCTTTCCGCGGCTTCCCTGTCCTGGAGCCAGACCGGCACGTCAACGATTAGTGGAACCGTCACGGACCCGCAAGGGCGAGTAATAGCTGGCGCCACAATTACGTTGACCAACGTCGCGACCAATGCTGTCCGGACAACGAAATCTACTGATTCCGGAGCATATGTCTTCGACTTTATTACCCCAGCGACATACCGTATTGCGGTCGAGGCAAAAGGTTTTCGGAGGAAGCTGGTCGAGAATGTCGTAGCTCTCATTGGAAAGCCTACCGAAGAGAACGTGTCTCTGGAGGTCGGAGCCGCCGCCGATGTCGTCGAAGTTACGTCAACAACTCAAGACGCTCTCATCAATACTCAGGACGCCACATTGGGGAATGTCTTCAACTCGCTGCAGATTTCGCAGTTGCCTCTCGAAGCTAAGAATGTCGTGGATTTACTCACGTTACAGCCCGGGTCAACGCGTGAAGGTTATGTAACTGGCGCGCGGGCCGATCAGTCAAATGTGACGCTCGATGGCGTTGATGTCAATAATGCTGAAACCAGTAACGTGGACATTCCAATGTCGAACAATACTCTTCAGCTTGGACAATTGGATACTGACAGACAAAATATCACTACCGGGCCGGTACTGAGGTTAAACTCGGAAGCGATCGAAGAGTTCCGTGTAACAACGGCTAACGGAAACGCAAATCAAGGGCACTCGTCAGGGTCGCAAATTAACCTTGTAACCAAATCCGGAACTAATAACTGGCACGGGGCAGCATCCGAGTTTTATCGATCGACTGGGTTCACCGCCAACAACTGGTTCAACAACCATGCTGTGCCCCAAGTTCCTCGAACGGCACTCATTCGGCACACTTTTGAAGGAGCGATAGGTGGACCAATAGTCAAGAACAAAGCGTTTTTCTTTTACGATTATGCGGGAAGGCATGACCAGAGCGCGCAGAGCCAAGTCCAGGTTGTGCCCTTAGCTTCTCTAGGACAGGGCACAGTCAATTACAGTTACTGCACAAATGCGAGTTGTACTTCCACCGCAGTCGCTTCGTTAGACTTAACGCAGAATCAACAAGCGTATTCTGCGACAGGCATCAACCCAGCAGCACTGTCAGCTTTAGCAGATGCGGCAGCAAAGTATCCTGCGAACGACAATACCGTTGGGGATGGACTCAATACGGGTGGATTTCGATTTAATGCTGCGACGCCTACCAAACTGAACTCGCACGTGGCAAAGTTGGACTTTAACCTGAGTAACAGTCAGACGGCGTTTGTACGAGCAAATGTTATTTACGATCACCAAACCTTAGCTCAGTTCCTCCCTGATGCACCTCCGATCTTGGTCTGGAATCACCCATGGGGCCTTGCAGCAGGTCATACCTGGACAATCGGTTCGAATTGGGTGAACAATTTCCGTTATGGCTTAACTAGACAGGCATTCACAACACAGGGAGACAGCTCAGGTAACGATATTGATTTCCGCTTCGTATTCCAGCCAACGAGCGAGACCCACACGCAGAGTCGTGTTACTCCCGTCCACAATTTCACCGACGATGTTTCGTGGGTTCATGGCAATCACACAATCCAGTTCGGCGGTAATGTGCGAATCATCAGTAACACTCGCACAAGTTTTACAAACGCGTTCGACTTCGCCGAAACGAACCCGTCGTTCTATCTCGGTGCCGGAAATCATGTTTCGGACCAATTTCAGGCGTATCTAACCGCGAATAATCTTCCTGGCTCAACCGCGAGTGGGCAATCGTTGAACTCTGTGGCGGAGGTGCAGAACGCGGCTACGGCAATAATCGGCCGATTCTCCGAGTTTATCGCCGATTACACTTTCGGCAAGGACGGTACCCTTCTACCTGCTGGCACTCCTGCGATAAGAGATTTTGCGACTCAGGCATACGATGAGTACGTGCAGGACACTTGGAAAGTTCGGCCCAACCTGACCCTGACTCTTGGACTTCGCTATAGCCTCGAGAGGCCGGTTTACGAAACGCAAGGTTTCGAAGTACAGCCAACCATACCTTTAGGGACTTATTTCAATGACCGTTTGAACGCCGCGGCTCAAGGCCAGAACTTCGTAGATCCGATCGTTATCGACCGCTCTGGCCCAGCGAACGGTGGCAAGCCTCTATACAACTGGGATAAGAACAATTTCCAGCCACGAATTGCCATCGCTTGGTCACCCGACAATGGGAAGAGCTCGATCCGCGGTGGTTTCGCGATTACGAACGACTATTACGGCCAAGCTTTGGCAGTTGATTGGGACCTGAACAACACGCTTGGATTCACAGCGAATTACACGACGCCAGCAAATACTTTTGACACAACCGGCACGCAGAAGCCACTGGCCCCACTCTTCACGGGTTTCGATCAAGACGTGAGAGCGCTGCTTCCCAGCGCGGGCCAAAGTCTCCCAGGGAACCTGGTGTTCCCTCTGGCGCAGCCACTGGACAATGGGGAACGGATCGAGCAGTCGGTTGATTCACAACTCCATGCCCCAACGCAGTACGTCTGGAACTTGACTTTTGAACGGCAGCTTCGCGCCGGCATTGTGGTTTCGGCTTCCTACGTTGGCAGGTCGGCCCGCAGCTTGCTTGCGAGGCGTGACGTTACGGCATTCAATGACTTGCGAGACCCGAACAATGGCGTTGATTGGTACACGGCTGGTACGGCGCTCGAGAAATTACGACAAAAGGGAACGGACATAAGTCAGGTGCCGGCTCTACTACCTGCAAAGGTCAATCAGTATTTCGACGATATGTTCCCGGCGAATCTGGTGGGTATTGTTAATAACTTCGAGGGCGGACTTTGCGACCCGGGTTCCACGAACGCGCAAGCATTTTACTGTTATCCATTCACGGGATTTTTTTCGGGTAATGATTGGACTGACACGGAAGCCGAAATGGACTTGGCATTGGCAGATGCTGGCCAGGCGACTCGATTCATGCAGCCACAGTATGGAGCCCTGTCGACGTGGAGCACGATCGGTAATTCCAATTACAACGCGTTTACCTTTACGTACCGCCAGCGACTCACTAGTTTGTTGTTCGACCTGAATTACACCTACGCGCATTCACTCGACGATGCGTCCGGGCTACAGACGGAGACTGGATTCGGGAATAACGTTGCCAACGGCGCTTTCATCGTGAACCCTATCCGCCAAGGTGCAAGTTACGCCAACTCTGATTTTGACATTCGGCACAGCATTAACGCTGATGCCATATGGCAATTACCTATAGGCCGCGGTCATGCCTTACTGAGGGACAGCGGTCGAGCAGTCGATGCAATATTGGGAGGCTGGCAGCTTTCTGGAATTTTCCGATGGAATACCGGCCTGCCTACCCAACCATCTCCCTTCGACGATGCTCGTTGGGCTACAAACTGGAATGTTCAGGCCAACGTGACACCGTTGACGCCAATTCACTCCTGCTCCAATCGCCCAACCAATGGCCAGCCAAAACTCTTCGGAGGGTGCGACCTCACTTCGCTGTATCGAAACTTTCGAAACGCATACCCAGGCGAAACGGGGCCGCGGAACTACTTGCGGATGCCGGGCTATTTCGACCTTGACCTGGGCTTCGGCAAGTCTTGGAAGATGCCGTACAACGAAAATCACCAGCTGCAGTTGCGCTGGGATGTCTTCAACGTAACCAACACGCAGCATTTTGGGGCCATTGATAGCACGAGGACAGGATTCGGAGTAGGCTTGGACCCAAGTTTGAATCAGCTAAACCCGCCGAGTGACTGGTCAAACTTCCTCCAGATTCAAGGTCAACCGCGAATTATGCAGATTGGTGCGCGGTATTCATTCTAGGCTGGATACTTTTTCTGACGGCTGGGTCTAAAGGCCCAGCCGCTTTGTTTGGAAAGAGATCGTCAGCGCAATTGCGGACGGACTATTTCGACTCAGCCACTCCCCCATACTTCTCCAGCCACTTCATCTCCTCCCTCACCTTAATCTTCCCGTGCCAGGGGTTCTTGCTCAGAGAATGCCCTTCACCGGGGAAGACGAGGAGCTTGTTTGGAATGCCGAGCGAATAGAGGGCGTGTTCGAGCAGGTAGTCTTCGAGGACAGCGACGCGAATATCGTCAGCGCCGGCGACCATGTGCGTGGGCGTGCGGACTTTATCAATCTGAAAGATTGCCGCCTCGTCGTGATAGCGTTGGGGGGCTTCCCAGGGGCGTCCGCCGAGGAAGTAAGCATCGTCGAAAGTGGTGTCGTCGTTGCCCCAGTTGCCGACGTGTTCGACTGCGCCCGCGCCGGTCACCGCAGCCTTCCATCGCGTGCTTTGCGTGATGAGCCAGTTGGTCATATAGCCGCCGTAGCTGTACCCGCCGATGACCAGATGATCAGCGTCGGCCACACCATCTTTCACCAGCGCATCAACGCCCTCCAGAATGTCCTTCCCGGGACGGGAGACGATCTGTGGGACGATCTGCATCAGGAACTTGTCACCGTAGCCCGATGAGCCGCGATAATTCGGTTCGAACACCAGCCACCCATTCGTGGCCGCCAGAATTCCCCACTGATACCAATCAGCCTCGAATGCATTTCCCCATGCGTCAGCCGGGCCGCCGTGAATGAAAACGAACATCGGCAGGTTCTTTGCTTCGAACTTGCCGGGCGGATAGATCAGCATCCCCTCGACCGTCGTTCCATCGTCAGCCTTCCAACGATACGGCTTGCCTTGAGGAAGGTCGCGCTCCGCGAAAACGTGATTGAACGACGTTATTGGTTGGGCGTGATCAAGATCGGAACCGCTGTCAGCCAGATAGACCTCTTCCGGCTTCTGCAGAGACGAATAAACGAACGCAACACGCGGCGATTGAGTTGCGGTGGCGATTCCGGCGTAAGTACCCTGCCAACTCCCCACCTTGCGCAACGACTGCGATGGCTGGGAAGCAGAGTACATCTGCACCTCAGTGCCGAGGCGGGCCGATGTGAAGACGCCGTTAGAGGTGATGTTGTAGTGCTCGACCGGACCGGCGAATTCCTTTCCCCACTGCTCAACCGAGCCGCTTTCGCTGTCCACCCAATAAAGGTGTGGCTGCAAGTCGCGATAAGGACCGCTCACGTCGCCTACATCGATGGTGAAGAAGATGTGCCGATTGTCGTTTGCCCACCGCAGACTTCGCTCGACGGCTTCGTTATGAGTTACGCGGCGAGCTTGAACTAACGCAGTGCTCGAGCCGGCGGGCATGCGCCTCACGCCAGCTAAATCGACCACATAGATTTCATAGTCATCGAACTTCTCTTCCCGCTTATTGATCGGATTGGTCAGTAGGGCGAGCTTATTGCCGTCCGGGGAGGTAACGAGTTCGTCCACAAGCCACGGGGAAGTCGCAATGGTGCGCGCGCCAGAAGTAGTATCGGACTCCTTCTCCTCCTTGGAAGTGGTTTTGGCAACTGACGCCACGTGGTTGGCAAGAACGGTGGAGAGATCGAGGGCGAAAACAGTGTCGCCACGTTCGGCAGTCCGGTACTCAACCACGTCTTTCCATTGCTCGCGGTAGTCGTCTTTTTGCTTTTTCGTCCACGGATTGCGCGTCGCGAAATAGAGGGTCTTCGAGTCCGCCGACCAACTGAAAGCATGGACTTCCTCCGCCCCCCGCGTGACTGCAAAGGCCTCGCCGCCACTCGGCGAGATCAAGTAGATCTGGTCAGTCCCTTCCTTTTCTGTCGACTCATCTCCAGATTCCTCCGCATCGGTGTTCGCGGCTTCTGTTTTGCGATCAGAGAGAAAAGCAATCCACCTGCCGTCGGGCGACCATTTGGGCTCCGTATCGTGTCCTGACTGCGTAAGTTGGACAAGCGCCCCCGCCTTTCCATCTCCGTGATACAGCCAAAGGTCTTTACGGAAGATTTGCTGGTCCCAATCGGCGCGCTCGGTGCCAATCACCACCGAGTTGCCGTCCGGCGACAACTCCACCGCGGAAAAGCTCACGGAATTGAAGAATTCGTCGAACGTGATCTTGGGTTTCTGAGCTACCGCCGGGATTGCGACTACGAACGCAAACAAGACACTCCAGACATGACTCTTCATCTTTCGTTTCACCCTGCTGAGGAATTTGCCGGAATGGGCATCCGAATACGCATCGAGGGTAGCACGTTTGTCAGGCTCCTCCATCGCCCGGGGTTCGATTGCAAATCGAGGATCTTCAACCGCAATTGCTGGCGCTCCCGACACCATTGTTCTGTTTTCGTAACAAAAATCACTGGACCTTAAGAAACTCCCGTTCGGTAGTAAAGTGTTGCCGCCTTGAGCACGGCAATTGGCCTGGGGCGATTTGCGCGTTTGGCCAGCGATCTTTTCTTGAGCATTGGTGTGCCTCAAGGAGTTCAATGAGGGAGGTTTGTATGTGGCAAAAGATTAAGGAAGAACCGGTGCTCTTTCAGGGACTGCTGCAAGCGTTTCTCGCGTTGCTGATGGCCTTCGGCCTCAAGCTTGATGCGACTAAAATCGGCGCCATCCTGGCGTTTTCGGCTGCGGTCTTGTCGTTCGTCACGCGCCAGGTGGTCACTCCGACAGCCAACCCCAGGGCTTCGGATGGAACCAAGCTCGTTCCGCAAACCGCGGGTATGGCAGCGGATTAGCTATAAGCCTCGAACAACTTATGATAGTTGCGGCAGGGGAGATTCCTTCCTGATCAAGCGGGATCTTTCTTTGCCGCATCCACCTGCCGTAGTCAGCCCGTCTGCTTGGTAAAGAGAGCGTGGTAGAATTTCGGCAGCGCTTTTTCCTTGTGCGTCCCTAGGTTTGAACCCTTTGATTGAGCTGGCGCCATCGATTTTATCGGCGGATTTTGCCCACCTCGCGGACCAGGTTGCGCGCGCAGCTGAGGGCGGCGGAACCGTTATACATGTTGACGTGATGGATGGCCATTTTGTGCCTAACATCACGCTTGGGCCGCAACTGGTGCGATCGCTGCGCAAAGCTACAAAGTTGCCGCTCGATTGTCACCTGATGATCGAAAATCCGGACCAGTACATTCCGGCATTTGCTGACGCCGGTGCGGACTGGATCTCAGTGCATTTTGAAGCCTGCCGGCACCTGGATCGAACTCTG
>Ga0070741_10008527_pt1 | contig 20500 bp, 20 predicted proteins | sample Coa_R1_4_FD_66440 | JGI IMG/M metagenome (GOLD analysis project Ga0070741, IMG submission 66440) | Surface soil microbial communities from Centralia Pennsylvania, which are recovering from an underground coalmine fire - Coalmine... | ecosystem: Environmental > Terrestrial > Soil > Unclassified ...
ATGAAAGCCTTGCATATGCGCACCAAGGCCCATAACGGCGAGCTGGCCGAATGGAAAAGTTTTGTGACCAAGCGGGCCAAGGCCAAGCACGAACTGCATGTGGCCGTGGTCGGCAAATATTTCGACACCGGCGATTTCATGCTTTCCGATGCATACGTTTCCGTTATTGAAGCAGTTAAATTCTCCTCGATCTGGAAAGACGCTCACACCAAGCTGACTTGGATCAATTCCAAAGAATTTGAAACCGGAGCGAAGCAGATTGCCGAACTTTCAAAATACGACGGCATCATCGTGCCCGGCGGCTTCGGCGAATCCGGCATCGAAGGCGTCATCATGGCAATCAATTATGCCCGAATGCATAAAATTCCGTACCTTGGTCTGTGCTACGGCATGCAGCTGGCCGTCATTGAATTTTGCCGAAACATCATCGGCTGGAAAGACGCCCACACTGCCGAAATCAATCCGAAATCCTCTCATGTGGTCATCGACATCATGCCCGAGCAGAAGAAAATCCTGGAGGAAGGAAAATACGGCGCCACCATGCGACTCGGCGCCTACCCGGCACATTTGAAAGAGGGAACTATTGCTCATGATGCCTATGGTTCCGATAAAATTTCCGAGCGTCATCGCCATCGCTACGAAGTTAATCCGGAGTATATTGAAGAAATCGAAAAGGCCGGGCTGATATTTTCCGGATTTTCGCCGGACAATCGCCTCATGGAAATCGCCGAATTGCCGAAAGATGCTCATCCGTTTTTCCTCGGCACGCAGTTCCATCCCGAATTCAAAGCCCGACCCCTCCACCCTCATCCGCTTTTCTCTGCTTTCATCGACGCCTGTCTGAAAAATGCCAAGCACACCAATCCCTTGCCCCTCTATGCACGAACTAATACGAAAGTATGAAAGTTGTCGTTGCTTCAACCAATCCGGTCAAAGCAAAAGTGGCGGAAAAAGCTTTCATAACTGTTTTTCCAAAAAAGACGTTTGATTTTGTTCAGGTAAAATCAGAATCAGGCGTGCCGGATCAGCCCATCGACGAACAAACCCGGGAAGGAGCTTTGAATCGGCTGAAATTTATTAAAGAGAAATATCCGGACGCCGATTTCTGGATCAGCCAGGAAGGAGGATTGTGGAGAGAAGGCAAAAAATTATTCAGCCGCGCATGGATTGCCGTTTGCGACAAAGAAGATTTTATCGGAGAATCTTCGACCTCAAGTTTTTACATTCCTCAGGGCGTGGTCAAGCATATTGAAGACGGCATGGAGCTGGCTCACGCTCATGACAAATTTTTTGGCACGGTAAATTCCGGCCAGAATATCGGTTCAGTCGGACATTTAACCGACGGCATTATCGACCGCACCGAGTATTATTTACCAGCGGCGATTATTGCTTTGTCTCAGGTTAAGCATAAGGAATGGTATCGTTGAAAAATCTCATTTTTCTGGTATTGTTGTCACATTGCGGGATCATCTAGTGGTAGGATACATGACTCTGAATCATGTCACCTTGGTTCGAATCCAAGTCCCGCAGCCAGCACGAGCTAGCTCATGTGTCAATAGGCACTCGAGCGCTCAAGTCGCGTTAGATAATTCTTTTTGTAACTAACTATGGAAACAACTAGAAATAAAGTACTTACGGGAGTAACTGGAGAATATTACGTTGCTGCTGAATTATCACGCAGAGGTTACCTTGCCTCAATCACTCTTCGCAACACTAAAGGTGTCGATATTCTTTGTTCTAATTCTGATGCAAGTAAATTAGTTGGTATTCAGGTGAAGGCTCGCACTGGAGACAGACGAAGCTGGATACTGACTGAAAAAGGTGAAAATTATTATGCAGATAACTTGTTTTACGTTTTTGTAAACGTAAGTGAGAATATAAGCTCTCATCCGGAATTTAGTATTGTACCAAGTAAAATTGTGGCTGATTATATTCGGGAACACCATGCTGAGTGGCTATTGTCCAGTAAAAAGAATGGTGATCCACGCAAGAATACTTCTATGCGTAAGTTTCGTGATCTAGAAGAAACATACTTAAATCGGTGGGATTTACTTGATTTAAATTAAATTATTAATTTCATTCTTGATGGAACCGAAAAACATAATTTTTACTCCAAGTTTATTCTTTAGTTATGCTATATGTCCGCATTGGATTTGGCATGATAGATACAGTGACTGGAAGGATAGGGGACAACTATCTGAGCTGACACAAAAACTTTTTGAGCAAGGTGTCATTCACGAAAAAGAATACATAAAAAATCTTACGTTTACTAAAGTTGAGGCTATAGGTATAGATGAGGCATTCAAGAAAACTCTAGAGCTTATGCAGTCCGGAATAGACCTAATCTATCAAGGAGTCATTCAGTTTGAGGAAAATAATGTTCTCTATAGAGGAAGACCAGATTTACTTCAAAAAGTAAATGGTAGATCAAAATTGGGCGACTTTCATTATGTTCCTATTGATATTAAGTCTTCCAAAGAACCACACGCGGATCAAAAACATCAGCTTACTTTATATGGTTTGATTCTGGAAAAACTTCAGGGTGTTTTTCCTGCATATGTTGCAATTATAAACAAAGACAAAAAAACTATTCAGGCTGTGGTTGGCGAGACAGACAAAGAAAAAACTAACACTCTTGTTAACACTATTCTCGATATTCTTAGCGGTAAAAAACCTCCTCTCAAACTTGTCTCGACCTGCAAAGATAGTCCGTGGTTTTCAAAATGTATTTCAGAAGCAGAAGAAAGGAATGATATTGCACTCCTCTATCATCTTGACGCTAGATCCCATCAGGGTTTGCGAGCTTGCGGTATTAATACAGTCGCAGATGCCGCAAAAATGGATGTCAGTCTTTTGCCAAAAATACCATATACTTCGCCAGAAACCTTGGGTCGCGTAAAACTTCAAGCCCAAAGTCTTTTAGAAAGAGAGGTAAAATGGGTTTCGAAACCACAATTACCTAACCCTCCACTCAAAATATTTTTTGATATAGAAGGAGATCCTCTTCTTGAAATACAATACCTTTTTGGCTTTTGGATTTCTGGAGATTCCACATTTCAATATGCAAAGATCGGTCATTTGAAGAAGTATCCAGAGGAAGGAAAATATTTTCTTTATTTCTTAGCAGAAAAAGTAGAAGATGAAGCCGAATTATGGAAACAATTTTTGTTGTGGGTAGAGTTACTTCCTGATGATAACTATAGTGTTTTTCATTATGCTAGTTACGAAAAAACATGGATAGCAAAGCTTGCAGAAAAGTATGGTGGATCTGATAAGCTCAAAATATTTCAAGTAAAACTTTTTGACTTGGAAAAGACGAGAAAAGAGTCGGTTGTACTTCCTTTATACTTTTATTCGATTAAGGATATTGCAAAATCAAAATTTCTGGATTTCAAATGGAGGCATGCTAAAGCTGGTGGGGCTCAGAGCATATTTTGGTACGAGGAATGGCTTGCGACTAACGATCGTTCAATTTTAGATGATATTATTGATTACAACGAAGATGATGTAAGGGCCACAGAAAGTCTCTATAATTGGTTCTCCAGTAGAGTAATTTAAATTTTGAATGGTATTTAAGTTTAAAAAGATATACACTTCTTGTAACTATAAAAGATGAAGACCTACAAACTGGAGTTTTGGGCTGATAGTTTCCATGAGGGGAATTGGGCTTGTGAAGAGCTTTCAAAATTTTTTGCTTTAAAAAAGCTTTCATATGAACAAGGATTTATACCTATTTTTCTTTTTGAAATAGACAAAGAAAAAGAGTTAGAAGTTACAGTCTTTGGTTCGTATAAGAATTGGTCTCCACTACCCACACTCATTTCAACTTTGTTGGAATGGGGTAAGCCTGATCTTGTAATCTATGACCCCCTAAGCAATAAAATACTTTTGGCGGTAGAAGAAACCGCAGCAGTTCCTACAGGTAATCAAGCTTTACAGCGTTGTGAAAGAATATATGGAAGTCTTCGTCTGAATATTCCATTCTGGTATCTTCTTGGAGAGTTTGGTGTTCACATTGATGGTGGAGTACGCCGTGACTCAATATGGCCAACTGTCTTAGGTATAAAGCTTAGTTGCATACAGCGTACTCCATGTGTTGTTCTTCATTACTCAGATTATAGTCACCCGGAGGATTATTCTATTGGGGAGGGAGTTAAATCTCTCTACGCTGCGATTTCAGTTGAAATCGGTATATTTATTGGAACTAAAACCAGCAATGATCTCCGCCCAATTCTCAAAGAACAATACAGTCATATGCTCGATTTTGTTAAAAGTCAGGCCGCAAATGTTGTAGATTTTATTCCTAACGAAAATATTTTGTACCAGAATGATACTCCAAGTAAAATCGCAGAACTTGTTACCTCAAGTGCTCCCGTAAATAATGATACTCTGGATTTCTTCAATTGGGGTAAAACAGATGAATTACCTGAGGAAATATACAAAAGAATTAAGCCTGGCGGCATTATTAAGAGTGATAATTTTATCGTGCAGCTGGAAGATTTGGTTAAAAATAAAAAAGCATATACTTTATCTGGTAACGCAGGTTCCCGTCCTCAGGAAAGAAAAAGTGTTGAATTGTGGCTTACGGAACAAAAATTATTGTTTAAGGATAATACGGCACCAAATGCGTCATTTAGTTTATTAATGACTGATTTTCCAGTAAGTACTTCTGGTAGATATCATCTTACTACTGCAAAGAACGTATTTTATTTGGTCGATTCTTGGAACGATTTAAAAGGTTCTCTTCAAAAAGCATTTGCACGTCTAAAAAATTTTAAAGATAAATTGAATGGCCCAGTTTTTATTTATATTTCAAATAGCCTTTTGCCTGGCAGAATTTTCGGCGATCCATTTACCGGACAGCTTTCTGCTTTTTCAAATATTTTCACAAAAAATGCTACAGGGAAGAGAACTAGAATAGCAATCGCTTACTATCCTCATCAAGTTCATACGCAACTTTTTGACACACATTTAAAATTTAAAAAAAATAAAGGCATAACTCTCATGAGGGAACTTCTTGACTTCGGTTTGTTTCAGGGAGGTGTTTTTGTTAATTTTAAGACTGGAGAAATTGTATGATTAATTATACTTTCAATATAAGTGAAGAAATAGCTAGGTGGGTCACAGAAGTATATGTAAGAAGTCATAAGTCCTTAGGTTGGTGGGTTGCCTTCACTAATCCTATTGCAGGTCCATGGAAAAAAATAACTGCTCTAAACGGTGAAGGTATTCCTGTAGAAGTTTATCGCTTTGAAAGGGAAGGTGAACGGCCAGACTTAATTTTGGTCAATGATGAGCATAAACTTATCATTATTATTGAAGCTAAAGATTATTATCAGAAACTTGTAGCTAGTGATCAAATGAAAAAATCGGTGAGAGTTATAGAAGAGATTTCTTCAATACTTAAAAATTGTGGAAACAAGCATTGGGAAATTAGAAAAAATTATAGAATTATCCCATCATTTATTTGGTTTTGTTATGATTCTAGAACAATTTTAGATGAGGATAAAATTGTTGGTGATATTTTTGTTAAATATTCAAAATTTGATAGAAAAGATTTGTTAAATATAGTTATTTGTAAAGATAATAAGAATAATTTAAAAAATAATTTTATTTATCAGGGAAAAGTAAATAAAGAGTTAATACTTTAATCAAATAAAGATTTATTTGTATTTACTTCTTGTAAATAACAAAAATCTTTGTCAAAAAATACTTTTCCTTTTAGCATTTCTTTCACTTCTGATAGTAGTGGTGAGCCAATCTGATCTGTGGCCTCAAGGATTACTCTGTATAGATTCTCAATTGTCTGCTTTCCATTTCTGAGCTGTTCTTGAGAGATATTTTCAATAATAGAATTAATGTTATCCTTTTGTAATTGCAGTGTATCGATTAATTCATCTCTTAAATAATAATATTCTTTATCATCGGTTGCTATTGGTTTAATAATATCGTCAATTTTTTCGACAAGATTAAGATCCATATTTTCATTTAGTATTGTAAGTATAATGATTCTGTTTATTAGATTTTTAGGAGCCACACCTTTTCTACTTAGTAAAACACCTTTGGCCTTTTTTGTTAGGAAAAAGAGGTCATGTGGGGATTCTTTTATCATTTTACTTTTCTTAAAGACACAATAGTAATCCCCAACATAACTCGTATTTGACGCCATTTGAGCCTTTGACGAAACTACTGCCGGTATTTGGTACTTTGCGTCAATACAAATAAATGAGAATTTAGAAAAAGCTTCGAGAACTATTTTCCATGCTCTAGGGTCTAAGTTATTAAATGTCATTATTACTTTACCTTCGTTTTTAAGTTTCTTTTGGAATAGTAGTACGATTGATTGAATATCTTTTTTATATTTGTCCCAAGAACTAAGGTATTCTTTCCTGTCGGATACTATCACTTCGTTTTGGTAGTCTATTTCATGTTTAAGGAATCCATTCCATATTGCAGAAAATTCAACATAAGGCACATTATCCCCGTAAGGAGGATCAAAAAATATACCATCTATGCTACCGTCTTTTAATTTTTCTAACCCTCTTTGTGCAGATTGATGATCTATTGTTACTTTTGCATCTATATTTTTGTATTGGGTATAAAGAGACTCTAATCCCTTTATAAATTTTTTATATCGTGCTTCGAGGTGAATAATAGGATTAGTCTCCAGATGTAATGGAGCTATCCAAAAACCCGGGATTGTCCAAGCTGGACCTCCCGTACTCAGATTATTTCGATAAGGTATTAATCTAGAAGATTGTGCTACAGAAGAGGTTAGAAAAAGTAGAATAGCTTTTTGCGTGCACTTATCTTTTATTTTATATGCAGTATCAAATAATTCCCCAAAAATATAGAATGTCCTCGGAGTAAATAAATCCGAAAGTTTCATTCCTGGGAAAGCAAGAATTCGTCTATTTGGTATAAGATTTTTGTTAAATCTTAACTTATTAATTCCATTCAAAATTCTCTTTTGATTTTCTAAATGTTTTTCTTCTGTATATTCTTCATTATCTCGGTCATATATTTTAATAATTTTAGTTCCTCTCATTTTTTCAAAATTAAAAGATAGTTTTGTTCCACATTTAGAGCAATAGTACTTTGTCCCAACTTTTCTGGATTCATTTATAGAACCAATTTTTTTACAATTAGAACATTCGGATTCAATCTCGTGAACAATATATCTAATATCTTTATTATTAACGGTAAATAGTTCTTTAAACGAGTTTGCTAATGTTATAATTTTTTGCGCTTCGGTTTTAAACTTTTCTAAACTAGGAGGATTAGTTGTAACTTCTGAAAGTAAATATGCAATAGGATTAATGTCATATCCTAATGCGTCTATATTTTTCTTCTTTGCTTCAGCCAGAAATACTCCACTACCACAAAATGGGTCAACTAATATATCACCTTGTCTAAAAAATGTTTCAATATAATCCTTGAGAATATTAGAAGGTTTTCTGGCCCAATATTTATGGATTAAGTACTCATTTGGATGAGTTTTTGCCATTAATACTTTTGCTTTCATACTTTTTTTAAAATTATCACTAAATCGCAGAGGTTTATACCTACCTCACTCCCTTTTCTTCTCTGACTTGCCGCCCAAGATGATTCAGTAAATTTTGGTATTCTTAATGCTGATTTTTCTACTGTATAAATATCTTTTAATCTTTCGATTAGTTTATGAGTTACAGGTACATATTGTCCTTTAATCATTGTGTCGCCAATCATTAAAGCTATTATTCCTTTTGGTTCTAAATAGCTTCCTAAATTTCGTACACCTTGTTCCATGTCAGCCAAGTATTCTTCAACTTTTTCTACTTTTCCAACCTTGAATGATTCTCTTACCTCGCTCTTTCTTATTGTTGCGTGATCAACACCAAGCCATGCAAGCTCTAACGAATTTACACCGCTGTATTTATAAGAGTTAAAATAGGGGGGGTGACAAATTATTAATTTACTTCTCTTTTTTTGTTTAGTTGAATTATTTAAGATTGAATATTGTTCAATCTTAATATTTTTACTTTTAGGTAATAGGGATAGTTGTTCAATTTGATCTAGAGCCTTTTTTTCAAAAAATGGAAAAGCATTTTTTTCAGCCGTCTCAATGTCTAAGAATAATCGCCCCTGTTGAGTTGTAGCTTTTGAAACTCTTCTTACTATACTTAAGAATGCCACCAAAAGAGCTTCCTTAGTTTCTACTGATTTTGAGGCTGTTTCTATAGCAAATTTTATTTTTGAAAGTGATTTTATTGTTTCTGGTAAAAACCAATGTAAAGAGTTCTTAAGTCCAACAGGTTCTATTTTATATTCTTTTATTTTCTTGTCGTAATATATATTTTTAATGGTTTCAAATGTATTTAAGTAGTCTTCTTTATTTATTTGTGTAACTTTTACTCTAGAAATAAGAATAGAAAGCGGGCTTATGTCAAAACAATAGGCTGTACGATTTAAAAGTAATGCCTCAAGTCCTGATGTACCGCTACCACACATTGGATCAATAATTAAGTCTTTTTCTCTTGTATAATTTTTAATTAAGTGCCGCGCAACTGGAGGAGGGAATTTACCAAAATAGCGAAAGATACCATGAGAGTAGTAGGAGAGAGCTTTATTAGAAGCATTGGAAGTCCAGATTTCAACTACAGGAGAGAACTTTTTTATACCACTATTTTTAATGAGATCTCTGTATTTTAATGTAATCTCATTATTTGTTAATGGTAATATATCTAATTCAGGTATAGAGGTTTGGATAGCAGATTTAGTCATTTAGCAATGTATAGATTATTAGTTTGCAATGTATATTATATCAAAGATTCACTCATATTCATCTTTACTTGCTTGTGGATAAGTATAATTTTACCTTCCAAGCACATAAATTCTTTTCCTAGGTTTGTACTGGACCTATCCAAGTGAAACAACCTTCTGAATTAAGGTAATTTTTCCTCGTAGACAACCGAGTAAATCTCGTTTTTCTCCGTCGGTTCCCCACGCCAGGTGTCGGATTTTGCGAATTTTTCAGCCAGAGGCAGACCCGCTTGTTTTCTATCCCAAGCTCGCGGTACAAGTCCTGAATGTATCCAATATATGTCTGGTCAGACCAATAAAAGACGTGGCAGTCATCTTTTGCCACAGCCAAGGCATTGATGAGACTTTTTCTCAAAAATTCCTTGTACTCTTCGTTGGTGCGATTGTCGTTGACGTTTCCGCCATAGTTAGCCTTACCGCCAATGCCGCCATTATAATCGATGCCAATATTATAAATTGGATCACTGTATATCATCGATGCCTTGTCCTTACCGAACAATTTTTTCAGGACATCAGGATCATTTGCGTTACCGCAAATTAATTTATGCGGCCCGAGAAGAAGAATATCTCCAAGTTTAGTTTTCGGCTTAGTAATTTTTTTGATCTCCTTATCAACATCAAACCGGTCATCTTCAGTTTGGAGATTTTCAGTCCATAGAAGGTTTGTGTCGAAGTGGACATCGTCAAGTGTGTCGAGGTCGAATTTTTTAATACCTTCAAAATCCCAATCGCCGTCACTGATATTGCTTTCAAGTCCGATTTTATCCCGCTCTTCTTCGGTCAGCTTGCGGTTGGGGACTAAGACGGTTACTTCTTTAATTCCCAATTTTTGGAATGCTTTTTTCCTCTGGTTTCCAGAAAGTATCGTGTCGTCGACATCGATTTTGACGACGTCATGATTGCCGCGCTGTTTAATGCGCTCGACCAATTGGGCGAATTTTTTCGCTGAGATTTTTCTTGGATTTTTGCTCCAAGTTTTGAGCGTACTTAAAAGGCGACGCTCAGGGTGCCATATTAGAGAATGTCCCATGGTGTTTTATAAAGTTAGAAACGAGTAATTAAGTCGCTTTGTATGCGACTTAAAAGAAATCCAAGAGAGGAGTGAATGGCCAATATTAAACTTTTTCGACTAAAGCCCTGAACAAACACCCCAGCTCAAAAGACAGACTTCATTTAAGTCCTATTTAAGCGTGGATGTGTACTCAGGGCTACTTTAATTCCACCCGTTAGTCTTGCACTCCGATGCAATGACATTTCTATTCCCACTGGCGGATGCTATCCACCACAGTAAAAGTTTAAAACTAGCGTCTTAAACCCAGGGCAATGAGTAAAGCTTGCCCTCCACTTTCTCTTTCGAGACGGTACCCGATTCCGCTAGCTGATGTAATGAGCGGAGTCGGAATTTAGTAAGAATACAATTGTACGTTTCGAGAACATCTGGAATAAGTTTATGGTCTATAAAAAAATATGCAAGGGCTTTTGCCACCGCTATAGTGTGCTGACTTAATTTTAAAAACAGAGGAAATTATTTATATGAATTTGTCAATAGCAAATTGCTTGCAAGATGTAACGTGATGCTATATGATTATATGGTATGAAAAATGAGCTTAAAAATAAAGGTTATTTAGGAACAATTCGTTTGTTGCATGATAATCCTGGCTGGGCACCAATCGTGGCTGCAGCTCTTGAAAAGGCCAAAGCTTTAAATGGGAGTGGCATGGCTGGCGCCTGGGTTTTGGCTTTGGCGAAAGAGCGTGGAATTTTGTGGTTGCCAAATCTCCGCAGGCTTGTCTCATACGGAATTTTGGAAAAAGAAGGAGAGTCAGTCAGGGGCGGCCGCCGAGCTTATTACATTATGCCTGATATTCAGGGTGTGCAAAAGGCGTTAGAAGAAATGAGTGAATCGCTCGGAGTTACTTCCTATTCTGAATATAAGGTAGGTATTTCCGGCGTAGCTAAGCGTGAAAAAGTTCGTATTCCTTTTTATGCCAACCTGGCATCATGCGGCGGTCCGAATATGAGCGATGCTCACATCGACGACTACTACGACATTGACACACGTTTAGCTGTACCTGGCAACCAGTATTTTCTTGTCCGGGCTGACGGCGAGTCCATGAACTTGGCCGGGGTACATTCAGGCGATATCGTCTTGGTCCGCGTCCAAAATTATGCTGACATTGGACAAAAAGTAGTCGCTTGCCTTGATGACGGAACCACGATCAAGGAATTCCAACGCCAGGGTGAATATGTAGTGCTAATGCCGCGCTCAACGGAGACGGAGTATAAGCCAATTATCTTAAAAGATAATGTTCAAATTCAGGGTGTTGTTGTGGCGACGATTCCTGGGTTCAAATAAATTTTATTAATTTAACTTTTAAAGTTATGAAATTAGGTAAACACACAAGAACAGAAGAAGGAAGATTCCGGAAAGAGAGATCTGACTCGTCAATGGAAAGGTTGAGAGAAGAATATCCAGTATTGAATAATCTACATAAAAATTTTAAAACATTGGGGGCAGTTGAGGAAGCGTTTGGAGTCGATTCACTTTCGCAAGTTATTAAAGAAGCTAGAAAAATGAATTAACATGACGATCACAAAAGAAGAATTTGAAGAATGGCAAAGGGATATAGGAATAGCCCAACAAACACATCCAAATGCTTTTGCAAATGGCCCGTTTATTAGATCGCTTTTTAAAGTATCACAAAATATTGACATAGCCGGTCAGAACGTAGGACATTTAACGCGTGCTACAGACCAGATTAGTATTTCATTGGTAAACTTTAAAAAGGTCGTTGAACAAAATAATAGAAATACGGAAAATTTGTCGCGAAAATTATATTGGCTGAACGTTGTTCTTACTTGTGCTACAGCTTTTGGCGCACTTGCTACACTTTTATTACTGTTTAAAAAATAAAATTATGAAAATAAGAGAAATATTTCACATTGGAGATCCTATGCAACCTTTTGATGGAACGATTGAACTTCTTGATCACAACAATTGTCGAATTGAAAATAAGAAGAGACAAGAACATTCCATTCTATTGAATGTTCTCAGAGATTTAGATGGCAGAGAAGGTAATGCTCATTTAAGAGTGCGACCCGAGTTTCAAAGCGTTGAAGATCAGCTGCTTGGCTGGGCTATAAATGATGAACGCATGATTGGGCTTACCCTTAATGATTTAGAGTATCTTGATGCAAGTGTTGAAATTAGTACGTTTGGAGGAAAAATGATGTTCAAGCGTAAAGGTGACTAAACGCACCCATTTTTATTGTAGAAAAATATCTTAAACTCATTATTACGAAAGTGAAATCATATTTGATATTATGAGTGAAAGAGAAATAACAGCCCAAGAAGAAGTCGCGCAAGTTCATATGGGCAGACCACATGTAGTAATCCTTGGTGCGGGCGCCAGTAGAGCCACTTTTCCTGATGGAGATAAAAATGGAAAAATTTTACCTTTAATGAAAGATTTTGCTCAGGTACTCAATTTACAATCATTGTTTGAAAAATTTGGACTGAAAAGTAATGCTAATTTTGAAGATGTTTTTAGTGATTTATATGAGAATGGTGATATGGAGAAAGTAGAAATAATTCAGAAAAAAATTTCAAATTATTTTAAAAGTCTACAATTAACAAATCACCCAACCATCTATGATCACCTGGTTTTGTCCTTAAGGGGCAAAGATATAATCGCCACATTTAATTGGGACCCTCTTTTATTAGATGCTTATGTACGAAATAAGGATAAGGTTATCAGTCTGCCAAAACTCGCTTTTCTTCATGGAAATGTTGGCGTAGGTTGGTGTGAAAAAGATAAAAAGGTTGGATTGTCTTTTAGGAGTTGTCCAAAGTGTAATACTCATTATTCTCCTGTTCCTTTGTTATATCCAATTAAGAAAAAAAATTATTCTGCAAATTTATTTATTCAAAATGAATGGGAAACATTGAAATGGGGCCTAAAAAACGCTTTTATGATCACCATATTTGGTTATAGCGGTCCAAAAAGTGATGAGGAAGCGATAGGTGTGATGAAAGAAGCTTGGGGTGATAAATATAAGAGAGAACTTGAACAAACTGCTTTTATAACACCTCTTGAAGAAGAAGAGATACATGATAATTGGAAATCATTTATTCATACCCATCATTATGAGATAGATAATGATTTTTATAATTCATGGATAGCAAATCATCCGCGTAGGACCGGGGAAGCATGGATGCATCAGTACATAGAAGCAAAATTTATTGATAATAATCCAATTCCTAAGGATATGAATTTTCCTGAATTGTGGGAATGGTATGCAAAATTTAGAGAACCTGAAGAACAGTTTCTAAAAAATATGTAATCTGTATAAAAGTTACACGCTGCTGTAACTTTTATACTCAATTCCGTGTCACTTTTGTCACTTTTTGAAAAAACTAAGGTGCTCGAGTGCCGTCGGCGGCACTTTCCAAAAAATGCTAAAATGACCTTACCCAGCAAGGCCTCCCACGGTTCTAGCTCGAGTCGGCCAGCAAACTATAGTCTGAACTACTCATACCCGCTTCTGCATAAGGTCCTCAACTTTTACAAGAAAGAAAGTATCGATCTGTCTAATTTCAAAATTTACTCCTGTCAGCATTTGCTGGAGTCTCAGTATGAAATGTATACGATGTTCATCGAGTTCGGTTTTAAGCCGGAAAATATTTTTGCATTAGGAAAAATTTATTCATCGAATAAGGAAGTAATTGAAGAGATAAAAAAACTGGGCGTCAATGTTATTCAGCCGGAATTTGGCGGTCAGGCTTTTGATATCGAACATAAAAATAACTGCCGAAATCTGGCTGAAAAAATATCAGATAATGACAAGAATATAATCATGGATGACGGGGGATATCTTATCGAAGCGGCAAAGGATAAGAAAATTTATTTTGCCGTGGAACAGACATCATCTGGATTTCGAAAATTGGAAAATTCCAGTTTAAATTTTCCAATTTTTAATGTTGCCCGGTCAAAGACAAAATTAACCCAAGAAAGTCCTTTGATTGCCCGTTTGATTTCCGGAAGAATCGAAATCTATGCGAAAGACAACAATATACATTCACCCAAAATTGTTGTCATCGGATTAGGGCCGATCGGCAATTCAGTCCTGCAGGTTCTCAGTGAGGATAATTATGCCGTTTCAGGTTTTGATATTGAAACAAGTAAAGAAAAAATTATCGAGTATCTTCTTGAAGAAAAACCGGATTTGGTAATAGGGGCAACGGGTACGGCACTTCTTGATGAGTCAGATTTAGATGGTCTTGAAAGTGATCATATCTACCATTTCATAAGTGTTTCTTCGTCGGACAGGGAATTCCCGGTTGTTTCATTTAGAAATAATACCCCGACTCATGGCGATGTGATCTATAAGAATTTTGTCTTTGTAAATAACGGTTTCCCCATAACTTTTAAGGGGAATAGATACGAATCTACTCCTATAGAAATAGAAAAAACCATAGCCTTGCTTATGGGTTCTGTCTTATATGGAGCCGTGAAAGGATTTAACGCTTCGGGTATAATACATGTGCCTGAAGAACTGGAAGAACTGATTAATCAATAACATGGACCTCAAAACTGAACTCAGAACCTACGGCTTTGCGACGGTTGACTACCCGAAGGGGGTGACAGAAATTGTGGGTGAAGCGATGGAATCATGGAAAAAGTTTTGTAGTCTGCCTTTGAAAGCTAAATCAGAATTCGTGTATGAACAGAATTATGTAGAAAGCACTGCGTTTGGAAGCGGTTATGAATTTAAAAACGAACCAGGCCGAACTAAAGACCGAAAAGAGAATTTCCACGTTGTATTGGATGACATCTCTCGGCTGGGTCATATTGCAGAAAATCTTAAAATTGAAACATCTTTCATTGCCCATTCGAAAAGTCTTTTGGAAAATTTGATAGACCCTGTGCTGGACTTTACGGAAAAATTTGAAAAAGAATTTAATTTAAGCGGTTTGCGGGATGAGTTGTATGAATCTCGGGGCACATGGATTCTCCGCTATCTTCATTATTTTCCAACCGGAAAGACGGACGAGATTATTGCTGCCCATCATTGCGACAAAGCAGGACTGACCATGTACCTTTCCGAAACTACTCCAGGAGTTGAGTATTACAGTAATGATAAAAAATGGATGACCATGCCGGTTTTGTCCGGCAAAACAATTATTACGCCCGACATGCAAATTCAATATAAAACTAAAGGCGAATTGAAAGCTTTGTACCACAGAGTTGTAGCTAATGATGTTTCCGCAAAAGAAGGCAGGTATTCAATTGTCTGTTTTGCAGATTTCAGAAAAAGTCCGAGATATCACAAAGAAAAACAGGGCAGACTTCAGGATAAGCCTCTGGCTTTTAACTATGGTATGCCATTTGAAGAATTTTCAAAACTTTTTATTTAACACAGTAACTAAAAAACCTGTCCGAAGACAGATTTTTTAGTGTGGACCCGGCGAGACTTGCACTCGCTTCTCCAGATGTCAAGGCTAGGATGTTACTTCATACACCACGGGCCCGATAAATTTGCATACAGAAAAGGCCCTCCGGATCTCGAAGGACCTTTTCTGGACACCTGGAGAATAGTCTATATGAAGACCATACCAGCCTTAGAAGCAAGTTTAGCAAAATAAAAACTCCTGTCAACTTTTTCACCATAACTTAATGGCTTTTTGGTAATAATCCTGCCGGAGGTATGTATGTCGAAAAAATCGGACGAGCTGGACAAGAAATCCGAAGAGGCAAAAGAACAGGGAGACAAGAAATCGGAAACGCTGCATGAGGCTGCAGACAAGGCCAGGGAGTCGGAACAAAAAGAAGAGGATGCCGAGAAGGAATAATTTTTTACGCCGCGCGCTAGCCATGCACGCGGCTTTATTTTTTCACCGAAATTTCAGTGCGTCGGTATATCCTAAGGCATGGTTCAAATTCCGTTATGGCTCCTGTACGTGATTGCGGTTTTCACCTTCGGCATTGCCGGACTGATTATCGCCCTGCTTGTGACTCTTCTGGTTATTTTCCAGAAAATAAAAAATATCATTGAAGCGGTCAACAAGGGAGTCAAACGGATTCGGCATATGGCGAACATTATCAGAATTTTATTTTTTTAAAACTATGTCTCGAAAATATATTAAAGGTTTGCTTACAGGATTATTGATCGGTTTCGGCAGCGGCATTGCCGTCAAGAAAAGCCGTAAAATGAAGGCCAAGCTCTGGATGTGGAAAATGAAGCGCGCTGTGTATCAGAAATTGCGCAAGCTGAAAAATCCAAAGCAGAAAGATTTTGAAAGCATCGTCGACTCGGTCATTGAAAAAGCCGCGGCAGCAAAGAACATCGGCAAGGACGAGCTGGAAAATTTTGCCGAAGACCTCAAGGATCGATGGCAGTCATTCAAAAGCAGGCTGCAATATGAGATGGGGGACGACAATGATGACGAGGATGAAGATGACGAATAAACGTGCTAGCATACAGGGCGCATAAGGCATCTGTATGACTTCAAAAGAAATCATCAAAATTCTCAATAGCGGCGGCATCGGCGTTCTGCCGACGGACACGCTTTATGGCCTGGTCGGCAGAGCTGTTGACAAGAAAGCGGTCCGGAGAATATACGAAGTCAAAGGACGTCCGAAAGATAAAAAATTCATAACCTTGATTTCCTCTCTCAAAGATTTGCAAAAATTGGGTATTGTTTTGAATGCGAAGCAAAAGAAAATCGTTTCCCGATTCTGGCCGGGGCCGGTCAGCATTGTTCTTGCCGGCACCGCTATACGTTTTCCGAAGCATACGTTGCTGCAAAAAATCATCGCCAAAACCGGTCCGCTGGTAGCGCCATCGGCCAATCCGTCGGGGCTTTCTCCGGCCGAGACCATTTCCGAAGCCAAAAAATATTTCGGCGATGCCGTTGATTTCTATGTTTCCGCCGGACGTCTGCGGGGCCTGCCATCAACGTTAATTTCTATTGAAAACGGCATCAAGGTATTGCGGCAGGGCAGAGTGAAAATTTAATTTTTATCTAAATTTCATTGTTTTGTTGTATACTCTCGGTATTATTTTTTTAAATAAAAACTATGATCGTGGTACATGATACGTTTGTATGCAAGCCGGGCAATGCGTCGAAGCTTGCCAAGCTCTGCAAGGAAACAATGACCGGAACCGGAAAGCAGGTCGCCATCATGACTGATATGACCGGGCAGTTTCATCGGGTCATTATGGTCAGCACGCATGAGAGTCTCGCGGCTTGGGAGAAAATGATGGAAGACATGAAAAATCCGACCGAAGAGCAGAAAAAGATGCAGGAGAAATTCAAGGATATGAACGACATGTACGTTTCCGGCTCGCGGGAAATTTTCCGAGTGTGGTAAATCGCAAAACTGGGGATAAGAATCTGCATTTTACGGCCTAAAAACTGCTAACATTAGAGCAGTTGCACAAGTTCGAAAAATTTAAAAAGAAATCAGTTCTTTTTGGCTTTTATCTTGCAATAATTGCTTTTTCACTGTGCCAATTTTCGTCTGCATATGCCGCCGGCGTGCCGACTATATTGAGCTACCAGGGACGATTAACCGACGCATCCGGCAATCTTCTCGGCGGCTCGGGCACAGCCTACTATTTTAAATTTTCGATCTGGGACAATTCGGCCGTCGGCTCGGGCAACCGTCTCTGGCCAAGCTCGGCGCCGACTTCTTTTTCCATCAATGTGAAGCAGGGCGTGTTCAATGCGGCCATCGGCGACACGGCCAACGGATATCCCGACGCTCTGAACTACGATTTCAACACTAATAAAGATATTTATCTCCAGGTCGAAGTAAGTTCCGACAATGTCACCTTTGAAACTCTTTCGCCGCGCCAGAGAATCAGCGCTTCGGCGTTTTCGCAGGTGGCCGACCGGGTGAGCGGATTAAGTCAGTCGTCTTTCGGCACGACCACGCCGATTTCGAATGCATTGGTGACCGTTCAGTCGACCACGACCAACATTATCAACCAGATTATCCGGGCCATATCCGGCCAGACCGCCGCTTTGTTCCGGATTGAAGATTCCAATCTCAATCATTTATTTTCAATCAATTCGTCCGGCGGAGTAAATGCTTCGTCGACATTGCAGGTGAGCGGGGATACGACGCTCTATGGAAATTTGTTTGCCGGAATAATTCAGAGCGGTCTCTGGCAGGGAAGCACCATCGGCGCGGCATTTGGCGGTACCGGTTCGACGACGCTTTCGGGAATTTTGGTCGGCAATGGCACGTCTGCGGTGCAGAGTCTGACGGTCGGCAACGGCCTGACGCTTACCGGCACGACGCTGTCGGCAAACGGCGGCAGCGGCATTACCGCTCTCGGTCCTGCCAATCAAACCCAGACCGGCGTCACTCAGACATTGGCCAGCTCGACCTCGGTCTTTAACGGCCTGACATCGGCCTTGACCATTGTCGGCAACAGCAATACGCAGACATTTACTCCGTCGCTTTCCGGCACGCTCACGGTCGGCGGAGGCGGCACCGGCCAGCAGACTTTTTCAAGCGGCCAGGTTTTGTACGGCAACGGCAGCGGCGCTCTTCAGGTTGTGGCCACTTCGTCAATCGCCAATGGCACCGGTATTACCGTGACCAATGCTAGCAGCGCTTTCGTTCTCGGCTCCCAGCCGACCGTCAACTGCAATACGGCGAATACTTCCACGTTCGGTTGTCTGTCGGCGAATGATTGGAATAAATTCAATTCTGCCACTACTACGTTTTCTACCGGCCTGACATACACGAATTCCACCAATGCAGTAACAGTCAATACCTCTCAAAATATTTCCACCCTTTCAAACCTAACGACAAACGGATTTGTCAAAACTTCCGGCGGCACCGGCGCATTGTCTGTCGACACGACTTCGTATGTGCCGACGACAAGAAATATTAATACAAATTATCCTCTCACCGGAGGAGGAGCTCTCTCATCCGACCCGACAATTTCTTTTTCAGGACTTTCCACCACATCGCCGTGGACTGCCGGCCAGCTGGCATACGTTGCGAACAGCAATACGGTCACATCGGTGGGAACATCTTCCGTATCCGCTTCTTCGCCTCTGACAGGAAGCTTTACCGTCATAGGTTCCGGAGGTTCAGTCGGCTGCCAGACCGCAAGCGGATCGCAGGCGGGGTGTCTGTCATCATCCGACTGGACAACATTCAACAATAAAGATTCATTTGCGTGGCCGTTTACGGCAAATGCAAATTATGTTTCCACTTCCACCACGCTCGGACTTTCAAACGGATTTTTCTCGGAGGCTTCATCGACCATTTCCAGCTCGTTTCGTCTGCCGTCGCTGTCCTCCGGCGAATTGGCAATTGACAATACCGGCTTGGTTTATTCAGGCGCCACCACCACGGCCGGCACAGGTCTGTCATATTCCGGCAATGCGTTCAACGTCAACACCTCGCAGAATATTTCCACCCTTTCCAATCTGACGACGAACGGATTTATTAAAACTTCCGCCGGAACCGGCGCATTGTCTGTCGACACGACTTCGTATGTGCCGACAACCCGCAACGTGAACACCTCGTATCCGCTCTCCGGCGGCGGTGCATTGTCCGGCGATCTGACGCTCACATTCTCGGGACTTGCCACCAGTTCAGCCTGGACTGCGGGACAATTGGCGTATGTCGCAAACAACAACACCCTGGTGTCCGTCGGAACATCGACTGCCACCTGTTCCTCCGGAGTTTCCTGCAATACGTTTACTGTTGTCGGTTCTACTAATCCTTCGTTTACTCTCGACGTAACCCATCCAAACATTTGGACGGGATTGCAAACCTTCAACGCAAACGCTTCCTCGACGGGATTGTCCGCGAATTATCTCAGCGTCGGAGGGACGGCGACGACGACCCTGACCGCCGCGGGGAACTTGGGCGTCGGAACGACTTCGCCCGGATCTTTGCTTTCCATCGGAAACAATGGAGGCATCAACTTTAATCCGACTGCAACATCGACCTTTTCATCGTCTGCAGCCGGCATCAATCTCGCGAGCGGCTGTTTTGCCATCGGAGGCAATTGTCTCACTCAGAACTCCGGCACCGTGACATCGATTACGTTAGGTGATTCCGTATTTGGAAATTCTCCCATCACCACCACCGGCACAATATATGGAGCAGTCGGCACCTCATCGGTACCAAATCTCGGCAACATCGCATATTGGACGTCGACAGGCGATGCAACCCATGGCGCGCATTTGGGAACGGTCGGCACTTCCACCGCCACCATCTCAACTGGTCTCTCATATTCCGGAACGTGGGGCAATCTCATCGGCGGAGTGTCAGGCAATCTGACCGTCAACACCTCGCAGAACATCAACACCCTTTCAAATCTCACCACGAACGGATTTATCTACACTGCGAACGGCACCGGAGCTCTCAACGTCGTCGCAAGCTCCTCGCCCTTCACCTGGACAGGCCTCCAGACCTTCAACGCGAACGCTTCGTCGACCGGACTGTCTGCGAACTACCTTAGTGTCGGAGGAACGGCGACGACGACCTTTACCTCAGGAGGTTTTACCGGCCACGCATCTACCACACCATGGGGATTGCTCTCGGTGAACGCCAATGCCTTGTCGGCAAACACTCCGCAATTCGTCGTCGGCTCATCGAGCGCCACAAATCTGATCGTCGCCAATAGCGGCAATGTCGGCGTCGGTACGACATCTCCCGGC
>Ga0070741_10008528_pt1 | contig 20498 bp, 23 predicted proteins | sample Coa_R1_4_FD_66440 | JGI IMG/M metagenome (GOLD analysis project Ga0070741, IMG submission 66440) | Surface soil microbial communities from Centralia Pennsylvania, which are recovering from an underground coalmine fire - Coalmine... | ecosystem: Environmental > Terrestrial > Soil > Unclassified ...
TCCGAGCGATGATCGTGGCAAGCGTGGTCTTCCCCGAGCCAGGCGGGCCCCACAGAATCATGGAGGTGAGCTCGTCGCGCTCGATCTGCTTGCGCAGGGGTTTCCCCGGCCCAAGGATGTGGAGTTGCCCCACGAATTCCTCCAGCGTTTCAGGGCGCATGCGATCCGCGAGCGGAGAGGTACCCCGGCGCTCTTCGGAAGACGGGCGGGCAGGCAGGGGCTCAAAGAGACTCATGCTCTTTCCTGATGAAAGCCGCAGCCCTGACCTTAAGGCCTCACGGCTTATTCAGTAAGAATACCTGAAGCCGCGCTGACGGGCGGACTCATAAAGCAAAATGCTGGCCGCAGTGGCGGCGTTCACCGAATCCGTTCCTGTGCGGATGGGGATGCTCAATCGCAAGTCAGCGTGTCGAGTGATTTCCTCCGGCAAACCGGCAGCTTCCCGCCCGATGAGGAGAGCCGCCGGCCCGCACAGGTTTGCTTTCTCGATGGTTTGGGGGCTCGAACGCTCCGCCGCGATGATTGAGACGCGCGAGGCGCGCAGACGCTCAACCAGATTCTCCGCTTTGATCTTTGGCACGACGGGGATGCGAAAGATCGCTCCTGCCGAAGCGCGAACCGCTTTGGGGTTGAACGGGCTTACGGTATTTTCGAGTGTCACGAGCGCTGAAGCCCCAAAGGCTTCTGCGCTGCGCAGAATCGTGCCGAGGTTGCCGGGATCCTGAAGCCCGCACGCCACCACAAGGAGCACATCGCGACGCTGGAGGATGTCCTCCAGATTCGCACGCGCGAGCTCCACGAGGCCCGCGATTCCCTGCGGGTTCTGGGTGTCGGCCACCTGCCGGAAGAGTTTGTCCGCAACCTGGGCAATTTCGGTTTCGGGTGAAAGGCGCTTCAGAAGTCCCGCGAATTTCACCATCGCGCCCTCTGAAACCAGCACACTGTGAATTGTGGCCGTGCTTGCGGCTTCAAGCGCTTCCTCAACCAGGTGCGGGCCTTCCACCGCCAGCCATCCCTCGCGCGTCGCGCCTTCCGCGAGCGCACGCCGGAAGACCTTCACGAGTGAGTTGGTGGGACTCGTTAATTCTCGAATTCTCATTTTCAATCGCCAGGAGCCCGGGGCACTCTCCTCATTGAGAGCTTAGCGCCGCGGCCGACTGAAGTCGAGTCTCAGCGCTTGCGGGAAGCCTGCCGTATGTTAGAATCCCGCCGCTTTCCAAAACACAAATTGTCGGAGGCGTTCATGCGCAAGCTGACCTTCCTGCTTCTGATCGGTTTCCTGGCGGTGCCAGTATTTGCTCAGGCTCCTCTTGGCCTGAGCGGGTGGATCACGAGCCTTTCGCAGCCCAAGGATTATGTCTTGAAACGCATCTCAAGTTGGGATCGATCGGGAGCCAATGCCGACTATCGCCCGCTCGACCCGGGACAGACCCTGACCCTGCTGGATGAAACGGGTCCGGGCGAGATCACGCACGTCTGGATTACGATCAATTCCTCCGAATCCTATCACCTGAAGAGGCTCGTGCTCAGGATGTACTGGGACGGCGAAAGCGAGCCCAGTGTCGAAGCGCCCATCGGTGATTTCTTCGGGCTTGGAAACGGGGAGTATTTTATGTACGAGTCGCTTCCACTCTCGGTGGGCTCTGTCAAAGCCTTGAACAGTTTCTTCCCGATGCCCTTCAACAAATCGGCAAGAATAACAGTAACCAACGAGGGCTCGGAGAAGGTGGGGAGCTTCTATTTCAATATCGATATGCGCGCCTACTCAACGCCGCTCGCACCGGACACCCTCTATTTTCACGCTCAATATCGGCAGTGCGCGCCTTGCCAAGGCTGGACGAACGACTGGAAGTCCAACGGCAACGATAAGGTCAACAATAAGCTTAATCTCGACGGCGCCGGCAACTACGTTTTCCTGGAAGCTGCGGGTCGAGGGCACTTTGTGGGAGTCACGCAGAGCATCTTTCAGAACCAGGACGACTGGTGGGGGGAAGGCGACGACATGATTTTTGTGGACGGGGAGAAGCTGCCCTCCATCACCGGCACGGGTTCGGAGGACTATTATCTCGGCGCCTGGGGATTTGACGGAGGGCCATCCAGTTACCTGCTGTATGGCGTTCCGATCAAGGGGAGTTACACGGCAGGCTCCCGCTGGTCCGTCTATCGTTTCCATCTGGATTCACCGGTCCCCTTCACCAAGTCGATTCGCGTGACCATTGAGCACGGGCACGCCAATCATCGTTCGGACAACTTCTACAGCGTTGCTTATTGGTACCAAACCGAGCCCCATGCGAAGTTTCCAGCCCTGCCTCCCGTGGAAGACCGTATCCCCAGAATCTATCCCGTGGGTGGGCCAGGGAACGCGGGTAAATAGCGGGCGGGTTTAGCAGCGAGCCTGGGTGCGCGAGACGGTTATGAGGAGGCGCGTTTTGCCCCGGCGATCTGGGCTTCGAGCTCTGCCATGTCAAGGACAATCACCCTGCGGCGTTCCAGTCGCAGGATGCCTCGGTCCACAAAACGCCGCAGATTGCGCGAAACCAGGTCGCGCACGGTCCCGATTTCGGCGGCGATCTGCTGGTTGGTTTCCTCCAAAGGAAACTCCACGCCTCTTTTGGTGCGAATACCCAAGCGCAGCGCTCTATCGCGCAGGAAACGCGCCAGGCGGTGGCTGACTTCCTTGAGAGAGAGCTCTTCCACAAGGCTCGTCAGGTAGCGAAACCTCCAAGCGAGCGAGCGGATGACCGCGAACGCCACCTCGGAATTGCGCCGGCACAGGTCCAGAAACTCGCGCTTGGGAAGGAACAGAAGGGTAGAGTTTTCGAGGGCGGCGGCAGAGGCAGGAAATGTCCCCCCGTCAAAAATGGGGAGTTCTCCCACGGTCGAGCCGGGCCGTTCGATGACCAGGACCTGCTCGCGCCCGTTCTCGGCCATCTTGAATACCTTGATAGCGCCGGACTGGACCACAAACAGGCCTTCGCAGGGTTCTCCCTCAGAAACCAGAATCTCATCCTGCGACAGGTTCCGCACGATGCAATGGCTGGCCAGTGCAGTCAGTTCTTCCAGAGGCAGGACGGCGAAGAAAGGAACTCGGCGAAGAGTTTCGACCGGGTTCAGAGCGGCTAATGGAATCGTCTTAAATCCTGTCGACACTTGCGACATGCTCTCAGCTAAACCGAGCAGAGCCCATGCATCAGCTTACCAGAATGGCGGTTTCCAGGCACGACTTAAGTCGTCGCAGTGCGAATCCGGCCAACTTATGTTGGAAGCTGAGGGTAAGCCCATCAAGCTGAAGAATCGGAGGATTCCAGAATGGCGTACGTTATTGCGGAACCATGCATCAACACCAAAGATACGGCATGCGTGGATGTGTGTCCCGTTGATTGCATTCATCCTCGCAAGGACGAGGCGAATTATGCCGATGTCCCGATGCTCTACATCGATCCCGTGGAATGCATCGACTGCGGTGCCTGCGTGCCGGTCTGCCCTGTCTCGGCTATCTTCCCCCTGGATGACCTGCCGGAAAAATGGAAGCATTTCACGGAAGAGAATGCCAAGTACTACCAGAAATAGCTTGGCGGGCGGTAGCTGGCCGGTCGATCCCCGGACTTGATCCCGGCGTTCCATCGGGCAGCTACGCGCCATCCATGTCTCCGCGCCAGTTCACACTGCAGTGGGCTTGTAGAGGCGGGTAATTCAAGCGTCATTTGCTGCGAGGAGAAAACGCGCGCATCCCCTAATCAGTTGAAACCAATCGGGTTCGTCCGAGCATCGGCGATGTCTCGCGGAAGGCGCTTTTCTTGATTCAGCTTCCCGCGTAAAATAAGATCGGTTAACTTGCTAGCAGGGAATTTGCCCATCCAGGCGGTTCCCGGAAATGCCGAGCGGTCACGGGAAGAACGGTCCAGATGTTTGACGCGTTACAAGACAAATTTCAGAAGGTCTTCAAGTCCCTGCGCGTACAAGGCGTTCTGACGCCGGAGGCTGTGGACGAGACGTTAGGCGAGGTTCGCCTGGCTCTTCTGGACGCGGACGTCAACCTGAACGTGGTCAGAGTCCTGTTGGACCGGGTGCGTGTCAAGGCGCTGGGGGAAGAAGTCCGCTCGAGCCTCTCACCCGTTCAGGAAGTCGTACGGATCGTTCGGGACGAACTGATCGAGATCCTCGGGCGCGAGGCGTCGCTGCTCACATTTTCCAAGGATTACCCCACGGTCTTCCTGATGGTCGGATTGCAGGGCTCCGGCAAGACGACCACCTCCGGCAAGCTGGCTCTTTGGCTGTCCCAGCGCCGGAAGCGCCCTATGCTGGTTTCAACAGACGTCTACCGCCCGGCTGCGCGCGAGCAGTTGGCCGTAATTGCAAAGGCGATTGGCATCCCCTGCTTTCCCGGGGAAGGAATTACCTCCCCGATTGAGCTTGCTCTGGCTGCGCGCAAGGACGCAGCAGACCGCGGACACGACGTGCTGATCGTAGATACCGCGGGACGACTGCACATCGACGAACAGTTGATGCAGGAAGTGAGCGACCTTCGCACGCGCCTGCGGCCCAGCGAGGTCCTGCTGGTTGCGGACGGGATGATCGGGCAGGACGCCGTGCGCAGCGCCAAGGAGTTCCACGAGCGCCTGGGCACTTCCGGGGTGATCCTGACCAAGCTGGACGGTGATGCGCGGGGCGGGGCGGCCCTCTCCATCAACTACGTCACGGGCCAGCCGATCAAGTTCGTGGGCGTGGGCGAGAAATACGACGCGCTGGAAGTTTTCTACCCCGACCGCATTGTCTCACGGATTCTCGGCATGGGCGATATCCTTTCCCTGATCGAGAAGGCCGAGCAGACGATCGACAAGCAGAAAGCGCTCGAGGTCCACCGGAAACTTCAGACCGACACCTTCACCCTGGAAGATTTTCGCGACCAGCTCCGCCAGATGCGCAAGCTCGGTCCGATGGACCAGATGCTCGGTATGTTGCCTAAGGTGGGTATTTTCAAAGATGCCGGCAAGGCCCACGTCGAAGAAAAGCAATTGGTCCAGATTGAGGCCATCATCAACTCGATGACCGCGCAGGAACGGCGGAATCACGAGATCATCAACGGCAAGCGGCGGAAGCGGATTGCTCGTGGCAGTGGTACCAGCGTCCACGAGGTCAACTTGGTGCTCCGGCAGTACGTGCAGATGCGCAAGATGATGAAATCGCTCAGCCACAGCATGCTCGGAAAGCAACTGAGCCGCTTGAAGATTCCCATGGGGGCGGGTGGGGCCTGATTCACGGAGTCCAGGCCGAAGATGGATTCTTTCCCCCAAGTCTGCAAGTTTGAAGTAATCTAATTATGAGTGGCTATGCAGGGCGCCGTCCGGAACTCGATGGGGTTTGCGCCCTTCCAAGGAAAGCACGACCTGGCCGAAGAAAGAGGCTTCAAGGCAAGAGCTTTGTGGATCAAATCTGAAATCAAGGGGGACGATTGCTAAGGATCAGATTGGCTCGGACCGGAGCCAAAAAGAAGGTCAGTTACAGAATCGTGGTGATTGATCGAGAAAGGGCGCGTGATGGGCGATTCGTCGAAATCCTGGGGCACTACAACCCGCGCCGCCATCCGCCTGAGCTCGTCCTCAACCGCGAGCGGGCCGAGATGTGGTTGAGCAAGGGAGCACAGCCTTCCGAAACAGTTCGGAGCTTCTTGAAAAAAGCTCCGCCGACGGAGGCAGCACCGCAAGCGCAAAGCTGAGCTCAGGGAAGACAATTCCCCGGCAGGCTGAGTCGAAGGTCGTAGGGCTGGGAAGGACTCCATTCATACGGATTCTCAGGTACTTTTTCCTGGTGAGCATTACAGTGGACTCAGAAGCAGGGGAGGGTCAGATGAAGGAGCTAATCGAAGCGATTGCCAAGGCTCTGGTTGACAATCCTGATCAGGTTTCGGTTCGGGCAGTCGAAGGTGAGCAGGTTACCGTGCTGGAGCTTCGTGTGCACCCATCGGACCTCGGGAAGGTCATCGGCAAGCAGGGACGAACCGCCCGCTCGATTCGCACCATCCTGAATGCGGCGGGCATGAAACTGAAGAAGCGCTTCACGCTGGAGATCCTGGAGTAGGCGCTTCGAAGCTTTCGTAACGAACCGCACTCATATTGTACCAAGGCGCCTGCCGCTGGTGCCTGGCGGCGGGGAGAAAAAGCCTTGAAAAAACCCGCAGACAACGCCCAGGGAGAATTCCTGGCCGTCGCCCGGATCGTAAGACCCCAGGGGCGGTACGGAGAAGTTGTGGCAGAAATTCTTACGGATTTCCCGCAAAGGTTCCGGGATCTGCGTAGTGTTTTTCTTGAAACCCCGGGTACGGCTCCGACGGGGATGGAGCTTGAGCGGACTTGGCAGCACAAGGGGAGGATCGTTCTTAAATTCCGGGCAATCGATTCCATCGAGAAAGCATCCGCGCTTCGGGGACGCCTCGTGCTGGTTCCCTTCGAAGACAGATCGCCACTCCCCTTAAATCACTACTACCTGTGGGAACTGCGAGGGTGCCGGGTGTTGCAGGAGAGGCAGGGGGAGACGGCCGAGGTTGGGACGGTTACGGAAGTCGAATCGACCGGAGGTGTGGATTTGCTGCACGTGGAGACGCCACGCGGTGAGGTCCTGATCCCTTTTGCGCAGGAGATTTGCAAGCGCATCGATACGCAGGCCAAGACGATCGTTATTAATCCGCCGGAAGACCTGCTCGACCTGAACCTTTAGGCGAGAGTCACTCCTCGCAGGGTGGTTTTTCCCGTTGCCGGTGACAACAGATGGTCTTTGACGTTGTTACGATATTTCCGGAATTTTTCCGCAGCATCCTCGAGCACGGGTTGCTGAAGCGCGCCTGCGCGGCGGGCGCCATAGAGGTTTGCCTGCACGACTTGCGCGACTTTACGGAGGACCGGCACCGGACCGTCGATGACCGCCCCTTCGGAGGTGGCCCTGGCATGGTGTTCAAGCCGGAACCGATCTTTCGGGCTGTCGAGTCGCTGCGGGCCAAGTCTTCGGAGAAGCCCTTTCCGGTGATTCTCCTGTCTCCGCAAGGCCGCCTGCTGACTCAGGAAGTGGCTGAGACCCTGGCGCGCGAATCCAGAATTTTGCTGCTTTGTGGCCGGTACGAGGGAGTGGACGAACGTGTGGCGGAACACCTAGCCACCGACGAGCTTTCAATCGGAGACTATGTGTTAAGCGGCGGTGAGCTGCCCGCTGCAGTCGTCATGGAGGCCGTCACCCGCCTGATTCCAGGCGTGTTGGGAAACGAGGAATCTGTCGCCGCGGAATCGTTTGCCGGCTGCGAGGAACAGGCTGGCGCGGGGCGACGAGGACTCCTCGATTATCCCCACTATACGCGCCCGGCTGATTTCCGCGGCTGGAAGGTTCCCGATGTGCTGCTTTCGGGGAACCACGAAGAGATCCGCCGTTGGCGGCGCCAGAAAGCGCTCGAGCGAACCTGGCGCAGGCGGCCGGACCTGCTGGCCAGCATCCCGCCCGGCGAAGGTGACCAGCAATTGCTTGAAGAGATCAAACGTCTTCTGGCGTGTGAAGGCGCGACTCGAGAGGCGTGAAGAGCCCGTAAGGGCCGGAATAAGCGAATCGCAGGCCAGGCGAGCGCCACGTGCCACGCCCAGAAACGACAATGGGGAGAGCCTAAGATGAACGCGCTTGAAAAAGTAGAACAATCGCAGATGAAGAAAGATGTGCCGCGTTTTCGCGCCGGAGACACGGTGCGAGTGCACGTCAAGATCAAGGAAGGCGACAAGGAGCGCATCCAGGTTTTTGAGGGAACCGTCATCAGGCTGCGGCGGGCCCGGAACCACTCCACCTTCACGGTCAGGAAATTTTCCTTCGGCCACGGCGTGGAGCGTATCTTTCCGCTGCATTCGCCCGTGATCGACAAGATCGAACTTGCGCGCCCGGGACGTGTGCGGCGCGCGAAGCTCTATTACCTGCGCAAGCTCAGGGGCAAGGCCGCTCGCATCCGGACGGCCCAGGCTGAGCAGGCAAAAAAGTAGAAGCCGCCACGAGCCTGCGTTATTGGGTCAAAGTGCGGCTGCAATGAGAATTCGTCGTTAGCGTCTCGGGAAAGCGATGCCACGAGCGTATACTCGGGACCAGCTCAAATGCACATCGCGTCTTGAAGAGCAGGCATTCCGTCGCGGGTGGCGCCTTGTGGCGGGTTCCGATGAGGCCGGCCGCGGCGCGTTGCTCGGACCGCTTTATGCCGCAGCAGTCATCCTTGACCCCCAGGAGCCCATCCCAGGCCTGGACGATTCCAAGAAGCTCTCACCGGCGCAACGCGAGTCCCTGGCCGCAGCAATTCGCGAAAAAGCCGTTGCCTACAAGGTTGTCTCTGTCTCAGCAGAGGAGGTCGACACACTTAACGTGTACGAAGCCTCGCGCCAGGGGATGCTTCGCGCCCTGCGACTGCTCGATCCCCAACCGGACTTTGTTCTGACGGACGCGATGCCGCTTTCCCCGCCGAACAGCGGCGATTTCTGCATCCCGCACTGGGCCATCATCCATGGTGACGCACGCTCCACCTCGATCGCCGCTGCTTCCATCCTCGCCAAAGTCGAACGCGATGCCCACCTTGTGACGCTCGACCAGAGATATCCGCAGTATGGGCTGGCTCGAAACAAGGGTTACGGGACGCGAGAGCATCTCGCGGCGCTGGCCAGGTGCGGTCCCTGTCCCGAACACCGGCAGACTTACCAGCCCGTAAGAGACTGCAATCTCCCGCTTTTCCCGTATTCAGCACGAAGCGCGTAGCTTGCAGGGGCCGCCGCGGCATGAGTTGACTTCCGACTCATGCATCGCTCGTTGTTCTTCCAATAGTGCGGTCGCTTCTCCTCGCCGAAAGGGGCATGGTCGAACGGTGTTATACTCGCATCGACCAAAACTGCATGGTTCATTCGAGGTTCCTCATGGCCTCATTGCTGATCAAAGGCGGCCGCGTAATATCGCCTGCCGATGAACTCGATGGTGAATTCGACATCTTCGTGGAAGCCGGCGTTATCAAGGAAATCGCACCAGGCCTCGCTCGTCCGGCGGATGAGACCGTCGAAGCTCTCGGACAGGTGGTTTCCCCCGGCCTGGTTGACGTGCACGTTCACTTGCGCGAGCCGGGAGGGGAGATTTCGGAAACCTTTGAAACCGGCCTGCGAGCGGCTGTGGCGGGTGGTTTCACTTCGGTCTGCGCCATGCCCAATACGCAGCCCGTGAACGATCGGGCGGAAACGACTCGCCGGTTCATCGAGCAGACCCAGCGCCTGGGACTCGCTCGGGTTTTTCCCATCGCCGCGGTGTCGATGGCAAGCCAGGGAGAATCGCTCACGGACTTCAAAGCACTTGTGGGCGCGGGCGCGGTAGGTTTCAGCGACGACGGACGGCCAGTAAAGACTGCGGGGCTGTTGAAGCGGGCAATGGTGCAGGCCCGTGAGCTGGGTGTTCCAGTCATCGACCATTGCGAAGACCTCAGCCTCAGCGTGGGCGGCCTCATCAATGAGGGCGAGGTTGCGGGTCGCCTGCGGCTGAAGGGCATCCCTCCCTGTGCAGAAGACGTTTGCGTGGCGCGCGACCTGATCGTGGCCGAGGCTACGGGGGCGCCTCTGCACGTGGCGCATCTCTCCACCGCACGTGCCGTGGAGATGGTTCGAGTGGGCAAACGGCGCGCCATCCGCGTCACGGCGGAAGTCACGCCTCACCACTTCGCGCTCACTGATCAGGCAGTGTTGGAGCATGGCACCAACGCCAAAATGAACCCTCCGCTCCGAAGCCAGAAAGATGTTGAGGCATTGATCGAAGGACTGGCCGATGGGACGATCGACGCCATTGCCACGGACCACGCGCCACACGCCCCGGAGCTCAAACAGAAACCGATGGACCAGGCGCCCTTCGGGGTCATCGGACTCGAAACAGCGTTGGGCCTGGCGTTAACGCGGCTCGTTCACACCGACAGAATCTCACTCGCGAAGCTCATTTTGCTGATGAGCACCAATCCTGCCCGCATCATCAACCGGCCCCTGGGCCGCCTGCGGGTGGGAGAGGTCGCGGATATCACTGTTTTTGATCCCAATGGCGAGTGGATTTATCGCGCGGCGGAGGGCCGGTCGAAGAGCCGCAATACGCCGTTCGATGGCTGGACATTGAAGGGTATTGTAGCAGTCACCATCGTCGGCGGGAATGTTGTTTTCCGCAGAACTTGACCCGGTCCTTTCCCATCGTGTCTCGCGAACTCCGGGCACCCTTTACTCACCGCAACCGCAGCCGGACCTTTCTGAGGGCGCCGCTGGACTCATACGGATGTGGGCAGGGATTGGCCAGGACTTCGGCTTCACTACTTCGCGCGGCTGCCAGGCTTGACAGCGGGGATGCCAGCCTTGCAGAGGGGGCAATCGGCGGGACTGTAGTTCTGAATTGCGAGTGTCAGGAGCGCTGCTTTGGGAATGCCAAGGTCCGCCGCGCCACCGCTGCGATCGATCAGCGCCCCGGCAGCGACAACCTTCCCGCCTGCCTGCTCGAGGCACGCAATCGTCTCGCGGGTCGAAAGCCCGGTGGTAATGACGTCTTCCACGACGAGCGTGGGCTCGGAAGGACTCAGGCGGAAGCCTCGCCGCAAAGTCATCACGCCATCCTGCCGTTCAGTAAAGAGCGCTCGAACCCCCAGTGCGCGAGCAACCTCGTGAGCTACTAGAATTCCCCCCAGCGCCGGGGCAGCCACGACGGATGCTCCCACATTCCGGAACTTCGCTGCCAGTTCCGAACACAACTGCTCGGCGATCCGCGGGTACTGTAATACGAGGGCGCATTGAACATACCGGTCGCTGTGCAGGCCGGAAGAGAGTATGAAGTGCCCTTCGAGCAGCGCCGAGTGCTCGCGAAAGGCTTGCAGGATTTCCGGGTCCGTCATGTGTCGATGCCTCGTGGTTCCTTAGAATTCGGGGAGAGATAAGCTGCGGCAGATTCTCTTGGCGATTCGATTCGCAATCTCAATGTGAGGGAGCACCGCTTCGCCGTGACCCATCTTGGGATTGCATCAAAGTGAATGAGCGCTGCCGTCCCGCCCAAAGTAGTAATCATGCTTGCCCAGGTGTTTCAAGAGAGCCTGCCTGTTCACGCTGACCTTTAGCCCGCAACTGTGACAAGCCCTCTTTCTATGTCTGCCACGATAGCGTTCGATGCCGCAATCGGGTCTGGCGCATCCGTGATCGGCCGTCCCACAACGAGGTAATCTGCTCCCGCTCGAACCGCTGCGGCTGGCGTCGCGATTCGAGCCTGATCGTTGGCTGCCGCGTCAGCAGGCCTGATTCCCGGCACAACGATGCGGAAGGCGGGACCGCAGGCGCGCCGGATGGCTGCGACTTCTCTGGGTGAAGCCACGACACCCCCCAACCCCGACTCCTGGGCCAGTCTCGCGAGGCGCACAACCGCCTCTTCCGGAGTCCCCTTGAGGCCAATCTTGGTGAGATCCTCGGCTTCAAGGCTCGTGAGAATGGTAACGGCCAGCACCAAAGGAGGCTTTGCTGCGCCTTCGCGAGCCCCCGCAAGCGCCGCCTCCATCATCTTCCGCCCGCCCGAGGCATGAACATTAAATATGCTCACACCCAGTTGAGCAGCCTCCCGAGATGCAGCGCGTACTGTATTCGGGATGTCGTGATACTTGAGGTCCAGGAAAACCCTTTTGCCGGTTGTCACCAGGTATCGAACAACCACCGGCCCTTCGGCGGTAAAGAGCTCCGACCCGACTTTGAACATTCCCACGTGGCTCTCGAGTTCTTCCGCCATCCGAGTCGCAACAGCCGCGCTTGGAAGGTCGAGCGCCACAATCAACCTGTCGCGTGCTGTCATCAGGGGCATTCTAACGGATACTCTCTTCAAGCGTAACGGAAAATTCGCGGCCTTCTCTGCCGATTCAGCCTCGCGGTGTTGGCGGGATCTGGAGTTGTGAATTGGAACCTTCCGACGGTCCGGAAAACAGGCGACGGAACTCCTCGGACTGTTTCCGTAGTTCCAGCCAATCCGGGAAAAGGTCGGGTGTTTCAAGCCATACACGAAACCAGGTGGCAATCTCCTGTTTCTCGCGTCTCTTTTCCTCGTTCACGCGAGGGTTTATCGCTAGACTTTGCGCTCTTTCCCTCCCTTTGAGGACGATCTTGCGCACAAGCTCTACGCCGACGCGATCCCCCGCAGCGCGGAAGGCAGCCTGATGCGCGCTCAGCTTGCGGATCGAGTCCTCTGCCTCGGCAAGATCGCCAAAATGGAGCAACCCCTTGAGCTGGGCCGCATAAGGTTCGACCATGACGGGATCAGCATAACGGTCTTCGTACTCAACCTCCGCCCCTGCTTCACGAAGTACGTTCACGATGTATGAAGGAGACGCTCCGCCCCCGGAACCCCCCAGTTGGCGGAGGCGTGCCTGGAGGGCGCGAATCTCCTGAGTTCTCACGCGTCCAGTTCCACTAGCACGCCACCAGTCAAGGATGATCTGTTTCTTGCTCGTCCTTTTCCGCATTGATTCGACGCCAGCTCTCCCACCGCCCGCTCTGTATTTCTTCAGTCGGCCCGCGCGCGCCCTCGAGCGCCGCGAGACTTCGAAGCGTTTTGCGCGGCGGCTTGCCTGCGGTATCGCGCCACGTTGCGCTGGTGCTCTTGGAGCGTCCGGGCAAAGAAATGAGACCCTCGCGAATTGCTGACGAAATAAAGAGAATCTCCCGGAGCAGGATTCAAAGCAGCGAGGATGGAGGCTCGTCCCGGATTACAGATCGGCCCCGGCGGCAATCCGGCTCGTCGATAAGTGTTATAGGGCGAGTCCAACCTCAGGTCACTTCTTGTAATCGGCTCTGAGCGAAGGTCTGCGAGGCCTTGATGGAGTCGCAAGGCATACACCACCGTTGGGTCGCATTGCAAAGGCATCCTTTTGTTGAGCCGCCGTTCAAACACGCCCGCGATCACCGGCCGCTCCGCCGGATCTGGGGTCTCTTTCTCCACCAACGACGCCAACGTGATCACTTCATGAAGGCTGCTGTTGGAAGATTGAATTTCCGAGAGAAACTTCGATTCCATCTCGCGCCGGAAGCGTGCCACCATGGTATTCGCCACAGCGGCTGCGCTGACACCGCGCGCAAACAAGTACGTATCCGGGAAGAGATAGCCTTCGAGGCTGGGGGCGTCCGGGTCCAGATCCCGGACTCGTGAGGCCGACGATGTCTCTTCCAGAAAATCCGCCGGATTGATTCCCATCCTCTCCTGAAGAATGCGGGCGATATCAAACCGGTCGGAACCTTCCGGAACAACGACGGGGTGAAGATAGACTTCACCTCTGACGAGTTTCCTGTAAACATCCGCGGGACGCATGGGGCGGTCAAACAAGTACTCTCCGGCCATGAGCGGGTGTCTGGGGCGGGACAGCCAATAACGAAGCAGAAAGGGAGCGCGATGCGCAAGCACGCCCTTTTCCACCAGTATTCCTGCTACCTCGGCCGATGGGGTCTTCGGTTCGATGACCACGAATTGGTTACCGGAGTAAGCGCGGAAGGGCCGGTACAATTCGCGAAGGGCCCATAGCAGAGCGAAAGCAGCCAGCAGCAGGAGAACAAGGAGCAGGCGCTTAATCACTCAAGCGCTCCGGCGGAAGATCCGTGGTCGCTCTGGTTGCGGCGATAGTCGAGATAACTCTGCAGGAGCAACGTGGCCGCAACGCGATCCGCAGCCTGGCGGCGCTTTTGAATGCTGATCCCGGCCTCCCGCAGCAGACGGTTGGCCTGCACGCTGGTCAATCGTTCGTCCCAGAGATCGACCGGGCAGCCCAGGCGCCGTCGCAATTTGTCGGCAAACTGCGCCACGAGCCGCGACATGGCCGTCTCCTCGCCCGCCGGGCTCAAGGGGTTGCCGATCAGGATCGAGCCCACCGAGTATTCCTCGACCATCTCGCGGATGCGTTCAAGATCGTCATCGATACGCGTGCGCTCGAGCGTCGCGAGTCCCTGCGCCGTGATACCCAACGCGTCGGACACGGCCAAGCCCATTCGCTTCGTGCCGAAATCGATGGCGAGAATCCTGTGCGTAACCGTGCTTGCTCCCTGCTCTGTTTCAACGGCCCTGGCGGGCTGCTCACCGGCAGTCAACGCCGCACCACCTCTCATCATACACCCTCCCAGAGGACGCGAACCTGCCCGCGCCGTGCCCGCCTTAAACCCGCCACCCCGCTCTTCCGGTCACGGCTTGGCGGGGTGTCAAGCTGCAGGAAGGGACGAGACCGTCGCCGCTCCCCACGATGACTGGATCTCAGAAAGGGGAAACCTATTTTCCGGACGCTACGGGGACCTCGATGGCCTGGCTGAGCTGGGTGGTTTCAATCTTGCGTGGAAGGTCAAGGACAAACGTCCGCTCGACGCAGTTGAAGTATTTCGTGCAGTGCAGGCAGTCGCGCCAGATCTTCATAGGAAGGGTCTCACGGGAAGCTTCGGCAAAACCCAGCTTGCCGAAGAACCCCGGCGACGTGGTCAGGGCAAATACCTTCTTGAGGCCGCGCTCTTCGGCCTCGTTCAACAGACTCTCGACGATGGCGCGGCCCACCCCCTTACTCTTGATTTCCGAAGAAACGCAAAGGGAGCGAATTTCCGCCAGTTCCGCGCTGTAGAATTTCAATCCGCCGCAACCCACGAAGACGCCGTCCTGCTCGGCCACCGTAAACTCCCAGATGTGTTCATAGAGCTCGGAAGGGGTACGCGGCAGCACGACCTGCTCGTGCACATAGTAGTTAATTAGCTGAAAGATGGCGGGCACGTCATTAAGCCGCGCTTTGCGTATCGTCAACAAGATGTCTTCTGCCTCCTGTCTTTCAAGCGCCACGTCCGCTGTGATCTGGTCGGCAATGAAACTGCCGACATCTTTCATCACGAGCGGCTCCGGTGGCGCCTGGCGCCGCGTTTTGAACAACGCGTCGATTGGTATCCCTCCTGATAGAATCCCTTACTGCCGCCCATTCTGCAAGAGCAGAATCAGCAGCGCCTTCTGGACGTGCAGGCGATTCTCAGCCTGGTCATAAACAATCGATTGCGGCGAGTCGATGACGCCATTCGACACTTCCTGCCCGCGATGAGCAGGCAGGCAATGCATGAAGACCGCCGAAGGGTCGGCAGCCGCCATCAAGCTGTCGGTCACCTGGTAGGGGGCAAAGACCTGAGTACGAAGGTGTGCGGCGTACTCCTGCCCCATGCTGGTCCAGACATCGGTATAAACGGCCTGCGCGCCCGTTACGGCCTGCACCGGGTCATGGAAAAGCTCGATGGTGGCTCCCGTCTGACGGCCGCATGCCCTGGCTTCCTTGACCATCTCCGGGCTGGGTCCGTAGCCCGGCGGGGTGGCGACACTGACCGAAACGCCCAGCTTGGCGCCCGTGACCATCAGCGAATTGCAGACGTTGTTGCCGTCACCCACAAAAGCCAGTTTCAGGCCTTTCAGGTTCCCGTACTTCTCATGGAGGGTGAAAAGATCCGCCAGCGCCTGGCAGGGATGAGCGAGGTCGGTCAGGGCGTTGATAACAGGAATGGATGCATGTTCCGCCAGCTCCACGACCGATTCGTGCCCAAAAGTGCGCGCTGTGATGCCGTGGACCCAGCGCTCCAGGTTGCGCGCAATGTCTTTGATCGACTCGCGCTCGCCCAGGCGCGGCTTCGCGTGGTCCAGGTACACGGCGTACCCTCCCATACTGGTCATGCCCACCTCAAACGTAACGCGCGTGCGCAAGGAGGGTTTCTCGAAGATCAGGGCGAGTTGTTTGCCCTGGAGGGCCCGGGCGTACGACCCCGGGGAGGCTTTGACATGCTCCGCCAGGTCAAAGATCAGTTTGAGGTCCTTGCGTGAGAGGTCACGATCCAGCAGCAAGTCCGTCGCGCTGAGTCGCGATGGTTTCTCCGCCGTGACTAACCGGCCTGGGCTTTCAACCGTCGGGCTTACCAGTGTGGCCATTTCTCACCCCCTGGCTGCCGCCACGGGCGACAGCGCGGTTAAAATCGGTTTCAGTGCTTCAACAAGTGCATCGACGTGATGCCGCTCAAGAATGAGCGGCGGAAGAAATCTCAGCACTTTCTCCTGCGTACAATTCACGAGGATGCCGGCGTCGAGCGCCTGCCGGACTACGGGCTTTCCGGGTACCGTCAGTTCTACCGCCTGCATCAGCCCTTCGCCTCGCACTTCGCGGAGGACAGGCAGTTCCTTCCGCAAGACATCCAGTCGCGCGCGGAAGTACGCTCCCACATCTCGAACGTGATCGAGGAACCCGGGCCGTTCGAGAATCTCCAGGACCTTGAGCGCCAGGCGGCACTGGAGCGGCCCGCCCCCAAAGGTAGTCCCGTGCATGCCGGGCGAAAAGGCTTGCGCCACCCGATCACGGGCCAGGATGGCCGCCAGCGGCAGGCCCGCCGCCAGCGGCTTGGCTACGAGGACCACGTCCGGTTTCAGGCCAAACTTCTGATAGGCAAAGAAGCGTCCGGTACGGCCCAGCCCGCACTGGATCTCATCACAGATCAGCAGAGAATCATTCTCACGGCACAAGGACTCCGCCGTCTTGACGAACTCCTCGCTCAATTCTTCCACGCCGCCTTCTCCCTGGATTACTTCCAGCAGGACGGCGGCAACACGCGGGGTGAAACATTCCCGAAGGTGCGCCGTGTCATTAAGCCGGACGAACCTTATTCCGGGAACCAGGGGCTCGAATGGCTTGCGATACTTTTCCGGCCAGGTGGCGGAAAGCGCACCGAAGGTCCGGCCGTGAAAAGAATTCTCCACCGCAAGGATTTCATACCGCTGGAAAGGCTCCGCGGGGTGCTGCTTTCGCGAGTACGCACGGGCGAGCTTGATGGCGCCGTCAGCCGCTTCAGTTCCGCTATTGGCAAAGAAGGCCCGGTCGAGGCCCGCAAGCCAGGTCAATTTCTCCGCCAGAGGCGCTTGATACGGATGGTAGATGAGGTTCGAGACATGCAGCAGGGCTTCGGATTCGTCGCGCAAAACGGAAAGGATCTCCGGGTGCGCATAGCCCAGAGCGTTCACCGCCAAGCCCCCCAGGAAGTCCAGGTATTTCTTGCCCTTGTCATCCCGGAGGTAGCAGCCCTCTCCACCCACCGCCAGGATAGGCAGGCGCTCGTAAGTCGGGATCAACACGCTCTTTTCGAGTTCAGCGATCTCGCTAAAATTCATTTTCAGACTCACGACAGTTTTTCGCCGTTCTTCAACACTTGCGACTGCTTCTATTTCCCTCTCAAGACTCGCGTCCCCACATGCTGGTTCGCTTCCAACACGCGAAGGAGCACATGGGGTTCCGCCGCCGAGACAATATCGATTTCGCCGACTTCATGGCGAAGCGTGCGGGCACAGGAGAGGAGCTTCGGGATCATCCCGTCGCGAACCACGCCCCGCTGAATCAGCCTGCGAATCTCGCCCGTCCTTACAATGGGAAGGAGGCGATGCCCGGCGTCCCAGACACCGCCGGATTCGGTGACATAGAGCAGGCGATCGACCCGCAGCGACATGGCCAGGGCGGCAGCCAGGTCATCTGCATTGACGTTCAAGTATTCGCCGCGGGCGCTCAGCGCCAGGCTTGCGACGACCGGAACCAACCCGCGCTCGAAAGCCATTTCGAGGAGCCCGGTGTTCACCTTCTGAGGCCGGCCGACAAATCCGAGGTCTTCCGTCTTGCCGTTTGAGCGAGGCACGAGTTTGCGCGCGATCACCAATTGACCGTCGCCGCCGCACACCCCCAACGCGGGCTGCCCTTGCACATTGAGATCCGCCACCCACTGCTTGTTGATTAAACCAGCCAGCACCATCAGCGCCACATCGCGCGTGGCGGTGTCGGTCACGCGCAGACCCTGGCGGAATTCCGTGGGGATGCCGAGCTTGCCCAGCATCTCAGTGAGAAGCTTTCCTCCCCCGTGCACCAGCACCACCTTGTGACCGGCGCGCCGCAATTCACAAATCTGGCGCGCGAGGTCCCGGCGGGCCTTGGAGTCCTCGCCCTGCTGTCCACCGACTTTGACGAGCAGTTTCACAGGAGAGCAGTCTCCTCAGGGAAGCCAAACATCAGATTCATGTTCTGGATGGCCTGACCAGCGGCACCCTTTCCCAGGTTGTCCAGGCAGGAAACCACCACCAAGCGTCCAGTCCTCCCATCAACCGCGAAGCCGAGGTCCGTATAGTTTGTGTGCGCGACAGACTGAATCTCCGGCAAAGATCCATCCCCGTATACCCGCATCAGGGGCGCCTGGGCATAAAAGCTGTGGTAGAGATTGAAGATTTCTTCCCGCGGGCGAGCAGTCTTCAACCGCACGTAAACCGTGCTCAGGATGCCCCGCGTGATGGGCAGGAGATGAGGAACAAATGTGAACCGGTCCCCTTCAATCCCCAGCGCCTCAAGCATCTCCGGGACGTGGCGGTGGGTAAACAGGCCGTAAGCACGGAGGTTCTCATTGACTTCGGGGAAGTGGAGCTTCTCGCTGGGAGCGCGTCCGGCACCGCTTGCCCCGGACTTTGAATCGCACACGATTCCGGTATTCAAATCGACCCATCCGGCCTGCACCAGAGGCGCGAGGGCCAGGATGATGGAGCTGGCGTAGCACCCCGGGTTCGCGACCAGGTGCGCCTTTCGAATCCGCGGGGCATTCAGTTCGCAGAGGCCATACACGGCCTCTTCCAGCGCAGACGCGGCGTGGTGCTCAAAACCATACCAATGCGGATAGGCCGACGAGTCTTTAAGACGAAAGGCGCCGCTCAAGTCGATGACCCGCAACCCCCGATGGAGCAAGGAAGGGACCACCTCAAGCGACAGCTCGTGAGGAGTGGCGAGAAATACCACATCGACGCTGGAGGGCTCGAGGGGGTTCAGGTCCAAAGGATCGCAGGCAATTCGGAATCTCCCGCGCAGCGCGGGATGACTCTTTTCCACGGGTTGCGACTTCCTGCCTTCCCGTCCCGACGACATCAGGTGGGTGACGCGAACGGCAGGATGCCGAGACAGCAAGGTCAGCAGTTCGCGCCCAGCGTAACCAGTGGCGCCGACAACCGCGACCCGGACGGTTTTCGGCTGCTGCCCCCGCGTGGTCTCCGCCAGCATTTCGTTTTCGAGCGCCGCTCCCAATGCCTTATAATCCTTGCCGTGGCCCCAGCATATTTATACAAAGGCCGTATAAATATACTTTTCTAACAGATGCGGGTCGGCTTGTCAAGCAAAATCAAGGCGCCAAGTGCCCTGACCGCCGCGCGCTGGCGTAGACTACCCGCTGCGCAAGGATTGAGAGGTGGCATTTCGTTGTGACAGCGACTAGAATCGTGACGGAGAAGGGACAGATGGGGGAGAGCAGCTCCCAGGCGCCAACCCGTGCATCAGTGACCGTGGCAGGGCTGAAGCTCATCTCCGTGGCGATCATCCTGACCTTCGTCTATCTCGCCAGTTCCGTCGTCATTACGCTGATCTGTTCGATTTTCATCGCCTTTGTGCTGGAGCCCGGCGTGCGTTTGCTCGAGCGGTTGCGCGTGCCGCGGTGGCTCGGCTCGTTGGTGATGGTCCTGCTCATGATGGCTGCGTTGTACGTGGCGGTCTATGCGGTCTATGACCGCGCCACTGCTTTTGTGAACGACCTCCCAAAGCTCCTGGCCAAATTGCGGCAACTGTTTGCGCACGTGCAGATTATCGCCCGGAACATCCAACAGACGACGGATATCCTTCCCTCCTCGACCGACGCCAGCCTGCCGACCGTACGCCTGGCCCAGGAGTCGCCCTGGATGCAATTCCTCCTGGGCGGCATCCGATCGGTTTACGCCTTTGTTCTCACTGTGATGTTTGTTCCTTTTTTGGTTTTTTTCATGCTGACCTCGCGAGACCAGATCTGGCAATCGACACTCAACCTGTTTTCCGCCGAACGCCGCCAGCAAGCGGAGAACGTGATTTACAGCATCAGTGTCATGGTTCGGAGATTCGTGGTGGGCAATTTTCTGGTGGCGGTGATTTCCGCGGGCCTCATCATTCCCGTTTTCGCCGCCATTCAACTGCGTTATGCGCTGCTCATGGGCTGCCTGGCCGCGCTCCTCAGCCTGATCCCCTATATTGGCGTGGCTCTGGCCCTGCTCCCGCCGCTGCTGATCGCCGTGGTTGACTACAATACCGTGGAACCTTTCCTGACCATTGCCGCCACCGTCGTGCTGGTCCATTTTCTTGCCGTAAATATCCTGACGCCCAAGCTCGTCGGCCAGCGCGTCAAGCTCAATGCCTTGTCGGTCACCATCGCCATGATGTTCTGGGGGTGGCTGTGGGGCGGTATTGGATTGGTTCTGGCGATTCCTTTGACGGCAGCGATCAAAGTGGTCTGCGACAATGTGGAGCGGCTGCGGCCTTTCGGCGCCTGGCTGGGGGAAGAATGAGGGATCGCACTCCTCGTGGGTCAGCAAACTCCTGAGGGTGAGTCCTGCTGCGACAAATTCTCCCGAGAAGCCGTGCCCTGACGAGGATGGAA
>Ga0070741_10008529_pt1 | contig 20494 bp, 18 predicted proteins | sample Coa_R1_4_FD_66440 | JGI IMG/M metagenome (GOLD analysis project Ga0070741, IMG submission 66440) | Surface soil microbial communities from Centralia Pennsylvania, which are recovering from an underground coalmine fire - Coalmine... | ecosystem: Environmental > Terrestrial > Soil > Unclassified ...
CTACGTCCCGTGATTATGAAGCGTCTCAACTCGCCCGCGGCGTTAATCTCGCCGCCGATTTTGAAGTCAACCCCTTCTCCGACGCCTTCAACGCCGTTGATCAAGCCGTCGCCAAAAAACAGGAATTCGAAACTGATCAAATCAAGAAACAATTCCACGGTGAAGCTGGCAAAGCTGATATGGAAGGCACGGTCGAGAAAACAGAGGCCCAGCGCGCGCCTCTGGTGGCGGCTATTAAAGCCGCGTTCGTTCCCGTGACGCACGTCGTCGTGATTACCCCGGAATAAACCGCCGGACGCGGGGATCCCATCCTTTGACATGAACTCTGTGAGCCGCGGGGGAATTCGCTCTGAATGAATTGTGAACATGGCGGAGAACTCGTTTTTCCCTGAGATTCTCGTGAGCCATTGCCTGGTTATTCACTGGGGGAAATTGGCGGATCTCTTTGGGGCGTGCCTTGACACCGCCGGTTGTTGGCCTTATTCACACCCCTTAATAATAGGGCTTCCTTTCTTAAAGAAATAAATTATTAAGGTCGCATGAATTTGAGTATCGCCAAAGACCAACTCATTCACGGGTTGCAGTCCGTGCAAAACATCGTCAGCTCCCGCACGACACTCCCCATCCTCTCCAATGTCCTCATGCGGGCTGGCGAAAACAAACTCGAACTCACCGCCACCGATCTCGATGTCACCATCACCTGTTCCGTCGAGGCGAACGTCAAAAAGAAAGGCGCCGCGACCGTTCCTGTCAAACGCTTCTTTGGCATCGTGCGCGAACTTGCCAGCCCGGAGATCGAACTGGAAGTCGATGAGAAAAGCGCCTGCAGCGTGCGGGCCGGCGCCTCGTTCTACAAAATACACGGCCTCAGCGCCGACGAATTTCCCCCCATCCAGGAGGTCAAAGAGGACAAAAAAATCGTCCTCCCGCAGGAGAAGCTTCGAGCCATGTTGAGGAAGACGTCATTCGCGATTTCCACCGATGAATCCCGCTACGTTCTCAACGGCATTTTCATCAGCCTCAAAGACCACAAAATGACGATGGTCGCCACCGATGGCCGCCGCCTCGCCCTCGTCGATGAGGAAGTTGATTTACCAGCCAACAGCGAAAGCGAGCTGATCATTCCCACCAAAGCTGTCAACGAGATGACTCGCTTGCTCGGCGAAAAGGGCGAAATCGAGGTCAAGCCCTCGGAGAACCAGGTGTCGATGACCTTGAAGGACGACAAAGGATTTTCCGTGTTGATGATTTCCAAACTGGTTGAAGGAAACTATCCCAACTACCGGCAAGTCATCCCCAGCGAAACCAAGGAGCGCATCGCGCTGCCGCGCGAGGAATTTCTCGGCGCGCTCCGCCGCGCTCAGATCATGACGAGCGACAAAGCCAACTCCGTCAAGTTGGCCATCGGTCGCAACAACCTCGCCATCACGGCCAACTCCCCCGAAGTCGGCGAAGCGCGGGAATCGTTGGCCATCAACTACAAAGGCAAGGATATGGCCATCGCCTTCAATCCGGCATACTTGATCGATCCCTTGGCCGCATTGACAGAGGACGAAGTTTTTTTGGAGTTGATCGATGAGTTAAGCCCCGGCGTGCTCAAGATCAACGGTCCGTTTCTCTATGTCGTCATGCCCATGCGCCTGAGTTGATTCCGTCGCCTCCAAGCGCGAATTCCCGGCTGTGAATAACCGGGGAGCAAGTCGTAGCAAGTTTGTCATGCCTTTTTCACCGGAGGCGGGGATGCTCGCCGCATGAACGACTACCAAGCCCTTCTCCACTCCACCGAGGAGTATCTCCAGGCTCTCAAAGAGATGGGCGTGCAGCATCTCTCTGTTCAGCGCGAGACTCTCTCGCAGTTGAGCCACCCCATCCGCCTCGCTCCTGCGCGCGCGTTCGCGCCAGTGGCGAAGCCCATGGTCGTCGAGCCGAAGAGGCCCCTGGCAGCAGAGGTTCAGCCCAATGCCGCGTCAAAAGACGAAGCCATGGCCTCCATTCGCGAACGTGCCGGCGCTTGCGTGAAGTGTCCCCACTTGGTGAAGTCCCGCAAGAACGTCGTTTTCGGCGTGGGCGACATCCATTCACCCCTCATGTTCGTCGGCGAGGCGCCGGGGGCTGACGAAGACTTCCAAGGCGAGCCCTTTGTCGGAGCGGCTGGCCAATTGTTGACGCGCATTATCAAAACGATGGGTTTCAGTCGTGAGACTGTTTATATAGCCAACATCCTCAAATGCCGCCCGGACACCCCGGGCCAGAGCTTTGGCAACCGCAAGCCCACCGCCGACGAGATGAAAACCTGTTTGCCCTATCTGCTCGCTCAAATTGAAGTGATTCGTCCCAAAGTCATCGTGGCTTTGGGCGGCACAGCCGTCGAAGGCTTGCTCGGACGCGTCGAAGGCATCACCAAACTGCGCGGCAAATTTCTGGAATTCCGCGAAATCCCCGTCATGCCGACGTTTCATCCCTCGTATTTGCTGCGCAACCAAGCCCTGGGCGAAAAGCGGAAAGTCTGGGAGGACATGCTGCTGGTCCTCGAGCGCCTAGGCGCCCCCGTCTCAGAAAAGCAACGCGGGTATTTCCTCCCGGCGTTGGCGGCGTGAAGCCGGCGCTAACCGCGGACAACATCAGATCCGCGACGTCGACAAGCGCGTCAGGAAAGGCTAGCGGGGACACAGTCTGGCCGACGGGCGGGGATGCCATTGAGCCTTGAAATCAGCCGCGCGCTTGAGCAACGCGAGGTAGGGCTGAGCCTCAGAATAATTATTCGGATGAATGGGGTTTTGCGCGGAAACCTGCCAACGGTCCCGGGACATTTTGATGAATATCTCGTTGAGACGGTTGACGCAGATGATCAACCATGCCGGTAAGGTGGCGACAGCGTGAAGGTGTTCGGCAAATGGCGAATTTCGACGACTACGCTGTCTTCGAGGAGCACCTCGACTACGTCAAACCGGAGCTTTACCTGAGGCGAGCGCAGAAGTCGTAAATAATCCAGCGCGCACTTGGAAAGCCGCAAGCGTTTGGCGGCATTGACGCTTCGCGCCGGGCGCGTCCAGGCTTCCGAGGAACGGGTCTTCACTTCCACAAACACCAGGCAGTCCTCATCACGAAACACCAAGTCGATTTCGCCGCGCCCCGAATTGAAGTTGCAGGTCAGATATTTGAGCCCCTTGCCCTTGAGGTGATCCCGGGCCGCCCGCTCGCCGAGCGATCCGTGGCGGTGGGCCAGCGGAGACTCCGCCTTCGCCCGCCAGGGATTAAGCCGCTGGAGTAGGTTCATCCCGCAAGGGTGAGGAGCCGCCAGACTTTGTCAAGCGCCAGGCCGTATTCCAGAGCGATTACACAACCGGCTTGCTTTTATACTTCACTGTTCCAAGCCGACGGCGGATGATGGCGCCGACGGAAAAACAACAACGTTATGAGCCTGATCAATTATCTCAAGACCCAGTTCCTGGAGATCATCGAATGGCAGGACGACTCGCGCGACACTCTCTCCTTCCATTATCCGGACGGCGACAACGAAATCAAAAACGGCGCGCAACTCATCGTCCGGGAGTCGCAGGCGGCCCAATTCATGTATCTGGGGCAGTTCGGCGACACCTTTGGCCCCGGCAAGCACACGCTGGTCACGGAGAACATCCCGATCCTCGCCACCCTGCGCGGCTGGAAATACGGCCTGCATTCGCCGTTCAAAGCAGATGTTTATTTTGTCAATACGCGCCTTTTCACCGGCAACAAATGGGGCACCGCCAACCCCATTATGATGCGCGACCCGGATTTCGGCGTGGTCCGCGCCCGCGCCTACGGCATTTATGATTTCCACGTCACGGATGTGAAGACTTTCCTGCGGGAGGTCGCGGGCACGGACGATCATTTTCGCCTCGAGGAATTCTCGGACACGATGCGCTCGCGGATTGTCAGTGTGTTCACCGACGCGCTGGCGCACGCCAAAGTGCCGGTGCTCGACGTCGCGTCGCGCTACACGGAATTGGGCGCGGCCCTCTTGCCCGCCATCAATCCGGTCGTAAGTGTCAAGTACGGCATCGAGATTTCCAGCTTTGTCGTCGAGAACGTCTCCGTGCCTCCGGAAGTCGAGGCGGCTATCGACAAGCGCAGCAGCATGGGCGCGGTGGGCAATCTCAACGATTACGTAAAATTCCAAATGGCCAACTCGATGGCGCCCGGCAATTCGCCCACCGGGGAATTGGCTGGCGCCGCGGCGGGCTTGGGCGCGGGCTTGACCATGGGCCAGCAGATGATGGCGGCGATGAATCAGCCGCAAACCACGCCGCCCGCCGCGCCTCCTGGAGCGGCTCCGCCGGTCATTCCAGTGACGGGTGTCACTCCCCCGTCTTCGCCGCCCGGCGGCGCGGGGGCGCCCGAATTATTGACTCCCGCCGACGTCGCCCGCACGCTCGGCGTGACGGAATCCGATGTCTTGGCGACCCTCGAAAAAGGCGAGTTGAAAGGCAAGAAAATCGGCTCGGCTTGGCGAATCACCAAGTCGGCGTTCGACGAGTTTTTGAAGAGCTAACTCACAACCAACCGGGCCGCAGCACCCCCCCAAAGCATGGCCGACGACGTCATAGCCCAAAAGAAATACTCGTGCCCCTCGTGCGGCGGGGAGGCTCAGTGGAATCCCGCCAAGAAAGCGCTCGTTTGCCCGTTCTGCGGGACGACCTCGCCGGCGCAGGCCGAACTCGACGCCAACACTGGCCAAAATGTTATTGTCGAGCACGATCTCGTCGCCGCGTTGCGTGGGATTCCCGACAGTGAGCGAGGCTGGCAGGCGAAGAAAACCCAGGTCAAGTGCCAGAGTTGCCAGGCAATTTCTGTGTTTGACCCGGAACGTGTCAGCCAGCGTTGCGATTTCTGCGGCTCGACCGCGCTTGTTCCGTACGAGGAGATCAAGGAGGCTTTCCGCCCTGAGAGCCTGTTGCCGATGAAAGTGAGCGAAACCCAGGTGCGCGATTCGATCCGGCAATGGTATGGCAGCCGCTGGTTCGCTCCCAATGCCCTCAAACGCGGCGCAATGACCGACACCGTCAAAGGTCTTTATATCCCCTATTGGACATTTGACGCGCAAGTTCATGCCGATTGGACCGCCGAAAGCGGCTACTACTATTACGAAACCGAAACCTACCGCGACGACAATGGCGAGATACGGACCCGCCAGGTCCAACGCATCCGCTGGGAGCCGTCCTTTGGTTCGCTTGATCATTTCTTCGATGACGAACTAGTGCCCGCCTCTCGCGGCGTGCAGCCAGAAATGCTTCGGCAAATCGAGCCGTTTCCCACCACGACCGAGCTAGTCGCTTATAATGCAGGCTATCTGTCTGGCTGGGTGGTTGAGCGTTACCAAATCGATCTAGTCGCAGCGGCGCAGGCCGGGCGCGAAGACATGGACGCGGAAATGGAGCGTCTCTGCGCGGCGCAAGTGCCGGGCGACACACACCGAAACCTGAACGTCAAAAACGATTACTCTGGCCAGACTTTCAAACACATCCTCACGCCCATCTGGCTTCTGCGCTACGATTATGGCGCGAAGAATTACCAGGTGGTGATCAACGGCTTCACCGGTAAAATTGCCGGCAAATATCCCAAGAGTTGGATCAAGATCACCCTGGCCGTCCTCGGCGGCTTAGCGTTGGCGGGGATCATAGCCCTTATCGCGGCGCATCATTAATGGATTGCGTCCACCGACATAGGCTCGTTTGTTCCCGGTTCCATTGGAATATTGCGCAAGTACCCCGGCACAAGATCACCCCAGCGCGTTGGGGCGTGACCGTGGTCCAGCGCAAAAGCGCGCGTGGCCAACAGGGTCTCCACGTCGAGGACACGCTTTCTGGCGGCCAGGTATTTCGGTCTGGTCATGTTGATGCCGATCGTCACTTCGCCGCGTCCGATGAGTCGCATGCCGGTTTCCTGCAACCGCTCCCCGAATGTCCCAGCGCTTTGACTAAAGCGTCTTTCTCTTAGACTGAATTTCTCAAACGAATCCCTGTCCGCATCCGCTTTCTCTAATACTTGCAGGCATTGCCGGCATTGTTGGGCATCCAAGGTCGGAAGAGCGGTTTTCAAGCGACTGGCGCCAATGCTCTCTATGGCCATATCGACTAAACAGTGGATCAAATAACCTCCGCGACCAGACTCGGCGCCGAGCTCGACGATTAATGCGTAGTCCCTCGCGGCATCGCCTTTTCTATTCTCCGCTTCGGCCAGCTTCGCCTCCGCCTCAAGAGCGAACGCCAGATCTTTCATTTTCGGCAGCTCCAGCACGGTGTGCTCCGCGATGTATTGGTTGGAATAGCCCACCGGAACCTGGCACTTCTTGGAAAGGCCCTCTCGGGCCAGGCGCAACGACTCCCGATTGCTGATCAAGACGGCGCGCAATTGATCTGTCCCCAAGTCCAGCCAATCCGCAGTGGAACTCGGCAAAAGCCGCCCGGCCGCAACGAGATCGTCATAACCATTGGGCTTGGGAAGCGGTTCGTCGATGGGCGGCGGCTTGCGTCCGACAACTAGGGTCAACAGCAACAGCACGGCTGCGACGACGATGGCGGTGGCGGCCAGAGTTTTTCGGTTCGGGCTGTTCGTGGCTCCAGATTAGCGCTGCACCCAAGACTACGACGAGTTTTTGTCGCCTGGTCGCGGCAGGACGCGTGATAGCATCGCGGGATGAAAAACCTGTTGCGCTGGTGGGTGGGCGTCGCGTTTATTGTGGCCGGCATGGCGATGGACGCGCAGACGGCTTCGATGGCTGTCAAACCAATCTACGGGCTGGTCGTTCACGGCGGGGCCGGAGCCCCAAGCAACCTGACGCCGGAGGAGCAGGCCCGCTATGAGGCCAAGCTGCACGAATCCCTCGACGCCGGATACGCCGTGCTGGAAAAGAGCGGCGCAGCGATGGACGCGGTGGTCGCGGCGATTAAAGTGATGGAGGACGCCGGAATGTTTGACGCGGGCAAAGGATCGGTTTTTAACGCGGACGGCGTGTGCGAAATGGACGCGGCCGTTATGGATGGGCGCAGGCGGGCCGCAGGCGCTGTCACCGGATTACAGCACATCCGGAACCCGATTGAGCTGGCGCGCGCGGTCATGGAAAAGACGCCGCACGTGCTCTTGATGGGGAAAGGCGCGGAGAGGTTCGCGCGGCAGAACGGTTTCGAAATGCTGCCCAATTCGTACTTCCAAACCGAGCGGAGACGCCAACAGTGGGGACGTCTGCGCCGCGAGGAAACCAATGCGCCCTCAAAGCCGCACGCCTCAACGGCGCCATCGGCCGGCATGGGCACAGTGGGCTGCGTGGCTTTGGACAAAACCGGCAATCTGGCTGCCGGAACCTCGACCGGCGGCCTAGTCAACAAAATGCCGGGGCGGGTGGGCGACAGCCCCATTATCGGCGCCGGCACTTACGCGAATAATCTGACATGCGCTGTGAGCGGCACGGGCCAAGGCGAATACTTCATCCGCGAGGTGTTCGGGCACAATGTCTCTGCGCTCATGCAATACAAAGGGCTTACCGTCAGCGACGCGGCGAAGGCAGCGTTGGAAGAAGTTCACGCTCTCGGCGGATCTGGCGGCTGCATCGCCATTGACGCGCGAGGCAGCGTCGCCCTGCCCTTCAACACTGCGGCCATGTTTCGCGGATGCAGACTATCGACCGGGCGCAATGAGGCGGCGATAGCGCCGAAATAAACGCCCCGGAGCGCATCATTGCTCGGGGAGACGCTTTAACTCGTCTTCGCCACCCATGGGAGACGGATGGACGTCGGCGCGGGCCTTGGCGACGGTTTCAGGAGTGACCGCAGCCCCGTGATTGCCAAAAGAGCTGCGCACGTAGGTGAGGATGGCGGCGATTTCTTTGTCGCTAAAATTATCACGCCACGGCGGCATCGTGAGGTTCCATTGCTGGCCTTTGACGGTAATGTTTCCGGTCAAGCCGTTGAGGACAATGTGCTCGATACGATTAGCGCCAGTGGCGTTGACCCATTCAGAGCCAGCCAGCGGCGGGGCCTTGCCTTCCTGGCCGAGCCCTGTGGCCTGATGACACAGCTCGCAAGTCTGATGAAACTTCGCCTCGCCCAAGCGGCGAAATTCCTCTTCGGGCGAGACCGGATTGTTGGCGACGATTTCGTCCCAGGAATGAAAGGGCGCGTAAACGCGGTCGTCAAAGCCGCCAGCGTTGTTATCGAGATAGAACTGGCCCCAGAAGAAAATACCGCCGCAAAGCAACACCAGCCAGATCGGGACCGTGGAAAATCCAGCCGTCGGCTCGCCGCCACTTTTCAGCTTTGGATCGGTGGGCTTCATTTGGCGGCGGGCGCATTCGTCGCGGGCGCGTTAGTGGCGTTCGCCGAGGCGGCCGGCTTGTTGGTGGGAGGAGGAGGCGCGTAGTAAATGTATGTGCTCTGACGGCGGCTCAAAAGATAGGAGACGAGCTGTTGGGCCTTCGACGTGGGCACGACTTCATAACCCTCGGGCGGCGCGAGATTGGCCGGTAGGTTCGTCATCGCGTCCGGTGAAGGATTAAATTCAATCTTGCGCGTTTGAAAGAGGCAGCGATAGGGCGGCATGACCGATCCTGGCGCGCTGAATTGGGGATCGTAAAGCTTGAGCAAAAGGGCGTCGCGATTGTAGCGCGTGCCGACGGTGGCGAGATCAGGCCCGATACGTTGGTCCCCGAGGAAGACGGGCTGGTCATAAAGATAGTCGTAGGCCGTGCTGGGCCGGATGGCGAGGAAGCGGGTGAGGTCGGGGCCGAACTCGCGCGCGCGGATTTGCTGGCTGTGGCAGACGACGCAGCCGTTGGCGCGATAAACCGAGGAGCCTTGGTTGGCTTCGCCTTCATAGGGATTGGGATACCGTTCCTGCAAGGCCGAAACAACATTGGTCGCGGGTTGCATGGTTCCCATCTGGAGTTGCGGCCCCATGATGAACGTGATCCACGACACCGCCATCGTAATCAGCAAACCGAGAAAAACGAGGGGGCCGCTGTTCATGAAATCCTCTCCATGATTTGCGCCCGCACGCGCTGGCCGCTTTCAAAAAAGACCTTTCCGAAATTCGCGAGAAATACCACGGCTGAGGCGAAGATTAACAGGTCACCAATCGTGCTGATGCGCACGGCTGTCATCGTGGTGCGCAAGACCTCGAGGAACGAATTATCCGCGGCGCTCAGAAGAACGCCTTGGGCGACGCCGCCGAGAAGAAGCGAAATGTAAAGCGTGAGCACGCCGAGGATGGCGAGCCAGAATTGAGCTTTCAGCAGGCGCGGGCACCACCAGGAATTGAGCAAGCGCGGGACGATGTAGTAGATGGCGGCGAACATGCTGAAGGCAAAGAACCCGTAGTATTGCAGTTCCCGTTGGGCGTAGCCGAACCAAGTCAAACCGACGAGGCTGTTAACCTTGGGCAAAGCGCCCACAATCAGTTGAACGCTGGCGATCACCCAGAAACTCGCGGCGACATAGCAGAAGCGCAAAGACGGATCTTCATCAGCGTGCTCCGGCTGGCCGCGCAACGTGTAAACCAGGGCCATCGTGATGGCGATCACCGGCACAATGGTAAAGATTGTGCCAATAACACTCATGCTGCTCATCCAGACGGGCAGGGGAGAGCCTTCGGACAAACCGCTCCAGCTTCCAAAAAGGGCGAGCATCCAGAAAGCGAAGGCAGCCCAGTGGGAACTGTAGAGGGCCCGCCCGGTCAGTTTTGGAATGAAGTAAAGAACGGAAGCCAGGCCGGCGAAACCCAGGAAGACCTGGCTGAAGTTGTTGGCAAACCACCAACTGGCGGACGCCTGCAGAACGCCGCGCGGGGCGCCGTAGAGCAAAACCAGGGCGGCCGTCGAAAAGATCCACGCAAACCAGAAAATCGCGCCGAGGATAAACCATTGCGACGGATAAAGCGGCCCGGGACGCCGCGCATGAAAGGTCAACACGGCGGGAATAGCCATCAGGACGTACGCGGCGAAAAGCAGCGGAGCGATCCACGATGGCATTTCGAGAGCCGGGTATCCGGAACCGCCGCCCGCCAGAACGCCGGCCACACCCAGGAAAACCGCAATGCTCCAAAAAGCGTGGCCAAGGAAAAGCGTCAGTGGCGCGACCAAGCGGGTTTGACCGAGGCGGCAAATGATCCAGATGGCGGCGCCGAAGCCGGCTTGCACGGCAAAGCCATAGAGAAAGGCATCCAACGCGGCGGGGCGCAAGCGGCCATAGCTCGTCCAAGCCAGCCCGGCGAAAAGGGTGGGCGCGTGAAGCTTGATGGAGGCAAAAAGCGAAAGTCCGGAGGCGATGACCAGCCAGCAGACGGCGCTAAGAAACAGATTGAGCAACGGCCCCCGGCAGGAGGCCTCGATGCCGGGAGACTCAGAAGCCGGCGCGGCGGCCGGGGCAGGGGCTGTTGGCGTGGCGGTCACAGCCTATTCGTATGGGTTGGGCTTTTCCGGGGCTTTGGGCAGGGGCGCGTAAGCCTTGGCGGCACGCTCAACCAATATGGAGCGACCAGCCGACGGGTTCTGCCATTCCTCCAAGACCAGTTCCTTGGCGCGGTTCAGCGGAATGCGGACAATGCCGCGCGTCTGATCCTGCCAATCATAATTATTGACCAAGGGGGCGTTGGCTTCGTCGAAGTCGTGCTTGATCTTCATCCGTTCAGCCGAGCGCTCCGCGAAGACCGGCGGAGTCTCGGTGTAATGGCGCATCAACCAGACCAGCGCGGCCATGACCAGCAGCGTGCCCAGCACGGCGATGGCGTAAACCCCAATCCTGGTTTGTTGGCAGCAATCGTCGTTGTTCATTTGGCCCTCACTGGCGCGGTCGCATAGTCGTGGGTCGGCGGCACATAGATGTCGAGCGCCTCACCCATGCGCGGGTCCCACTGCGGATACGGCGGGTATTTCTTGAAAGCCTTCAGAAAGAAAAACGCAAGCACACCCGCCATGAAAGCCACGCAGCAGAGGTCGCAGAAAATGGACTTGGCAAAGTCTCCCCGGGTGTTGATCGCCGGCATGATTTGAAATTCGAGATCGCAGAAATGCATCAGCCACGCCCACCCACACAGCGGAATCATAAACTGGGGCGTGAGTTTGACATCAATGCGCAAGAGAGTTAGGAACGGCACGAAGAAATGTCCGAAAATAATGATTTGGCCGAACCACCACCACCAACCCTTCTCTCGCAGGACATACCAGAACGTTTCTTCAGGCATGTTGGCGTTCCAGATAATGAAATACTGGGCAAAGCTGACGTAGGCGTAGAAAACAGTGAACGCCAGCATCAGCGAGCCGATCATGTAATAGGTTTTGTCGCGAATAAGGTTGCGCAACGGGGTCGTGCGCTGCATCACCAGGGTGATGGCATAGACCGTGGCCAGCGTCGTCCAGACCGACGCCGCAAAATACCAGACGCCAAACATGGTCGAGGCCCATTCCTCCATGAGTCCTTTGATCCACATGACGGAAGCGATCGTCACTGTCAGGGCGAACAGAACAACCCCGACGCAGGCGTAGAAGCGCATTTTATGCGTGCATTCAGCGGAGCCGGTCTTGTCCTGGGCGAGCGACCATCTGCGCAATCCCGAGGAAAGCCACCACCAGACCAGGAAGCACGCCACGGCCACCGCGTAAAAACCGCCATACGTGAAAAGAGGGACCTTGGCCCGGAGAGAGTGATCGGGATGGGCCTGGAGCGCCGGTCCCATCCATGGGTAAATCTTCGGCGCCAGAATGGCAAGAGGCACGAAAAGCACGCCCAAAACCGGGAAAAGCAGACAAGCAATGTGCTCGTTGAAGCGGCGGATGGGAACGGACCAACTGGCGTCAAACAAATGATGAACAATGACGAGGAACAAACCGCCCACGCCAAGGCTGAGCATGAACATGAAACCCACCAGCCAAGTGAAGCCGAAACTGCGGACATGCTCGGACGCCAAAAAGCTCAAAGCCGTGCCGAGGCCACCGCCCACCATCAGATAAACCGGGACCTTGCGCCACTTGGAAAGGTCCAAGCTCGGAACGGCGGAATCTTCGTGAGAACTCATGCTATTTGGAAAATTGCGCCCGCTTGTCAGCCGGGACGTCGTCCATTGAGGCAAGCTGGCTCCGCTGCAAAACGCGAATATAAGCAATAATGGCCCAGCGGTCCTCGACGGCGACATTGGCGCCGTAGGAAAACATTAGGTTCTTGCCGTAGGTAATGGTGTTGAAAATCTCGCCATCCGCCATGTTCACCAGCCGTTGATCATGGAAGTTGGCCATGCCGGACATGCCAAACTTGCTGGTGATGCCCTTGCCGTCGCCAACTGGGCCGTGGCAGGGCAGACAATTGATATGATAGCGCTGCTCGCCCCGATCTAGCAGCGCGCGCGTGATCGGCAGCGGATTGAGCGCAATGAAATTGGTCGTGCCGGGGACCCTGCCGGTGTTGATCGGCGTGTCCTCGTAGGCATAAACCGGCTTCCCGTTCACCTCAAGAGTTTCACCATTGACCTTGTAAGCGGCCGTGTGTGGGACGGTGTTTTCCGGGTAAGGACGCGAGGACCAAGTGTCCGGGAAAAATGCGCTCGGCGTTTGCGGGCGGACTTTATTCTGCCGCACCATGTCGGGAAAAATTTCCAGTTGCGGACGGCGGAAATGATCGCCGCGGAATCCCAGAACGCCAACGACGCCAATGATCACGAGGACGTAGGCTAGAAGGAAATAGCGCATTCAGTCGCCCTCCACTAGTTCGATGTGCCGGCTGCCCAGGGTTTCGAGCAGACGCTGGGTTTCGGCCTGGCGATACTTCGGGTCGTTGGCCTCAATGACCATGAAATAGCGGTCGTGCGTGGCGAGAGCGAAGCGGCGATTTTTCAAAAGCGGATGGTGCAGACGCGGCAGACGGTTGAGGAACAGCATGCCGAGCAACGCCCCGAAGGAGCCGAAGAGAATCGTCAACTCGTAGGACGGAGGAAAACTGTAGAACGGGCTGAACATCGGTTTGCCGCCAATGACGATCGGATAATCATAGGCGTTCATGTACCAGATGAGCAGCATGCCCGTGGTGTAGCCGGTGCATCCGCCAATGAACGAGAACCAACCCACCTTGGAATTCTTCAAGCCCATCGCGCGATCCATGCCGTGAATGGGATAAGGTGTGAAGACGTCCCAGTTGCGGAAACCTTCCTCGCGGACTTTTTCCGCCGCGTGGAGGATGTCCGCCGGCGTCTGAAACTCGGCCATGATGGCGTAAGGCTGCGGCATCAGTGGGTCCCTCCAACTTTGGCGCCTCCCAGGGGATGGTGCGGATCAGCCTGCGGCGTGACGCCTTTGACTTCCGCAATCGCGATCAACGGAATAAAGCGCAGGAACAAAAGGAAAAACGTAAAGAACAGACCAAAGGTGCCGAGAAACTGCAGCACGTCGCACCAGGTCGGCCCATAATAACCCCAGTTGGACGGGATGAACTCGCGATTGAGCGAGCTGACGACGATGATAAAGCGCTCGAACCACATGCCGATGTTCACCAGGATCGAGAGAATGAAAACGATGAACATGTTGGTGCGAATCCTCTTAAACCAGAAAAGCTGCGGCACCAACACGTTGCAGGACACCATTGTAAAATAGGCCCACCAATAAGGCGCCGGCTTGAGATGGAACATCGGCCCAAAGATGTAAGGATCAGCCAGGCGGCTGGAGAGAAAATGGAATTTCTCGTACGGATTGCCGCTGTACCAGGCAATGAAGAACTCCATGGCATACGCGTAGCCGACGATGGAGCCGGTGGCCAACGTGACCTTGCACATCAACTCCACGTGGCGAACGCGAATGATGTCTTCCAGATGCAGAACGCGGCGCAGCGGAACCAGAAGCGTGAGCACCATGCCGAAGCCGGAGAAAACGGCGCCCGCCACGAAGTACGGCGGAAAAATGGTCGTGTGCCAGCCGGGAAGTTGGGACACAGAGAAGTCCAACGACACAATCGAGTGGACCGACAGCACCAGCGGCGTGGAAAGGCCGGCCAGAATGAGATAGGCCTTTTCGTAATTGCTCCAGTGACGATTGGCGCCCGTCCACCCCAAAGCAAACAGGCCGTACCCAAACTTCCGCAGCTTGGTCTTGGCGCGGTCGCGCATCACCGCCAAGTCTGGAATCAGGCCCATGTACCAGAACAACACGGACACCGTGAAATAGGTCGAGACGGCAAACACGTCCCACATGAGCGGCGAGCGGAATTGCGGCCAGATGCTGTTGGAATTGGGAATGGGAAAGAGCCACCATCCCAACCAAATACGCCCAATGTGAATAAGTGGATAAATGCCGGCGCACATGACGGCGAAAATCGTCATGGCTTCCGAAGCGCGGTTAATGGACGTGCGCCAGCGTTGCCGAAGCAAAAACAGAATCGCGGAAATGAGCGTCCCGGCGTGGCCGATACCGATCCACCACACAAAGTTGACGATGGCCCAACCCCACATCACCGGATGCCCCAAGCCCCAGATGCCCACGCCGGTGGACATCAAATAGAAAATCATCCCCCAGCAAACCACGAGCATCGTGTTGCTGATGCCAAAGCAAATCCACCACCAGCGCGGCGTCTTGCCTTCGGCCACGCCCGCGATGGCGTCGGAAAGCCAGCCAATGTCGCGCGTCGGGGTGACGAGCGGCTCGCGCGTCAATTCCCCGGGCGGCGCGGTGACCTTGACCGGATAGGAAATAGTCGAAGTGACGGCGTCGGCCATTAGACGCCTCCTTTCCCGGGCAGACTGCCGGCGGCGCCGGGCTCGGAAACCTTCTCCCACTGTTCAGTGGTGTAAGGGACCGGGTGTGCTTTGTAATCGGGCATCTCAGGATTAGGATTTCGCACGCGGGCCAGATAAGTCAGCCGCGGGCGCGTGAAAAGGAATGACAAAACGGTGTAATTGCGCTCCTGGCTCTTGCGCTTGTTGACCGTGCTGTCGGGATCCGACGTGTCGCCAAAAACAATGGCTTCCGCCGGGCAGGCTTGCTGACAGGCGGTCTTGGGAATGGTCCCCGCTTTTTCCGTCAATCGAATGTCTCCCGAGTCGCGCGCGCGCACCTTGGCCGCGATCTTGGCCTGCTCAATGCGCTGCAAGCAAAAGCTGCATTTCTCCATCACGCCGCGCATGCGCACCGTCACGTCCGGATTCTTGACTAGCCGCATCATCTGCCATTGATCGTCGGGCAGGTTGCCGCGGTCCGGGTTCTTCAGCCACCGCATCAATTCCCACTCGCCGTCAGTCGTCGTGACCAGCGGGCTCTTGTAGAGGTGATTGAGCGGGCGGCGATTGTAATCAAAGAAATTGAATCGACGAACCTTATATGGGCAATTATTCGAGCAATAACGAGTGCCGACGCACCGGTTGTAAACCATCACGTTCAGCCCTTCGTCATCGTGCGACGTGGCATTGACCGGACAAACGTTTTCGCAGGGAGCCGCCTCGCAGTGCTGGCAAAGCATGGGCTGGACGACGACCTGCGGATCGTGCGGGGCAAATTCTGGATCGACGCCTTTTTCCAGCGGGGCGCTGTAGTAGCGGTCGATGCGAATCCAATGCATCTCGCGGCTCTTGCCCACCATCTCCTTGCCGACAATCGGAATATTGTTTTCGCTCTGGCAGGCGACCATGCAAGCCGAGCAACCGACGCACCGGTTCAGGTCAATGGCCATGCCCCATTGGTGCAGCCCGTGAAGCTTTGTCTTGTCAAGAGGGTTGGGATACGCCGGGCGGACCTCGCCATCGATCTTCGGAACTTCCAGATCCATCTCGTCCGCAAAATCAGGATGCTTGCGATATTGGTCGAGATTGGCTTCGCGAACGGCCGGCCGGCCCTCCATGCTCCAGTGGCTCTGGGTTGTCGCCAGCTCGTAGGAACGGTCATCCGTCTTGGTGATGGTCGCGCCCGAGGCATAATGCATCGCGCTCGACGTGCGCAGCTCGTATGCGTTGAAGCCGGTCCCCGCGCCGACACGCCCCGTCTTCGTCCGGCCATAACCGAGCGCCAGTCCAATGGTGTTGTCCGCCATGCCAGGTTGAATCCAAGCCGGGCCGGTAATCGTCGCATCGCCCAACTTCACCTCAACCTTATAGTAGAAAAACTTCTGGTTCTGATTGAGCTGCGTCGTGTAAACGCCCAGCGCTTGAGCGGTGTTCGGGCTGAGGACGACCGCATTGTCCCACGTCAGCTTGGTGATCGGATCAGGAAGCTCCTGCAGCCAGCCGTTGTTGTTGTGGCGGCCGTCATCCATCTTCATGTCGCGATAGAAGACGACGTCCATTTTCTGTCCCGTCGGGGCCGCCGACCCAGCAGGCAGATTGCCCGGCGTCCCGTTCCATTTCACGTCAACAACTTTTGCCGCGCTGCCCGCGAGGAATCCGTCATGCAGAAATTTGCGCCACGCGTCTTCGGTGTCTCCGCCCACGCCGCGAAACGTTTCGCGAGCCACGTCATACGGCTTGGTCTTTTGTTCCCCAGCCAAGATGGCCAGGACTTCCAGGTCCGTGATGCCGCCAAAGATGGGATCAATGAGCGGTTGAATGGGAACAATCGTTCCGTCCGCCGTCCGCGCGTCACCCCAGGATTCAAGGAAATGCGCCTGCGCGAGGTCCCATTGCGTCGTGGGATGCGTCGCAGGGTCCCATGAAGTCTCGTCCGCGTAATAGCCGAGGCGGACCACGGTTTTTGCCTTGGCCTGGGCTTCTTTCCAGTGGAGATCAGCCGGGGCGTTGTAAGCGGGATTGCCGCCTAAAATGACAAGGGTTTGGACTTCGCCTTTGTTTAGCGCGGCGGCCAAGTCGGCGATGGGTTTGCCCTCAGCGGGCGCGAAATCAAGAAACTGGATAATCGAGCCAATGGCGCCGAGTTGCTGATTGATGGCGCCGACACAAGCATGCGCCTCCACTGGCAAACGATGTCCGGCAAGGACGACGCATTTGCCCGCATTGGCCTTGAGATCCGCCGCGCATGGCGTCAGCCAGTTGTCGTATTCCTGCGTCGCGCCAGAGGTCGCCTCACCGCCGAGGAGCGACGACAGACGCGCTAGAATCGGCACAACCGCACTGGGCGGCACTCGCAGGCGATGGTCGGCATTGACGCCGGTGAGCGTCATTAGACTTTCCACCGCATAGAGCCGGCTCATTTCGCTTTCCGGGCCGTCGAGATGCCGGCCTTTGGCAAACTTGCTGATGTTGTGGAAAGCGTTTTCCTCCGTCCCGATAAAATCGCAGTCCAGGGAAAGAATGACTTTCGCCTGATCCAGATTGCAAACAGGGGTGACGTTCCGGCCCACCCCTTGCGAAGCGGCTTGCGCGGCGATCGATAAATCCACCGGCTCGTAAACAAACCATTGCGACTTGGGCAGCTTCTGCGTGATGGCCTTTTGCAGGCGTTCACGCGATGGCGAACTGCTTTGGCCCGCCAGAATCGCCAAGCCGGTTCCATCGCCGAGCGATTGTGCGAGCGACACCAGCGCGTCCAGGGCCTCGTCCCGGTGCTTTTGCGCGCCGTTGAGAGCGCAATGCAACGCGCGGTCAGGATCGTACAGCTCCAGCACCGTTGCTTGGGCGAAAGGATCGGTGCCGCCATTGAAACCAGGCAAATCACCGTTGCCCTCCACCTTCGTCGGGCGGCCATCGCTCGACTTGACGATGAGCGGTTGCGCCGTGTTGCGCGTTGGCATCGCCGTGGCGAAATACTGCGGCAGGCCGTGGACGTAATCCATCGGCATTTTGGCAAACGGATAAATATTCTCCACCGGCCGGCGGCACCCCGTCGAAGAAACACCCAAGCCGGCCAGGAGGAACGAGGCCGACATGATCTTGACGAAATTGCGGCGCGTCACCGGATCGGACATTTCGCTCGCGCCGTTGGGAAACTCGCGCCCAACCCACTCGCGAAATTCCGCCGTATCGGCCAGTTCATCCAAACTGCGCCAATACTTGGGGCCGACATTGGCCATGGGATCGCGTGGTGGAATGGTCTTCATCGATGACAGGTCGAGCAATTCTGCAGCGACTGGGTGTGCCACTCCGCCATGAGTTTCTTGCCGTTCTCCAGCTTCGTCTCCTCCAACTCACGCGGCGTCGAAGCCGTCGGCTGCCAGCCCAAATCGGTGATCTTGTCCAATTTCCGCAAGTGCGGCGCCGGGTTGCGATGGCAATCCAGGCAAAAAGTCATGCTAAACGGCTTGGCGTGATACACCTCGTCCATCTGGTCAACGCGGCTATGACACTCGACGCAACTGACCCCCCGGTTCACGTGGACAGAGTGATTGAAATACACGTAATCGGGCAGTTTGTGGATCTGAATCCACGGAATCGGCTTGTCCGAGGCGTAACTCTCCCGCACCAAAGCCAGGCGCGCGTCGTCCTTCAAAACCTGGCTGTGGCAATTCATGCAAACCTGCGTCGCCGGGATGTTCGAATACCAGGACTTCTCGACCGCGTTGTGGCAATACCGGCAATCCAGCCCCAGCTGCGTGACGTGGACACTGTGCGGAAAGGCGACGGGCTGTTGCGGCTGGTAACCCACCCGCGAGTATTTTGGAGTCAAATAATACGTGCTCCCGGCGACCACCCCTGCGCCAAGCAGCGCCACGCCAATAATGACGTTGCGCGGCAGATTATTTGTCCACTTTGGAAAAATGTCCGACATTTAAGTCCGCTGTCCAACCGGGCGCTCTTTCCGGCCCGCGGGATTCTTCGTTCCGCGAACCGGCTCGTCAACAGTTTTTCCCGAAAGGGAAGATAAGCGCGGCTAAATCCAACACCGCACCTCTTAAGACGATAAGGCGACCTTTTCCGGCACGACCCCTGTTGTTTAAGGACTTCGCGCCCTTCTGGCAAGCGACTTTGTGAAATTTTTCACGAATTCTGGATTTTTAATGTTTTCCATTAGGACCATTGTGGGGGGATCGAAGGCTCATCCTTCGCGTTTCGCGCGCCCACGACCTGATGGCGCCGATAAGCTGGGCGCCGTCTGTCTCTGCTTGCCGTTCGCCCTTTTAATCAAACTGCCACAGCACGCCCTGCTCGTCGCGGTCATCTTTGCCAATTCCGAGATAGGACTTTGCTTCGCGGATGGCCCCTTCGTACGTGCTGGCTTCCAATCGCATAAACGACTTCGCGCCCGACCGGTTCGAATATTCGAGACAAAACGTGTCATCCTCTTCGTCGAGGATTCGGGCCAAATTGAATTTCTCGGCCGTCTCCCCGCCCGACTCGCTTTTTCCCGGAAGGTCATTCACCACAGGCTTACCATAGGCATTTTCGCCGCCGCTGGCAAGATGACGGAAACTATCCACGCGAAATCAGGTTGCGCCGCCCCCGGGCGCGTCCTCGCCGTATCTGCATCGGGCGCCGGCGCAGGACACAATTGAGATTTCCAAGCGGCGGGAAAGCGCTAGGCTGCCACGCGATAAAAGGCGCGGAATTGCAATGGAAACTCTACCCACCGTGTTATTGAAGCCCGGCCACGCCGAACGCGTGCTGGCCGGTCATCCATGGATTTACGCCGCGTCGGTCCTTCGTTTGAGCCACCCCGCGGCGGACGGCGCCTTGGTCCAGATCAAAGATCAGCGCGGGCGTTTCCTCGGGACCGGCCTTTACAACGGCAAATCGAAAATCCAGGCGCGTGTGCTGTCGCCCGAGCGTGTGGAGCTAAACCGCGCCTTTTTTCTCGAGCGCATTCGCGCCGCGCTCGCCGTGCGGCAGCGCTGGATGCCCCAGGCGACATCGTTTCGCCTGGTTAATGCGGAGAGCGACTTCCTCAGCGGCCTCATTATTGACAAATACGCCGACACGCTGGTCGTGCAAATTTCCTCGCTCGGCATGGAACAGCGCAAGACTTTGATCGTCGAGGCGCTGCAAGAGATTTTTGCGCCGCGCGCCATTCTCGAGCGCAGCGAAGCCCCCTTTCGCAAATTTGAAGGCATGGAGGAAGCCAACGGCGTTCTGGCCGGCGCGGCTGAGAACAAGGTGAACATCGAATTGAACGGCTTGCGCTTCGAGGTGGACATCGCCGGCGGCCACAAGACGGGGCTGTATCTGGACCAGCAGCGCAACTATCAACTGGTGGCGGAAATGATTTCCCGCGGGCGCGTTCTGGATTGCTTCAGTTTTCTGGGCGGATTCGCCCTGCATTGCGCGCGTGCTGGGGCCGAAAAAGTCCTGGGCCTGGACCAAAGCGCCGACGCGGTCGCGGCCGCGGCGCGGCACGCGTCGGAAAATGGCTTGGCCGAACGTTGCGCCTTCGAGGCCGTCAATGTGTTTGACTGGCTTAAAGCGCAAACGGCGGTTAAGCCGCACGAAGAAGTCATCCCACGATTCGATGGCATCATCCTTGATCCACCATCCTTCACTCGCAACCGCGCCTCGGTGCCTGATGCCGCTCGCGGCTACAAGGAGATTCATCTGCGCGCGCTCAAGCTCCTCCAGCCAGGCGGAACCCTCGCCACTTTTTGCTGTTCGCATCACGTCGATGCGGCGCTGTTTG
>Ga0070741_10008530_pt1 | contig 20489 bp, 24 predicted proteins | sample Coa_R1_4_FD_66440 | JGI IMG/M metagenome (GOLD analysis project Ga0070741, IMG submission 66440) | Surface soil microbial communities from Centralia Pennsylvania, which are recovering from an underground coalmine fire - Coalmine... | ecosystem: Environmental > Terrestrial > Soil > Unclassified ...
GAAGAGTGCGCTCCAGAAACCGGCAATGCTTGCCAGCCAAACAGCCCCAACGTACACGCGACCAATGAACCGGTGCAGCCTGCGGCTGCCTTTGCGAAGGCGTTGGTTGAACTGGAGTGGTCCGGCGATGAGGGCGACGCCGCCGGCCAAGGCATGGATGATGAAGGCCGCGGGGACCGCCCGCTCCTTTGCGGTTTCCTCGAAGCCTGCCAGATAGAGGACTTCGAGGCCTCCCATCCACAGCGCGAACGCGCCGAACGTGAGGCAGACAATAAACAGGCCCCACCAGCCGGCGCCTTTCAGAATCGCGCCGGCGCGGGACCGATCAAGCTGCAGGGACATTCCTCGATCCTCACTGCCTTCAACAGGTCGTGTCCGACAATTTCGGGCGAGCGCCGATGACGCAGATCGCGGGGACCGGCTTCAGCTCCAGCTCCTCGACGCGAATGTCCGCGAAGCTGGCGGCCTGCATGTGACGACTGACCTCGTCCGAAATTCTGAGTGCGTCAGAGCGCGTCGCAGCCGAGTGGCGCGGCATGTAGGTCGTGGCGATGATTCCGCCCGCGCGGAGAATCGCAAACAGGGCGCGGAAGGCGCCACTCTTGTCGGGGAGAAACTGGACGACATTGACCGAGAAGATCTTGTCGAAGGCGACCCCGAGCTCCTCCAATTGCTCAAGGCCACCGACCAGGAGCCGCATACGGCCGCTCTCGATCGCGCCGCGGTTTCGCCGACGCGCCTGTGCGATCATGATCTGGGAATGGTCGACCCCGATCACTGCGCCGCGGATAGCTTTCGCGGCTGCTGCGGCGAGTCCCAAGCCGGGGCCGCAGCCGATCTCAAGAACGCGGTCGTCGGGAGCGATGTCCATGAGTTCGACCGTCCAAACGTTCCGGGCACGATTGGATGGTCTGTTGGCCATCACCAGCCCCGCAAGGCGCCCGAGAGCGCCCTGCGGTTTTCGAAATTGAGCGACGATTTCGGACCGGAGAGTCACGCGGAAGCCCTTGTCTGGCGTCCGCCGCCGACGAGCCGCGAGAAGAGCCCGATCGTCGCACCGACGATCGCCAAGCCCAACTCGATCGCAATGGCGTGACGGAACGTGATTGTCGGTGCCGCGAAGAGCTCGGCGGCCACGGCATTCCACGACCACAGAATGACAACCGCTGCTGCGACGATGCCGGCTACGGTGGCGGCGGCGGCAGCGCCGTAACGGCGAGCCGGGCGTTGATCAATTTCACTCATTGTCTTCTCCATCCGGGTTGGATTGTTCAGTCTCCATCTTCTCAAGCCGACGCTGCATGGTGGCGAGTGTCTTGAACGTCGCTTCCATCGCAGCCGGAGTGAGGTCTTCGGCGATCACCTTCAGCACAGAGCGCTCGCGGCGCCGCATTTCACGGAACGTGGACCGCCCGCGACTGGTCAGTGCAACGAGCGGAGAGCGCTTGTGGGCGGGATTGTCCGTGAGTTGGACGAGTTGCGAGGCCGACAGGCTATCGACGATGACCTGGATGTTTTGGCGGGACACCCGCTTCAGCCGCGCGATCGCCGGAACCGTGGCGGCGTCCCTCTCAACCAGGGTCTCCATGACTGCGCGCATCGCAGCCGTGATGGCGAGATCGCGATGCAGGGCGTCCCCGACCGCGCGCAGGCGGCCGAAGCATGCACGAATGCCGGCAATGATGAGCTCCACCTCGCGTTCGTTAACCCTGGCCTTCACGTTCTTCCCCACGTATCCGATGTGACAACCGACTTGTCATATAAATGATGACAATTAGATTGTCAATAGGCATCCGTCATCAAGCAAAGCTTGTTGTCGATCATCTGCTGACGCGAGCAACCTGACCCCGCCGCTCACTTGCCCGTGGGAACTGGAAGAGGTTCGCCCGAAGAGCCAGCGGGAACTGTGCCGACCTTCGTCGCGCAGCAGGGTCAGGCGGCGCTTGCGAAGCAGCCGGAGATGACGATGATCAGGCAGAAGACCCAAGAACACTGGCCAAAGGAGCCGTCCGATGAACAATGTCGCTCAGCAGGGAGCGCTAAAGGCGGGACGTGGCCCGCGGTTTAAGTGGATCGTCGCGGGCGCTGGTTTCGTCGTCGTGGCATTGGTCGTCGTCGGCGTCATGCTTTGGCGTATGAACTACGTCCCATCCGATCTCGACCTCTCGACGACGCGCACTTCCGCCAATGGCCTTTTCAAAGCAACCATCCATCCCATCGTCGATCCGATTCCCATCAATGAAATCCACAATTGGAATCTTCACGTGGAGACGCTGGATGGTGCCCCAGTCGAGAACGCTTCGATTTCGGTAGATGGTGACATGCCTCAGCACGGGCACGGAATGCCCACCACGCCCGTCGTCAATCAGTACCTTGGGAACGGCGACTATCTGGTTGAAGGGATGAAGTTCCAGATGACCGGATGGTGGGTCGTGAATTTCAACGTGACGGCGGGCAGCAGGATCGATCGGTTGAGTTTCAATCTGCTGCTGAAATAGGCCGATCTTCTGTAGGGCTTCGGTTATGACTATGGGATCTCGAAGAGGGTTTTGATGCCACGGAGGTTCTTGGTCCTTGGATCGGCGGCGCTGCTCCTACTTGCCGGAGTGGCCGTTGCGATCTTCTCGGCGCCAAGTTCGGCGTGGACGTCAGATCAAATCGCCGTTCTCCGTGGCTTGTGGATCGGCAATTTGAAACCCTTGCCGCCTGATCCCTCGAATAGATTCGCAGACAATGCGAAGGCCGCCGCGTTCGGCAAGAAGTTGTTCTTCGACGCGAGCTTCAGCGTCAACGGAATGGTCGCTTGTGCAAGCTGTCACGATCCGAAGAAGGGGTTCCAGGACGGCAAACCACGCGCCGACGGCGTCGGCACGACCAATCGCAGAGCTATGACAATCATCGGCACTGCCTATAGCCCATGGTTCTTCTGGGACGGTCGCAAAGACAGCCAGTGGGCGCAGGCTTTGGGCCCCATGGAAAGCGCGGTAGAGCACGGTGGCAATCGGACACAATACGCTCATCTGATCGCCGAGAAATACCGAGAAGAATACGAAGCCCTCTTCGGACCACTTCCAGATTTACGAGCTTTGCCGCCGAGCGCCGGGCCGGTTGACGATCCGCAGGCGCGCGCAGCATGGGATGCCATGCCGGCACCTGAGCGCGACGTCGTTACGCGCGTATATGCGAACATAGGCAAAGCGATTGCTGCCTATGAGCGAAAGATCATTCCGGGCCCATCACCCTTTGATAGGTATGTCGAAGCCGTCTTCAAAGAAGACACCTCGGCGATGCGATCGACTTTCACGGCAGATGAGGTCGCGGGGCTAAAGCTCTTTATTGGCAAAGGGAACTGCACGAATTGCCACAACGGCCCGTTGTTCACCAACAACGACTTTCACAACACGGGCGTTCCTGCGGTTCCAGGTCTGCCGGAAGACACGGGCCGCGCGCTCGGGGCTAAGCAGGTCCTTGCCGATGAATTCAACTGTCTTAGCGCTTACAGCGATGCGTCATCGGAACAGTGCGCGGAACTGCGGTTCATGAAGCCGGAGGGGGAACGTTTGGTGCGCGCATTCAAACCTCCGTCCCTCAGAAACGTCGCTGACCGTGCCCCATTCATGGACGCGGGGCAATTCGCGACGCTTGAGGAAGTATTGGACCACTACAATCGCGCACCGCCGGCACCTGCCGGGCACAGCGAACTCAAGCCGCTCAACTTGACCGGAAGAGAAGTGGCAGACCTCATTGCCTTCTTGAAGACGTTGAGCGGCCCGCTGGCTACCGACCCTGAGTGGCTCTCGCCACCTCTATAAGGCGGATCGCCTAGCGTAGACCAGATGTTGCCTCGCGTTTAGGGATCATGGAGCGGTTACCGCTGGACAACGACCACGTAGCACTCGTTCAAACGCCTCGGCCGCCCGTGGCTCGGCTGACCACAGCGTTAGCTGCGGAGGAACGGAACGGGCTGAAGCTCGCCTTCAAGCTGCGGCTGAGCGCACTCGGACTTGTCGCGGTCTTTATCGCCGCAATGAACGAGTGGCCGCAGATAGTCTACCATTGTGCGCTCTCGTTGGGCTTTGTTGCGATCGGTGCGATCTCTCTCATCCGGGGTAGAAACAGCGGATCAAGAGCACCCGGGTGGACGCGTTGGGCGGTACCTCTAGCCGACCTCGCACTCGTCACATTCGCTGTCGTCTATCCCAATCCTTTTGCGGGCCCAGCTGATTTGTCGGAACTGCCGCTGGTGTTGCGATCTGACAATCTTCTGTACCCGGTCATTTTCATCGCATTGTCTACTCTCACCAATTCGCCGCGTCAGGTCATGTGGACGGGAGCGGTTGCTGCGATCATGTGGGTGGCCGCTTCCTTTTGGGTGGCCGGCCTGCCGGGCGTGCGATGGCAGGCGATGGGTACAGACCCGCACGCCGTCATGGCGCATGCCCTGGTGCAGCAAGTCTTCTTGTTGCTGGTGATCGCGGGCTTGCTCGCCGGAGCCGTCAACAGATCGCGCGCTCTCATGCTCCGCCAGGTGACAGCGGAGCGCGAGCGCACCCAGCTCGCCCGGTATTTCTCGACCAATCTGGTCGATCAGCTTGCGGATGCGGATCGGCCTTTTGATGAGGTCCGCCGTCAAACGGTTGCGATTCTCTTTGCGGACATCGTTGGGTTTACCAGTTTGGGCGAAGCGCTTTCACCGGTCGACCTCTTCGGCCTTCTCCGCGAATTCCACAAACGCATGGAGGCGGCCGTATTCGCCAACAACGGCACGCTCGACAAGTATCTGGGCGACGGCCTCATGGCGAGTTTCGGGACGCCGACTACCGGCCCACGTGATGCCGCTAACGCCATGGCTGCCGCCCTCGCGATGACGGCAACTCTGGCGGAATGGAACCGTGCCCGCGGCAGCCGCGGTGAGCCCATCCTTCGCATCGGCATCGGCTTGCATTGGGGACCGGTCGTGTTGGGGGATATTGGCGGTGACCATCGGCTCGAATTTGCCACCATCGGCGACACGGTTAACATAGCGAGCCGCCTTGAACACATGACCCGCGATCTCGACGCGGACATTGTGGTCAGCATCGATCTCGTAAACGCAATACGGGCGTCGATTACACCTGTTGAGGCAGAAGAACTCCTGGCGGAATTCACCAAATCAACCCTGCAAACGGTTCGTGGTCGAAATGCCCAGCTTGAGGTCTTTGCTCGCCGGCGGCGCGTTTCCGGCGCCGTGAGGCGGACGAGCGATACCGGCGGCGAGACGACACAGGCCGTCATGGTGCCATCGACCGAAAGGGTTGAGTGAGACTTGGAAACGTCGTTGCCGGAAGGCGTGAGGCCACCAAACGTCGGTTTTCGGGATCGCGCGTTGTCGTCGGCAGCGACCGCTCCGTCGAAGGGGCGTACCTCAGCTCTCGGATGCACGGACCGGCGTGGCGGACTACGTCTTCAACGACTTGTTAGCTACTGAAATCCGACTCCCCCATTCGCCAGGCGACGACAACCAACCAGATCATCCACACAAGATTCACGGCCTCGGTCACAACGATCGCCGTCTGGTGCGTTTGTGAGAAGCCCACAGACCCGGCAGTCCAGCCCTGTACAAAGTATGCGAAGCCCGCGACCCCCATGAGGTAAGCTATCGGTCGGGGGATCCACCCTGTCCGCGCGACCCCGGCGGCGAAAAGTAACACGGCGAGTCCCAGCACGAAGTTTTGGTAGCTCCTCATTCCCCATTCGAGCCAACGCGTTGTTTCGGCGCTTGCGAAGCGAGCCACCTTTTCCGCGTCCGAGGCGCCGGTCCACGCGTTCACGGCTTGCTTCAAGGCAACTCCGTCAACCGCTAGGACGGCGCCGTACAACGCCAGAGTCGCGACCACCAACGCGACACCGAAACGGGCCGTCCATTTCGCTATTTCAGACTGAGTGTCCAGAGCGAAGAAGAGGGCAAACAGTCCCGCGAGAAACACGGCCATGCATGCAAATTGGCCAAGGTGCACGACCGTCCAGATGGCACTGTCGGCGTACTCAGCGAACACGGCCGGGTGGTCATTGGCGATGCCATCGGCGTGGAGGAGGGTCACCAGCACATACAGCAGTTGTCCCGCGAGCAGCAGCCAGGCAGACAAGCGCAGCGAGGTGCGCGGGCCGGGTGATCTGGCGTTCAAGATTATTGTCTCCGCGTGATTTCATTGAATCGGGGAAGTTTAACATCTCGCCGAACGAAGTTTAACGGACATCCCGACGAGGTGACCATGCCCATCCGCGTGACCATGAGACAACCGTGTCCGGAGAAACACAAATGAAGGCGATTGTCTATCATAGGTATGGCCCGCCCGACGTCGTCGCGCTTGCTGAGGTGCCAACGCCAACACCCAAGGACAACGAAGTTCTGATCCGCATTTGTGCGACCACGGTGACGACCGGCGATTTGAGAGCGCGAAGTCTCCATTTGCCCGGCGGGTTCGGTTTCATGGGCCGTCTCGTCTTCGGGGTCTTCGGACCGCGCCAGCCGATCCTTGGAACGGAGTTGGCCGGTATCGTCGAGACTGTCGGCAAAGCGGTTAGGCGTTTCAAAGTGGGCGATGAGGTCTTTGCTTTCCCCGGCGCTAGCTATGGCTCCCATGCCGAATACCGCGTGGTGGCGGAGGACGGGCTGATCGCCATCAAGCCCGCGAACCTGTCGTTTGAAGAGGCCGCAGCCCTGTCATTCGGCGGGGCGAATGCGTTGAAGTTTCTGCGCGACAAGGCCGGCATCAAACGGGGTGACAAGGTTCTGATCGTCGGCGCTTCCGGTAGCGTTGGTACGGCCGCAGTTCAGATCGCAAGGCACTTCGGCGCCGAAATAACCGGGGTCTGCAGCAGAGCCAATGTCGAGCTCGTGCGCTCGATCGGTGCGAACAACGTGATCGACTACACCACGGAGGACTTCGCCAAGCGCAGCGAGACCTATGACATCATCCTGGATACGACAGGTACTGTCCCGTTTGCCCGGTGCGAAAATGCGTTAAAGCCGGGCGGCCGCTTGGTTGCGGTTCAGGGAACGTTGGCCCAAGCTTTGGGTATCGGTCGGCCATCAAAATCGAGCGGCAAGAAAGTCATCGCTGGGGTCGTGAAGCCACGCGTGGAGGACCTGCAGTTTCTCGCGAAGCTGGCGGAGGACGGTGAGTTCAAACCGGTGATTGACCGCAGTTATCCACTTGAGCACGCCGCTGAAGCGCACGCCTACGTCGACAAGGGCCGCAAGAGGGGAAACGTGGTAATGACGGTCAGGCGCGCTGTTTCCGATTGAGTTGCGGCCTGAAGATCTCAACCGTATCGCCGCCTGTGCAGACTTCGACACGGATAGGAGAATTACCAAAATACTCGCTTTCCTCTGACCACCGAATAGAACGATCCTCCACCGGCCCTCGCGCCCATTCATAGCCGCCGCGACGTCCAGATGATTCGACCGATGATGTGAACCTCGTCGGCACCGACCTCGTAAGCTTGGTATTCCGGGTTCACCGACTTGATCATCACCTTGGGCGGATCGGAATTCGGCTCGTGCTCGATGCGCTTGGCGACGAGCCCCATGCCATCCCAGATCACGAAGATGCCCGGCGGCGCCGGCACGCGCTGGCTCGTGTCGATGACGATGCGATCTCCGCTGGCGAGCAACGGCTCCATGGAGTCACCGTCGATGGTGATCATGCGGAGGTCGTCCGTTCGCGCTCTCAACTCGTGACGGATCACGTTCTCGGGGAAGAACCAAACGTGCTTCACCTCCTCCAGGCCTTCGTTGATGGCGCCGGGACCTGCCGACGCGCGCACGTCGATCTCCGCGATCCTGGCATGGCCCTCGGGGATCTCGCCGCCAGGAGCGGACCGGACCCGCTGCTCCGCTGACTGCGACTTGGTCCGTGGCTTCCGCGGCGGCACGCGCCGGTGCCGTAGCTCCTCCGCCTGGCAGCCAAGCTCCTTGGCGAGCGCCTCGCGCACCTCCTGAGTCAGAACCTTGGGCGTGCCCCGATATACGAACTGGTGCAGGTAGGCGGCATTCCGGCCGATCGCGATCGAGGCGTTCTTGAGGTCGGTCCTGCGCTCCTTCACGAGCTTCAGGATTTTGAGGCGGACCGGATCGAGATTCATGGGCACAACTCCTGTGCTTGCCCGTCTGATAGGAAATTAACAATCTTTTCCAATTGACGCAATAGGACGTCGTTGATTTTATTCCTATCCATGGTGACGATGAGCAGACACTTCCGCGAGCGGGTCGAGGCCTTCCTGGAGGCCTCCGGCTTCAAGCCTACCGAGTTCGGCCGGCAGGCCGTCGGCGATCCCTCATTCGTCCTGAATCTGCGGAGGGGCCGCTCGCCGACCCTGGCCACCGCCGACAAGGTGCTGACCTTCATCACCGAGATCGAACCGACGCTGGCTCGTGCCGGCGCCAATAGGAAATCCCGATGACGACCAATCCTCCTGTCAAACACCTGAGCCAGCGCGACCTGTCCGTTCGTTGGACGGTCAGTCCGCGGACGCTGGAGCGTTGGCGCTGGCTCGGCGAAGGCCCGCACTATCTCAAGATCGGCGGCCGGGTCGCCTATCGCCTGGAGGACGTCGAAGCCTACGAATCGGAGCATATGCGCGCCAGCACCGCGGCCGTCTCGGTTCCGACATCGAAGGTGGCGTGATGAACACCTTCGATCTGCCGCTGTCGCGCCTGCGTCGGGCTGGCGGCCCTTGCGCCCGCTTGCTCACCTTGCCGATTCCGACTCCCCCGGCGATGGACGAGCTCCTGCTTTCCGCCTGGGTGGCTGAGGCGGCGCCCGGCGATGTCATCGAATACCACCGAGGCTTTCTCGGGCTGGACCGGACGGGTCACGGCCGGCCGATGAGCATGGAAGACCGTGCGGCGCTCAGCCGAATGAGCAATCGCGCCTTCGATCTCGCCGAACAGGGTCTCGTCCATCTCATCCAGCGGCGGCTTGGCCCGGATGCCTTCAGCTATCTCGCCGTCGCTCGTCCGCGCCGGCGAAACGCGCCGCTGTCGCTGGCATCGGTCCTCTCCGCGGAGGCTGCCTGATGCCTGACCGCGCCAACCATCCTTCGCTCGCCGACGTGCGCACGATGCCGATCGGCGACATCGCTGCGCTTCCTGCCGACCAACTGGCGCTCCTGCAGGGTGAGGCCGAGGCGGCGCTTCAGGCGGCAAAGACCGTTGCCGACTGGCTCGCCGGTGCCCTCGCGCTTCGCTACTCCGAGCGCGCCCGAGCGCTGCGCAACGACTCTGGAAAGGATGCGGGCACCGTTCGGTTCGAGGACGGGGCGGTGACGGTCACCGCCGATCTGCCGAAAAAGGTGGATTGGGACCAGGCCGTCCTGGCGGGCCTGATCGACCGTATCCGCGCCGCGGGAGACGACCCGTCCGACTATGTCGAGGTCTCCTACAAGGTCCCGGAGCGCAAGTTCACCGCCTGGCCGGCGCCGATCCGCGAGAACTTCGCCCCGGCGCGCACGGTCAGGACCGGCAAGCCGACATTCACACTGACGCTCAACCAGAACCGTTGAGACAACGGCGGGGCAGCCCGTTTCCCGCAAGGGCGGGCAGGGCAATCCTTCGGCGCCTGGTCAACGCCCCGCCGTCCCTGACCCGAAGCCGATCGCCGATCGAGAGAAAGGGAGACAACAAATGCCGGTTCGCATCGTCACCGCCGACGAACGGCTCTCGGCGGCCCACAACAAGACCTCGCTCGCCATCTTCGGCCCGCCCGGCGTCGGCAAGACGACGCTCCTGAAGACGCTGGCGGCCGAGCAGACCGTCTGCCTCGACCTCGAGGCCGGCATGAAATCGGTGCAGGACTGGCCGGGCGCCAGCGTCCCGGTCCGCAGTTTCGCCGACTTCCGCGACCTCGCGGTGCTGATCGGCGGGCCCGATCCGGCCGCTGATCCCAATGCCTGGTACAGCGCGCAGCATCATCAGCACGCCAGGGGCGTCTACGCCGGCAGTGGCGTGGAAGAATTCCTCGCGGGCAAGTCGGTGGTCTTCGTCGACTCGATCACCGACCTCACCCGTCAGGTGATGGCCTACGCCAAGCAGCAGCCCGAGGCCTATTCCGATCGAACCGGCAAGCCGGACATCCGCGGCGCCTACGGCCTTCTCGGCCGCGAGGTCATCCAGGCGTTGAAGCACCTCCAGCATGCACCAGGCAGGACCGTTATCTTCGTCGGCGTGCTGGAGAAGGTCACCGACGAGTTCAACGTGACGACGTGGCAGCCGCAGATGGAGGGCTCCAAAGCTGGCCGCGAACTTCCCGGCATCGTCGACCAGGTGATCTCGATGCACCTCTTCGGCCGCGATGCCGAGGGCGGGTACGTGCTCGACGAAAAGGCGGTCGAACGACGGCTCGTCTGCCGCGCCGGCAATCCCTGGGGACTGCCGGCCAAGGACCGCTCGGGCCGCCTCGACCTGACCGAGCCGCCGGACCTCGGCGCGCTCCTCGCCAAGGTAAACCGTAAACCCGTCCCAGCGTCGCCCGCTCTGGGTGCCTTCGCCCCCGCTGCCTGATCCCGCAAAGGAGAACGACCATGTACGATCTGAACGATGCCCAGCCGCAAATGGCGCCGGCTGGCGAGCTGATCCCGGACGGCACCTTCGCCAAGGTACGGATGACGATCCGCCCGGGCGGCGTGAACGGCTCGACCCCAATGGATGTGGGTCTCCTCAAGGCCTCGCAGTCGAGCGACGCCAGGATGCTCGACTGCGAGTTCACCGTGGTCGAGGGACCATTCGCCCGGAGAAAGTTCTGGCAGAATTTCACCGTTGCCGGCGGCAAGCTCGACGAGAAGGGTCAGTCGAAGGGCTGGAACATCTCGAAGAGCGCCTTCCGCGCCATGGTCGACAGCGCGCTCGGGATCGACCCGCGCGACGAGACCCCAGCCGCGAAACAGAAACGCGTCATCCAGGGTTTGAAGCAGCTGGACGGCATCGTGTTTGCGGCGCGCGTCATGATCGAGCCCGCGGCAAGCGCGCAATACAAGGACGCCAACAAGCTCGCCAATGTAGTCCTGCCCGGCGAGCCCCAATACCCGGCGATCATGCGTGGTGAGAGGGTGGCGCCGGAACCGGTCAATGCCAAGCCGCGCAAGGCCTCCGACCCCGCCGCCAGTCAGGCGCCAGCTTGGGGCGCTCCCGCCGCACAGTCGCCGGCGCCCGCCGGCGCGCCGTGGGCGCGCCAGGCTGCGCCGAAGCCGGGGGAACCGGCGCCTCCCGCGAAACCGGCCCCCGCCGGGCCTGCCTGGCTCAACGGCTGAACGGTATGACCGATGACGAATGGCAGGCGCACGTCACGCACGAGGCGGCGAAAGCGATCGGACAATGGCTCGAAGGACGTGGAGGGCTCCACCATCCTGTCCGCTCCTTGACCATGCCCGACCTCGAGGCCATGGCGTCGAACGCCATCGCCCGCTTCATCGTGCTGGCTTCACACAAGATAAAGGAGCGGCCCGCGGGCAACGAGGACCTGACCCGGCTCTTGCTCGGCTAGGCGGCTGCGCGCTCTGCGGCCGCGAGGCGCGCGGTTTCGGCTACGTCCACCAGCTCGCGCCCGACCGCTTTCCACATCACCGCTTCTGTTCGATCCGGTGCCTCGACGTCGGGTCGGCGCTGGCAGGGGGGAACCGAGGGATGATCGACAAGACCGCACGCGAGATACAGGCCCTCAAGGATGCCCGCCGTCCCTTTGCCGAGGCGCTGGCCGAACTCGGTGTGATGGACGCCTTCTTTCATCGGACCGCGGCCGAGATCGATCGGCTGATCGAGGCGGCAGTGACGGGCTATGTCGAGAGCATGCAGCGCCAGCCGATCTCCGGCGAGAGCCGCGGGGTCCCTTTCGACGACCCGATTCCTTTTTGAGAAGCCGGCGGAACGCGGCCGATGATCGACCTCAATCACAATTCCGGCTGCCAGTACGAAGGCCCGTTCCGCGCGGCCGGGATTGCCACCGCGGTCGGCATGGCGATCGACGCCGCGCTGCTTGCGCGTCACCGAGCACAACCGCCACGGCACTATGTCAGCAGCTCGGGCCTCGGGCGTGAGTGCCTCCGTCAGATCCAATACGACTATCTCGCCGTGCCGAAGGACCCGGACCGGGATTTCGACCCGGGCACTCTCCGGATCTTCGAAGCGGGCCATCGCGGCGAGGAGGTGGTGGCGGGCTGGCTGAGGGCCGCCGGATTCGATCTCCGAACCGGGCACGCCGACGGCCGGCAGTTCGGCTTCTCGGCCCTCGACGGCCGCTTCAAAGGCCATATCGACGGGTGTCTTCTCGGCGGCCCGGCGCCGATGGCCTTCCCGGCGCTGTGGGAGAACAAGGCGGTCGGCGCCGCGCCGTGGAAAGAGATCGTCAAGCGTGGCGTGGTTCTGGCGAGACCAGTCTACGCCGCCCAGATCGCGCTCTATCAAGCCTATCTCGATCTGCCGAGCCCGGCCCTGTTCACGGCGCTCAATCGCGATACGTGGGAGCTCCATGCGGAGCTGGTGCTCTTCGACGGGGTGCTTGCACAGGCCATGAGCGACAGGGCCGTTCACGTGGTGCGGGCAAGCGAGGCGGAGGAACTCCTGCCGCGCGCCGCCGCCGACCGCAGTTCGGCCATTTGTCGGGGTGGCAAGACCGCTGGCGACTTTCATGGTCCGTGCCCGTGGCAGGACCGGTGCTGGAGTGCGCGAGCGTGAGCGACCTTACCCCATCCGATGCGCAGGCTCGTGCCATCGCCGCCATCAAGGAATGGTTCAAGAACAGCACGGCCGAGCAGCAGGTCTTTCGGTTGTTCGGCTACGCCGGCACCGGCAAGAGCACGGTGCTCCGGTTCGCCCTGGAGGAGCTTGGCCTCGACCCGCATGTCAGCGACCGCGACGGCGGCAACTGCGCGCCCGGCGTCGTCACCGCCACCTTCACCGGCAAGGCGGCCCTCGTCTTGAAGCGGAAGGGCACCCCGGCGCGCACCATTCACAGCCTGATCTACAGCGTCATCGAGGCGACCGAGGAGGAGGTCGAGGCGGCGGCCAAGAAGATCGAAGAGGCGGAAGACCAGGCGCGCACTCTCACCGGCTTCGATCGCACCGCCGCAGAGGCTGCGATTGAGGCGATGCGCCAGACCCTCTCACAGATGAAGAAGCCGCGCTTCGCGTTCAATCCGCAGAGCGATGCGGCGCATGCGAAGCTGATCGTCCTCGACGAGGTCTCGATGGTCGGCGAGGACATGGCCCGCGACCTCATGAGCTTCGTCAAGCCGATTCTTGTGCTGGGCGATCCGGGCCAGCTCCCCCCGATCAAGGGCGAGGGAGCTTTCACCCGGGATGCCCCCGACATCATGCTCACCGAAATCCACCGGCAGGCTGAGACCAGCGCCATCATTCGCCTCGCGACCATGGCTCGGGAAGGCCAGCCGATCGGCTTCGGCCAATACGACACCCTCGTCTGGAAGATGCGGAAGCAGGACGTGACGCCCGAACAGGCGCTTCGCGGCGGCCAGGTCATCTGCGGCATGAACGCCACCCGGTTTCAGCTCAACAACGCCATGCGTCGGGCCGCTGGTTTCGGCGGCGCCGCGCTGCCCGCCGGCCCCGGCGAGAAGATCGTCTGCCTCAAGAACCAGAACGATCTCGGGCTGATCAACGGCATGTTCGTCACCCTCGACGACGTCGTCGACGAAGGAAGTCTCTATTTCTCGGCCACGGTGACGGACGAGGATGGCAACCGGATCGGGCCGCCCGGCGCGGAGGGCGCGCGCGGCCGGCTTCGCATCTACAAGGGGCACTTCGAGGATCACGTTACCTTCGACCGCCACCGCCACGATCGCGACTGGAAGGAGAAGCGCAACCTCACCGAAGCCACCTTCGGCTGGGCGATCACCGGTCACAAGGCGCAAGGCTCGCAGTGGGAGAACGTGATCGTCTGGGATGACGGCCTCGGCCGCACCGAGTCGGACCGCCGCCGCTGGCTCTACACGGTCATCACCCGTGCCGAGCGAGGGCTGGTCATCCTTGCATGATCGACCTCAACGACGTCTGGCAGCCGCCGGTCCGCTTCGATCTCGATGCCGTGCGCGAGCGCCTCGCGGCCACGGCAGCCGACTGGCTTCCGCCTCTTTTCCCGCAAGGGCGCTTGTCGGCCGACAGGCGGACGTTGCGCTGCGCCGATCTGTCGGGTCGACCGCCTCGCAAGGAAGGTTCGTGCGTCATCCACCTCCGCGGTGACCGCGCCGGCTGGGCTCACGATCACGCGACGGGCGAGTCCGCCGGACCCATCGACCTGATCCACCATGCGACCGGGCTCTCCAACGCCGCGCTCTTCGAGGAGGCGGCCCGGCTTGCCCGCCTCGATCGGCCGGCGCCCGCACTGCCGGCGGCCCCTCCGAAGCCGGATCACGCCCTCGAGGTGGCTCGTATCCTGACCGGCTGTTCGCCGATCGCGGGCACGGTCGGCGAGATCTATCTTGCGACACGATATCTGATAGCGCCCAATTGCCCGGATCTCCTGTTCCACCCTGATCTGACCGACTACGAAGGTAGGCGCGGGTGGCCCGGCCTCGTGGCCATTCTCCGGGATCCGTCAGGGGAACGGACGGGCGGCATTCACCGCACCTACCTGCTGGAAGACGGTTCGGGGAAAGCGCCGCCAGGCAGGAAGATGCTCGGCCATGTGGCTAACGGTGTGGTCCGGCTCACGCCGATGCCGGTGGATGGGCATCTCGGCATTGCCGAGGGCATCGAGACAGCGCTCTCGGCGAAAGCGATCTTCGGTGTGTCGACTTGGGCGGCGCTCTCTGCCGACGGCCTGCGTCGCTGGCAGTGGCCTGTGGGCGTCACTCGTGTGACCATCTTCGCCGATGCCGGCGAAGCGGGAACGCAAGCTGCCGCCGTCCTGGCCGACCGGCTCAGCGCGGCCAATATCCCGAACACGATCGTGTCGCCGCTCAACGGCGATGACTTCAACGACGACCTCCGCCGCGGCGCGACCGCGGCTGACTACCACAGCCCCGAAGCGCTTACCTCATCTGCGCCGCCTGCGGTCCCGACTGCGCCCGTGGCGCTCACCGCGCTCGCGGACTTCGAGATCGCCGCTCGCGCTCTTACCAATCCGCCCGATCTGAATGTCCTCGGGTCCATTCTAGGTCAGCTCGTCCAGGCTCGACTGGAGCCGCTGCCGGAACGCCAGGTGCTCGCCGCCATCAAGGCGGCCAGCGGCATCTCGATCGCGATCTTGGACAAGCAGATCGGCGAATTGCGCCGTCGGCTGAATGCGACAGGCGATGTCGATCGTCGGCCCGTTCGTCCGCGGTGGGCGAATCAATTGCGATTCGATCTTGCAGGAACGCCGGAACGCAACGAGGCCAACGTCATTACCGCGCTCAGCAACGACGAAGCCTTTGCGGGGGCGCTGGTGTTCGACGAGTTCCGACAGGAGATCGTGGTAAATCGGTCTCTGCCTTGGGACGAGGTCGGCTCGACTGTCCCGCGGCCGTGGGGCGACGCCGACGACGTGCGCTGTGCCGAATGGCTGCAGCGGAACGAGATCAACGTCCCACCGATGGTCGTCAGCCGCAGCGTCGGTGCTGTCGCCCGGGACATCCGCGTTCATCCCGTCCGCGACTATCTCGCCGGGATCGCCTGGGATGGCACACCACGAATCGAGGCGTGGACGATTCTCTACCTCGGCGCCGAGGACACGCCGCTCAATCGAGCATTCGGGTCGCTATGGATGATCTCGGCAGCGGCCCGCATCATGCGCCCAGGCGCCAAAGTCGACCACATGCTGATCCTCGAAGGGCCCCAGGGCGCGAAGAAATCGACGGCGCTCAAGGTGCTCGCGGGCGAGCAGTGGTTCACCGACGAACTTGCCGAGATCGGTAGCAAGGATGCCGCCCAGCAGATGCGCGGTATCTGGATCATCGAGATCGCCGAGCTTGATGCCATCGGCCGCGCCGAGGTCTCGCGCATCAAGGCGTTCCTGACCCGCACCGTCGACCGCTACCGGCCGCCCTACGAACGCTACGTGATCGACGTGCCTCGCCAGTGCGTGTTCGCCGGCAGCGTCAACCCCGATACGTACCTTCGCGACGAGACCGGCAATCGGCGCTTCTGGCCCGTCCGCTGCGGCCGCATCGATCTTGACGCGCTCCGTCGCGACCGCGACCAGCTGTGGGGCGAGGCAGTCGCGTTGTTCCGGGCGGGCGCCGTCTGGTGGCTCGACGATCCAAAGCTCATTGCCCTCGCCGAAGCCGAGCAGGAAGCCCGCTACCAGTCCGATGCCTGGGACGGATTGATCGAACGCTGGCTCGGCTTCGAGAAGCGACGGGTCAATCGTGGCTACGCCAACTACGACGACTGGCGTGACGAGGAGGTCGAACGGGCGAAACCGCTCGCCGATGTGTCGGTCGGGGAGATTCTGCAGCAGGCGATCGGACTTGAGCCGGGACGATGGACCCGCAGCGATCAGATGCGGGTCGCCGCATATCTGAAGCGCGAGAAGTGGACGCGCTATCGTGCCCGCTCGGGGAGAGCGTTGGAGTGGCGGTATCGAAGATAGTCAGGGAGTCAACCTCGCCCAAACGCTGGGCCGGCACTTCTGAACATAGCCAGAAGCAGAATTCCCAGCCAACTTTAGGCGTCTACTGGCGGACCTCCCTGCGCAGGAAGCAGCCTCCAAATTGTGGTCATTGGACCAGGGTCTCGGATTCACGATCCAGTTGTCATTGGACGAAATTGTCTGAGCGAGGGCAAAACTGGGACCTGTAGCGCGAGGCCGATGCTGCGGCCATTGCTGCCTTCCAATAGGGACGGCGAGACGCATCAGAAGGCTTCACGCCTATCTCGAGCAGCGGAGCTACCTTGGGGCGAAAAGTTCGCAAACGCCCCTTCGAAGCGCTTGGCGCGCGGCCAGGCATAGCCGCCGGTCTTCGAGGTCTTGAGACCGAGGGCGATCAGGCTCTCGCAGAGCTTGACGGCGCAGGCGACGCCGTCGAGCACCGGCACGCCGTGTTCGCGCGACAGGTCGCTGGCGAGATCGGCCATGCCGGCGCAGCCGAGGACGATGGCCTCGGCCCCGTCTTCGGCAAGCGCCCGACCGATCTCCCCGGAGATGCGGCCGCGCGCCGGCGAGCCGGCGATTTCGAGGTCGAGCACCGGCACTTCGCTGGCGCGTACCCTGGCGCAGCGCGTCGCGAGGCCGTAGCGGACGAGGTTGTGCTCGATCGCCGGCACCGAACGGGCGAGCGTGGTGACGACGCTGAAGCGGCCGGCGATCAGGCTCGTCAGATGAAACGCTGCCTCGCCGATGCCGATCACCGGCGCGTCGGTGGCGCAGCGCGCCGCGTCGAGCCCGGTGTCGTCGAAGCAGGCTATGACATAGGCGTCCATGGCCGGCGCCTTGGTGATCTCGGCGATCAGGCCGGGGACCGAGAACGCCTCGTCGAAATACCCCTCGATGCTCGGCGGTCCGGACTCGGGATTGACCGCGACGATCTCGGTGCCGGACGCGGCGACGGCCGAGGCGGCGGCGCCGATCTTGCGCGTCATGGAGGCGGTGGTGTTGGGGTTGACGACGAGGATGCGCATGGGAGGCTTCGACTCCATCGGTCCTAGAGTTCGCCGCCGAGATATAGGCTCTTGATGCGGTCGTCGGTGAGAAGCTCGCGCGAGGCGCCGGAAAGCGCCACTTGGCCGGTGGTCAGGGCATAGGCGCGTTGCGAGATGCGGAGCGCCATGCGCGAGTTCTGCTCGACAAGGAGCACGCTGACTTTCTCGTCGCGGTTGATGGCGACGATCGAGCGGGCGATGTCCTGGACGAGCTTCGGCGCGATGCCGAGCGACGGTTCGTCGAGGAGGAGAAGCTTCGGCTTCGCCATCAGCGCCCGGCCGATGGCGAGCATCTGTTGTTCGCCGCCGCTCATGGTGCCGGCGGCCTGGGAATAGCGCTCCTTCAGGCGGGGAAAGCGGCCGAGCACCATGTCGAGCGAGGCGCGGATCTCGGCCTTGTCGCTGCGCGTGAAGGCGCCCATCAGGAGGTTGTCCTTGACCGACATATAGGGGAAGACCCGCCGCCCCTCGGGCACCATGACGATGCCGAGCCGGACGATCTCGTCCGGGCTCATGCCGTCGATGCGCTGGCCCCCGAAATGGATCTCGCCCTTCTTGATGCGGCGCAGCCGGGTGATGGCGCGCAGGATCGACGATTTGCCGGCGCCGTTGGCGCCGATCAGCGCCACCGTCTCGCCCTCGTTGACGTCGAGCGACACGCCCTTCAGCGCATAGACGTGATCGTAGTAGAGCTCGACACCGCTGAAGCGGAGAAGAGGTTCCATGCGCTCAGAGCCCGATCGAGTCGTCTTCGATGCCGAGATAGGCCTCGATCACGCGCTGGTTCCTTTGAATCTCCGCCGGCGTGCCCTCGGCGATCTTCTCGCCGAAATTAAGCACGACGATACGGTCGGAAATGCTCATCACCGCCGGCATGTCGTGCTCGACGAGGAGGATGGTGACGCCGCGCTCGCGCACGCGCCGGACCATCTCGACGGCGCGGCCGGTCTCGTCGTGATTCATGCCGGCGAAGGGCTCGTCGAGGAGGAGCACGGTCGGGTTGGTGGCCAGGCCAATGGCGACGCCCAGCGCCCGCAGATGTCCGTGCGGCAGATTGCTGGCGATCTCCTGCCTGATCGCGGCGAGCCCGAGGAAGTCGAGGATCTCGTCGGCCGAGCGGGCGAACTCCTCTTCGTCGCGCCTCGCCAGCGCCGAGCCGAAGAAGAAGCCGGCAAGCGTCGCCTTGGCGCGCAGCTGATGGGCGATGATGACGTTGTCGCGGACGGTCATGCCCTTGAAGATGGTCGTCTCCTGGAAGGTCCGCACCACGCCCTTGCGCGCCACGATGTGCGGCGCGAGGCCCGAGATGCGATTCCCGCGGAAGCGCACCTCGCCCCCCGACGGCTTGAGGAACGAGGCGATCAGCTTGAACAGCGTCGACTTGCCGGCGCCGTTCGGCCCGATGATCGACAGGATCTCGCGCTCCCGCACGGCGAAGGAGACGTCGTTGACGGCGACGAGCCCGCCGAAGCGCCGTGTCAGGCCGGAGACCTCGATCAGCTCGGCCATCGCCTACCGCCGCCGCGTCTGGAACGGGCGGAGGCTGAGGAGCCCGTTCGGCAGGAGAAGCATGAGAACGATGAGGATGGTCGAGAAGATGAGGAGCTGGTAGGTGCCGGTCGCGAAAAGGAAGTCCCAGCCGAAATAGAGGACGAAGGTGCCGATGATCGGGCCGAAGACGAAGCCGAGACCGCCGAGGAAGCAGTTCAGCATGAAGTTGACCGAGTCGACGACGGTGAAACTCGACGGGTAGATCGACTGTGAGATCGCCGCGAAGATCGCGCCGCCGACGCCGCCGAGGAAGGACGAGATCGCATAGGCGAGGACGCGCAGGAAGGCGACGTTGACGCCAATCGAGGATGCCAGTTCCTCGTTTTGCTGGAGCGACAGGCAGAGCCGGCCGAAGCGCGAATGGACCAGGCGATAGAGGCCGGCGAAGCAGACGAGCATTAGCACGACCGAGAGGAAGTAGAAGGCCTGGCGCGAGTTCGCCAGCGTGGCGAAGTCGGGGATGAGCGTCAGGCCGAACACTGTCAGCGCGCCGGGGAGCGGGATGCTCACCATGCCCTTGGCGCCGTTGGTGATCGGCAGCGCTAGCGCCAGCAGCCGCGCCACCTCGGTGAGCACCAGCGTCACCATGGCGAAATAGACGCCGCGCAGCCTGAGGATCGGCAGGCCGATGAGGACGCTCGCGGCGGCGCAGAAGAGCCCGGCGAGCGGCAGCGTCCACCAGAACGAGACGCCGTGGGTGACGACGAGGATCGCCGAGACGTAGCCGCCCATCAGCGCGTAGGCGCCCTGGCCGATATTGATGCGGCCGATATAGAAGGTGATCCACACGCCGGCGCTGGCGATCGACAGGAGCGCGACCGAGGTCAGGGTGTAATAGAGATCCCAGCGCTCGGTGACGCTGATCAGCCACGGCACGACGACCAGCACGGCGACGATGAAGGCGATTGCCAAGACGATCCTGCCGGTCAGCGACATCGCCATCAGCCCCAGGGCTTGCCCATCAGGCCGTTCGGCCGGATCGACAGGAACACCATCAGCGCGGCGAAGATCACCAGGTAGGTGATGTCGCCATAGGCGTGCAGCACCGACAGGCCGACCGATTCCATCATGCCGAGGATGAAGCCGCCGGCGATGGCCCCGCCGACGACGCCGGCGCCGCCGATCATGACCATGGTGAAGGCTTTGATCGAGATCGGACCGCCGATGCCGGAATTGACGCCGGTGATGGCGACGAGCAGGCCGCCGACGACGCCGGCGAGCATGGCGCCGACGGCGAAGCCGATCATCGAGTAGCGGTCGACCTTGACCCCCATCAGCTCGGCCGCCATGCGGTCTTGGGCAAGCGCCCGCATGGCGCGGCCGG
>Ga0070741_10008531_pt1 | contig 20484 bp, 20 predicted proteins | sample Coa_R1_4_FD_66440 | JGI IMG/M metagenome (GOLD analysis project Ga0070741, IMG submission 66440) | Surface soil microbial communities from Centralia Pennsylvania, which are recovering from an underground coalmine fire - Coalmine... | ecosystem: Environmental > Terrestrial > Soil > Unclassified ...
AACCCGGCTTACAGGTTGACTCCTTCTGTCCCAAGGCCCGCTTCGGCGGGCCTTTTCCGTTCTTATTGAGAACTCGCGTTAGGAGCCATTGCTAAGCGATTGTTTTCACACAGACATATCCACAATGAGATAAAACGCTTAAGTCCCTGATCCGCCTAGAAAAAGCCGCTTGCATTGTGGTTTCAAGTGGAATACAGTGCACAACACGGGCAGGCAAATGGGGAAAAGTGGTGGAGGCCGCTTTCTCCGACAAAGGGGGCTTGGGTGTTCGCGGGATCTCATCAACTCAGCATTGATGACAAGGGTCGCCTTGCGATCCCCGCGCGCTTCCGTGCGCAGCTCGATGGCGCCAACGTGTTCATCACCCGCGCGCACAAGCCCTGCCTCGAGATCTATCCCGCTTCCGAATTCCACCGCCTCGCCGAGCAGATCGAAGGCCTCGAGGATCGTGTCAAGGCCGACGTGCTGAAGGAAGTGTTCATCGGCCACGCGGTCGAGACCGAAGTCGACAAGCAGGGTCGCGTGCTGCTGCCGCAATTGCTGCGCAAGTACGCGGCGCTCGACGGCACGGTGATGGTGGTCGGCCAGATCAAGCGGTTCGACGTCTGGTCCGAATCGTCGTGGCAGAAGAAGTTCGGCGGCGCGCCGGCTGCGGAGAACCTCGCCGATGCGTTCGCGTTGTTGAAGCGGTGAGGACGCGTGCCGCGCTCCATCACCGCACTCCGCAACCGCGCAGCGCGCACTAGTCCCATGGATTCACACGCACCGGTGATGCTCAACGAAGCGATCGCCGGGATCGCGCCGCGCCGCGATCGCATCTACCTCGATGCCACGTTCGGGCGCGGCGGCCACAGCGCGGCCATCCTCGAAAAGCTCGAAGGCACGGGATTCCTGCACGCGCTCGATCAGGATCCCGAAGCCGTCGCGCACGCGTGGAAGCTGTTCCCCGGCGTCGCGAACTTCCGAATCCATCACGCCAATTTCGCAGAGCTCGAGCGGGTCGCGGAAGCGGAGAAGATCGCCGGCCACGTGGCCGGCGCTTTGTTCGACCTCGGCGTCTCCTCGCCGCAGCTCGACGATCCCGCCCGCGGCTTCTCCTTCCTGCGCGACGGCGCGCTCGACATGCGGATGGATCCGGGCAGCGGCGAGAGCGCGGCGCAGTGGCTCGCGCGCGCGACCGACCTCGAGATCGCCGACGTGCTGTGGAAATGCGGCGAGGAGCGCGACAGCCGGCGCATCGCCCGCGCGATCGTTGCCGCGCGCGCCGAACAGCGCATCGAGACGACCGGTCAGCTCGCCCAGATCGTCCTCGACGCGCATCGCGGCCCGCGCCAGAAGATCCATCCGGCGACGCGCAGCTTCCAGGCGATCCGCATCTTCATCAACCGCGAGCTCGAGCGCCTGTCGATGGCGCTCGCGCAAGCCGCGTCGATCCTGGAACCCGGCGGTCGCCTCGCGGTCATCAGTTTCCATTCGCTGGAAGACCGCATCGTGAAGCGGTTCATGCGCGACGCGGAGAATCTCGAGAAGGTCGGCCGCTACTTCCCCACCGACGAGGAAGCCGCGGCCAATCCGCGCGCCCGCAGCGCCGTTCTTCGCGTCGCGGAGAAGCGCAAGTGAAGCGCAGCCAGATCATGCTGCTCGCGATCGTCGGCATCGGCGTGCTCGTTTCCGCGGTGCTCGTGGTCAAGACCAAGCACGAGAATCGACGCCTGGTCACCGAGCTCACCGATCTGCGCGCAGAGCGCGAGCGCCTGGAGACCGAGTGGTCGCAGCTGCAGCTCGAGGAAGCCACGCTCGCCAATCACGGCCGCGTCGAGCAGATCGCGCGCGAGAAGCTGTCGATGACGGCCCCGAAGGACGCGGTGATCACGGAGGCGCAGCCGTGAAGGCCGCGTCCGCGCTCGTCGTCCGCGAAGTGCGCGGCTGGCGCAATCTGCTCGTGCAGGGAATGCTCGCGTTCGGTGCCGGCATCGTGCTCGTGCGCGCGTTCGAGCTGCAGATCCTCCAGCGCGATTTCCTCGCGCACGAGGGCGACAAGCGCTCGGTGCGCGTGGTCGAAGTGCCGCCGCATCGCGGCGCGATCCGCGATCGCCGCGGCGAGGCACTCGCGCTGTCGGCGCCCGCCGATTCGCTGTGGACGATCCCGTCGGAATTGCTGGCGGCGCCGGAATATCTCCCCGCGCTCGCGCGGCTGCTCGACATGAAGGAGCGCGAGCTCAAGGACTTCCTCACCGAGCGCTCCGGCAAGCAGTTCGTCTACCTGCGCCGACAGATCAGCCCCGAGGAAGCGGCGCGCATCATGGCGCTCAAGGCGCCGGGCCTGTTCAGCCAGCGCGAGTATCGTCGCTACTATCCGGCCGGCGAGATCGCCGGCCACGTCGTCGGCTTCACCGATCTCGACGATCGCGGGCAGGAAGGCATCGAGGCGTCGCAGGAATCCGTGCTCGCCGGAAAAGCCGGCGCGCGGCGCGTGATCCGCGATCGCACCGGACGCGTCGTCGAGGAAGGCGAAGACATGCAAGCCGCGCAGCCGGGACAGGACGTGCTGCTCGCGCTCGATCTGCGGCTGCAGTACTTCGCGTATCGCGAGCTCAAGGCGGCGGTCGCGCAGAACCGCGCGAAAGGCGGACTCGTCGTCGTCGCCGATTCGCGCACCGGTGACATCCTCGCGATCGCCAACCAGCCTGGCTTCAACCCGAATCGTCCCGAAGAGCGCGCCTCCGCTGGCCTGCGCAATCGCGCGGTCACCGACGTCTTCGAGCCCGGCTCGACGATCAAGCCGCTGCTCATCGCGCGCGGGCTGGAGCTCGGCTCGGTGCACGAGAGCGATCACGTCGACACGGGCAAGGGCGTGTGGACGGTGAATCGCGGCCTCACGATCCACGACACGCACGCGCACGGCGTCGTCGATCTCGCGACGCTGCTCGCCGTGTCGAGCAACATCGGCGCGGCGAAGATCGGATTGCAGATGGGCCCGGAAGCGATCTACACCGGCTATCGCAATTTCGGCATCGGCACGCCAGTGACCGCCGGTTTCCGCGGCGAAGCCAATGGCGTGCTCGCGCCGTTCGCGCGCTGGGGCGAGACCGGCACAGCGACTGCGTCCTACGGTTACGGAGTGTCGGTGAACGCGCTGCAGCTCGTGCGCGCGTACTGCGCGATCGCCAACGACGGACTGATGCCGCAGCTGTCGATCCTCGATCAGCAGCGCGGCGAGACGGTGCAGCGCGCGATCTCTGCCGGCGTGGCGCGACAGGTGCGCCATCTGCTCGAGGGCGTCGTCTCCGACGAAGGCACTGCGAAGAAAGCCGAAGTGAAGGGCTACAAGGTCGCGGGCAAGACCGGCACGATCCGCAAGAACGAAGGCCGCGGCTATTTCGAGAACCGGCACCAGTCGGTGTTCATCGGCATGGTGCCCGCCGAGCATCCGCGACTGGTCGGGCTCGTGATGATCGACGAGCCTGCCGCGGGCCAGTACTACGGCGGCCTCGTTGCCGCGCCCGTGTTCGCGAACGTGATGGAAGCGGCGGCTCGCATGATGCAGCTGCCGCCGGATCCTTCGTCATGATCGCCCAGCCGCTCTCGCGCCTGCTCCACGGCTTCGCGTCGCAGATCCCGCCGATCGACGTCAGTGGCGTGGAGATGGACAGCCGGCGCCTCGCGCGCGGACAGCTGTTCCTCGCGTGCAAGGGACACAACCAGCATGGGCTCGCATTCCTGAGTCAGGCGACCGCGAAGGGCGCGGCTGCCGTCGCCTGGGAGCCGACGCCGGAAGTCCACGCGCCGAGCGCGCAGATTCCCGCGGTCGCGGTCGAATCGCTCTCGTCGCGCGTTGGAGAGATCGCCGCGCGTTACTGGGGCCATCCGTCGTCGCGACTGTTCACGGTCGGCATCACCGGCACCGACGGCAAGACCTCGACCGCGCATCTCGTCGCGCAGGCGCTCGAGCGTCTCGGCGATCGCTGCGCCTACGTCGGCACGCTCGGCTCCGGCAATCTGCAGACGCTGGACACCACCTCGCACACGACGCCCGATCCGGTCGAGCTGCAGCGCATCCTGGCGCGCGCCGCCGAGCAAGGTGCGCGCGCAGCGTCGCTCGAAGTCTCTTCGCACGCGCTCGATCAGGATCGCGTGTCCGGCGTCGAGTTCGACGTCGCGGTGCTCACCAACATCGGCCGCGATCATCTCGACTATCACGTGACCGTCGAGCAGTACGCCGCGGCGAAGCATCGGCTGTTCCTGCGGCCCGAGCTCTCCGCCGTCGTGCTCAATCGCGACGACGCGTACGGACTCGCGTGGTCGACCGAGATCGAGCACGGACCCGAGGCGATCGTCTACGGCTTGAACGGCGGAGCGACGCCGGCGCAGCGCCACGTGCTCGCGCACGATCTGCAATTGCACGCCGACGGGCTCGACTTCGACGTGCGCTCGAGCTGGGGCCGCGCGCATCTGCACAGCCAACTGCTCGGACGCTTCAACGCCTACAACCTGCTCGCGGCGCTGTCGGTCCTTCTCGTGAAGGGCGTCGCGTTGGAAAATGCCGTGCGGGCCTTGTCGCAGGCGACGACGGTGCCCGGCCGCATCGAAGGCTTCCGCGGTCCGGCCGCCGCGCCGCTCGTCGTCGTCGACTACGCGCACACGCCGCAAGCGCTCGAGCAAGTGCTCGCAGCAGTGCGCGCGCACACGAAGGGCAAGCTCTACTGCGTGTTCGGCTGCGGCGGCGATCGCGATCGCGGCAAGCGTCCGCTGATGGGCGCCGCGGCCGCGCAGCGCGCAGACATCGTCGTCATCACCGACGACAACCCACGCAGCGAGAAACCCGAAGCGATCACCGCAGAGATCCAGGCCGGATTGCCGAGTGGATTTCCGGCGCGCGTCATCCACGATCGCGCGACTGCAATCACCGCCGCCGTGCGCGAAGCGGGCAAGGACGACGTCGTGCTGATCGCCGGCAAGGGCCACGAGACCTATCAGATCTACGGCTCCGAAGTGCGCAGCTTCAGCGATCGCGATTTCGTCCGCGGTCTCGTCGGTGGCGCGTCATGATGGAAATGCTCTCCGACGCCGCGCGCCGCATCGGCGTGTCGCTGCACGGCAGCGACGCTGCGTACAACGCGGTGAACACCGACACCCGCAGCCTCAAGCAAGGCGATCTGTTCGTCGCCCTGAAGGGCGAGAACTTCGACGGCCACGCATTCGTCGCGGAAGCGGCGAAGTCCGGTGCCGTCGGCGCGCTCGTGTCGCGCCAGGTCGACGCGGCGATCCCGCAGATCGTCGTCGGCGACACGCTGCAGGGCTTGCAGGATCTCGCGCACTCGTGGCGCAAGGATTTCTCGATCCCGTTCGTCGCGGTCACCGGCAGCAACGGCAAGACGACGACGCGGCAGATGCTCGCGTCGGTGTTCGCCGCGAACGGCCCGGTGCTCGCGACCGAGGGCAATCTCAACAACCACATCGGGCTGCCGCTGACGCTGCTCAAGCTGCGCGCCGAGCATCGCACCGCCGTCACCGAGATGGGTGCGAATCATCACGGCGAGATTGCGATGCTGTGCAGGATCGGCGAGCCGGACATCGGCATCGTCACGCAAGCCGGCGACGCGCATCTCGAAGGCTTCGGGTCGCGCGACGGCGTGGCGCAAGCCAAGGGCGAGATGTTCTCCTCGCTGGGCGCCGGCAAGGTCGCCGTGATCAACCGCGACGACTTCTACTTCCCGCTGTGGCAGCAGATGGCGGGTGCCGCGAACGCGGTCACCTTCGGATTCTCGGAGCAGGCCGACGTGCGCGCACTCAACGTTTTCGCCGAGCCTGCTCATGCGCCGACCGCGATGCGCTTCGATCTGCAGGCGCCGGGCGGACGCATCGCGGTGCGCATCCCGCTGCCGGGCAAGCACAACGTGTCGAACGCGCTCGCCGCGGCTGCGGCGGGCATCAGCGCGGGCCTCGATCTCCAGGACATCGCCGCGGGACTCGCGAACGTGCAGGGCGCCGGCGGCCGCGTCACCTGGAAGACCACGCCGGAGGGCGCGCGCATCATCGACGACACCTACAACGCCAATCCGACCTCGGTCGCCGCCGCGCTCGAGCTGCTCGCCAATTCGGGCGACGAGCGCATCGCGGTGCTCGGCGACATGAAGGAGCTCGGCCCGTCCGCAGCGCAGCTCCATCGCGATTGCGGCACGAAGGCGCGCGCGCTCGGCATCGACGCGCTGTTCACGCTCGGTCCGCTGGCGGCGGAAGCGTCGAAAGCGTTCGGATCGTCGAGCCGCGCGTTCGAAGCGCTCGATCCGCTGGTCAACGAGTTGCGCCCGCTGCTGAAGCCCGGCGTCACCATCCTCGTCAAAGGCTCGCGCTCGTCGCGCATGGAGCGCGTGGTCGCTGCGCTGATGCGGCAGGAAAGCGTGGAGGCGCCGCACTGATGCTCTATCACCTGGCCCTCTGGCTGCAGCCGCACGAGAGCGCGTTCCGCATCTTCAGCTACCTCACGTTCCGCAGCATCCTCGGCATCCTGACCGCGCTGACCTTCTCGTTCGCGTTCGGGCCGTGGATGATCAAGCGGCTCTACGAGTTCAAGTTCGGCCAGATCGTGCGCAGCGAAGGCCCGCAGTCGCACCTCAAGAAGACCGGCACGCCGACCATGGGCGGCACGCTGATCCTCGCGGCGATCGCGGTGACCACGCTGATGTGGGCCGATCTGTCGAATCGCTTCGTGTGGTTCGCCCTGTTCGTCACGCTCTCGTTCGGCATCGTCGGCTTCTTCGACGACTACCTGAAGATCAAGAACAAGCGCTCGATGGGCTTGTCGGCGAAGCAGAAGTACTTCTGGCTCTCGCTCGCCGGCTTCGCGACCTCCGCGATGATCTACGCGACGTCGAAGACGCCGGTCGAGACGGCGCTGATCGTGCCGATGTTCAAGGACGTCGCGATCCAGCTCGGCTTCTTCTTCATCCCGTGGTCGTATCTGGTCATCGTCGGCTCGAGCAACGCGGTGAATCTCACCGACGGTCTCGACGGGCTCGCGATCATGCCGTGCGTGCTGGTGGCGTCCGCGCTCGCGGTGTTCGCGTACTCGACCGGCAACGTGAAGATCGCAACCTATCTCGGCATCCCGTACATCGCCGGCGTCGGCGAGATCGCGATCTTCTGCACGGCAATCGCCGGCGCGGGACTCGGCTTCCTCTGGTTCAACGCGTACCCGGCGCAGGTGTTCATGGGCGACGTCGGCGCGCTCGCGCTCGGCGCGGCGCTCGGCGTCGTCGCCGTGCTGGTGCGACAGGAGCTGGTGCTCGCGGTGATGGGCGGCGTGTTCGTCGCCGAGACCGTGTCGGTCGCCCTGCAGGTCGGCTACTTCAAGTACAGCGGCGGCAAGCGCATCTTCCGCATGGCGCCGCTGCATCACCACTACGAGCTCAAGGGCTGGCCCGAGCCCAAGATCATCGTGCGCTTCTGGATCATCACGCTGATCCTCGTGCTGGTCGGCCTCGCCACGCTCAAGGTGCGATGACGATGAACAAGCACCGGGGCGAGAAGTGGATCGTGATCGGCATCGGCAAGTCTGGTGCGTCCGCGTGCCGCTATCTGCTCACGGAAGGCGCCGATGTGCTCGCCACCGATTCGCGCGCGAATCCGCCGGCGCTCGAGCACGTGCAGGCGCCGCGCGTCACGCTGAAGCTCAACGGCTTCAACGCGCCGCATCCGCTGTCGCAGTTCAAAGGCGCCGTGATTTCGCCAGGGATCTCGCCGAAGGAGCCGTTCGTGCGGGAGCTCGTCGCCGCGGGCGTCGAAGTGATCGGCGACGTCGAGCTCTTCGCCCGCGCACTGAAGGCATTCCCGAAGGCGCAGGTGATCGGCATCACTGGCGCCAACGGCAAGAGCACCGTGACGACGCTGGTCGGCGAGATGGCCAAGCGCGCCGGCAAGCGCGTCGCGGTCGGCGGCAATCTCGGCACACCGGCGCTCGACCTGCTCGACCTGCGCAACGAGCTCTACGTGCTCGAGCTGTCGAGCTTCCAGCTCGAGTCGACGTATTCGCTGCGCTGCGTCGCGGCCACCGTGCTCAACCTGTCGCAGGATCACCTCGATCGCCATGGCAGCATGGAGGCGTACGCCGAGGCCAAGGCGCGCATCTACAACGGCGCGCAGACGGCCGTGTTCAATCGCGACGATCGCGAGACGCGGCGCAACCTCAAGTCGGCGGCGAAGTCGGTGAGCTTCGGGCTCGATGAGCCGCTCAACGGCGATTACGGCGTCGTCACGCGCGAAGGGCAGCACTGGCTCACCTGCGGCTCGGTGCGCCTGGTCATGCAGACCGCGCTGAAGATCTACGGCATGCACAACACCGCGAACGCGCTCGCCGCGCTCGCGCTCGCCGATGCCGCCGGCATCGCGCGCAACGCCGCGATCGAAGCGCTCATCGACTTCAAGGGCCTTCGCCATCGCTGCGAGTTCGTGACCAAGACCGGCTCGGTCTCCTGGTTCAACGACTCGAAGGGCACCAACGTCGGCTCGACGGTCGCGGCGCTCAAAGGCCTGCCGGGCCCGATCGTCTGGCTCGGCGGCGGACTCGGCAAGGGTCAGGATTTCTCCGATCTGATGGAGCCGCTCGCGCAGAAGGCGCGCGCCGCGGTGCTGTTCGGTCAGGACGCGGAGAAGATCGAGCACGACGTGTTCGGCGCGCTGCCGATCTATCGCGAGTCGACGATGCGCGACGCGATCGTGCGCGCACGCAGCCTCGCGCTGCCGGGCGATCGTGTGCTGCTCTCGCCCGCGTGCGCGAGCTTCGACCAGTTCAAGAACTACGAGGATCGCGGCGATCAGTTCTGCGCCGCGGTCCGCGAGCAGGTGGCGGCGTGATCAACGACCTGCGCGCGCAACAAGGGCTCGACCTGCCGTTCCTCCTCGCGGCGTGCGGGCTGGTCGCTTGGGGCCTCGTGCTCGTCGCATCGGCGTCGGTTGCGGTGTCGGAGAAGCTCACCGGCGCGCCGCTGCACTTCTTCTACAAGCAGCTCACGTTCGCGTTTGTCGGACTCTCCTGCGGCGCCTTCGCGTTCTGCGTGCCGATGTCGGCGTGGGAGCGCTCGGGCTATCTCTTGCTGATGTTCGCGCTCCTGCTGCTCGTGCTCGTGCTGATCCCGGGGCTCGGCATCGGCGTGAACGGATCGCGGCGCTGGCTGCACCTCGCGGGATTCCGCCTGCAGGCGTCCGAGCCGGCGCGCCTCGCGCTGATGATCTATCTGGCCGGCTACATCGTGCGCAAGCAGGTCGCGCTGCAGAACAGCTTCGCCGGCATCATCAAGCCGCTGTTGCCGCTGTGCCTCGCGAGCGGGCTGATGCTGATGGAGCCCGACCTCGGCTCGACCGCGATCCTGATGGGCACGGCGATGCTGATGCTGTTCCTCGGCGGCGCGCGGCTCGTCTATCTCGCGCTGATGCTCGGCGCCGGCGCCGGCGCGTTCGCGCTGCTCGTCGCGACGTCGGCGTATCGCATGCGCCGCCTGCTCGCGTTCTCCGACCCGTTCGCCGACATCGAGAACGGCGGCTGGCAGCTCGCGCAGTCGCTGATCGCGCTCGGCCGCGGCGAGTGGATCGGCGTGGGCTTGGGCAACAGCGTGCAGAAATTGCTGTACCTGCCGGAGACGCACACCGACTTCATCTTCGCGGTGATGGGCGAGGAGTTCGGGCTCGTCGGCGTCGTCGTGCTGCTCGCGCTCTTCGGCGTTCTCGTCTGGCGCGGCTTCGTCATCGCGCGTCGCGCCGAGAAATTCAATCGACGCTTCCGCGCGTATCTCTGCTACGGCCTGTCGGCGTGCCTCGGCATGCAGGCGCTGATCAACATGGCCGTGAACATGGGCCTGCTGCCGACCAAGGGCCTCACGCTGCCGCTGATCTCCTACGGCGGCTCGAGCCTGATGACCGTGTTCGTGATGCTCGGGCTCATGCTGCGCGTCGATCACGAGAACCGCCTCGAAGCTGCCGGTGCGCCGTCGGGTGCGTTCGCCGCGAAGGCGCGCGAGCACGCCGCGCCGGCGAAGCGCGTGCTGAAGAGCCGCCGGCCCGCGTGGGATCCGCGGCAGATCTCGCTGTTCGGCGGCGGGGAATCATCGTGAAGGTAGCGCCCGCGACACGGTGCCGTGAGGCCGCGCTTTTTGCGGGCGAACGTGGGTGCGGGAGCGGGCGCGACTTTCACGCATGCCACAAGAATTTCAAATTCACGCGGAGGGCCAACGCGTGAAAGTCCTCATCATGGCTGGCGGCACCGGCGGACACGTCTTCCCCGCGCTCGCAGTCGCCGATGAGCTCAAAGCGCGCGGCCACGACGTCGTGTGGATGGGCGCGCCGCACAGCTTCGAGTCGAAGCGCGTGCCGGCGCACGGCATCCCGATGGAATTCATCCGCGTGTCGGGCTTGCGCGGAAAAGGCGTCAAGAAGCTTCTGACGGCGCCGCTGCTGATCCTTCGCGCGCTGCGCGATGCGCTCGCGGCGCTGCGCCGTCAACGCCCACAGGTCGTGCTCGGGATGGGCGGCTTCGCGGCGGGGCCGGGCGGGCTCGCCGCGTGGCTGACACGCCGTCCGCTGGTGATCCACGAGCAGAACGCGGCCGCGGGACTGACGAATCGATTGCTGGCGCGCATCGCGAGAAACGTACTGGAGGCATTCCCCCAGACCTTCAGACGTGCCCTAGCCGTGGGCAATCCGGTGCGCGCCGGTTTCATCCTGCTGCCGCGTCCGAGCGAGCGCCTGAAGCGCGAGACTCGGCGCGTGCTCGTCGTCGGCGGATCGCAAGGCGCGCGCGCGTTCAACGAGCGCATGCCCGAAGCGCTCAAGTTGATTCCGGCCGATCGACGCCCCGAAGTGCGTCACCAGGCCGGTCGCACGCTCGACATCGCGCGCGATGCATACGCCAAGGCCGGTGTGAGCGGCGAAGTGCGCCAGTTCATCGACGACATGCCGGAAGCATTCGCGTGGGCCGATCTCGTGCTCTGCCGCGCGGGCGCGTCGACCATCGCGGAGCTCGCGGCTGCGGGATGCGCATCGATCCTCGTGCCGTATCCGCACGCGGTCGACGATCACCAGACGCGCAACGCCGAATACCTCGCGAGCGCCGGCGCGGCGATCCTCATCCAGGAAGCCGATCTCACGGTCGAGAAGCTCGCGCAGACGCTCGACACGCTGCTGTCCGATCGTGCGCGGCTGATCTCGATGGCGGAAGCCGCGCGCACGCGCGCGTGGCCGAATGCGACGAACACGATCGTCGAAAGCATTCTCGGAGCGGCGGCGTGAGTCCGAACCCGATGCCGAACAAGCGCATCACCGACACGCCGATGCGCCGCGTGAAGCGCGTGCACATGCTGGGTATCGGCGGCTCGGGCATGGCGGGCATCGCCGAAGTGCTGCTCAACCTCGGCTACGACGTGAGCGGCAGCGATCTCAAGAAGAGCGCCGCGACGCAGCGCCTCGTCGAGCTCGGCGCGAAGGTGAGCTACGGCCACAAAGCTGAGTATGTCGAAGGCGCCGATGCGATCGTCGTCTCGACCGCGGTGAAGGAATCCAATCCCGAATTGGCCTTCGCGCGCGAGAACCTGATCCCAGTGGTGCGCCGCGCCGAGATGCTCGCGGAGCTGATGCGCTTCCGCTACGGCATCGCGATCGCCGGCACCCACGGCAAGACCACGACGACGTCGCTCGTCGCGAGCGTGCTCGCCGAAGGCGGACTCGATCCGACCTTCGTCGTCGGCGGCCGCGTCAAGGCCGCCGGATCGAACGCGCGGCTCGGCGCCGGCTCGTACTTCGTCGCCGAAGCCGACGAGTCCGACGCGTCGTTCCTGCTGCTCAATCCGCTGATCAGCGTCGTTACCAACATCGACGCCGATCATCTCGAGACCTACGGCGGCGACTTCAAGAAGCTGACGCGGGTGTTCATCGACTTCCTGCACCGCCTGCCGTTCTACGGGCTCGCGGTGCTGTGCGCCGACGATCCGGTCGTGCGCGAGGTGCTGCCGGAGATCGGCCGGCCGATCACGACCTACGGCTTTGCTTCCGACGCCGACGTGCGCGCCGAGGACGTGCGTCCCGAAGGCACCGGCGCGCATTTCGTCGCCGTGCTGCCCGACGGCACGCGCGAGTCGATGCACGTGAATCTGCCGGGCCGGCACAACGTGCAGAACGCGCTGGCGGCGATCGCGGTCGCGCACGAGCTCGACGTGTCTGTCGACGCGATCCGTCGCGCGCTCGACAAGTTCCAGGGCGTCGGCCGCCGCTGCGAAAGCCACGGCGAGATCAAGGTCGGCGGCAAGCGCGTCCTCGTCGTCGACGACTACGGCCACCATCCGCGCGAGATCGCCGCGACGTTCCAGGCGATGCGCTCGGCGCACCCGAGCCGGCGGCTCGTCGTGGCGTTCCAGCCGCACCGCTACACGCGCACGCGCGACTTGTTCGACGATTTCTGCGCCGTGCTGTCGACTGCCGATGCGCTGTTGCTCACCGACGTCTACGCCGCGGGCGAGGAGCCGATCGAAGGTGCCGACGGCCGCGCGCTCGCACGCTGCGTTCGCGCCCGCGGCAAGGTCGAGCCGGTGTTCGTGAAGTCGCCCGGGGAAATTGCGGACGCGCTGCCCGGCGTCGCGCAGGACGGCGATCTGTTGCTCACGCTCGGCGCCGGCGACATCGGTCAGCTACCGGCGACGCTCGAGCAAAAATTTGGAGGTGCCGCGTGAACGGCACGCTCCTGAAGAACGAATCGCTGGCGAAGCACACGTCGTGGCGGGTCGGTGGCCCCGCCGATCGCTACTACGAGCCGGCGGGTCGCGAGGATCTCGCGAGCTTCGTGAAGTCGCTGCCGGTTGACGAGCCGATCCTCTGGCTGGGGCTCGGCAGCAATCTCCTCGTGCGGGATGGCGGCTGGCGCGGGACGGTGATTGCGCTGCATGGTGCGCTGGAAGCGTTGCGCGCCGAGGAAGGCGCGAAGATCTATGCCGAGGCCGGCGTGCATTGCGCGCGGCTCGCGAAGTTCACCGTCGATTCGAAGCTCGCCGGCGGCGGGTTCTTCGCCGGGATTCCAGGAACGGTCGGCGGCGCGCTGGCGATGAACGCGGGTGCGCACGGCGGCGAGACCTGGAGCGTCACCGATTCCGTCGAGGTGATGTTCCGCGACGGTCACACCGAGTGGCTGCCGAAATCGAAATTCAAGTACGGCTATCGCCACGTCGCGTGGCCGAGCGGCATGGTCGGCTTCATCGCCGCGCGCTTCTCGTTCGCCGTCGACGAGAATGGAACTGCCGCGAAGGAGATGAAGGATTGGATCGCGAAGCGCAAGGCGACGCAGCCGGTCGGCAAGCCGAGCGCCGGTAGCACATTCCGCAATCCGCCGAACGATTACGCTGCGCGCCTCATCGAGGCGAGCGGACTGAAAGGGCATCGCATCGGCGGCGCGGAAGTGTCGAAGCTGCACGCCAATTTCATCCTCACCGACGACTCCGCGTGCGCCGCGGACGTCGAAGCGCTGATCGAGTACGTGCAGAAGATCGTCCAAGAAAAACAGAACGTGCGGTTGGAAACGGAAGTGAAGATTGTCGGAGAGCGCAATGCGTAAGCGCACCTCCAACGCGAAGGATTTCGGGCGCGTCGCCGTGTTGATGGGCGGCTGGAGCGCCGAGCGCGAAGTCTCGAACTGGAGCGGCAAGAACGTCCACGAGGCGCTGGTGCGCAAGGGCGTGAATGCGGTCGCGATCGACGCGACGCCGCAGAACGTGCTCTCGCTGAAGGCCGACGGCTTCGATCGCGCGTTCATCGTGCTCCACGGCGGCGCCGGTGAAGACGGCTCGGTGCAGGCGTGCCTCGAGCTGCAAGGCATGCCGTACACCGGCACCGGCGTCGGTGGCTCGGCGATCAAGATGGACAAGGTCGCGACCAAGCGCATCTGGAAAGCCGAACGCTTGCCGACCGCCGAATTCGCGGTGATCAAGTCCGAAGCCGACGCGCAGGCCGCTGCCAAGCGCTTCGGCTTCCCGTTCGTGATCAAGCCGACGTCCGAAGGCTCGAGCGTCGGCGTGACCATCGTCAAGAAGCCCGAGCAGATCGGAAAGGCCTTCGCCGACGCGCACGGCGACGGCCGTCCGGTGATGGCGGAGAAATTCGTCAAAGGCGCGGAGATGACCGTCGCGATCCTCGACGGCGAGGCGCTCCCGTCGATCCGCATCGTGCCGGCCGGCGAGTTCTACGACTATCACGCGAAGTACATCTCCGACGACACGAAGTATCACTGTCCGTCGGGCGTGTCGGCGGCGTTGGAGCAGAAGCTCGGCGAGATCGCGCTGAAGGCTTTCGAGCTCGTCAACGCAGCCGGCTGGGGCCGCGTCGACTTCCTCGTCGACGAAGCCAACGAGCAACCGTATCTGCTCGAGATCAACACCGTTCCCGGCATGACGTCGCACTCGCTGGTGCCGATGGCGGCGAAAGCGCGCGGCATCTCGTTCGACGATCTGTGCTGGGCGATCCTCGAGACCTCGCTGTGAACGCCGCCGCCATGACGATGGAACGACGCCCCAGCACCGAATCCACCGAAGGATCGACGCGCTGGTGGATGACCGCGCTGCAGGCGATCGCAGCGATGCTCGGCCTCGCGCTGTTCGCCGCGATCGTGTTCGAAGTGCAGGACGCGCGTGACGCGGGTGTCACGCAGCTGCAACTCGAAGGCGCATTCGACAAGGTCGATCCGCAAGCCTTGCGCGACACCATCCAGCCGTGGCTCGCGCCCGGCAGCGTTCTGCCGATGGAAGAAGTGAAGGCGCGCCTCGAAGCGTTGCCCTGGATCTCGCACGCTCGCGTCGAGCGCGCATGGCCCGGCATCGTGCGCGTGCGGGTGTGGGAATACACCGCGTTCGCGCGCTGGAACGACGCGCTGTTGTCGAGCGACGGCAAGGTCTTCCACGTGCGCGACGAAGAAGTGCCGCCCGGACTGCCGCGCCTTTCCGGCCCCGAAGGCCGCCAGAACGAAGTGCGCGACGCGTTCGAGCGCATGGGCAAGGCGCTCGGCGACTCGGCGTTCGCACCGGCGGCGCTGTCGCTCGACGAGCGTGGCGACTGGGTCGCGACCACGACGAGCGGCATCGAGCTGCGCTTCGCGCGCGGCGATCTCGCCGAGCAGCTCGAATTCATCAAGGGGCCGGTGAGCAGCGCGCTCGCCGGAAAGCTGGCTGACACGTTGTACATCGATCTTCATTACTCCAACGGGTTCGCAGTGGGCACGCGCCCACCCCAGAAACCCAAGCAGGGCGGGAAGTCATGAGCAAGAAAAATGGTCACAAGGATCTGATCGTCGGTCTGGACATCGGCACGTCGAAGTGCGTCGCCATCGTCGGCAGTCACGCCGATGACGGCAGCCTCGAGGTGATCGGCTTGGGCAGCGCGCCGTCGAAAGGCATGAAGAAGGGCGTCGTCGTGAACATCGAAGCGACGATGGGCTCGATCAAGCGCGCCGTCGAAGAGGCGGAGCTGATGGCGGGCTGCCGCATCCAGTCGGTCTACGTCGGCATCTCCGGATCGCACATCAAGAGCTTCAACTCGCAAGGCATCGTCGGCGTGCGCACGAAGGAAGTGACGCAGGCCGACGTCGATCGCGTCGTCGATGCCGCGCGCGCGATGGCGATCCCGGCCGACCAGAAAGTCCTGCACGTCGTCCCGCAGGAATTCGCGGTCGACGGACAGGAAGGCATCCACGAGCCGGTTGGGATGTCGGGCGTGCGTCTCGAAGCGAAGGTGCACATGGTCACCGGCTCGGTGACCGCCGCGCAGAACATCCAGAAGTGCATCGAGGGCTGCGGGCTCACGGTCGACAAGCTGATCCTGCAGCCGCTCGCCTCGGCTTATGCAGTGCTGCAGGCCGACGAGCGCGACCTCGGCATCTGCATGGTCGACATCGGCGGCGGGACCAGCGACATCGCTGCCTTCAAGGGCGGCGCGATCCGCCACACCGCGGTGATCCCGATCGCCGGCGATCAGGTCACCAACGACATCGCGGTTGCGTTCCGCACGCCGCCGCAGAGCGCGGAAGAGATCAAGTTGAAGTACGGCTGCGCCGCGCCGCAGCTGATCCGCCACGACGAGGACATCGAAGTGCCGAGCGTCGGCGAGCGGCCGCCGCGTCGCCTGTCGCGCCTCACGCTCGCCGAAGTGATCAAGCCGCGCTACGAGGAATTGTTCCGGTTCATCCGGAAAGAGCTGCATCGCGCCGATTACTACGACGCGATCGCCGGCGGCATCGTGCTGACCGGCGGCAGCGCCAAGCTCGAAGGTGTCGCCGAGCTCGCGGAAGAGGTGTTCGAGCTGCCGGTGCGGATCGGCCTGCCGCAGAACGTGTCGGGTCTCACCGATGTCGCGCGCAATCCCATTTATTCAACTGCTGTCGGCCTGCTTCTCTACGGCCGCCGGCAGCAGCAGCAAGGTGCACAGGAGCCTCCGCCAGCCGGATTGCGGCAGCTGGGGGAACGGGTCAAGCAATGGTTCACGGGGCATTTCTGAACATGAGCAACAGGACGAACAGCGGTGGCGGATTCAACAAGGGTTCCCGAGATGCGCGGGGTTCGGGTCGCAATTTCTCTCAGGAGACATTCATGAAGGAGAAGGACGAAGTGTTCGAGTTGACCGATGGGCAAACGAATCGCGCCGTCATCAAGGTGATCGGCGTCGGCGGCGGTGGCTGCAACACCGTGAACCAGATGGTGCGCGCAGGCATCCAGGAAGTGGAGTTCATCTGCGCCAACACCGACAAGCAGCATCTCGAGCGCTGTGTGGCCTCGACGGTGCTGCAGCTCGGTCCCGGCATCACGCGCGGACTGGGCGCCGGATCGAATCCGGATATGGGCCGTCAGGCGGCGCTGGAAGACAAGGACCGCATCCGCGAATTGATCGAAGGCACCGACATGCTCTTCGTCACCGCCGGCATGGGTGGCGGCACGGGCACGGGCGCGGCGCCGGTGATCGCGGAGATCGCGAAGCAGATGGGCGTGCTGACGGTCGCGGTCGTCACCAAGCCGTTCCTGTTCGAGCAGAAGAAGCGCATGTCGCAGGCCGTGCGCGGCATCGAGGAGCTCGAGAAGAACGTCGACTCGCTGATCCTCATCCCGAACGAGAAGCTGACGATGGTGCTGGGTGAGGACGCGTCGCTCGAGGATTGCTTCAAGGCCGCGAACGACGTGCTGCAGAACGCGGTGCAGGGCATCTCCGATCTGATCACCTGCCCGGGCCTGGTCAACGTCGACTTCGCTGACGTGCGGACGGTCATGCTCAATCGCGGCAAGGCGATGATGGGTCTCGGCACCGGCAAGGGCGAGAATCGCGCGATGGACGCGGTCGAGGCGGCGCTGTCGTCGCCGCTGATCGAGGACATCGAGCTCGCCAACGCGCGCGGCGTGCTGATCAACATCGCCTGCGATCGCTCGCTGAAGATGAAGGAAGTGCAGAAGATCAACCAGCGCGTGATGCAGATCGCGTCGGAAGACGTCGACGTCAAGTACGGCACGTCGCTCGACTTGTCGCTCGACGGCGAGCTGCGCGTGACGGTGGTCGCCACCGGCCTCGGCTCGAAGCAGCAGGAGCAGCCGAAGGTCGTTCCGATGCCGATGAAGGCGACGGGCACGCACGACATGCATCCGGGCACGCGCAATCCGGGCAACGCCGATCGGCCCACGTTCCAGCACCAGCGCGGACCGGCGACGGCACCGTCGACCGGCGCGCCGGACTGGGGCAACAACGAGCTGATCGACATCCCGACGTTCCTGCGCAACCAGGCGGACTGATGAGCCACCACGGAAGCCCTCTCCCCCGGCCCCTCTCCCGCGAGCGGGAGAGGGGAGCTGGAGATCACGGGAGAGGGGAGCCGGAAGTGCTAGAATTCGCACTTGATTCCGGCACCGGGGGGACCGTGGCCGGCCTCACTTAAGCCGAGTCGAACGAAGCTCACGGAATGCTGCGTCAACGCACACTGAAGAACCCGGTCCGCGCAAGCGGCATTGGCCTGCATTCGGGCCAGCGGGTGTTCATGTCGCTGTTACCGGCGGGCCCGGACACGGGCATCGTCTTCCGCCGCATCGACCTGACGCCGCCGGTCGAGATTCCGGCGCAAGCAGACTTGGTTCGCGAAACGACGCTGTGCAGCACGCTGGTGACCGACGCCAAGGTCAAGGTCGCGACGATCGAGCATCTGATGTCGGCGCTGTGCGGTCTCGGCATCGACAACTGCGTGGTCGAGCTGTCCGCGCCCGAAGTGCCGATCATGGACGGCAGCGCGAGCCCGTTCGTGTTCCTGATCCAGTCGGCGGGGATCCACGAGCTGTCGGCGCCGAAGAAGTTCTTGCGGATCCGCCAGCCGGTACAGGTGCAGGACGGCGACAAGTTCGCGCGCTTCGAGCCGTACGAAGGCTTCCGGCTGGCGTTCGGCATCGAGTTCAAGCATCCGGTGTTCAAGACCAGCCGCCAGAACGCGACGATCGACTTCTCGACCACGAGCTACGTGAAGGAAGTCGCGCGTGCGCGCACGTTCGGGTTCATGAACGAGGTCGAGTACCTCCGCTCGCGCAATCTGACGCTCGGCGGCAGCCTCGACAACGCGATCGTGATGGACGAGTACCGCGTGCTCAACGCCGACGGCCTGCGCTACGACGACGAGTTCGTGCGCCACAAGATCCTCGACGCGGTCGGCGACCTGTATCTCGCCGGCCATCCGATCATCGGCGCCTACACCGCGTACAAGTCAGGTCATCACCTGAACAACGTGCTGGTGCGGGCGCTGCTCGCGGACAAGGCGGCGTGGGAGATCGTGACCTTCCAGCGGGTGCAGGACGTGCCGGCGGCCTACGTCAAAGGCGCCGTGGTAGCGGCCTGACTTTCAGCTCGATGCGCTGGAGCGGCAATCCAAGCTTCTGGCTCAGCGCTTTGAGGACTTCGTCGTGCCGGTGGCGGAACGCAGTCGCGGCCGCGGCCTGATCGGCATGGATCACGAGCGTCGTGCCGCGAAGATTGGCGACGCGCAGGGCATTCGCCCAAGGTTGTTGCAGATACGCACGCAGCTCGCGCTGGATATCCCCGAGACGGGACGCGCGCGCGAGCAGCCCTTGCAGCTGTTGCGGTTGACCAAGAACCTCGCCTAACGAGCGAGCATCCAGGGAACGGGCGCCGGAGTTGGGCGACCCGGGAGCAGTTGGGAGCTTCGGCATCGCATGGACATTATCATTGTCGGCACGCGGCGCAATCGCACCTGGCGCCTGCATCTGGGCACCAACGCGGTGGCGCTCGCCATCGGTGCATCGACCTTGCTCGCAGCTGCGCTGGTCACCACGGGCTATCACCTGCAGCCGCGTCCACAGGAGCTGCCGCAAGGCCTGCTGAGCGCATGGGCGGACGAGATCCGCGATCAGCATCAGCATCTGAACGATCTGCGCACGCAGATGGGCACCAACAGCCAGGCGCTGTCGCGCCGGCTCGCTGAATTGCAGGCGCGCGTGATCCGTCTCGACGCGGCCGGCAGCCGGCTCACGCAGATGGCCGGCCTCGATCCGAAGGAATTCGACTTCACCACCGCGCCGCCGCAGGGCGGTCCCGAGGAGCCCGACGTCGCGGCGCCTTCGCTGAACGTCGAGCAGTCGCTCGCCGAGCTCGATGCGTTCGAAGCGACGCTGGGGGAGCGCGAGCGCCGGCTGCGCGTCGTCGAGGATCTGCTCATGGCCAATCGCCTCCAGCGCGAGGTGCATCCGTCGGGTTGGCCGATCGCCGATGGCTGGATCTCCTCGCTGTTCGGCATGCGCAACGATCCGTTCACCGGCCGGCGCGCGTTCCACTCGGGCATCGACTTCGCCGGCACGCCGAAGTCGGGCGTGCAGGCCGTCGCCGGCGGCATCGTCACCGACGCCGGCGAGCGCTACGGCTACGGCCAGCTCGTCGAGATCAACCACGGCAACGGCTACGTCACGCGCTACGGCCACAACGCGAAGATCCTGGTGAAGGCCGGCGACCAGGTGAAGAAGGGCGAGCGCATCGCGCTGATGGGCGACACCGGACGCGCCACCGGCCCGCACGTCCACTTCGAAGTCCTGCTCAACGGCGTGGTGGTCGACCCGCAGCGTTACATCGAAGCCGCACGATAGAGCTTGAAACCGTCGGGGCCGCCCCGACTCAAAGGCTATAATTCCCGCCTTTCGCGCGCCCTGACGCGCGACCAATAACCTATGGCGAACTTTTTCACCCGCATCTTCGGGAGCCGGAACCAGCGCATCATCAAGCGGCTACAGCCGCTGGTGAAGCAGGTTGCTGCGCTGGAAGAGAAGTACCAGCGCATGACCGACAGCGAGCTCGGCCTGCAGACCAAAGTCCTGCGCGAGCGCCTGGCCAAGGGCGAGACGCTCGATCAGGTCAAGGCGGATGCGTTCGCCGCGGTGCGCGAGGCGGGCAAGCGCTCGCTGAACATGCGCCACTTCGACGTCCAGCTGATCGGCG
>Ga0070741_10008532_pt1 | contig 20483 bp, 19 predicted proteins | sample Coa_R1_4_FD_66440 | JGI IMG/M metagenome (GOLD analysis project Ga0070741, IMG submission 66440) | Surface soil microbial communities from Centralia Pennsylvania, which are recovering from an underground coalmine fire - Coalmine... | ecosystem: Environmental > Terrestrial > Soil > Unclassified ...
TCATTGTGGCCTCGGGAAGACACTGTTGCCGCATAGACACAAGTTGAAGCCAAACAAAAAGCCAGGCTCTTTTTAAGGAGCCTGGCCTGCGTGTCACCGCTTAGGTTTATCGAAAACGGCTTACTGCTGAGGAGTGCTGACCGGAGTCGGTTGTGCTGTCGATTCGCTCGTTGCTACCGTCGGCGCTGGTTCAGTCTTAATCTTCACCTTGGTCACGATCCGCTCCAGCCTGTCGAACACCTGCAGATGGTCAACCGGTTTGGTTGTGTTCGGAGCGTCTGCCACTCCCAGAGCAAACTCGTAGCATGAGCCGTTCTCAAAGTGATGGTAGTAACGCGCCTCGCTCTGGTCGGTCACGTTTTCTGCCTTTGCGAACTCAACGCCCAGCACATTCGTCTTCTCCGGCGTAAGCGAGTCGTCATTTGCGTCCACCGGAGGATTGGTCACAGCTTCAGACTGCTCCGGCGTGCTCGCAAACTTGCCGCACTGGTCGGCGTTCAGGCTCTTGTTGATGCTCACCTTAAAGTAAGAGGAAGCGCGCGTTCCCGGCAGCACCAGCGTCGTCAAGGTCTCGCCGCCGTCTTGAACAAAGTTCATCGCCACCGGGTCAGGCCATGCAGATTCCTGGGTATCTTTGTCCGGCGTCAGCATCGTATAGGTCTTGGGATAGCGGAACGAAACCCCGTACGTGCTGTTTTTATAGGTCGCGATTGAAGCCCGCTTGATGACAGCTTTTTTCTTGGCGACAGCCGTCTCTACCTTACTTTCCAGCGGCGTTGCCTGGGCCGCAGGCGTGGGGCTGGGGCTTGCCATGCTCTGGCTCTGTGCCGCCGGACTCACGTTGTTCTTCTTTTCTTTTGAGCAGCCGTTAAAGTCAAGTACCACCGTGAGCACCAGGACCGCTGCCGCTGCTGCTGTGATCGCGTTGCCAATCATGCGTGCCCGCTTCGTCGGGCTGCTGCTTACCGATGGACCTAAATTGTAAGATTTCTGGTTTGCCATGTTTGTTTCACCTCCGCTGCCTGGGCAGCGACCATTTATATGGCACGGAGGCGGCCATTCATAGAAACGTTGATTTCATTGAGGTTTGATAAGGCTTATCCATTTTGCCTGCGTGGAACACGCGCCACAGTGTCTGCCACCGGACACGGAATATCAATTAAATGGCTTTAGCAATGGAAGGCGACTCGATATTACTTGGTCTTTTTCCAGACAACATCCTCATTATTCCTGCGATCGATCAGCGACACCACTTTGCCGCCATCGTCTGTTCCGAACAGCGTGCGCCCTTCAACGCCCTTGATAAAGAAGATATCGCTGGCCTCAGGAATCAGCTCCTGTCTCTCACGCCCTTTGCGTTGCTCGTATAGATGACCATTTTCCGCGCTGATGTTTAAAGTTCTTTCCGGCGAGAGCTGGTAAGTCCCAACGTAGCTGGGAAATTTACTGGTGTCAGCCTTGCCTGGAGCAGGGTCTTCATAATATCGATGCACCTGTGTGGCGATGATCTGCCATTTACCGCCGCGCTGCATCCAGGTATCAATTTCATGGTAGCGGGCAGTCATTTTCTGGCCGAAGACCGTCTCGGTTTCGTCCAGGTCATAGCTCAGGATCGCTGTATCTCCCACAATCCGGCTTTGCGGCTTCACCACCTTGATGGTTCCTGAATAACCTGCGGGCAGCGGTGTTATGTCCTTCACCAGCGCGGCCTTGTCCATATTTCTGCCTTTTTCGTCAGAGAACATAACGTCATTGGCATAATATTTCTTGAACGGCTCTTGGTTGCCAGCGGTCACCGCATCCATCAGTTCCTGCGTGTTGCGCACCAGCTCTTCCTGCGTGATAGTGCCTTGCTTCCCACAGCCGCTTAAGGCCAATACGGCTCCTGCCGCCATCATTATGCATACAGTGAGTTTGCGCATCATTCCCCCTATTTCTATAGGCGTTCCATCTGTTCTTTTTGTCTTTTTGTCACAAGTTTGGACGTGCTTCAGCTTGATAACGTCAACCGCGGATTACTACCGCATTGCTTATGACAATTGTCACCCTCAAAAAGTGACATTCTCCACTTATCTCGTCCGGGCATTGATTCCATACTGATTCCACAATCGATGGAAGATTGGAGGATTGCGATGGGTGAAGGCAGACAAATTGTGGCATCGCTGGATAGTGTCACCAAGAAATATGGCGAGGTAACCGCGCTTTGCGACGTGAGTTTGAACGTGGGCGCCGGCGAGTTGCTGGCCCTGCTGGGGCCGAACGGCGCAGGCAAAACAACTTCTGTGCGGCTGATGCTGGGATTGTCAAAGCCGCTTTCCGGAAAAGTTCAGGTGTTTGGCCGCGATCCACGGATCGTTTCAGCGCGGCGGCGCATTGGCGCGATGCTGCAGGTAGCCAAAGTCCCGGAGACGCTGAAGGTAAAAGAGCACATCGACCTCTTCCGCAGCTACTACGCGAACCCGCTTTCTCTGCGGACAACGCTGGAAGCTGCCGGGCTTGAGGGCATGGAGAACCGACTCTTTGGTGCGCTCTCCGGTGGGCAGAAGCAGCGCGTGCTCTTTGCGCTGGCGATCTGCGGCAATCCCGATCTTCTTTTTCTCGATGAGCCCACGGTAGGGCTGGACATCACCACGCGGCATTTGATCTGGCAGCAGATTCGCAACCTGGTGCGGCAAGGACGCACTGTGGTGCTGACCACGCACTATCTTGAAGAAGTGGACGCGCTGGCCAGCCGCGTGGTGGTGCTGAACCATGGCGCAATCGTGGCGGAAGGGACTTCGGCGGAGATGAAGGCACGCACCGCGCAGAGAAAGATCCGCTGCGTCACGCGGCTGCGGCCAAGCGAGGTGGAAAGCATCGCCCTGGTCAGCGGTGTCGCCGCATACGAAGATCGCCTTGAAATCCGCACCATGCAGGTAGAGCCGGTGTTGCGTGAGCTTTTCCTGCGCGATCCTGCCATTACCGGCCTGGAAGTTTCTAACAGCACGCTGGAAGATGCGTTCTTAAAAATCGTTGAAACCGGAAATCAGGAAGTGCAAAAGGAGATGACAGCATGAACAGCCATACTGCAACTGCAACAGCGGGCGCGATCACGAACGCATCAAGCGGGAGCGCGTTACGCATTTATCGCACGGAAGCAAAATACGAGTTCATGAAGACGCTGCGCCAGCCTGCCTACGTGATTCCCACGCTCACCTTTCCGCTGGTCTTCTATTTAATGTTTGGCGTGATATTCGGCGGGAAGCAAACCATAGGATCAGTTAACCTTGCCACCTACCTGCTGGCTACGTATGCGACGTTCGGCGTAATGGGCGCGTCTCTTTTTGGCTTTGCCGTTGGCGTAGCTATGGAGCGAGGCTACGGATGGCTGCAAGTGAAGCGTGCCAGCCCCATGCCACCGCTGGCCTATTTGGCTGCAAAAGCCGTGATGAGCACGGTATTTTGCGCCATCCTGGTGGTTGGGTTATACGTCCTGGGAACTGAGTTTGGAGGCGTTCATCTTCCGCTGACAAAATTCCTGGGCCTTGCCGGGATCGTCATTGCCGGATCGATTGTTTTTTGCGCCATGGGGCTGGTCATCGGTTGCTATACAGCGCCAAACGCTGCGCCGGCTGTGGTGAATGTGATCTTTCTTCCCATGTCATTCTGTGCCGGTTTGTGGCTTCCACTGCAGTTGCTGCCCAAAGTGTTGCAGCATGCAGCTCTGTTGCTGCCACCGTATCATCTGGCGCAACTCGCCTTGCATCAAGTTGGATTTAAAGCCACAGGCGCCGCCTGGCAGCATGTTGCCGCATTGGCGGCGTTTACCGTGGTGTTCCTTTTGCTTGCGCGTCGCGGGTTCAAGCGCGATGATGTGAGCGTGAACGCCTGATACCCTTTGAATATGCGCCTTCTACCCAAAAACAGAGATATTGGCTGGACACCATACGTCTGGCTCATTTACCTCACCGGCGTTCCGGCATACGCGTACCTGGCCAGAGCAACGCCCAGGTTCTGGGCGATCACCATCCTGGAAATGGTGATTTTCCTGGTGCTGTATTTTCGCGGGTATTGGGTAAAAGGCAAGCCGCTGTTGTGGATTGTGGCCGCGATTACGCTGCTGGGAGTGATTGCAGCGCCCACGAATTCGAGCGCATCCGTCTATTTTATTTATGCCGCCTCGTTTGTTGCCTACACCGGCGAGGCGGGATTTGCCGTCCGCGTTCTGCCAGTGATCCTGGCGGTGATTGGAGTGGAAACGTGGATCTTTCACCTGCCACTCTATTTCTGGATACCTGCGGTGGTGTTTTCCATCATGGTGGGCGGGGTTAATATTTTTTACCGCCAGCGTGATCGTGACAACAGGAAACTATTGATGGCGCAGGAAGAAGTGGAGCACCTGGCCAAGGTAGCTGAACGCGAACGCATTGCCCGCGATCTGCATGACGTCCTGGGGCATACGCTTTCAGTCATCGTGTTGAAGTCAGAGCTGGCAGCAAAGCTGGCAGAAAAGGATCCGGCAAGGGCGGCGAGCGAGATCAAAGAGGTTGAACGCATCTCCCGCGATGCGCTGACCCAGGTAAGAAATACGGTGCGCGGCTACCAGGCGCTCAGCCTGCAGGCGGAAGCAGAACAGGCAGCAGCCACGCTGCAAGCCGCAGGCATGAAGGTAGCATGCGATTTTGCTCCGGCTCAACTTCCGCCTACGCATGAAGGAGTCCTGGCGCTGGCTTTGCGGGAAGCTGTCACAAATGTGATTCGCCACTCGCAGGCAAAATCGTGCGATCTTCGGCTGCGCTCAGTGGAAGGTGGCTGCGAGCTGGTGGTAAAAGACGATGGTCGCGGCAGCATGTCACCAGAAGGTGCTGGGTTGACGGGGATGCGCTATCGCGTGGAAGCACTGGGCGGCAAGCTGCAGCGCGACATAAAGTCCGGGACGAGGTTGGTGATAACGTTACCAGTCAGAAATTAGTATTTAGTACTTGGTAGTTAGTATTCCAAACTGTGCCAGCTTGAAAGAATTCCAATGGTGCGGAACAAGAGCGCAGCCCACGATTTTCAATGTTTGGCTAAATACCAACTACTCATTACTAGCTACTGCTTTTCTTATGCCCATTCGAGTCGTCATTGCCGAAGATCAGAGCATGGTGCTGGGAGCGCTGGCTGCGCTGCTGGAGATTGAGCATGATATTCATGTAGTGGGCCAGGCGCGGAATGGAAAAGAAGCTCTACAACTCACGCTGCAACACAAACCCGATCTGCTTCTCACAGATATTGAAATGCCTGAGATGAGCGGCCTGGAAGTGGCGGCAGAGCTTAAGCGCCAGTCATCGGCCGTGCGGGTCATCATTCTTACCACCTTTGCTCGCTCCGGCTACCTGCGACGCGCACTCGATGCCGGCGCTTCCGGCTATCTGCTGAAAGACGCTCCTGCGGCCGCGCTGGCCGATGCGATTCGCCGCGTGCACTCAGGCCGTCGGGTGATCGATCCTGAGCTGGCGACAGAAGCATGGAGTGAAGCTGACCCGCTCAGTGATCGCGAGCGACAGGTGCTGCGACAGGCCGCTGATGGCGCCACCAGTGCCGAAATCGCCAACACCCTGCATCTCTCAGAAGGCACAGTGCGCAACTATCTTTCTGAGGCCATCAGCAAGCTGGGCGCCAGCAATCGCGTGGAAGCTGCGCGGATCGCAAGGATGAAAGGTTGGCTGTAAGCGTGATGGTCTGGCGGAATCTCCACCAGCACATGAAGCCATAGTCCATTAAAAAGTTAGCGATAGCGGTACAGGTCTGCTGGTAAGAGCCGAGGGTTGGCTTCCTGGGTCACGGCAGCGGTGGAAAGCCACTGGAACATTGGCATCGCCAGGACGATCAGGGCACTCAAGCAGCGCATCTGCAGGTCCTCCCACCATAATTGTTGGTCTTCGATCTTCTGGTCTTCGATCTTTGATCCACGATCCGCAAAGCGACGCGTAAGCCCGGTATAGTGGAGGGTAGTTGGCAGGGAAATATTCGGCTCGTGGCAGGATATTCTCTTATTGAAAATGCCTGATATGCCGGAAACAATGGTAGCGCAAGCAGAGAAGGGGGCGGACATTCCTAACCCAAAACCGGCCCATGCCGGCGTGGGACATCATGCTTTTCTGGTGGCGGCAGGGATCTTCCTGAGCCGCATCGCCGGGCTGATCCGTGAGCGGGCGATCGCCTATTTTCTAGGGAACCAGTCCATTGCGGCAGACGCACTGCGCGGCGCATTGCGCATTCCCAACATCCTGCAAAATCTTTTTGGCGAAGGCGTGCTCTCTGCCTCATTCATACCGGTGTACGCCCGGCTAGTGGCGCAGAAAGAAGAGGAAGAATCAGGTCGGGTTGCCGGAGCAATTGCTTCACTGCTGGCGTTGGTGGTCTCTGTGCTGGTGCTGGTGGGCGTGGCAGCCACGCCTTGGATCATTGACGTGATTGTGCCCGGCTTTAAAGGACAGACGCGTGCGCTCACTATTACGCTGGTGAGGATCCTCTTTCCTGGCGTTGGTCTGCTGGTGATGTCAGCATGGTGCCTGGGGATATTGAACAGCCATCGCTGGTTCTTTCTCTCCTATGTTTCTTCCGTGGTGTGGAATGGGGCAATCATCGGCGCGCTATTGCTTTTTCACCGCGTAGCCATGGGGCAGCTGGCCATTTATGCGGCCTGGGGATCAGTGGTTGGCAGCGGGCTGCAGGTGATGTTGCAGCTTCCGGTGGTGCTCAAGCTGGCGAGGAGGCTACGCTTTGGCTTTGCAACGGCAAATCAAAATGTGCGGACGGTGATCCGGAATTTTGTTCCGGTATTTTTCAGCCGCGGCGTGAGCCAGGTAAGCGCCTACGTGGACCAGCTTTTGGCCAGCTATCTGCCGACCAGCGCCGTCTCGTCGCTTTCTGTGGCGCAGGCGCTTTACCTGCTACCGGTAAGCCTGTTTGGCATGTCGATCTCAGCAGCCGAATTGCCAGCCATGTCCAGCGAGCTGGGCACGGACGAAGAAGTTTCCAGCACGTTGCGGCAGAGGATCGCTACCAGCACAAAGCGGATTGGGTTCTTTGTTGTGCCTTCCGCCATTGGTTTTATTGCGCTGGGTGACGTGATTGCCGCCGCGATTTACCAGACAGGAAAGTTTCACCACTCTGATTCAGTCCGCATTTGGGGGATTCTGGCCGGTTCCGGCATTGGCCTGGTGGCCTCAACCGTGGGACGGCTCTACTCTTCTGCCTACTATGCCTTACGTGACACGCGCACGCCGCTCCGCTATGCCATTGTTCGGGTGAGCCTGACGACAGTGTTAGGGTATTTCTCTGCTCTTCCGCTGCCTAAGATGCTTGGGATCGATCCGCTGTGGGGCGTGGCCGGCTTAACGGCTTCAGCAGGCTTTGCCGGCTGGGTAGAGTTTCTTTTACTGCGCCACGGCATGAACCGGAAGATTGGCCGCAGCGAATTTCCTACCACATTCTTCTTCCGGCTCTGGCTGGCAGGAGTGATCGCGGCAGGCGTGGCGTGGGCGATTAAGCTGACGCTGCATCCGCAGCAGCCGCAGTTGGCGGCTCTGCTGATATTGGTCCCTTATGGAGCGGTGTATTTGGGATGCACGATGTTATTTGGAGTGGAGCAGGCAGGGGCACTGGTGAAACGTATCTTGTCCCGAACGTAAGTGAGGGAACACTATTGTTTTGAAAAAAACTGTTTACAGGGATAGTAGATGAATCTGGGAAGCTAGCGCGGATATCATCTCGCGCTTTCTGATCCTGAATTCAAATATAGATATAAGGATCCCTCGCTAGCGCTCGGGACTTTGGAAAAGGCGCTCGGGATTTCAGAAAAACTAATCAATCACCCGCATATTGGCCCAGTCATACTCAAACTTGTGGCCGCAATCCAGGCAAACAACGTAGTGCTGGCCGGCAGGAGCAGGAACATCCCAGTCAGAGTTTACGGCGCGTCGCATGGAAACCGGCGAGGAGGAGGCAAAGGGCTGAGAAAGCTTCTTATGCGAACAGCGAATCGAGAGCAACTGAAGGATTTTGTTTACCATGACTTCTTAGCCCAATAAAACGCCCGTTGGGGGCGCTTCCGGAGAAGCACCCCTGCAAGGGAAAATTAAGCGGTTGCTGTGGTCATCCGCGGTGCATCGCTGATGGACGTAGCTTCTTTGGCAGCGCCGTTCATTTCTTTCTGGCCAGGTTTCCTTATGTCAATGGAGCCCTTGAACCATGCGCCGTCCTCGATCGAAATTCTCTGGCAAATTACGTCGCCCCCAAGGGATCCCTCATTCCTTATATCAACCCGATCGCTGGCGGTGACATTGCCTTTTACTTTGCCCAGAACTACCACTTCTTTGGCGTTGATGTTGGCCTGGACCTGACCATTGCGGCCAACCGTTACACGGTTACCCGGCAGATTGATGGTGCCTTCCACGCGGCCATCAATGTAAAGCGACTCGGAGCCGGTGACTTCGCCCTTAATGACGAGCGACTTGCCGATGGTGGCTTGCTCCTGATTGTTCAATACGGCGTTACGAGGCGCCGCTACTGGCGTTGGCTCGCTGGGGAGATTCGATGTTGTGCTCATAACTGGTTTCTCCGGTTCCGTGGCGGGTTTGGGGTTAGGACTGGGGTTTGTATTGGTGGTGCTAGCAGGCTTCCACATCTACTACATCCTTTCAAGTTTCTGAATGGCAGTGCACAGCCAGCTATTCGCCGCTGCTGGTTTAACTTCGGTATCCAGGGATATCCATTTAAAGTTATTGGCACGTATGTAGCCAAAGTCCCCGGGCTCGCACCAGATTCCAGAACTGCTGGATTGGCGCTGTCTTTCGCAGTGACGCGACCCCATACCGGCGCCCCTACACTGCATGCTGAATGTAATTATTCCCTCGATATTGGCATTTCTTATATCGGGCATCAGCCTTAGATGGAAAATCCTTTCGCGCTAGGGTAGGGTTAAGTACAGGCATCTAAAACTGGTTGGGCGATCATTAATTGGTTAATTTGGTAATCGGGTAATTGAAACCCAGAAATCGTGTAAACAGTCCTCAAATTACCAAATTACTAAATTACCCGATTACCAAATTCTTCATGCTGACCGAACAACAAATCCTCCATTACGTCTCCAGGCAGCCCAAGCACATCGCGGGTTTCAAGCAGTTCGTCCACGATCTCGGCATCAAAGGCCGTGACCGCCGCCATCTCCAGCAGCTTCTCCGCGAGATGACCCACCGTCGCAAGCTCATCGCCATTGGCAAAGAGCGCTGGGGCCTGCCGACCACCGCTTCCAATCAAGACCTGGTCGTTGGCCGGCTGCGCATGCATCGTGATGGATATGGCTTCGTCATCCCTGAGCCGGGATCGCTGCCTGCCCGCGCCCAGGGCAAGTTGCAGGGCGATATCTTTATTCCTCCGCCGGAAGTCGGCAACGCCATGCACGGTGATCAGGTGCTGGTGGAGATGGGCCGCATCCGCCACGATGGCCGCGCAGAAGGCCGAATCGTCCGCGTCATGGAGCGCGAGCAGGAAACCGTGGTCGGAATCTTCCATTATGGCGACCGCAATAACTATGTCACGCCCATCGATGAAAAAGTCGGCTTGGAGATCATCATCCCCCGCGGCATGGAGTATCCCAAAGCAGAAGATGAAGAGGCTGCCCCGGCAGAAGAAGACCGCGATATCCGTACCGGTGGCAGCGCCCATACTCGTCTGTCGTCGCCGCCCCCGGCGGTGACTGCAAAACCCTCCTATTCCCATGTGGCACAGCCGCCCTCGGCTGTGCGCAGTAGTAATAAAAATCGTGGACCGCAGCCGCCCCCGGCTGCGCACGATAAATTATCTTCTGATCACCCGATCACCCGATCAACCGATCTCCCGATTGGAAAAGCCCCGACACCCAAGCATCCAGACCGTGAATCTCCCCACCGCGTCCTCGGCTCAGAAGCGCGCCGCACCCAAAACTGGGACGATCTGGAAAACGTCGTAGTCGAAGTAGAAATCACCCAATGGCCTTCAGCCACCCAGAACCCGCGCGGCCGCGTAAAAGAAATCCTCGGCTATGAAGACGATTTCGGCGTTGATGTGGAGATGATTATCCGCAAGCACCATATTCCACACGTTTTTCCCGCCGATGTGCTGGAAGAAGCGCAGGAGATCAGCCCGGTCATCCCACAAAAAGAAATTGCCCAGCGGCGGGATTTTCGCCACCTGCCGATCGTCACCATTGACGGTGAAACCGCCCGCGACTTTGACGATGCCGTCCTCGTCCGCCGTCTCGATAGCGGCAACTATGAGCTTCACGTCCACATAGCTGACGTGGCGCATTACGTGGAAGACGGCTCTGCCATCGATGAAGAAGCCCGCAAGCGCGGTACCTCAGTTTATTTCCCGGATCGCGCCGTGCCCATGCTTCCGCTCGAGCTATCCACCGACATCTGCAGCCTGCGGCCAGAGCTTGATCGCCTGGTGCTCTCCTGCGTCATGGAAATTGATCCGCATGGCGAGGTCATTTTTTACGAGCTGGCAGAAGGCGTCATTCACTCTGCCCAGCGCATGACCTATACCGACGTAAACGCCATCATCGAGGCCCGTTCTGGAGCGCAGGCGCCCCCGCCTGCGGAGAGGAATGTAGGCCAGACAAATAAAGATATCCGCAGCCGTTATGCCTCGCTCGCCGAAAATTTCGACCTCATGTATGAGCTGGCGCAGATCCTCAACCGCAAGCGCGTCAAGCGCGGCTCCATTGACTTTGACCTGCCTGAGCCGGTGATTGAATTTGACGAGCATGGCCTCATGAAGAGCGTTACTCCTTCAGAGCGCAACTGGGCGCACCGTCTGATTGAAGAGTTCATGCTCGCCGCCAATGAAACCGTCGCCGCCCACCTGGAGCAGCTCGGCATTCCCAGCCTCTACCGCATCCATGAAAAGCCTGACGCCAAGCGCGTCTATGAGTTTGAGACCATCGCCGCCGGCTTCGGCTATTCGCTGGGTGTCGGTGCTTTGCCGATCAAGCGAGTACAGACGCGCGGCGATAAACGCCACTTCCGCGATTCAGGCCGTCGCGCTCCAACCATCGAGCTTCCTGAAGAAGTCCACATCACGCCGCGCATGTACCAGAAGCTGGTCCAGAAGATCACCGGCAAGCCGGAAGAACGAGTGCTTTCATTCCTGATGCTGCGCTCGCTCAAGCAGGCTCGCTATTCAGAGGTGAATGAAGGCCACTTCGCGCTGGCCTCGCCGACTTATACGCACTTCACCTCGCCCATCCGCCGCTATCCCGATCTGATCATCCATCGTCTGTTGAAGTGGGCGTTGCACCATGAAGCATCAGGAGAGCGAGGCTCGCGATCCTATGAAAAACATGTGGCACAGGCACTCCTGCCTGTGCATCGCGTGTCCCACGATACTGAATTAGCTCAAGAAGAAGACCGTTCCAAAAATGTTCGTGGACCGCAGCCGCCCTCGGCTGCGCACGATAAAGCTTCATCAATCCAGCCAGAAACTCGTCGTTACATGGCCCCATCTCCCGAACACTCTCCCTGGTCTAAGCGCGCTGAAAAAGGTTCCTCCGCCCGCCGACGCGCCTCCACCCCAACCATGGCCGGGCCAATCTCTGAATCTGAACTCCACGAAATCGCGGAAAGCTCCAGCCAGACCGAGCGCGCCGCCGACGAAGCCGAGCGCGAACTCATGGAATGGAAGAAGCTCAAATTCATGGAGCAGCGCGTGGGTGATGGCTTTGACTCGCTGATCGTCAGTGTCACCAAGTTTGGCTTTTTCGTGGAGCTGACCGAACTGTTCATTGAAGGCCTGGTGCCTCTCAACTCGCTCACCGACGACAACTACGCCTATCACGACAACACCCGCCAGATCATCGGCGCCCGATCACGGAAGACCTACTCCATCGGAGACAAGGTGCGCGTCCTGGTGGATCGCATCGACCACCTCCAGCGCAAAATCCAGTTCGCCGTGCTGGAAGATAAGCCCAAACGAGCAGAGAAACGCCACAAAAAGCGCGGATAACGGAGACAAGGTTACGTGCGGCTCACCATGCGGGCGAGAACCGGGTAAAAACACAAAAACTTTCAACCAGCCGTTTCATTTCGGGCGATAATAGCGGAACCTCATTAAAGGTGGCGGTCCGCTATCCACCTGGAGATCGAGTTGGAGGTAATGTAGAAATATGCTCAAGCCAGCATTGCTGTCTGCTTTCCTCCTGGCCGTTTCAGTTTTCGCCTCAGCACAGGCCAGTCGCAACCAGGACTCGTTCAGCTTCAATATGAGTGCGCCGGCCATTACGGTACAACTTCAGGTCGAGTACGTCCTCAGAGATGACTCCGGGCAGCCGCAGCCGGCAAGCAGGGAAGTATCAAACGTTAAATTTGGGGGCCCTACCCGAGTCGTGATCGGAACGGCGCTTGCTGGAAAGGCGGCCAAAAGCCTCCAGGCGTATGCCTTTTTACCGGGGTGTCAGTTTGAGATCGTCACTGCCGATCTAACCACCGGCGTGCGCCGGGCCGACCTCAATGCAAGGCGCTGCCGAGCACCCCACTGCACGGCCATGTGAGCGTCCCCCAATTCGCCGGAAAAAAGATTGAGGTGACCGCGGTTTACAACGTCCGCTGGGCGGGAAAGTTCTTCGGCCTGCCAAGGCCCGTGCGGGGACTCATTTTAGCAAACACCAAGATGGAATCTGACGGCAGCTTCGCCTTCGACCTGCCTGATTTTACCGCTGACCCGCTCTGGGACAGCCTCTCCCACGACGCCTCCCTCACGTTTGCATTAATTGATACCTCGAACGGTATGCCCCTGGCGGAGCTCTCGGCTCCTGGCGATCTTTCCCTGGGAAGCGGATTGAAGGTGGAGGCCAGATATCCTTCCACCATTGAGTTCGGGGTGCGGTAGCGAATAGCAATTGGCACAGCAATTAGCAAAAGCACAAAACAAATAACCGTGAATCCGCATTTAGTCTGTCGCTTAAAAGCTGATCAGGCGTGAGCGAGGGATCTGCTCCGCTGCTCTCGAGGGCTCGAACCGACGCGAGTATCTTCCTTGCTCCAGTCCCGCCTTTGGCGGGACGGCCGAAAGTAGCCGCCACAAAAAGCGCGGCTGATAGGCTATACCTCAGATCATGAAATTGCGATTGCGGATAATGATTTTCATCGGGGTTGTTCTTCTCTTGTTGCTCGTGTTCTCGATTCTCGCAGACCACAGCTCAAATGTCCCTGAGGTGAAGCCGTACCATGATTTCCCGTTCTTATTGCGCATCTGGTTCGTAATCCTCGGAACCGCATTCCTGGCCACCGGCTGGCTCACCAAAGGGCCCTGGTACTGGAAGAACACAAAGACTCCGATTCCACCATGGTTGCAACGGACTTTGTGTACAGTCATGGGGCTGGCATTCATCTTAATTGCACTGTTCGGACATGTTTCACGTTAGCCGATCGGGAGCACACTGATCGTGGACCGCAGCCGCCCTCGCCTGCGCCTTTACGGCACTGTCACCTCGATCGCCTTTGGCGAGAACGAATCATCCTGATCCACCGCCTGGACCACAATGCGATGTTTTCCCGGAGCTAGTGAAATGGTAGTGAGCAGTTGATCATTCCATTCTTCAAAGCGCTTATGTCCATCCACCCATAGCTCCATTCTTTTCACTCCCGCTGGAGAATTGCCCGAGCCTTTCACTGTCAACGTGCCGGGCACCGTCGCATTGGCTACCGGAGAGCATATTCTGGCAGCCAACCTGGACGAATTTGGCGGAGAACAAATCTTCTGCGCGTTATCGTTGCCCAGAATCTGCCAGCCGCCCTGCTCGTTGCCCAATTCCAGCGTGGCATTGACCAGATCATGGCGTGAATCCAGGTTCATGTCGCGCGCCACCAGGCCGCTGGGCACAACCAATGCCCCATCCTGAGAGGGGGGACCAGCAAATGGGTCAAACGGCAGCCTGAAAATCGTAACCGTAGTGTTGAATTTTCCATCGCCGTTTCCCAGAGAATACTGGAGAAAGGCGTTGTTGAAGTCCTGGCTCACCGTCGCCAGGTCCTGCACATTGTCGCCGTCAATGTCGGTGGCCACCAGCAGGCTTGCGCCTGCGCCCTGGTGGACGCCGATCCGGTCGCGCAGCACAAACGCGCCGCTTCCCGTATTGAGAAAGACATAGATAGAGTTGGCGAATCCGCACGACGCTCCACAGATGTCCACCACACGGAAAGCCAAGTCGGGCAGGTTGTCATGGTTGAACGATCCCCAGACCATGCTGCCGGCGATGCTTCCGTTCGGCATCTTGAATTGCGAACGCAGTTGCAGATGTCCCGTGGGGTTGTCGGTAAATACCATCGCTTCCGTGTTGCCGGCCACCAGAGCCAGGTCAGGACGGCCGTCGCGGTTGAAATCCACGCTTGTCATCAATCCCTTGGCCATGTTGGCAGCGCCGGGCAGGCCAATCTTCTGCCAGAAAGTCAGATTGCCGCTCGCGTTGCCGCGAAACACCTTAAGGCTGCAACTCGCGTTGGGAACGCAGTCCATCACCGCCAGGTCGGCAAAGCCATCGCGCGTGAAATCCGCGGCGGCAATCGCTTTGGGATGTCCCGCCAGCATCACGTCGGCGGCCGGGCGGAAGGTGCCGTCCCCATTGCCGAGCAAAATGCTTACCGTGTTGCCCCTGCCGTTCGCAACCGCCAGATCGAGATGGCCGTCATGATTGAAGTCCGCGGTAAGGATTTCGTCGGGACCAGGACCCACCACATAAAAAGCGCCCTGCTCGCTGTTGGTGAGAGGGTTCAGTCTGACCAGGACTCCGGGGGGGCTGCCGTCGACGTCAAGAACCAGCGCTGCCAGGTCAATCTGTCCATCACGGTTAAAGTCGCCTACCACCACTGCGGAATTGGAGGTTTCATTGAGCTGGTCGCCAATATCGGAAAAGGTAATAATTGGCTTAGTTGCACCTAAGATAGTTTGTGCCGATAGAATGCTGCCGCTGAGCAACAACATGGTCAGCAATGCGCGTAAAGATAGAAAATGTCTGTAGGAATTCATGCGGGCTTCCTCCGGGAGAGGCTGAATTCGAGCGGCCGGTGTGATAGCGGCCGCAGGCGTGCCCATAGCATACACGCGAATTTAGGGGACTTTATCAATGGTAGATGGGTTTAATTTTGCTTAGTTCGTATTTAAGCTTTGTTTTACTCATAACTTTTCAGAAGCTTGGCGGATAAGAGTTGGCAAAGATAGTTTTTAAGAAATTTCTAGTTTTAGGAAAAGTGGTCATCCAGAAGAACAGTATAGTTTTAACCAATCTCGCTGTTTTGGGCTTTGGGTGCAGTCGTTGGATCGGACTCTTGGTCAGGAGCTGCATTGCTCTACGCGTTGATGATACTAGGCGCAATGTGTGGATTTATGGATGCAGTTAGCATCCAGCCTCACTATGTGTTTCCGCTTTTTCTCATCTCTGATTCAAACTGCTCCAACTACATATTGCTTGAACGCTTACTTCCCTTACTGTGCGTCCGCGGTTTCGCTGGGATGGCGGCGCGGACGCCACACATCCAGCATAGTGGGCTGCTTACCGCGTATTTCAATGCTGTAGCGCTCCAGGCTGGCATTGCTGACCAGGCTGAAGTCGATCCGCTCTACAAAGCTGTGCTCAAAGTCCACCGGATAAGGGCTGTCCTGGTAGAAGATTTGCAGGCCGGGCGAGGCATCCGGCATCTCTTCACCATGCCACTGCGGACGCATCTGCCGCGCCAGCATTAGCTGCGCCTCGCTGGGCGATCTAGGCTGAGCAACCACGCTGGCGGCAAAGCCGTTCATCGCACACCCTTCAGCACAAACCTCCTGCGCTTCATAAATGTCATTCAGCGCGCTGCGCAACTGCACATCTTTATCAAAGATGAAGAAGACATGGCCCACGCGCACCTCGGGATCAAGGTGCGAACGCGAATCGTCCTTCACATAAGCCACCAGAATCCTGATCATGCCCAGAGGCGTATCGCGATAGAAGACGTCATAGACCTTCTTATAGCGGACTTGGTAGAAGCTGTATTCGTCGGGGCGAATCATCTTGTCGATGGCGGGAACATAGTACTGGCGGGGAATGCCGACGCGATGGCGCAGGTGCTCGATCGTCTCCCATAAAGCAAAGTGGGCGTTAGTGGGCTTTTGAATGGCAGTGGAGCGAGCATGAGTTTTAACGGTGCGCGGAGCTTTTGCGCCGCCGTTTCCATCATTTTGCGCGAACAAAAAAGAGGGAATAAGAAGAAGCGCGAAGACGAGCCGCATGGAATACCTCCGCAGGAGCAGCCTGGACGGGAAAGGAAGGGACATCATGGGAACCGCCAGCTATTTAGAGGGGCTGCAAGAAACAAGTGGTTGTGCGATCTAGGGTATGTAATTGGGTTTCCAGATTTGGGACGGATTCACACCACGCAGTTCCAGGGTCACGTTACAATTCTTTAAAAGCAGAGACTAAGGAGTAAGCCAATGTTTACATTGTTTACATCCGGGTTTTTTGCAAATAATTTTCTGAGCAAGCTTCTGGCCGGTGTTTGCCTGAGCTTAGCGCTTCCGCTCACCATAGGTTGCGGAAGCTCGCCTGATTGCGGCGTTATTGGGCTCAACATTGGGCCGTCATCAGCCACGGTAAGCCATACGTCTGCACCGCCCGCCAACAGCCAAAGCTTCAACGCTACATTTCAATTCAATCAATCTAACACTCAAAATGGCTGCGTGGCATCGCAGACGGCTGCGCTGGTGAATTCCAACTGGACGGCCAGCGACCCGTCTGTCCATCTTTCGCCATTGCCGGCTACACAGGTGACTGCCACATGCACTGCGGCGCTCGCGAACCCGGTGACTATCACGGCGACCCAGGCCAGCGGCGGGACGTTTACCGGACAAGCTTCACTGGTTTGCCAATAAATATAAAGACGTGCCAATAAACGCCTTGGCGATTAAACGACTTACCAATGACGGTCTGCTAATGAAGTAACCGCCGACCAAGCCCGGATTCACGTGGTTGGCTTGGCCTCTGGCGGTTCAAATGGCCCGCAACGTCCGCGAAACCTCTGGCGTGCCTGTTCGCGCTCTTCCGGTGTCATCTGCGCCCAGCGCTCTTCCATGCGCTCGCGCATTCGCCCTCGCATTCGCCCCCGCATACCGGCGCCCGGGCCACGATGCATACCCAGGCCGCCGAACAGGATGCGGCAGAGAGCCAGCAGTCCTATCGCCTGCCAAAAGGTAATTTGCCGCCACCCGAACAGCATGGGCGCCAGCCAGTTCCACAGCAGCCGCACGATTTCACCGCCAATGGCGATAAAGAGCAACATGCCCACAATCCCCAGTGGCACCATCCAGATCATTTTTCTCCATCTCGGTCGCATGTTCAGTTCCTCACTCGTTCGTAAATTCGTCGTAAATGTCTTGCAGCCGTTCGCGTAGATGCAGCACCGCATAGCGCTTGCGCGAGAGCAGCGTATTCACGCTCACGCCGGTCTCAGCAGCTAGCTCTTTAAAGCTGCGGCCTTCCAATTCATGCGCGATGAACACTTCACGCTGCTCATCAGGCAGTTCCTCCAGCGCAAGCTCCAGCTCATCTAGAAGCACATTGCGGAAGTAGAGCGCCTCCGGTCCTGCCTCCGGCGAAGGCAGCAGATCTTCAATCTGCAACAGTTCGCCCTCTTCATCCTCAACGGCGGCGTCGCTAAAGTTATCCGGCTTCTTCTTGCGGAAAAGATCAGTAATGCGGTTGCGCGCCACGCGAAAGAGCCAGCCGGTCACGTGCTCAATCGGCATCAGCAGGCGATTGGCTTCCACCAGTTCGTAGAAGACCTCCTGCACAATGTCCTCAGCGTCAGAAGGATCGGGTACTCGCCTGCGGATAAAGTTCCGCAGCCGCGACCGCTGTTTCTGGACGATCTCCGAGATTTGACGATCTTGCTCCGTCATCACCGTGGTGCTCGATGGCTCGCCCATCTGTTCCTGCCAATTCTGAAGACGAACCACGGCCGCAGATATTGTAGGGATTTAAACAGAAAAGCGGAGGCTGGCTTTGTCGCTCGGTAGTGGGGGCGAAGCCTTGAAAAGCTAAAGCAAGAAAATAAAGTGTGGTTTCCTGAGAAATTTTCAGTTAGATTGAAAATGGTTTAGCGATGGTTACCATTGATCTGCTGGCTTATATCTTCGTGATCATCGCCCTGCCGCTCTCGCTTTTCGCGCTGCTTAAGTTTGTCTATACGGTTTTTGCGCGGCCTTACCTGCGTCTTGCCCGAATGCGGCGTTACCTCAACAACAAATATCTTCGTGAAGCCATGAAACGCGGCCGCTAAGCTGGCAGTTACTCCACGTCACGCCAGTTTGGTCCTACGCCCATCTCCACTAGCAGCGGCACCAGCAGCGTGTGGACCTTCTCCATCTTCTCGCACACCAGCTCACGCATGGTTTCGATCTCTGCCTGCGGAACCTCAAACAAGAGCTCGTCGTGCACCTGCAGCAGCATCCGCGACTTCAGCTTGCGCACTCGCAGCTCTTCATCAATGTGGATCATCGCCAGCTTGATCAGATCAGCCGCCGTGCCTTGCAACGGCGTGTTCACCGCTGTGCGTTCGGCAAAGCCGCGCATGTTGGCGTTCTTGCTGTTGATGTCTGGAATTGGGCGCGTGCGGCCGAACAAAGTCTTCACGCTCTGCTCGCGCCGCGTCTCTTCCAGCACGCGATCAATGAACTTGCGCACGCCGCTGTACTTCTCAAAGTAAGCGTCAATAAATCTTTTTGCTTCGCGCTGCTCAATGCCAAGCTGCTGTGACAATCCAAACGGAGACAGCCCATACACAATGCCAAAGTTCACTGCCTTGGCGCGACGGCGATGCTCGGCATCAATCATGAGCGGCGGTACGCCAAACACCTGCGCTGCCGTAAGCGTGTGAATGTCATCGCCGCGGCGGAATGCTTCCACCAGCAGCGAATCTTCAGAGAAATGCGCCAGCAGCCGCAGCTCAATCTGCGAGTAGTCCGCAGAAAGCAGCACGTGGCCGGCTTCAGCAATAAACGCCGCGCGGATCTCCCGTCCCAGCTCAGTGCGGATAGGAATGTTCTGCAGGTTGGGATTGGTGGAAGAAAGCCGCCCGGTCGTAGTGCCGGTCTGGTTAAACGTGGTATGCACTCGTAGCGTCTTCGGATCGATCAGCACCGGCAGCGCGTCCACATAGGTGCTCTTGAGCTTGGAGAGCTGGCGATAATCCAGCACCAGCCGCGGCACCTCGTGGGACTCAGCCAGTTCTTCCAGAACATCTACGGCCGTTGAAATTGTTTTGCCCTTGCCGTACTTCACCGGGCGGGGCAGGTTCAGGTCCTCAAACAGCACCTTGCCCAGCTGCTTTGGCGAATTGATGTTGAATGTCACACCGGCTTTCTCGTGGATCTCGCGCGCCTTATCGCCGCATTGGCGCTCCAGGTCAACGGAGAGCGTCCCCAGCATCCCGCGATCAATCTTTACTCCCGCCTGCTCCATGCGCGCCAACACCGGGACCAGCGGCAGGTCGATTTCTTCATAGAGCGGCAGTTGCCCAGCGCTCTCCACTTCTTTACGCAGCGTGGGCGTAATGCGTCCGGTCACATCCGCCGCCTCCGCAACAGAAGCCGAAAGCTTCAAATTAAAACTGCGTACTGCAATCTCCGCCAGCGAGTGCTTGGCATATGTAGGGTTGATCAGGTATGAGTACAGCATTGGCTCATCGCCCACACCTGCCAGTTCCACTCCGTGCGGTTCCAGTTGACGCAGAGCAGCTTTGTAATCGTGAATCGTCTTGGTGATCTTGGGATCGCTCAGCAGCCGCTTTAATTCATGCGAGACTTCGTCGCCGTTAAGCACCGCGCACAATGCTTTGCCTGGCTCGGTTGAGATGGCCAGCTTGAGCGGCGCTCCGCTCGGCTCTGGCGCAGGGGACGCATCAAAAAGCAGATCGCCGGATGTTGGCGCGGCTTCTTCCTCCGGCTCATCTTCTTCTTCAGGCTCGCTTATGTCAGTAAACTCAAAAGCTATTGCCAGAGGCGCTTTAGACTTTCTTAGCTCTTTAATCTGCTCAACCGTCTTCAACTCGCGATAATCAGTCTCTTTGACCTCAACCTCAGGCACCAGCTCTTTCAGCAGCGTGGTGAATTCCAGTTCGCTAAAGAGGCCGCGTAGCGCATCAGTGTCAGGCTGGCCAGCCACCATCTTTTCGAGATCAAGCTCAATCTCCACATTCTGGTCGATTGTGACCAGTTGCTTGCTCCACAGGATCGTGTCTTTGTTGTTGAGCAATGATTCGCGATAGGTCTTGCGTTCCACCTCGGAAGCGTGCTCCAGTGCACTCTCCAGATCGCCAAAGCGCTTGATGATCTCGACCGATCCCTTATCGCCAATGCCGGGAGCGCCGGGAATATTGTCGATGGAATCGCCGCGCAGCGCCATCACGTCAATCACCTGCTCAGGGCGCACACCCAGAATCTCTTCCACC
>Ga0070741_10008533_pt1 | contig 20478 bp, 16 predicted proteins | sample Coa_R1_4_FD_66440 | JGI IMG/M metagenome (GOLD analysis project Ga0070741, IMG submission 66440) | Surface soil microbial communities from Centralia Pennsylvania, which are recovering from an underground coalmine fire - Coalmine... | ecosystem: Environmental > Terrestrial > Soil > Unclassified ...
GTTGAGCCGCAGTTGCTTCATCTCGCTGATGACGCTCCTGGGATCGTCCGGGTCAATGGAGCGATAGCGCATCTTCTGGCTGAACATCTCGATCACCGAGCAGAACGTGCAGTCGAACGGACAGCCCCGCGAAGTCACGATCGGCGCGATGTGGATGCGCTCCTTGCCCACGATCGCCTCCAGGTCGGGAAACGGCAGGTCGTCAATGTTCTGCACTGTCTTCCTGTAATCAATGCGCTCGCTGAAGTTGTTGCGCAGCGTCGTGCCGAGGATACGGTCGGGGACCTCGCCGTCCTCATAGCTCTGCAACAGCGGCAGGATGATCTCCTCCGCCTCGCCCTTGATGACATGATCGCAGGCCGGATAAGGAATGTTCCACTGCGCGCAGAACGTCTCGCTGAACGGCTCCTCCGGCATAAACGTAACGTGGACCCCGCCGATGACCACCACCGCCTTCGGGTTCCTCTGCTTCACCAGCGCGCCCAGCCGGTAGGCCGCCATCGCCGTCGAGGTCGTCGTCGAAATGCCCACGAAATCGGCCCGGCAGACATCCTCGTAATCAATCGGCGCGATGTCCTCGCAGTAGATGGTGACATCCGTATAGCCGCCCTGCTTCATGATCGCGGCCAGTTGCGGCAGGCCCAGGCGCGGCAGCGCCACCCGGCTGTAGACATGATAGCCCGGAGCGCGCGGCTCGACGAGGACGATCTTGTTGATTCGTTTCAACCCTCTACTCCTTCCCACAATCCACCAGTCTCAAGGAGGCAGAAAGGGCCACAGACTCTCCCTTTGTCCTTTCCTTAATGGGGCGGAGTCTCCCGCAAGGTCTGCGCGGTCGCCTCCGCGTGCGTGTCGTTGATGAACGCGCCGGCTCCCGCCTCGGAACCGGCCAGGTATTTCAGCTTGTCAGGCGTGCGATAGGGCGGATAGAACTCGACATGAAAACGGTAATAGTCGTAAACCGCGCTATCGCCGTCACTCGGTCGTTGGTGCATCAGCATGATATAGGGCATGGAGCGGTTCCACAGATTGTTGTACTTCTCCATGACCCCCTTGAGGATCGCGGCGAGGGCGTGCTTCTCGCCTGCATCGAAGTCGGGCAGCGCCGGGCGCAGCGCGCGCGGCAGGATATGGACTTCATAAGGATAGCGCGCGAAGAACGGCACGACCGCCACGAAATGGGCGTTCTCCGCCACCACGCGCCGCCCATCTTTCAGCTCCTCCGCCAGCACGTCGCCGAGCAGGTCGCGCCCCGTCCGCTCGAAATGCCGCTTCGCCGCCGCCAGTTCGCGCGCCGGGATCGGCGGGATGAACGGATAAGCATAGATCTGCCCGTGCGGGTGCGCCAGCGTCACCCCGATCTCCTTGCCCTTGTTTTCGAAGATGTAGACATAACGCACATACTCGTGCGCGCTCAACTCCTCGAACCGATCCGTCCAGACGTAGACCAGTTCCTCGACCTTCCGCACCGGCAGCCGCGCCAGTTCGGTATCGTACTCCGGCGTATAACAGAGTACCTCGCAGATGCCCTGCGCCGGTTCCACCGGCATCCCCTCCGTCCCTTCGACGGCAGGCTCCGGCGGCTCCCTGCGCAGGGAGGGGAATTTATTCTCGAACGTAACGATCTCGTATGTTTTGGAAGGTATTTCCGTTGGGAAACCGCCGGGCTTGGTGGGAGCCAGAGGATCATAGTCCGGCGGCGGGAAAAAGGTGCGATCCTGGCGATGCGTGGCCGTGATGACCCACTCTTCCAGTACCGGGTTCCAGCGCAGTTCAGACACGCGGCTCACGCTCCTTCCCGGCGCGCGGCGCGCTCGCAGCCGTGTTCGCCCCGACCTCCCCGCTCACGATGACGGGCGCGGGGACCGCCTCGAACGCCTTCGTCTGCTCCGGCGTCGCGCTTTCGGGGAAGTGGTAGTACAGCAGGTAGCGTCCATCTTCCTTGAGAATCCGCTTTTTTTCCATTCGCATCCTGGATCGCCCTGAGAACCCGGTAAAACAACGGGGTTTTTACCCCAAGTACGGGAGCATTCGGCAAGAGTTCGCGTGGTTCCTCCCCAAATGTTTCCTCCGCACAAAATATTTCGCCAGGATAAATATTTTCTGATGCCGCTCCCTGTGTCTGACGTTACGGCTGGCCGAACTGTTGCAGGGAATTCTCCGCCACCAGGCGCAAGGTCGGGCCATTGGGGATAGCGACGACATCGCCGGGGCGCAGTTTGCGTCCGCGCCGCTGCTCCGGCTCGCCGTTGACCCGGACGCTCGTCCCGGCCAGATAGTATTTGGCGGCCCCGCCCGTGCCGACGACGCCCGCCACCTTGAGCAACTGCCCCAGCGTGATGTAGTCCCCCTGCACGGCAAGAATCTGTTCTTTCTGCATGACCTCTCTCCTTGCCCCTAAGTTTCGCTTTTCGTTCTCTATCCCCTTTCCTTATATAGGGGCCATTCTAGGGTATACTCGTTTCGGCTTTATCATGCATATCCATTCCAGGAGAGGAACGCAAACCGGACGTGAGCAATGAGGCGCGGGAATCGGCTGCCGTAAACGCGGTTCCTCTCACGGCGCGCGCGCGCGGCGGACTCGTCGTGACCTGCTGCGCCGCCATGTTCTGCTATGCCGTCTATTTCGGCGCGCTCGGCGTGCTGATGCCGTTCCTCGGCGCGGGGTTCGGACTGGGGATCGAGGTACGGGGCCGCCTGTTTCCGTTCAATTTCGGCGGCTATGTGGGCGCGGTGCTGGTCTGCGGTTATCTTTCCGACCGGTTCGGGCGCAAGCGGGCGCTACTGCTCTCCACCGCGACCTACGTTTTGGGGCTGGTTCTGTTCGGCACGGCGCGCGATTTCAGCCTGGCGCTGATGGCCGCTGTGCTGATCGGCGGGGGAAGCGGCGCGATGGAGACGGTGGCGGCGGCGCTGGCCGCCGATCTCTACCCGGAACGCCGCGCCTTCGTCATCAACGCGATTCAGGTCGCGTTCGGCTTCGGAGCCGTCATCGGCCCGTCGGTGGCCCATCATCTTCTTATTGGGGGAACCGACTGGCGCGCGCTCTATCTGAGCCTGGCGTTCGTGAACGCCCTGCTGTTCCTGGCGATGGCCGCGCAGCCTATCCCGCACGCGGCGGGGTCTGTGGAGAGCCTGGACCTGGCTTCGCTCAAGGCGGTCTTCCGGCGGCCTGCCTTCGGCGTGCTGTGTCTGATCGAAGCGCTCTATGTCGGGGCGGAGACCGGGTTCTTTCTCTGGATGCCGACCTATTTCGAGGCGCAGTTGCCGGGCGGCAAAGAGTGGGCCGGGCGCGTCGTCAGCGTCTTCTGGATCGCCATGACCGTCGGGCGGGCGGCGACGGGCGCGCTGATCGGGCGCCTGCCGCTGATGCGCCTGAGCCTGCTGCTGGGCGGAGGAGGCGCGCTCTTTGCGGGGCTGGCCGTCTGCTGGCGCGCGCCCTTCCCGGTGATGGTCTGCGTCGCGCTGACGGGGCTGTGTTTCTCCGGGATTTTCGGCGTCGTTCTCGCGGAGGCGGGCGAACGCTTCCCGCATGTGGCCGGAACGGTCTTCGGCGCGGTCGTGGCGGCGGGCGGCGTGGGCGGGGTCGTCGTTCCCTGGGCGGTCGGCGCGCTGACCGAGACGAGCCTGGGCTGGCGCGGCGCGCTGCTGCTGGTTCCGGCTTCTGCCGGCAGCCTGGCGCTGCTCTCCCTCTGGCTGGAGCGGCATACAGATTAGCATTGCCTCTTCCCTTCAGGGAGGGGGTGGGGGGGTAGGTCAATGCCCCGTATCATGGCGCTGGACGTAGGCGAAAAGACCATCGGCGTGGCGTTCACCGACGAGACGGAGACGTATGTCTTCCCCGGCATGACGATCTTACGGCAGCAAGGGAAGAAACGCGATATGGCCGCGCTCCGTCAGCTTATTCAGGAACAGGATGTGAAGGAGATCGTCGTCGGGATGCCGCTGATGCGAGACGGCACGCGCGGCATTCAGGCGGAGAAGGTCGAGCAGTTCATCGCGACCTTGCGAAACCACGTGCGGATACCGATAAAAACAGAAGATGAGCGGCTGACGACTTTCGAGGCGGAAGAACTCCTGCGCGCCGCCGGACGCCGCCGGGAAGAACAGAAGCGCACCATCGACTCGGTGGCCGCCGCCCTGATATTGCAGTCCTATCTCAGCCGCAGGCAGCGCGCCGCGCCAGAGCGCACAGACGACACAGAGCCATGAGTCCCGCCGATAAGCCCGAACTGATAACGACGCCGCGCCGCGCCGCCCGCGCCGAGGCCCGCCGTCGCCGCAATCGCTGGCTCCTGCGCGGCTTCCTCGCCCTGCTCGTTCTCCTGGGTCTTGCCTACATGGGCATCGCCCCGCTGTTTCGGCCCGCCTCCACGACGCGCCATATCGTGACCGTTCTGGTGCCGACCGGAGCAACCGCGACACGCATCGGGGAGATTCTGGAGCGGAAAGGCGTCGTCCGCAGCGCGCTGGCCTTTCACTGGTATGCGCGCTGGCGCGGCAAGCGCGACAAACTCAAGGCGGGCCGCTACGAACTCTCCGGCGATATGACGCTGGCCGAAATCCTCGCCCAGTTGGAGATGGGCGGGCTGGACGACCGCCTGCGCCTCACGATTCCGGAGGGCTACACGCTCAAGCAGATCGCGGCGGCGCTGGAGGCAAAAGGCATCACAGACGCCGACGCTTTCCTCCAGGCGGCGACCGATCCGGCGCGCATCGCCGCGCTCGAAGCGGACTTTCCGCTGCCGCAAAAGACCCTGGAAGGCTATCTCTTCCCGGACACCTACGCCTTTCGCCCGCACACGGCCCCGAAGCAGGTTCTGGAGGCCATGCTGATGAACTTTTCCCGGCGGTTCGTCCGTCCCTATCAACGTGAAATCAGGAGTCGCGGGCGCGGCCTGCACGAGATCGTGACGGAAGCCTCCCTGATCGAGCGGGAGGCCAAAGCCCCGCAGGATCGCGCCCGCATCGCTGGGGTCCTTGAAAATCGCCTGAAACGCGGCATGAAGCTGGATATTGACGCGACCGTTCTCTATGCGCTCGGCTATCATAAGGAACACGTCCTCTACAAGGATTTGGAAGTCGAGTCGCCGTATAACACCTACCGGCACAAGGGACTGCCGCCCGGCCCTATCGCCAATCCCGGCCTGGACGCGCTGAAAGCCGCGCTGTCCCCGGAGCCGAGCGACTATCTCTACTATGTCGCCCGGCCCGACGGCAGCCACATCTTCACGCGCAGCCTGGCCGAACACGAGGCGGCCAAGCGGCAGGCGCGCAGCGAATGGCGGCAAGAAGAGGGAAAGGAGGCGCGGCCCGGTGGATGAGAGCGAAAACCTCCGGCGCTTCGAGGCGTCTCTGCCGGACGAGGCAGCGTCCGAGGACACGCCGCAAGCCGTCTCTCCCGGTCATCCGCATCGGCGCGGCCTGCTGGTCTTCTGCCCGCACCGCATGGCCGACTCCGTGACCCATGTCACGCCCGCCGAACTCCGGGAGCGCGGCATCGAGGGCATCATTCTCGACCTGGACAATACGCTCGTCCTCTGGCAGAAGGAGGAGATGGCGGAAGAGGTTCTCGCCTGGCTGGCGGCGCTCCAGGCGGAAGGCTTCAAACTCTGTATCCTCTCGAACTCGATCTTGAGCAAGCGGTCGGAGCGGATCGCGGAACGGCTCGGCTGCCCGAACGTGCGCCGGGCGCGCAAACCGAGCCGCAGCGGGTTCCATCGCGCGATGGAGGCGATGGGAACGAAACCGGCCACGACCGCCATCGTCGGCGACCAGATGTTCACGGACATCTGGGGCGGCAATCGCTCCGGTGTCTATACCATCCTGGTCAAACCGATCCATCCGCGTGAGTTCGTCTACACGCGCTATGTCAGCCGCCCGCTGGAGCGCCTGCTGCTGCGGCGCTTTCGCGGCAAGGGGCATCTGTGAAGCCATCTCTGACATCCATTTTGAATCGCTTTGCAACTAAATTTTCAACAATATCGTAATTCTACAGGGTAGCCCCCTGGAACATTCCTACTCCATCATGTCGTCTGAATCTTCAGGAGTGTCTGTCCCTTTCGTGAGCGGCAACACGAAAGTCCTCGGCGTGTTCGGCTTCCCGGTCGAACACAGCCTCTCCCCGGCGATGCACAACGCCGCGATTGCCGCGCTTCGGCTATCATTTATCTATGTTCCTTTTGCGGTACGCCCGGAACAGATCGGGCCAGCCATCCAGAGTTTGAAAGCCCTGGGCATCGTCGGTGTCAACCTGACGATCCCGCACAAAGAGAGCGTCCTGCCGTTCCTGGACGAGATTACCACAGAGGCCAGGGACGTGGGCGCGGTCAATACGGTTCACTGCGTCGAGGGCAGGCTGATCGGCGACAACACCGATGGGCGCGGCTTTTTCGAGCCGCTGCGCGAGATGGGAGTCGCCGTCGCCGGTAAGCGTGTCGTGGTGCTGGGCGCGGGAGGCGCGGCGCGGGCCGTCGTCTTCCGGCTGGCCCGCGAAGGCGCGCAGATCACCCTGGCGAACCGTACCCGCGAACGCGCGGAACGCCTGGCTCAGGCCGTCGCCGAGGCCGGATTGGGCCGCGCTGCCGTGCAGCCGATGACTCTGGAACCCACGCAGGAACTTGCAGACGCGATTGCCGGGGCGGAACTTTTAGTCCACACGACCCGCGTTGGGATGCATCCAGAGACGGATGCCCTGCCGCCCGTTCCCCTGGAAGCGTTTCACTCGAATCTGCTGGTCTACGATCTGGTCTACAATCCGGTCGAGACGCACCTACTCAAACAGGCGCAGGCGCGCGGTTGCCGCACTCTGACCGGCGTGAAGATGCTGGTCTATCAGGGCGCGGCGGCCTTTCAGCGTTGGACAGGCCACTGGCCGCCCACCGAAGTCATGGAGCGGGCGGTGCTGCATGGTCTGGGCGTTCCTGTTTCCGCCTAGCAGACTGTCGCGGCCCGGTAAAAATTCCCCGGCCCGGCAAATAACCGGAGAGACGCGCAGATTCACTGTTGCGTCCGACGCAAGCCTTGTGTTATAATCGGGCGAACAACGCGAAACCATCCTTTTTGCCTGTTGCGAGCTGCGGCGTGGAGGTTCGCCCCGCCCATCAGACCGCGCGAATCGCGAAAGTGGAGACATCTAAATGGTAATGGCTAAAAAGAGTCTGGGAGACTACATGCTGGAGAAGGGCTACATCGCTCCAGATCAACTGGCAGAGGCGCGCAAAATTCAGCAGACGACCCATGGGGACCTCGCGAAGATCCTGATGGACCTGGGCGCGAGTCCGCGCGACGTCTACGAGGCGAAGGCGGCGGAGATACCTGTTCCCTTTGTGGACCTGACCAAGTTCAAGCCGGAACAGAGCGCGCTCAACGTCGTCCCGGAACATATCGCCAAGCGCCATAACGTCATCCCGATCAAGAAAGATGGCAACACGCTCTACGTCGCGATGGGCGACACCAACAACCTGCCCGCCGCCGACGACCTGCGTCTTGTCTCCCGATGCCAGATACGCCCCGTTCTGGCCGTTCCCGACCATATCGAAGAGACGATAGGCCGTCTCTATGGCGGCTCCGTCGAGCCGGTCGGCGGCGTCCCCGCTGCGGGCAAAGGCGGCATGAATCCGCTCAAAAACGGCGGCGCGGACATCGGGGATGCGGACATGAAATCCTCGATGGCGCAGGCGATGGCCGAGTACGGCTCGCGCGGCGAAGCGGCGGTGGATGACGATGATGAGGAGTCGGTGGCGAAGCTGTCGGACGAAGCGCCCATCGTGCGCCTCGCCAACACCATCATCCAGCAGGCCGTTCGGGAGCGCGCCTCCGATATTCATGTCGAACCCGACCGCAAGAACGTGCGTATCCGGTATCGCATTGACGGCGTTCTGCACGAAACGATGACGATGCCCAAATATATCCAGATGCCATTGACGGCCCGCTATAAGATCATGGCCGAAATGAACATCGCAGAGCGGCGCATCCCGCAGGATGGACGCATCGGCATCCGGTACGAGGGCAAAGACTACGACCTGCGCGTCTCCTGCCTGCCCAACCTGCACGGCGAGAAGATCGTCATGCGCATCCTCGACAAGTCGAGCGTCATGATCGGTCTGAACAAACTCGGCTTCACGCCGGAAGTGCAGGCCCAGCTGGAAGAACTGGCCCAGCAGCCCAACGGTATGCTGCTCTCCACCGGCCCGACAGGTTCCGGCAAGACGACGACGCAGTACTCCCTGCTCAACAAGCTCAACAGCATCGAGAAGAACATCCTGACCATCGAAGACCCGTGCGAGTACCAGTTGAGCGGCATCACGCAGGTGCAGGTGAACAAGAAAGCGGGCCTGCACTTCGCGACAGCCCTGCGCTCCTTCCTCCGGCAGGACCCGGACATCATCATGGTCGGAGAGATGCGCGACCTGGAAACGGCCAGCATCGCTATCGAGTCGGCGCTGACGGGCCACCTCGTCCTCTCGACGCTGCACACCAACGACGCGCCGTCGGCCACTCTCCGCCTCATTGACATGGGCGTGGAGCCGTTCCTTGTCTCTGCGACGCTCATTGGCATTCTGGCCCAGCGCCTCGGACGCAAGATCTGCACGAACTGTAAAGAGTTCTACGAGGAAGACGCCAACTACCTGAAGCGCTTCGGCTTCCGACCGGAAGATCCGACGCAGAAGGTGACCCTGGCGCGTGGGCGCGGCTGCGAGATGTGCCGACAGACAGGCTACAAGGGCCGCATCGGCTTCTACGAACTGCTGCGCATGAACGCGGAGATCGCCGAGATGGTGGTGCGCCGCGCGCCGCTGGCCGACCTCAAAGAGGCCGCCAAAGCCAACGGGATGCACGAACTGCGCGAGGACGGCCTGCTCAAAGTCCTGGAGGGCATCACTACGCCCGACGAAGTCATGCGCGTCGTCTTCACCGCCGGTTACTAGAACCTAACCTCCCGTCCCCCCTCCCTGGCCGCTCGTGCCTCTCCAGGGAAGGGGGGTGGCAGTAGCCTTCACCCATCCCTGCTCCTCTCAGGGGAGGGGAGCCGAACATTCACGCTTGCCTTCGTTTGTCACCCTGAGCCAAGCGAAGGGTCTGACTCTTGACACCCTGAGCGGAGCAAAGGGTCTCAAGAAGGAGATTCTTCGCTGCGCTCCGAATGCCAGAGTGGCAACCCGCCAGCATGGCATAACGCGCACTTGTGGATGTTTTGCTCCCCCTCCTTAGCGAGGAATGTCGCAAGGCAGAGCCGCGAACCGTTGAGCGGCGACCCTTGCAGTCGGCCAGGGAGGGGGACGAGGGGTGGGCTGGAGCAGCGCGCTCTGCTATCCGATATTAAAAAAGCCGCCCGTTGCGCCCTCGACAGGGCATAGCGCTTATAGGCTCGCGCGACGGAACCTTTTCCGGCGCTTTGGCTACTAAACAGATAGGTTGCGCGATAGGGCAGGGCGGGGATAGTCGCCCGCCCGCGACTATGGTACAATAACCACATATAACGATCCTGACCGCCGCGCTCGTCTCCCGATAAAGGAAGCGAAGTCGGCGGGCCTTGTTCCGATTGGAGAAAGCGCCTTGTCTGATCCACAAATGCCCAACTATCAGCAGCCCACGCAGCCAGGCTATGGACAGCCGCAGCCGGGCCTGCCGGGGCAGCCCTCTGCGGCCCCCGCTGCCGCGCAGCCTGCCGTCGCCAGCGCGCGCCCTGCCGCCCTGGATGAGACCCACATAGATGACCTGCTTCGCGCCATGCACGAGAAAGGCGCTTCCGACCTGCATCTGGCCGTCGGTATCCCGCCGATCATCCGCGTGGACGGCACGCTCGTGCCGCTGCCCTGGGAGAAAGTGACCGCCCAGGACTCGCAGCGCCTCATCTACGACATCCTGACCGACGAGCAGATACAACGCTTCGAGACCGACCTGGAACTCGACTTCTCCTACCAGTTGGCGCGTATCGCCCGCTTCCGCGTCAATGTCTTCCGCGACAAAGGCACGGTCGGAACGGCCTTCCGCCAGATTCCGCAGCGCATACCCACGCTCAAGGAACTCGGCCTGCCGCCTGTTCTGGAAGAACTGACGCGCCTGCCGCGCGGCCTCATCCTCGTCACCGGCCCGACCGGTTCCGGCAAATCTACGTCGCTGGCCGCCATGATCAATCAGATCAACAGCGAGTCCAACAAGCATATCATCACCATCGAAGACCCCATCGAGTACCTGCATACCCACCGGCTCTGCGTCATCAACCAGCGCGAAGTCGGGCAGGACACGAAGGCGTTCAAGAACGCGCTGCGCGCCGCGCTCCGCGAAGACCCCGACGTAATCCTGGTCGGTGAAATGCGCGACCTGGAGACGATGCAGATGGCCGTCTCCGCCGCCGAAACGGGCCACCTCGTCTTCGCCACGCTGCACACGAACTCGGCGGCCACCTCCGTCGAGCGCATCGTGGACTCGTTCCCGCCCGGCCAGCAGGAGCAGGTGCGGTTGCAGTTGTCGAACAACTTGCAGGCCATTCTCTGCCAGCAACTGCTGCCGCGCGCCAACCAGCCGGGCCGCGTCTGCGCGATGGAGATCATGCGGGCCAGCCCGGCCATCCGCAACCTGATCCGCGAAAACAAGGCGCACCAGATCACGTCCATGATCCAGACGAGCGCCAACATCGGAATGCAGACGATGGATCAGAGCCTCCGCGACCTGTACGTGCGCGGCATCATCTCCTTCGAGGAGGCCATGACGCGCGCCATGAACCCGGCGGAACTGGAGAAGATGATCCGCACCTCCACCGTGCCGACGCCCGGCCAACCCGCCGGCGGCTATGGAGGGAACCGCCCCTAAGCCCGACGGAACCAATCGGGGGGTGCTAAGAGTTGATTCGGTAGCGCCGAGAAGGCTCTCGGAAGGAGCAAGCTATGCCAACATTTCAATACACCGTGCGCGACTCGACCGGAGCCATCCGCTCCGGCACATCGGAAGCCGAGAACCAGGACATCCTGCGCCGCCGCTTGCAGGAGCAGGGGTTCCAGGTCTCCGATGTCAAGCAGACCGCTGCCGCCAAGAAACAGGCGGCGGGCGGTGGATGGGGCCGCGTCAAGCTGAACGACCTCTCGATCTTCTGCCGTCAGTTCTCCACGATGATTGACGCGGGCGTTTCGCTCGTGCGCGCGCTGGACGTTCTGGGCGAGCAGACCGCCAATCCCAAACTCAAGCGCATCATCCGGGAGATCCAGACCGAGGTCGAAAGCGGCCAGACGCTCTCCAAGTCCATGCAGAAATACCCGAAGGTGTTCAATAACCTGTTCATCGGGTTGATCCGCGCCGGCGAAGTCGGCGGTGTGCTGGAAGAAGCCCTGCAACGCCTCTCGCACTTCCTGGAGAAGGACATGGAGCTGCGGCGCAAGGTCAAAGCCGCGTTGACCTACCCGGCCATCGTCGTGGTCGTCGCCATCCTGATCGTCCTCGGCCTCTGCACCTTCATCGTGCCGAAGTTCATCGAACTGTTCAAAGACCTGGGCGTGAAGGAACTGCCCGCCATGACCCAGTTCCTGGTGGACTTCAGCGACTTTCTCAAGAGCAAGTGGTACATCGGCCTGGGCATCGTCATCTTCATCTGGGTCGCGATCAAGTACTTCGGGACGACGAAAGTGGGGCGGCGCGTCATAGACCGCGTGAAGCTGAAGATCCCGGTCTTCGGCAAACTCAGCCACAAGATCTGCCTGGCCCGCTTCTCGCGCACGCTCTCGACGCTGCTGGTCTCCGGCGTTCCCATCCTGCAAGCGATGGAGACGGTGGCCGGTACAGTCGGCAACGAGATCATCAGCGAGGCCGTCATGAACGCCCGCGCCCGCATCCGCGAGGGAGACCGCATCAACGACCCGCTGGAAAAGAGCCGCATGTTCCCGCCGATGGTCGTCCACATGATCTCCATCGGGGAGGAGTCCGGTGCGCTCGACCAGATGCTCTCCAAGATCGCCGAGTTCTATGAGGGTGAAGTGGACTCCTCGCTTCAGTCGCTCACTTCGGCCATCGAGCCGGTCATGATCGTGTTCCTCGGCGTCTGCGTCGGATTTATCGTCATCGCCATGTTCCTCCCGCTGATCAACGTCATCCAGAACCTGTCCGGCGGTCAGGACGATTCGGGAGAAGGTGGCGGCAAAGGCGGAGAGTAAGCCCCCTACCCCCGGCCCCTCCCCCCAAGAACAGGGGGAGGGGAGACGATAGCGCAGGCTTGTCCCTCTCTTCCCACTCGCGGCAGGGTGCGGAGGAGCGGTAAGGCCACCAAACGCGATGTTCCCTCCCCCTGTTCTTGGGGGTCGCACAGGCTGTCCCGAATCGTTTCGGAATCAGACAGCCTGTGCAGTGGGCTAGGGAGGGGGGTCTTAACCCTTTCTATGATGCTTCTTCCCACCTGGTTTTGGGTTCTGACGACGTTCCTGCTCGGTCTGTGTATCGGCAGCTTTCTGAACGTCGTCATCTATCGTCTGCCCATCGGTGGGTCGCTGATGGAGCCGAAACGCTCTTTCTGCCCGAACTGCAAAGCGGAGTTGACCGGCATAGACCTGATCCCGCTGGTCAGCTTCCTGATGCTGGGCCGCAAGTGCCGGCGGTGCAAGCAGCCGATCTCCTGGCGCTATTTCGGCGTGGAGTTGCTGACGGGCCTGCTGTTCGTCGCGCTCACGCTGCACGCGCTTCCCAACGCCGCTAACTGTGTGGCCTTGCTGCTCTTTGCAGCCGTCCTTGTTCCGATCTTTTTCATAGACCTGGCGACCTTCACCATTCCGGACTCGCTCAATCTGTTTGCCTTTGTCGTGGCAGTGGGGCGCGATGTCTGGGGCATCGCGCAGCGCGAGCCGGGGCATGAGTTGCTGTGGGGCTGGCTGCCCCGCTCGATCCTGGGCGCGGTCGTCGGCGTGCTGATCTTCGGGTTTGTGCGCGTGGCGGGATGGCTATGGAAGCGGCAGGAGGCGATGGGCCTGGGAGATGTGCTGCTGGCCCGCGCGATGGGCGCCATGCTTATCTCGGTGACGCTGCCCGCCTTCCATCCACTGCGCCTGTTTCCGGCCTGGGCGCTGTTCGCCTGCTTCTCCGGCGTTCTCATCGGCGTGCCGCTGCTCCTCGCCCGCAGAGAAACGGAGCCTGCCGAAGCGGAACTGGCCGTCGAGGACGGCGAGGCTATGGCCCCGCCGGAGGAAGAGAGCAGCCTCGGAAAGCAACTCTACGAGGTGGGCTGGTGTCTGTGGCTGGGCGATGCCATCGAGTACGTCTACTGCAAGCTGAACCCTGGGAAATGCGCCTCGCCGGAAGAGATGCAAGAGGACATCGAGGCGTTTCAGCCCGCGCCGACAGCGATACCGTTCGGGCCGTTCATGGTCGTCGGGTTTCTGCTGACCGTTTTCGTGGGCGAACCGCTCACAGCCTGGTATCTGGCCTATGCGCTGCCGAAGCCGCAGTAGGGGCGAACCGGAACATTGCCCCTTGCCATCTCGTCAAAAACAGTAGGGAGATTGCCAGCTTTGCCGGTAGGTTCGATGCCCGGCGAAGCCTGGGTGAAGGATGGTCTGGTAGATGACGCGCTCTCGAATCAAAACCAACGGTTTTACCCTGATCGAACTGCTCACCGTGATAGCCATAATCGCGATTCTCGCCGCGATCGCCTTCCCGGTGTTCAGCCGCATGGCGGAAAACACCCGGCAGGGAACCTGCATGAGCCAGCTACACGACATCGGGGTGGCCGTCAAGCAGTATCAGATGGACAACGGCAAATATCCGGTGTCGCTGCTCGGCCTGGCGGATCAGGCCGCGTATCTGCCTCTGATGACCGGGCAGAAGTACCTGAAGGACAGGAATATCTTCCACTGCCCCGATAATCAGACCACCGATGCGAAAGCGGCCACGCCCGCCGTCTATCCCGATAACGTGCCTCTGAGCGGGCAGGTCGCGTTCACCGAGGCGGTCGCGCACAGCTTCGGCAATGAGAGCCTCGCCAACAGTCCGATGTCGTTCTATCTCAACAGCTACGACGTGGGGCCGAAGGTGGATAAAGAGGGCAACGCCGTGCAGAACGGCGGCCAGCCGGTCATCGAACTCCACTATAGCCTGGACTGGACCGGCGTCGTCAGCCCGGATGACAAGCAGAACCAGTTGAAGTATAAAGACCCGCCGGAGGATCACACCGTCATTACCTGGTGTACCTATCACGTGGCGACCGCGCACGCCAACATCGTCCCGGTGCTGATGCTGACGGGAAATGCGAAGCCCGTACCGGTAAGTCGCTTCGTTGGGCTGGGGCCGTTGAATTTTTAGTTTCGAGGCGCGGTGGACCTGCCCGCTGCGGGGCGGGCCGAGAATGGAGAAAGAGAGTTATGAAGACTGATCGTATTTCGCAGGGGACGCGCGGACACACGCAGCGCGCGTTCACCATGATCGAACTGCTCACCGTCATCGCCATAATCGCGATTCTCGCCGCGATCCTCTTTCCCATCTTCGGGACGGTACGCGAACAGGCCCGCCAGAGCAACACCATCAGCAATCTGCACGCGGTCTATGTCGCGGCCCGGCAGTATCAGGACGACGAGGGCCGCTTCCCGCCCGTTCTCTTCGGCTATGCGGAGACGGTGGACAGCGGAGTCAACCGGATCGCCACGACCAACGACCTCGGCAACATCACGCCGATGGACAGGATCAAGCTGGGGACGCTCTATCGCGAGCATCTGAAGGATAGCGGCAACTTCGTCAACGCGGACAACCCGGTGACGAACAAATCGGAAGTCACGCAGGTCTACTACCCGCTCAACTCGCCCTACAAGCCCGGCGAACTCGTCGTCTGGGAAAAAGGCGATAGCAGCGGCGCGTGTCCCCTCTCCGGCGATCCCGATCTGCCCAACGACAGCTATGCCGGGCAGCCCAAGCTGTTCTACAAGATGGATAGCATGGACATCGGGCCGATGCTCGACGACTACGGGCGACAGGCGTATGAAAGCGACGGCGTGACGCCCAAGTACGAACTGCACTACAGCCCGGACTGGACGCGCAGGCTGGGCGCGGTCTGCGACATCATTGATAACAAACCGGTCGTGACCCAGTTGAAGTATAAGAACCCTCCGGCGGATCGCACCGTCATTACCTATGTGACGCAACACGCCGCGACCTCCGGCAGCCCGAACGTGATCGTGCTGCTGCTTTCCGGCACGGTACGCAAGGTCAACTACATGAAGGCGAACGGGCATCCCTACACGCTGCCCGTCTTCTACGGCCAGTAGAATCTCGCATCGGCAGTTGAAACTGCACCTGCAAAAGTCTGAACTGTGATTGTCTGAACTATGATTAGAATGATTGACGGATAGACTAGGATTGCGTTCTGATCCAATCCTACGTCATCCCATAATCCCATAAATCACAGTTCAGACAATGCTTGTTCAGCCTGCGAATGCATTCGCCGGGCAAGAATCCATAATCGGGCGAGGAAGACGCAACTCCAGGCACGACTTCCTCGCCCGACCTGTGTATCCGCAGACAGGGAAGCTGCGGCGGAACATAAGCCAGAAGAGTGTCGTCGAATCAGGTGAATGACGCACCCTAGCAACACGCAACAGCGAACGCACGCTGATCGCATAAACCTCCCGCAGAGAGGGATCGAATGGGCATGAACAGAGGCATCACAAACACGGTCCGCCAGCGCGGACGGAACGTCGACCGCGCGCACGGCTTCACCTTGCTGGAGATACTGGTCGTCCTGGTCATCCTGCTCATCGGTATCCTGGCGATCCTCCGCCTTTTCCCCGGCGGCTTCCTCACCATCAAGCGCACCGCAGAACAGACCATGGCGCAGGCGCTTTCGCAGCAGCAGCTCGATAGCCTGAAAAACACGTCCGTGCAGGCCGAGGCCATTCTGCCCGCCTTCCCGCAGGCCGATGACTCCTATATTGTCGCGCAGGACATCATGCCCAACGATCTGTCGGAGGCGACGAACGCAAGCCTGGCGCAGTACGGCGTCAATTCGCTTCCCAACGGTCTGACGCTCAAGAATTTTTCCGACATCAATCAGGTACGCCTGGTAGTCGGCGAGAACGTGACCATTCCCGTTCCCAACGCCAACGCCGCCAAAGGCTACGGCTCGGTCTACGTCCTTCAGTTCGGCCCGGTCTACAATGAGTTCGGCGGCGATGATAATAACCCGACCGACCGCATCAAGGTCTACGGCGCGCCGCTGGAGCGGGTGGAGCAGAGTTCCACCACGCCCAGCCCCGTGACGGGCGGCACGGACGAGACCGGCACGGCCTTCCTGAACTCGCCCTCGCAGTACGCGATAGACTATACCGATCCGACCAATCCGAAGATCGCCTTCTACCCCCGCATCGGCACAGGGCTGCGCCAGTTCCTCATCCGCTTCGACTACTATGCGCTCCCGGCGGGAGGCAGCGGCATTCCCGTCGTCGAGACCGCGCTGGACAAGACGATCACCGTGCCGGACGTACAGCCCTCGAACGAGCCGCCGCAGCCGAAATGGATCGCTCTGTTCGACACGAATGCGGGCGGCATTGCCCGACCGGACGATTTCTATCAGTTCAAGCGCGATAGCGAGGTCGTCTCCCGCCGCTTCCGGCTGGTCAGCAAAACGCCGGGAACGCAGCCTGCCTGGACGGATGATCCCTATGAGTACGCCTGGTTCAGCCCGCAGGAGGGTGATGTCGCCAACGTCGGCGTGCTGGTCTTCAACCCGCGCGGCCACGACTACCTGGAGCGGACGGCCGCCGGAACGCAGACGCTGACCGCCCGCGTGGACTACGCCATTCTGGATAACCATATCATCCATGAAGACCGGGTCGTGCCGACCTCGGCTCCGTATGCTCTCAAGCTGTCCCTGCCGTTCGTCCTCACCACCGGCGACATTCTGGAAGACCAGACGCAGTATAACGGCCTGTTCCCCAGCGGCGGGGACGATGCGCCCGACGTGCTGCTCGTCAATGTCAGCACGGGCGAGGAGATCGGCCACTTCAGCAAGGGCCAGCCGGATAGCGGGCTGGGCGCGTCTTCGCTGGACACGAAAACAGGCGTCATCCGTCTCGATCCGAACATTGTCGAAAACGCGAACAACAGCCTGAAGAGCGCCACCATCCGCGCCTACTACAAGGCGCAGGGCGACTGGGGAATGCAGGTGCAGAAAGCCTACGCCCGCTACGACCGGGCGTTCCAGCCTTCTGAAACAAGTTTCAAAGCCTACTACATTGACACGACCGGAACCAGCAGCCTGCGCCGCAATCGCATGTATTTCCGGCTCTGTGATGCGGGCAAGATGGTCATTCTGGGCGAGTTCTTCCTGAAGGACAAGAACGACAAGATCATCCGGCTCAGCAACGAGGCGTACCGTATCAACGACAACCCGGCGCTGTTCGAGACCGTCAACGGCATCAAACTGACCTGGATAGACCTGACGGAGCAGCACTCCGAAGCGGCCACCGATACCTGGCAGTGGACGGACGACGTGACCGGGCAGGCAGTGAGCAGCGTGCAGGGCGGCTCCATCAAGTCCCGCGTCATCTGGAAGAGCGCCGAACGCTGGCGCAAGGTGGATACCGATACGTTCCTGCCGCAAGCGAAATAGACCTCTAATCTCCTTCCCTCCCCTGTTCCTGGGGGAGGGTCAGGGAGGGGGGCCAGAAAAGATCAGCCATGAGAGCGATGACAATAACCATATCTTCTGCACGCGAACTGAAACCCGGCGTCCTCCGCACGGTACGGCGCGGCTTTACGCTGCTGGAACTGCTGATCGTCATGGCCCTGACGGTCATTCTGCTCGGCCTCATCTTCGGGCCGCTGATCTCCAGCTTCAACCTGACCAGCCGCGCCCGCACGCAGATCGAGAGCCAGACGGCGGCGCGCGACACGATGCGCCTGGTCACGCGCCTGCTCTCGAACGCCGTCTTCGTCTACGATAATGGGCAGACGCCGCTCAATCTCTGGTTCCAGGACAAGAGCGGCGCGCAGCGGTATGTCCCGACGCTCTTCACAATGGTCGAGTACGTCTCTCCGGCGCGGCAACTGGATCAGGTTCCCGGCAACCTTCCGATAGACCCGACGACCGGTCAGCCGATCTATCCGCCTGACAAGCCGAACCAGAGCGGTTTCGCCGTGCCTCTGTCTCCGGGCCGCTCCCTGGGCCGCCTCTTTATCGGCCTGCTGGACAATGCGCCGACCGCGCACTCCCCGGTCGCGAGCGGCCAGGACGCGCAGAACGGGATGCCCGCGAAGCCGTATGCGAACCGCTTCGAGAACCCGGCGCAGGGCCAGGACAATCGGTATGCACTGTTCCGCGCGGAAGTCTCCGTCTACGTGCCGAACTCGATTTTCGACTCCAGCGACACGTCCGGCAAGTATGTGGTGGATAGGCGGCTGTTCCACACGGATGACAACGGCGCGGTCAAGCTGCACGATCCGAACTTCTTCTATGACAACTCGCTGGCAGGGGACGGCAGTAACAAGTATGCGCTGCCCGGCTGGCGCGATGCGAACGGCGATGGCAAGGTCGAGATCGCGGAGAACTGGCGGGCCGTCGCCAGCCCGGTGATGCCGATAGACAAGCTGGATATGGTCACGCTGGATCGCGACGACGCCAACAACGTTCTGTACTTCAAAAATAATCAGCCGTCCAGCGATGATGACGCGATGCCGCGCGTGCGCCCGCTGGTGACGTTCTCGCCGACTTTCCTGCAGAACGATCCCGGCACGCCCACCAGCCTGTCGAACGCGGGCAACGAAGCGCCCGCGCCTGCGCCGACCACCTATACGACGACGGAATCGCACTGGGCGCAGCCCTATCGCGTGCTGGTCTACCGCGATCCGAGCGGAACGGCAGACCCGCTCTCGCTGGCCTCGCTGGACTACTATCAGTATGTGGTGATGGGCGATGGCTCCGTCAAAATCGTCCATCAGACCAATATCGCGCCGGGCGCAACGCCGCCCGATCCGACCGGACTGCCCGATGTCGGCCCGATGATCAACGACAAGGGATTCTTCACGAACCCGAACATGGAGTTCGCCTTTACGGTAGACCCGGAGCGCGGGATCGTCAATTTTGCGTTCCCGGCCTCTGTGCTGGTCAACGACGGCGTGAACCCGCTGCCCTCGCGCTATAGCCCGGTGGACATCAATGCGGGCTTGGCGGCCATTGGCAAGCGGTATCTGTGGCTGCGCGCCCCGCTGCCGACGGCCAACTACAACGGTCAGCCGCTCAACCCCTTGACAGCGGTCTCGCCGCTCGATAAGTTCAAGACCGACCTGGGCCAGCCCGTGCGCGTGCGAATCGTGCCGGGTTCCGAGCGGGTCTATGGGCCGGATCAGCGACCGGGGCCGACCTACGGCTACCGCACGCTCTACACGCGCGTCTCGGCGACCGCAGGCGTCATCGGGCCGAACGAGTATAAGATCAACTACGAAGACGTTCCCAACGCGGACAAGGCGGCTGCGGACGATCCGCGCGTGCGTATCGGCTTCATCGAGTTCAACAGCCTGCCGGATCAGACCGATCCGCTCTCCGGCCAGGGATCGAACAGCCTGCCTGTCGCGAAGTATAATCCGACGACGGGCCAGGTAGACCCCAGCCTGCCCGCCGATCCGGTCGAGGTCACCTACGATTTCCAGATGAATCGGGCGAACGATGTGGTCAAGGTGGACTATCTGACCCGCACCCTGATGAACGTCGCGGTGCAGGCGCGGCTCTACGATCCGGCTTCCAGCCGCCCGCAACTGACCGACCTGACCAACCGCATCCGCATCGGGAACCTACAGCGTTAGCACGCACTCTAAAATAAGAGAGATAGGTTCTCCTTATTGTCTGAATTGTGATGAATAGGATTGTCCGAACCATGATTTGTCGGATTAAATGATGACCATGATTGAGCCGGACGTAATCATAGTCCATCCTATAATCCCATAAATCACAGTTCAGACAATGAAGGGGCCAACAGACGCCATCAGGAGCGTTACTTATTATGTCTGAGAGCATCCGGGAATATCGTCCTGTTCGTTATCGCCGCGCGCGGCGCGGTCAGACCCTTATCGTCGCGGTAGCCGTTCTGTTCGTGCTGCTGTTCATCGGCGGCGTGTTCGTGGCGCTGGTCGCCAGCAACCTGGCGGCGGCAGGGCGCGGGCGCGACGTGCAGGATGCGCAGGCGCTCGCCGATGCTGGTATCCAGTTCTGCAAGACTCAACTGATACAGAGCATGGACGGGGCCGACTGGCGTCCCGCGCCGACTGCGCCGCTGACTTCCACTGTAGACACGCAGGGCGTGACGGACCCGGACTATTTCTGGCTCAGCAAAGGCTTCAGCCGCATGTCGCTGCCGGGCGGGCGCGCGCTCATCCGTGTCACCTACGAGCCGCGCCCCGACGATCCGCGCAGCCAACTCATCAAGGTCGAGTCGGTCGGTCGGCCCGGCGATCTGGGCAATGGCCTTGACCCGACCGTGTTCGTGCAGAACGGCGGCACGCTCGGCCTGCGCCGCG
>Ga0070741_10008534_pt1 | contig 20477 bp, 14 predicted proteins | sample Coa_R1_4_FD_66440 | JGI IMG/M metagenome (GOLD analysis project Ga0070741, IMG submission 66440) | Surface soil microbial communities from Centralia Pennsylvania, which are recovering from an underground coalmine fire - Coalmine... | ecosystem: Environmental > Terrestrial > Soil > Unclassified ...
GGGCTGCGGGCGCTGTGCGCCCTCCGTACGCAGATCAGGCGGACTCGGCGGCAGCCGCCCTGACCGCCTTGAGCTGTGCCTGGAAGAGCGTCTTGTCGATCTTGCCGTGGTAGATGGGCACGCCCTCCTCCACGCACAGCCGGATCACGTCGTCCCGGTCGAGGCCGAGCTCCTTGGACAGCTCCTCAGGCGTCAGGTGATTGGCCATCGCTCCCTCCTTGCCCACGAAAAAGCCCGCCGGCGAGTGCGCTCGGACGGGCTCCGGTCGAGGCTGACGTTTGTCGCGACCGCGGGTGTCAACGGGCCCGCGTCCCGAGACGATCCATTTGGGGAAGAGCATAGTCCCGCCGACGGGCGCCGTGCAAGCGCGCGCCCGAGCGCCAGCCGGCGCGGCGGGCGCGGGCCGATCAGACGGGATTCTCGAGCTCGACGAACTCCCACTCGACGCCGAAGCGGTCCGCGAGCCGCTGCGCGAGCGCCTGCACGCCGAGCCGTTCGGTCGCGTAGTGGCCGGCGGCGACGAGGTGCACGCCGAGCTCCTTCGCCGTGTGCAGCGTCGGCTCCGCCGCCTCGCCGGTGAGCAGCAGGTGGAAGCCGTCCGTCGCGGCGCGCACGAGGTAGGAGGCGCCGCCCCCCGAGACGATCGCCGCCCGCTCGACGCGCTCGGGGCCGAACGCGAACACGAGCGGCTTGCGGCCGACCACGCGCTCGACCGACGCCTCCAGCTCGTCGATCGCCGGCGGCTCGGCGAACCTGCCGCCGACGCCGATCTCGGCGAAGGGGCCGTCGACCGCGAGGCCGAGCTCGCGGGCGAGCAGGGCGTTGTTGCCGATCTCGGGATGCGCATCCAGCGCCAGGTGGTAGGCGGCGAGCGTGAGGTCGGCGTCGAACAGGGCCTGCAGACGGCCCTTCATGCGGGCGTCGATCGTGCGCGGCTCGTTGTCCCACAGCAGGCCGTGGTGGACGAGCACGAGCTGGGCGCCGAGCGCGGCCGCCCGGGTGAAGAGCTCGCGCGAGGACGAGACGGCGCACACGATCCGCGAGACCTCGGCGGCGCCGACCACCTGCAGGCCCATCGGCCCGTAGTCGCGGAAGGAGCGGACGTCGAGGAGCTCGTCGGCGAAGGCGATGATCTCGTCCCGGCTCGCCACGCGCGCCAGTGTACGCCCGGCCGGCGGATCCCCGTTGCCGGAGCCTCGGCTCAGGTCACGGCCGCCTCCCCGACCGGCATCGCAGTCGCGGCGGAGGTGCCCGGCGGGGTGAGGAACTGGACGCGGTTCGCGACGACCTCGAGCGCGCTCCGCCGCGTCCCGTCCGGCGCCTCCCACGAGCGGCTGCGCAGGCGCCCGTCGAGGGCGGCGCGATCGCCCCGGTGCAGATACTGCGAGCACAGCTCCGCCTGGCGATCCCAGGCCGAGACGCGGACGAAGTCGGCCCCGCCGTCCCTGCCCGGCCGGTCGACGGCGAGGAGGAAGCTCGCCACCTTCTTCCCCTGGCCGACCTCCTTCAGCTCGACCTCCGTCGCGAGGTTGCCGATCAGCGTCACCACGTTCACGTTCGCGCCCTCCTTGTCGTCTACCGGGCCAACGTAGCGGCGAGCACGTGACGTGTCTGCGACGGGTCCGTGCCGAGCTCGTCACGGCGCTCCCGCGCCGGCCGAGGCGGTAACCTGTGCCTGCTCGGGGTGTGGCGCAGCCTGGTAGCGCGCTCCGTTCGGGTCGGAGAGGTCCCCAGTTCAAATCTGGGCACCCCGACACAGCCGCGGGGGAGACGGGCGTTTCCCCCGCGAGCGCTCTCTCGCGTCACGGCCGACCCGCGGGGCTGCCCGGGCCGGCGCTATCGTTCGGCTGTGGCAGCCAGGATCCGCGTCGCGTGCGTGCAGATGACGAGCGGCCCCGAGAAGGCGGCCAACCTCGAGACGGCGGAGCGGCTGGTCGCGCGGGCGGCCGCCACGGGCGCCGACCTCGTGCTCCTGCCCGAGAAGTGGGACGCGATCGGAGACCACGACCAGCTGCACGCCGCCGCCGAGCCGCTCGAGGGCGGCCCGGCCGTCGAGGCGATGCGGCAGTGGGCGAAAAGCCACGGCATCACCCTCGTCGGCGGCTCCATCTCCGAGCGTCGCGAGGGGCGCGAGAAGCTGTCGAACACCTGCGTCGTCGTCGACCCGCAGGGGGAGATCGCGGCCGTCTACCGCAAGATCCACCTGTTCGACGTCGAGGCGGGCGGCGTCGTCTACCGCGAGTCCGACGCCGAGGAGCCGGGCGAGGAGCCGGTCGTCGCCGAGCTCGAGGGCTGGCCGGTCGGCCTCACCGTCTGCTACGACCTGCGCTTCCCCGAGCTGTACCGCATCCTCGCGCTCGAGGGCGCGCTGCTGTTCACCGTTCCTGCGCACTTCACGCTCTACACCGGCCGCGACCACTGGGAGCTGCTGCTGCGTGCCCGCGCCGTCGAGAACCAGTGCTACGTCGCCGCGGCGGCGCAGATCGGCGAGACGCTGCCCGGGCGGCAGAGCTACGGCCGTGCCTCGATCGTCGACCCGTGGGGCGTCGTCCTCGCCCAGGCGCCCGACGAGGAGACCGTGATCGCCGCCGAGCTCGACCGGGCGCGATTGGAGGCGATCCGGGCGCGCTTCCCGTCGCTCGCGAGCCGGCGCCCCGCCGCCTACCGCTGGCCCGCGCACGTTGACGGCTAGCGTCCGAGCCGTCCTCTTCGACGTCGACTTCACGCTCTGCCGGCCGGGGCCGGAGCTCGGTCCCGAGGGCTACCGGTCGCTCGCGGCCGAGCGCGGGCTCGACCTCGACCCGGCGCTGTACGAGCCGGCGCGGCTGGCCGCGCTCGACGACCTGCGCCGCCATCCCGAGCTCGACCACGACGAGGAGATCTGGATTCGCTTCACCGAGGACATCATCCGCGGGATGGGCGGCGCCGGCGACACCCGGGAGCTCGCGCTCGAGATCGTCCGCCGCTGGGAGCAGGCGGCGCACTTCGAGCTGTACGAGGATGCGCTGCCCGTCCTCAGCACGCTCCGGGAGCACGGGCTGCGGCTCGGGCTCGTCTCGAACACGAGCCGCGACCTCGGCGCCTTCGTGCGCCACTTCGGGCTCGACGTCGACGGCTGGGTCGCCTCCGGGACGCACGGGAAGGTGAAGCCGAGCCCGCTCATCTTCCAGGCGGCGCTCGAGCTGGTCGGTGCGAGCGCGGCCACGACGACGATGGTCGGCGACTCGCTGGAGGACGACGTCGAAGGGGCGGTCGCGGTCGGCATGCACGCGCTGCTTCTCGACCGGGCTGGGCGCTTCCCGTCGAGAGCCGACCGGATCGGCTCGCTGGAGGAGCTGCCGGCCGCGCTCGGGCTCGCCGGCTCGCCGCGGCTGTGACCGCGGCCCGGACTCTGCTCGGAGCGTGAGGGGCGGGCGCGTGCGGGGGGCTTGACTTCCGGGCTCCGAGGGCTCAGTCTTCCCGGATTCGGGGCGCACGTCCGCGGGCGTCGCCCATGCGGCGAGGGGAGGAGGCGGCGGCATGTCCCTGGCACGGGGTTGGGCCCGACATCGGGCGCTCCTGTTCGTGATCGCGCTCGCGGGGTCCGTGCTCACCGGCCTCCTGCTCTCGGGCGGAGCTGCGCCTGCGTCCGCGAACAAGAACTACGCGGCGCGCATCGCGCCGACGACGGCGCCGGGGTCGGCGGCGACCGCGGTCACCGTCACGATCGAGAACTGCGGTCCGAGCAGCGCCGCGCCCTGCTCGGCGGCCACGGCCAGCACGCAGTCGCTCGGCTCGGCGAACGTGACCTTCCCCTCCGGCTTCGCGCTTCCGCAGGGGCCGCTCGCCGCCTCCGCGGTGACGGCGTCGGGCGGCAAGACCTGGAGCGCCACCGTCTCCGGCAACACCATCGAGCTGCGCAACCCCGGCCCGAGCACGACGAACGCGCTCGCGCCGGGAGAGCATGTCAGCGTGACGATCACCGTCACCACCCCGGCCGGCTGCGGCTGGTACCAGCTGTCGACGCAGGCGAAGCAGTCGAACGACTTCAACGGGCCTCCCGGCAACGCGTTCAACCTCGTCGGCTCCCAGCCGGCCTTGACCGTCTCTCCCGGCGGGACGCTCGACCACTTCGTCGTCTCGCCCGTGACCAGCCCGCAGACGGCGGGTGCAGGCTTCACCGTCACGGCAACGGCGTACGACTCGTGCGGCGCCGTGAAGACGAACTACGCAGGCGGCGCCGCTCTCTCGGGCACGATCGCCACCTCGCCGAACGGCACCGTCCCCGTGTACGGCAGCTTCGGCGCGTGGACGAACGGCTCCGCCAGCGCGACCGTGACCGCCTACGCGACGACGTCGTTCGGCACGGGCGGCTACAAGCCCGACTTCACGGTCACCGTCGCCGACGGCGCCGCCTCCGGCACGAGCAACGGCTTCGCCGTCACGCCGGGGCCGCTCGGCTCGTTCACGATCGGGTCGATCGCCAGCCCGCAGACGGCGGGGACGGCCTTCCCGGTCACGGCGACGGCGTACGACCTGTACGGCAACCTGAAGCGCGACTACGCCGGCGGCGCCGCGCTCTCCGGCAACCTGGCGAACGCGCCGGACGGCACCGCCCCCCTGTACGGGAGCTTCGGTTCGTGGACGAACGGCACGGCGACGGCGAGCGCGACCGCGTACGCGGCCACGCCGCTCGTCGGCGGAAGCCACGCGGCGGTCGACACCGTCACGGTCAGCGACGGCGCCGTGAGCGCGACGAGCAGCTCGTTCGCGGTCGCGCCGGGGGCTCTCGGCCGCTTCGCCTGGACCGGTCAGCCAGGCGCGGCGCAGGCGGCGGGCACGAGCTTCACGGCAGCGGTCACGGCGTACGACACGTACGGCAACGTCAAGGACGACTACACGCCGGCGAGCGCCGTCTTCTCCGGGCTCGGCACCTCGCCCGCCGGGTTCGCCCCCTCGTACTCGGTGTCGTGGTCCGGGGGCGTCGGCTCGGGGACGTTCGTCGACGACAAGGCGGAGTCGGGGGCGCGGCTGACGGTCACGGACGGCTCGGTGACCGCGTCGAGCTCGAGCTTCGACGTCGCGCCGGGGCCGCTGGGCTCGTTCACGTGGCAGCCGCAGCCGGGTGCGAGCCAGACGGCGGGCGTGGCCTTCGCGGCCTCGGTGACCGCGGCCGACGCGTACGGCAACGCGAAGACGGACTACACGGGCGCCGGCGCCTCGTTCGGCGGGCTGGCCACCTCGCCGGGCGGCTACGCCCCGATCTCCAGCGTCTCCTGGTCGAACGGCGTCGGCACGGGCACGTTCACGGACTACACGCGGGAGACGACGAAGCTGACGGTGGGCGACGGCACGGTGCAGTCGTCGAGCTCGAGCTTCTCGGTCGCCGCCGGGCCGGTGCAGACCCTGTCCTTCGTCCAGCAACCGGGCGAGACGCAGGTGGGCACGAGCATCTCGCCCGCCGTGACGGTGAAGGCGCTCGACGCCTACGGGAACACGGTGCCGGGCGCGGCCGTGGGCGTCTCGCTGACCGCCATCTCCGGGACCGGCAGCTTCAAGGCCGGCAGCACGACGACGGCCACGACCGACTCCTCGGGCGTCGCCACCTTCTCGAACCTGGCCGTGACGGACACCGGCGAGTACCAGCTCGTCGCGACGAGCGGCAGCGCGAGCGCGACGAGCATCGGCTTCGTGATCGCGAACCAGGTCAACCCGTGCTCGGGCTCGTGCTCCGCCTCGGGCTCGGTGAAGAACAACACGACCACCGACGCCTCCGCGACCGGCGCGCCGAGCGGCAGCTCGCTCGCCGTCTCGGTGATCCTGAACGACACGCCGCCCCCCGCGGCGTGCACCGCGACCGGCTTCACGCCGCTCGGGGCCGGGTCGTTCGTGAACATCCTCGGGAGCGGCGGCGCGACGCCGACCTTCACGATCACGTGGACGCTCGACAAGTCGATCGTCAACGCCGTCCCGAACAACGGCGCCTCGCAGTTCGACATCTGCCTCGGCGCCGTCAACCTGCTCGACCCGTCGGGCGGGTCGACGACGGGCTGGACGACGAAGGACGGGACGCCGGCGGTCGGCGTCTTCGATCCCAACCTCGGCGTCACGCTCTTCTGGGGCATCCTGCCCGACTGCCCGAAGACGCCGACCGGCCCCTGCGTTCTCTCCCGGCACAAGGACAAGGCGGGCGACGAGATCGTCCAGTTCCTCAAGCCGGCGCCCTGGGATGGGCACTTCGCCGGCGGGAACTAGCGCGACGGGGCGGCCGCCGGCTCGGGCTCCGGCAGCGGGACGGGCGACGTGCGGACGACGCCGAGACGGGAGAAGATCCCGTCCCGCTCCCGCGCGAGGTCGCCGGCCGGCTCGCCCGTGCGTGCGCGAAGCGCCGCCAGCGCATCGAGCGTCAGGGCGACCTCGTACGCGGCTCCCTTCGAGCGGGCCTCGGCGAGGCTGGTCGCGAGGGCCTCGGCCGCCTCGTCGAGGCGCCCGAGCAGGAAGAGCGCGCAGCCACGGCTGCGCTCGAGCGCGGCGAGGAGCACGAACAGGCCGTCGCTCGCCGCCGCCCGCTCGAGGGCGGCCTCGGCCACGTGCAGCGCGGCCTCGGCCTCCCCTCGGAGCACGAGCGAGTCCGCGATCCGCGCGTCGGTGGCGAGCAGCTCGCTCTGGTTCCCGTCGCGGACGTACTGCTCGCGCGCGTCCGCGAGCAGGGCCTGCGCCTCGTCGAAGCGCCCACCGCGGGCGAGCACCCGCCCCAGGTAGGCCGAGACGTCCGCGACGCGGGCCGCGGAGCCGGAGGCGCGGGCGACGCGGAGGGCGTCGCGGAGGAGCGGCTCGGCCTCCTCCAGCCGGCCCTGGTCGGACAGGATCTCGGCGGCGTTCACCTGGGCGAACGTCGCCGCCCACACGTTCCCGGCGCGCTCGTACGCCGCCTGCGCCCGCTGGTAGAAGGCAAGCGACTCGTCCCAGTGGCCGCGCATGTGCGCGATCACGCCGCGGTTGTTGAGGACGTCCCCCTGGCCGCCGAGGTTCCCCTGCTGCTCGTAGATGCCGAGCGCCGTCGGCGAGTACACCGCCTCCTCGAGGCGTCCGAGCGCGGCGTACGCCCAGTCGAGCAGGTAGCAGGCATGGGCGACGGCGTCCCGCGCGGCCGCGACCTCGTCCGCCTCCTCGAGCGCCCGCCGGCACGCCGCGATCGCCCTCACCGGCTTGCCCTGGCGCAGGCGCACCATCCCGCTCCAGGCGTGGAGCCGGGCGCGCTGCGCGCGGGCGGCCTCGCCGTCGACGCCGTCGAGCGCGCGCAGCGCGCGCGTCAGCCAGCGCAGCGCCTGCGGGTAGCGCCCGACGACGTACGGGACCATCGCCTCCTTGAGCATGAGCTGTGCCGCCGAGACGGGGCCGGCGCCCGTCGTGCGGCGCGCGGCGCGGAAGGCACGTGCGGCGCGGTCGAACTCGGCGAGGCGCCGGCGCGCGTCGCCGAGCGCCTCCCACACCCGGGCGACCTCCTCCGCGGGCACGTCCCGCAGGTGGCGAGCCGAGGCGAGCGCACGCTCGAGGAAGGTGGCGGCCTCGGCGTTGGCGTACACCTCGCACGCGCTGTGCGCGGCCGTCCGCGAGTGTTCCCACGCCTCGCGGAAGCGCTGCGCGTGGAAGTAGTGGAGCGACAGGTGCTCGGCCTCGGCCTCGGGCCTCGAGCCGGCCAGGCGCTGGAGCGTGTCGCCGACAACGGCGTGGAGCTCCCGGCGCCGACGGTAGGCGAGCCCCTCGTAGGCGGCGTCGCGCGCGAGAGCGTGGCGGAAGCGCAGGCGGCCGTCGCCGTCGTCGGCGAGGAACTCCCCGAGGCGGGCGAGCGTCTCGCCGTCGAGGCGCTCGCCGCCGAGGCACGCCTCGAGCAGGTCCAGACGGCACGTCGCCCCCACCACCGCGGCCGCGCGCAGCACCCGGCGGTCGGCCGCGGCCAGACGGTCGATGTGCGCCATCATCACCGCCTCGAGCGAGTCCGGCAGCTCGTCCACGGCGCCGGCGGCCCGGGCGGCCGCGACCAGCTCGAGCAGGAAGAGCGGGTTGCCCGCTCCGCGCTCGGAGAGCGCCGCGGCCTGGTGCGGCGGGAGCGGCTCCTCCTCGGTGACCGCGTGCAGGAGGGCGAGCGCGGCGTCGCCCGCCAGCGGCTCGAGCACGAGCCGCGCCGGCTGCGCGGCCTCGGCGAGCGAGAAGCCGGTCCGCTGGTCGCGCCGGGTGACGACGACAAGCCACGGTCGCCGCCGGAGGTCGGGCAGGAGCCGCCCCAGCGCCTCCGCCGAGGCGTCGTCCAGCCAGTGCGCGTCCTCGAAGACGAGAAGCGCCGGTCCGTCGAGGAGCGAGCCGACGAGCGCGACCGCAGCCTCCTCGAGCCGCTCGCGCCGGAAGCGCTCCTCGAGTGCCGCCGTCTCCGGCGTGTCGGGGAGCCGGAGCCCGAGGGCGGCCGCGAGGAGCGGCAGCCAGGGGCGAAGCTCCGGCGCGGCCTGCTCGACCTCTCCGTGCAGCGTGTCCGCGGCCGCGACGGGATCCCGCGGCAGCTCGAGCAGCGAGCGCAGGAGCGCGGCGAGCGCGAAGTAGGGTGTCGCCGTCTCGTACTCGTCGCAGCGGACGACGATCGTGCGGGTAGGCTCGGCCGCGCGCACGAGCTCCCCGACGAGCCGCGACTTGCCCAGCCCGCGCTCGCCGACGAGCTCGACCGCGCCGCCGTGCCCGTCGCGGGCGCGCGCGAGCGCCGCGCGCAGGGCGCCCAGCTCGGCCTCGCGCCCGACGAGCGGCGCTTCCCGGTGCCGCCCGGCCTCGACGCCGGTCGGCGCGCCGACGGCGAACGCCTGCACGAGCGCCGACTTCCCCTTCGCCCGGAACGGCTCGAGCGCCGCCAGCTCGAAGCGCATCGGCGAGCGGTCGAGCACGTCGGCGGTCGTCAGCAGCTGCCCCGGCTCGGCGCGCGCCATCAGCCGGGCGGCGAGGTTGACGGCGTCCCCCTTGACCGAGTACGTGCGGCGGTAGGGAGGACCGAAGTCGCCGACGAAGATGCGGCCGCGGTGGACGCCGATGCGCAGGGGCAGCGGCCCGCCCGCCTCGAGGATCGCGCGCATCGCCCGCAGCATGCGCTCCTCGTCGTCGCCGGCGCTGCGCGGCGCGCCGGCCATGAGCATGATCTTGCCGCCGTTCGCGGCGACGTCGGTCTCGAAGAAGGAGACGCGGTGCTCGTGGGCGACGCGCTGCACGCATCCGATGCAGGCCTCGAGCGCGTCGGCGACCGCCTCCGGCCCGTCCCGCTCGAGCAGCTCGTCCGTGCCCGTGAAGTGGACGAAGGCGGCCGTCATCGGCCGGTGCTCGGCCTCGCCGCCGCCGGCGAGGATGTGCTCGCGCACCTCGACGGGCAGGCAGGCGCCGAGGTCGATGCCGGACACGTCGCCGACGGGCGCAGCCCGCAGCGAGCCGACGTCAGGCGCCCGGCGCAGCAGCAGGCCCGGGCCCCGTTCGCCGCCGACGCACCCGGACGGGAGGGCGGCCGCCGTCCGCACGCCGATCGCGATCTCGCCCGCCTGCGCCGCCGCCTCGAGCTCGACCGTCCGCGTCGCGCCCGGGCCGGTGATCACGAGCTCCCGGTGCAGGTCGCCGACCAGGAAGACGTCGAAGGCGCCGCTGTGGATGCCGACCGACATGCGCAGCGTCACGCGCCCCGAGGACGTCTCCAGCCTGCCGACCGAGCGCAGCACGCGGCGCATCCCGAACGCGGCCCGGCAGGCGCGCGCCTCGTGCCCGTCGCCGTCGAACAGGAGCAGGACGGCGTCGCCGCCCCACTTGACCACGCCTGCCCCGAACTCGTACGCCTCCGACAGGAAGGCCGCGAAGCAGGCGTCGAGGAGGTCGTTCATCTCCTCCGCCCCCACCTTGCCCTTGCGCGACAGGCGCTCGGTCAGCTGCGTGAATCCGGAGATGTCGACGAACGCGAGCGACCCCTCCAGCCGCCTCGTGCGCGCGGCCGGCGTCTCGCGCAGCCAGTCGACGACGAGGCGGGGCACGTAGGGGGTGAGGCGATGCTCGTGACCCGCCGCGCGGCTCGGCCTGTCGGGGCGGGTCGCGGACACGTCCCCGGGCAGGATCGCGCCCCCGCGGGAGGACGTCAAGCGCCGCCCCGCGGCGAGGTGGCCCAGCGGGGCCGGCCGTCCGGGAGGCCTCAGCTCAGCGGAACGCCGGCGTGCCGGTGACGGCGCCGCCGACGACGAGCGTGTGCACCTCGTGCGTCCCCTCGTAGGTGAGCACGGACTCGAGGTTGTTCATGTGCCGGATGACCGGGTACTCGAGCGTGATCCCGTTGCCACCGAGCACCGTCCGCGCGGCCCGGCACACGTCGAGCGCGCCGCGCACGTTGCCCATCTTGCCCAGGCTGACGTGCTCGGGCCGCAACGTGCCGGCGTCCTTCATGCGGCCGAGGTGCAGCGCGACGAGCAGGCCACGGTTCAGCTCGAGCGCCATCTCGGCGAGCTTCTGCTGGGTGAGCTGGTAGGTCGAGATCGGTCGCCCGAAGACGATCCGCTCCTTCGCGTACTCGAGCGCCGCCTCGTAGCAGGCGCGCCCGGCGCCGACCGCCCCCCAGACGATGCCGTAGCGCGCCTCGTTGAGGCAGGAGAGCGGCCCGCGCAGCGTCGTCGAGGCCGGGAGCATGTTCTCCTCGGGCACGTGCACGTCGTCGAGGACGAGCTCGGAGGTGACGGAGGCGCGCAGCGACAGCTTCTTGTGGATCTCCGGCGCGCTGAAGCCGGGCGTACCCTTCTCGACGACGAAGCCGCGGATCTCGTCGTCGGACACGCGCGCCCAGACGACGGCCAGGTCGGCGATGGTGCCGTTCGTGATCCACATCTTCGAGCCGTTCAGCACCCAGTCGGAGCCGTCGCGCCGCGCCCGCGTACGCATCGACCCGGGGTCGGAGCCGGCGTCCGCTTCGGTCAGCCCGAAGCAGCCGATCAGCTCGCCCGTGTGCATGCGCGGGAGCCAGCGCTCCTTCTGCTCCTCGGAGCCCCAGCGCCAGATCGCGTACATGGCGAGCGAGCCCTGCACGGAGACGGCGCTGCGGATGCCGGAGTCGCCGGCCTCGAGCTCGAGGCAGGTGAGCCCGTAGGCGACCGCGCTCGCCCCGGGGAGCCCGTACCCGTCCAAGTGCATGCCGAAGAGGCCGAGCGCCGCCAGCTCGCCGAGCACCTCGCGCGGCAGCACGCCCCGCTCGAACCAGTCGCCCACCTCCGGCAGGACGCGGTCGCGCACGAACGTGCGCACGGTGTCGCGGATCGCGCGCTCCTCGTCGTCGAGCAGCGCGTCGACGGCGAGGAAGTCGAGGGGGTCGAGCGTCGGCAGGGTGGTGCTGTTCGCGCCCATGCGAGGCGCCTCCGGGGTCGTCGAGGACAGTGCGGATCCTAACTGCCGCGCGCCCGGGCGCCGCCGGCGTGTCGAGCGCCGGCCTGGCCGGCGGGCTCGGGCTACGAGCCGGCGAGCCGGCCGAGATGGTGAAGCGCGAGCGCGAGCCAGTCGCCGGCGTGCGCCTGCCAGAGCGTCTGGTCGTGCCCGCCGGGATAGAGCCGGAACAGGTGCGGGACGCCCGCCAGGGTCAGCTCGCGGTCGAGCTCGACGTTCTCGCCGAGGAAGCGCCTGTCGCGCGTCCCCACGTAGAAGGCGAGGAAGGTCGGGTCGCGACGGAGCTCCCCGCGCAGGTCGCCGACGAGACGGTGGGCGCTCGCGCGCGCGTCCCGCTCCTGTGAGCCGAGGTCGAGAACGGTCTCGCCGGAGGGGTCGGTCGGGCGGAAGTAGCCGCTCCAGCTCTCGACGGCGCCGAAGGCGGCGAGGTGGTGCAGCGCGAGCAGGAAGGCGCCGTAGCCTCCCGCCGAGAGCCCGACGAGCACGCGCCCCCGGCGGCTGCGGATCGTCCGGTAGCGCGCATCGACCCAGGCGGGAAGCTCGCTGGCGATCGCCGTCTCCCAGTTGCGTCCCTCGCCCCAGTCCAGGTACTCGGGGTCGGGGTCGCCGTCGCGCGCCCCCTGCGGGGCGACGACGATCGCCCGCAGGCCGAGGCGCTCGAGCGCCCGCGGCACGAAGCGGAAGCCGCGGAACGCCCCGACTGGGGCCGGGAGGCCGTGCAGGAAGTAGACGACCGGGTAGCGCCGGCCGGGCTCGGAGGCGTAGCCGGGCGGAAGGTAAACGGCGAAGTGGAGCAGGCCGCGGAGGGCGGTCGAGCGGAGCACCCCCTCGCGCACGGCGCCGAGCAGGTCGCCGCCCGAGCTGCCGCCCACCTCCGTCCCGAGAGCGAGCGCCGCCGCGGCGAGCGCGAGGGGGAGCGCGGCGGCGAGCGGGCGCGGGCGCACGCTTCAGTATGGCGTCCCCTCCGCCGTCGGCTGGGCGGATCGATCGGACGAGCGGGAGGATGATCCCCATCCTCCCGCGGGCGTCCGCCGGTCGTTCGCGCGCTCGGCCGTTCTCAGGATGGCGGGCCGGCCCTAGGGCGGACACACTGGGCCGGAGCGAGGCGTACGATCATCCCCATGTCCGACAGCCGCCGGAAGGTCCGTGTGGTCGTCGCAGACGATCATCCGCTGTACCGCGAGGGCGTCGTACGCGCGCTCACGGCGAGCGGCAGGGTCGAGGTGGTGGCCGAGGCGGAAGGGGGTCGCGAGGCGCTGGAGCGGATCCGCGAGCACGCCCCCGACGTCGCGCTCCTCGACTACAAGCTCCCCGATCTCGACGCCGTCTCGGTGGTGCACGCGGTCACCAGGGACGGGCTGGAGACGCGCGTGCTCCTCCTGTCCGCGTTCACCGACAGCGGGCTCGTGTACGAGGCGATGCAGACGGGCGCGGCGGGCTACCTGCCGAAGGAGGCCAAGCGCGACGACATCGTCGACGCCGTGCTCGCCTGCGCCCGCGGGGAGACGGTGCTGCCGCCCGAGCTCACCGCCGGCCTGGTGACGGAGATCCGCATGCGCCGCTCCTCCGACGCGCCCGCGCTCACCGTCCGCGAGCGCGAGATCCTCGTGCTGATCGCCTCCGGGCACAGCCTTCCCGAGATCGCGAAGCAGCTCCACCTCGGCCTGACGACGGTGAAGACGCACGTCCAGCACCTCTACGAGAAGCTCGGCGTATCCGACCGGGCCGCGGCCGTCGCGGAGGCGATGCGCAGGCGCCTGATCGAGTAACCGCGTGCGGCCGGCCGGCGCCAGCCCCTCGTCGCCGATCGCGGCCTCGGCGCTCGCGGAGGCCGAGCGCCGGGTCGCCTGGCTGCGCCTGCTGGCCGTGCCGCTGATCGTCGCGGCCGAGACGGTCCCGCACCCGAAGGAGGAGCGGACGGACTTCCTCGTCGCGTCGGCGATCGTGCTCGTGTACGCGATCGGCATGCTCTTCTGGGTGTACGTGCGGCCGGTGACGCCGCGCCTCGCCTTCCTCGGCACCGCCGCGGACGTGGGCGCGATCACGGCCCTCGCCGGGCTCTCCGGCGGCGCGTACTCGCAGGCGCGCCTCACCTACCTGCTCGTTCCGCTCGCCGTCGCCTTCCGCTTCCGGCCGGGCTGGACGGCGCTGGCGAGCTCGGTGACGGTGGTCGCGTACATCACGCTCGCGCTCGTGCACCCGGCGCACAAGCTGCCGCACGCGACGCGCTACATCGCCGTCCAGGCGAGCTACCTGCTCTGGATCGGGCTCGCCGCCGTGCTCCTGTCGGCCGTGCTCGAGCGCCGCACCCGCAGCGTGGCCGAGCTCGCCGAGGTCAGGCGCGGGCTGATCCACGACGCCATGAGCGCCGGCGAGCGCGAGCGGCGGGCACTCGCCGAGGGCCTGCACGACCACGCGATCCAGAACCTCCTCTCCGCCCGCCACGAGCTGGAGGAGGCGGCGGAGGCCGGCGGCCACCCGGCGCTGGCGCGGGCGGACCGCGCGCTCGAGCAGACGATCGCCGAGCTGCGCGAGGCGGTGTTCGAGCTCCATCCGTACGTGCTCGAGCAGGCAGGGCTGGACGCGGCGCTGCGCCCGGCGGCGGAGCGGGCCGCGCGCAGCGGCGGCTTCCGCGTCCACTTCGACCTCGACTACCCGATCCGCCATCCGAACGAGGTGCTGCTGTTCGGCGCGGCGCGCGAGCTGCTGTCGAACGCCGCGCGGCACTCGGGCGCGCGCAACGTCACCGTCGGCCTCCGGCGCCGAGACGGCACGATCGTGCTCGCCGTCGAGGACGACGGCTGCGGCTTCGACCCGGAGCTCCTGCCCCAGCGCCTCGCCGAGGGGCACATCGGCCTGCGCTCGCAGCGCGAGCGGGTCGAGAACGTCGGCGGCCGGCTGGAGATCCGCTCCTCTCCCGGCCGTGGCACGAGGGTGGAGATCCGGCTCCCCTGCTGAGGCGGCGCGAGCGGGTCGCACCGTCATCCGAACGGACGATGGCGCCGGCGACCGCGCCGCGTCATCGTCATCGTCGTGACCTCCCTCGCCGCCACCGCGCTCGCCCGCCGCGTCGGCCGCCACCGGGTCGGCGTCTGGTCGGCGGCCGCCATCGTCGCCATCGTCGCCGTCTCGGCCGGGCTGATCGGCACCTACCGCTACCTGGACGGCTACTGGCTCTACCGCGGGTATCCGCCGCCCCGCGATCCCGCGTTCGTGACGGCGAGGGGGGTCCTCCAGCACCTCGAGGTGAGGAGCCCGGCGCTCGGCGGGCGGCTGCAGTCGGTCGACGTCTACCTGCCGCCCGGGTACGCCGAGCACCCGCACCGGCGCTATCCGGTCTTCTACCTCCTGCACGGGTTCCCCGGCCGGCCCGCCGCCTTCTTCCAGACCGTGCGGATCGGCGTGGTCGAGGACATCCTGCTCGCGAGGCGGCGCGTCGCGCCGATGATCCTCGTCGCTCCCTTCGGCTCGACCGGCACCTTCACGGACAAGGAGTGGGCGAACGGCGTGCGGCCGCACGAGGCGTGGGAGACGTTCGTGGCGCGCGACCTCGTGCGCGCCGTCGACCGCCGCTACCGGACGATCCGGGCAGGATGGGCACGGGCGCTCGGAGGGCTGTCGGAAGGGGGCTACGGGGCGCTCGACATCGGCCTGCACCACCCGGGCGAGTTCGGGACGCTCGAGAGCTGGTCCGGGTACGAGCTCGCGGACGACATCGCCTCGATCTTCGGCAGGAAGCCGGCGCTGCTGCGCCGCAACAGCCCGCTGCTCGTGCTCCCGAAGGTGGCGGCGACGCTCCGCGCCGACCGCACGTTCGTCTGGTTCTACTCGGGTCGCCGCGACCAGCTGCTCGGCCAGAACGAACGCTTCGCGCGCGCGCTCGCCGCCGCCGGGATCCGCTCCCGCTTCGCGGCGCTGCGCGGCGGGCACGACTGGTCGCTGTGGCGTGGCCACGCCGCGGCGGCGCTGCTCGCCGCGTCGGCCCACCTCCACCGTGCCACGCCGACCCACCTCCACGGTGGTGCGTAGGGCGCTTCGCATCGGGGCGCTCGGCGCCGGGATCGTCGTCTCGCTCGCGCTCGTCGTCTCGGCGACCGGCATCCTGTACCTCCTGCACGGGCTGGCGCTCCCGGGGCCGGTCGTCCGCGACGCGCTGCCCCTCGACGAGCTGCCCAAGCACGACGCCGTCCCGCTGCTCCTCTTCGCCGGCGTGTGGGCCGCCGTCGGCCTGCTGCTCGGCGGCATCGCCCGGGCGCTGCGCGCCGAGCGGCTGACGGCGGCGTTCCTGCTCGGGCTCGGCGTCTGGTCGTGGACGTACGTCTCCGTCGGCGTCTCCCTGCTCGTCGTCCGCCAGATCCCCGCCAACGACGCATTCGAGGCGGCGGCGCACCTGCGCGCTGCCTACGTGCCGGCGGCGCTCGCGGCGCTCGGCGGCGCCGTCTGCGGGCGTACGCCGGTCGCGGCGAGGTCCCGGTCGCCGCTTCTCGTCGCCTGGCTCGTCGGCGTGACCGGCGCCGTCAGCGCGCTGGACGGGATCCTCCCGGCGTCGCCGCCGCCGCTGCTTGCGGAGCTGTCGCTGACCCGCGTGTCGCCGGTTGCGAGCGCCCTCGTCGCGCCGCTCGGGCTCGCGCTCGTCATCGCCGCGCGCGGGCTCGCCCGGCGCAAGCGGCGCGCGTACCACCTGGCACTGGGCCTGGTCGTCGCGCTCGCGATCCTGCACGAGCTGCACCGCTTCGACCTCCGCGCCGTCGCCGCCGCGCTCGTCGCCGTCCTGCTCGTCGCGCGCCGCCAGGACTTCCACGCGGCCGGCGACCCGCAGACGAGACCCCGTCTCCTGCTCCGCACCGGTCTCGTCCTCGTCGGCCTCTACCTGTACGGCGCGGTCGTCCTGTGGACGAACCGGATCGAGGCCGACCAGCCGTTCACGCTTCGCTTCGCGCTGCGCGAGACGAGCCGCGCCCTCGCCGGTCTCTCGCTCGGCGGCTCGTCGCACCTCGCGGACGGGTTCGGCGCCTGGTTCCCGATCTCCGTCTTCGTCGCCGGGCTGCTCGCGGCGGGCTGGCTGCTCCTCTCCTGGCTCGCCCCCTGGCGCCACCGCGTGGCGCAGCAGGCGCGGGAGCGCGAGCTCGCGCGCCGCCTCGTCGCCTCCTTCGGGACCGACACGCTCGCCCCGTTCGCGCTGCGCGCCGACAAGTCGTTCTTCTTCGGCGAGGACGAGCGAGCCTTCCTCGCCTACCGGGTCGTCGGCGGCGTCGCGATCGTGTCCGGCGACCCGATCGGCCGGCCGGAGGCCTTCGACGAGCTGGTCGGGCGCTTCGTCGCCTTCGCGCGGGAGCGCGACTGGCGCGTGGCCATCCTCGGCGCCTCGGAGCGGCACCTCGACCTCTACCGCGCGCACGGGCTCCACGCCCTCTACCACGGCGACGAGGCGGTGGTCGACGTCGGCTCCTTCTCGCTCGAGGGCCGCGCGATCCGCAAGGTGCGCCAGTCGGTCAGCCGCCTGCGCGCCGCCGGCTACACGTCCGAGGTGCTGCACCCGCGCTCGATCGGTCCGGAGCTGCGGGCCGAGCTCGAGGAGATCGCGCGTGCGTGGCGCGGCGCCGAGCCGACGCGCGGCTTCGCCATGGCGCTCGACGCGCTCTTCCGGCTCGAGGACGAGGACGCCGTGTTCGTCATCGGGCGCGCTCCCGACGGCTCGCCGATGGGCTTCCTCCACTTCGCGGTCGTCCGGCCGTCGCGGGCGCTCTCCCTCTCCTCGATGCCGAGGTTGCGGACGACGCCGAACGGCTTCAACGAGTGGCTCATCTGCGCGGCGGTCGAGTGGGCCCGCGAGCACGGCTTCGAGCGGCTGTCGCTCAACTTCGCGCCGTTCGCGGCGCTGCTCGCGCCCGAGGCGGAGCTGTCGCCGGTTCAGCGCGTGGAGCGCCGCGCGCTGATCGCCCTCAAAGGCCGCTTCCAGCTCGACAACCTGCTCCTCTTCAACCGCAAGTTCTTCCCGGCCTGGCAGCGCCGGTTCGTCGTCTACGAGCACCGCCGCGACCTGCCGCGCATCGGCCTCGCCGCGCTGGCCGCGGAGGCGTACCTGCCCTTCACCGGCAGGAGCCGCGCATGAGCGCCGGGGAGGCCAGCGGGCTCGCCCTCGCCCTCGGCTCGACGGTCTGCCTCAACTGGGGCTTCCTGCGCCAGCACGGGGCGGCGGCCTCGCTCCCGCCGCTCGCCCTGCGCCGGCCGCTCGCATCCTTGCGCACGCTGTTCGCGAGCCGGCGCTGGCTGGCCGGGTTCGCGGTCGGGCTCGCCGGCTGGGCGCTGTACGTGGCGGCGCTTCGGCTCGCCCCGCTCTCGCTCGTCCAGGCGATCGCCGCCGGCGGCGTCGGCCTGCTCGCGCTGCTCGTCGAGCGCACGGCCGGCGCCCCGCTCGCGCGGCGGGAGCGGGCGGGCGCTTCGCTCGCCGTCCTCGGCCTCGTCGCGCTCGCCCTCTCCCTCGCCGGGCACGCCCCCGCCGGCCGGCACGGCTCGGCCGCCGCGGTCGCTCTCTGGCTGGCGGGCTCGGCGGCAGCGGCGGCTGTCTTCTCCGGCGCCTCCCCGCGGCTTCCGGGCGGCGTCGGCCTCGGCGTTGCGGCCGGCGTGCTGTACGCCGCGGGCGACGTGGCCACGAAGGCGGCCGTTGCCGGAGGGGCGGCCGTGCTCCTCGCGGCCGCGGTGCTCGCCTCGCACGGGCTCGCCTTCGCGGCGCTCCAGCTCGGCTTCCAGCGCGGCGGCGCGCTCGCCACGGCCGGCGTCGCCTCGCTGCTCACGAACGCCCTGCCGATCGCCGCCGGCACCACCGTGTTCGCCGAGGGCCTCCCGGCCGGCGCGCGCGGCGCCGCCCGCATCCTCGCGTTCGCGCTCGTCCTCGCCGGCGCGCTCCTCCTCGCCCGGGCGACGGACGCAGGCGCGGAGGCGGCGGGGCGGCCGGCCGGGCGCAGCCGGCGGGCGCGGGCGCGACCGGCTCAGACGCGCGGCGCGTCCAGCGCGGCGCCCTCCTCGTCGACCGTGGTGTAGGCGTGGAAGGCCCGCAGCGAGCCTGCCCGCGCGGCGGCGCGGCGCGCTCGCCGCCCAGCCGGACTGCGCAGGCGACGCGTCGGCGGCCTGCGCAGCGCGCAGGCCCGAGCGGCCACGAGCGCCACAAACGCCGCGCCAGAAGCCAAAATCACGCCCGTGCCGCGGGTGGCCGCCGCTACAATGCCCGCCCGTGCAGGTTGACGTCGCCCAGAGGGAGGCGCAGCTTGCGGCCCTGCGCATGCGCCGGCGGCGTCAGGCCCGGGCCCGAGCGGCGCGCCGCCTCGCCGCCGTCAGCGCGGCGCTGACCGTCGTCGCGCTGATCGTCGCCGCCACCGTCTACGCGGGATCCTCGGGCACCCTCGCCGGCGGCGAGTCGATCGCGGGCGTCGACGTCGGCGGCCTGAGCACCGCGCAGGCCGAGCGTCTGCTCGAATCCCGCGCGGCGAGGCTGGCCCGGGTGCCGCTCGTCGTGCGGATCGGCGGGCGCTCGTTCCCGCTGCGTCAGGACGAGCTCGGCGTCAGCGTCGACTGGGCGGGCGCCGTCGCCCGCGCGCGCGCGAAGGCAGACGGATTCGGTCCCATCCGCGGCTTCCGGCGCCTGCTCGTGCGCGCGTTCGGCGAGAAGGTGACGCCTGCGGCAAAGGCGGACGGGCACGCGCTCGACCTCGCGCTGACGCGGATCGCGCAGGCGGCGGGCGAGCCCTTCCGCGACGCCTCGATCGAGCTCCACGGCCTGACGCCGGTCGTCGTCCCCGGCCGCGCCGGCCGCTCGATCGACCGGGCCGCCGCGCGCACGGCGATCCTGCAGGCGTTCGCGACGCTCGACCGCCGGCCGATCGCGCTCCCGCTCGTCGCGAGCCGGCCGCCGGTGACGGCGAGGATGCTCGCCCCGGCGCTCCGCGAGGCGCGTGCCGCCGTCTCCGCGCCCGTCTACCTGCGACTCGGCCCGACGCGCTTCCGCCTCGCGCGCTGGGAGCTCGCGAGCATGCTCGTGCTGCCGGCGAACGGGAGGCGGCGCCTCGAGCTCGGCGGCCCGAAGGCGGACGCGTTCGTGCGCGAGCTCGCCCGGATCGTCGACCGCGCGCCCCGCGACGCCACGTTCGCGGTGTCGGGAAGCTCGGTACGGGTCGTCCCCGACCGGGCGGGGCGCTCGCTCGACGCGGCGCGGACGCTGCGGAACATCCTGCGGGCGGCCGTCGCCCCGGGCGTGCGCACGGCCGCCGTCGCCGTCGCGACCGCGCCGGCGAAGCGGACGGCGCGCGACGCGCAGGCGATGGGCGTGAAGGAGCTCGTCTCGAGCTACACCACCTTCTTCGGCGGCGTGCCCAACCGGATCCACAACGTCGAGCTCGTCGCGCACCTGATCGACGACACGCTCGTCGCCCCCGGCGCGACGTTCTCGTTCAACGGCACGACCGGCGAGCGGAACGCCGCCAAGGGCTTCCTCGAGGCGCCGGTGATCATCAACGGCGAGCTGACGACCGGGCTCGGAGGCGGCGTCTGCCAGGTGTCGACGACCGTGTTCAACGCCGCCTTCGAGGCCGGGCTGGACATCACGGCGCGGACGAACCACGCGCTGTACATCAGCCACTATCCGCAGGGCAGGGACGCGACCGTCGACTACCCGGACGTCGACCTCAAGTTCGTCAACGACACGGGGCACTGGCTGCTCTTGCGCACGTTCGTCTCGTCCTCGTCGCTGACGGTCAACCTGTACGGCACGAACCCGCACCGCCGCGTCGTCAGCGAGACGGCGCCCCTGACCGTGGACGGGCCGCCGCCGCTCCAGAAGATCAAGGACCCGACGCTGCCGAAGGGGAAGGTGGTCGTCGAGCAGGCGGGCTCCCCGCCGCTCTCGACGAGCGTGCACCGCCGGGTCTATACCGCGTCCGGGAAGCTCCTGTACGACAACGTCTGGTACTCGCACTACGTCGGCGAGCAGCGGATCGTCCGCGTCGGCACGAAACCGAAGCCGAAGCCGAAGGCGCCCGCGGGGCCGACGGGCGCGGCCGGCCCGGCCGGCC
>Ga0070741_10008535_pt1 | contig 20475 bp, 24 predicted proteins | sample Coa_R1_4_FD_66440 | JGI IMG/M metagenome (GOLD analysis project Ga0070741, IMG submission 66440) | Surface soil microbial communities from Centralia Pennsylvania, which are recovering from an underground coalmine fire - Coalmine... | ecosystem: Environmental > Terrestrial > Soil > Unclassified ...
GAACCCCAAGCTCGTCGATTCGGTTGCGAATGGTGCCGAGCGCCTTGTCCATGATGTCGGTCTTGATCTGGGCGAGATCCCTCGGCTTGAACGAGACGCTGAAGGCGGGACCGCCGCTTCCGGGCGCGCTGCCGACCGCGAGTTCGGGAAAGGACTTGGACATCAGGTCAAGAAATGCCGAACGGTCCGAGCTGTTCTTGAGCTTGACGATGATATTGCCGGCGTCGTCCTGCGAAATATCGTCGAAGTCGATCTTGTTCTTCTTCAGTTCGCGCTTGATGTCGTCCATCCGACGGCCGAGCTGGATTTTGACCGCCTCATCCAGCTTCACACCCATCAGCAGATGGGTGCCGCCCTGTAGGTCCAGGCCGAGTTGAATTTTGGCGCCGCCGAGCAGCGAGGATGCCCACTCCGGCAGGGCGACGTTGAAAGAGGGAAGCAGGATAATCACGGCGGCGACGGTAAGAACCCCGGCGAGGTAAAGCCGGGTGCGGCCGCTTCCGCCGGTGAAGTGCAGATAGAGAAACGCGACAACGAGCGCGAGCAGGATGAGAAGGGGAGCGAAGGCTTGGTTTTCCACTTTGCTTAGGCAGTTGGCGGCCCGTCCGGCGCGCGGTTATTCCTTTTCCTTTTTGGTCGGGGTCTTGCCGTAGGTCGACAGCGAGGCGATTTGCGGCCGCTCGATGCGCACCCTCACGTTCGGAGCGATCTCGAGCGTGACGAGTTTGTCGCCCAGTTCGGTTATTCGCCCGATCAGACCGCCGGTAGTGACGACCTCGTCGTTGCGCTTGAGTTCCTTGAGCAGCTTGGCGTGTTCCTTGGCCTTCTGACTTTGTGGGCGCCACAAGAGAAGATAGAATATGGCGAGAAGGCCGAAGACCGGCAAAAGTTGGAGCACAGTCGAAACTTCCGAACCTTGCGGTCCGGCGGATGCCTGGGCCCACGCAACTCCTTCGAAAAACATCAGTCCGTTTCCTTGTTCGCCGCCTCGCCCTCTTCGAGCGCCGCGGTCAGCGAATTTGCAAATGCGCGGAAAGTCCGAGATGCGATAGCAGCTTGAGCCTCACGCATCAAGCGCGCATAAAAAGAGAGATTATGCTCGGTTAGCGCCCGCGCAGCGAGTATCTCGCCCGACATGAAGAGATGACGCAAGTAGGCTCGTGAAAAGGTCCGGCACGGCCGGCATTCGCATTCCGGGTCCAGCGGACCGGTCTCGCGCTGGTGGGCGGCGCGCTTTATCGAAATGCGGCCCCGGCGCGTGAACGCCATCCCGTTGCGCGCGTTGCGCGTCGGAATGACGCAATCGAACATGTCGAAGCCCATCCCGATAGCGGCAATCAGGTCCGACGGTGTTCCGACGCCCATGAGATAGCGGGGCCGGTCCACGGGAAGCATCGACGCCCCCAGCGCCGCCATCTCCAGCATCGCCTCCTTCGGCTCTCCCACCGACAGGCCGCCCACGGCGTACCCGTCGAAAGGCATCGAGGTGATCTGTCGGGCGCTCATGCGGCGGAGGTCGGGATAAACGCTTCCCTGAACGATGCCGAAGAGAGCCTGGGTGGGGGAGGAATGGGTGCGCAGGCAGCGCTCCGCCCATCGCGCGGTCATCTCGAGCGACTTGAGCGCATCGCCGTGAGAGGCCGGGTACGGGGTGCATTCATCGAGCACCATCATGATGTCGGAGCCGAGGGCCTGTTGAACCTCGATTGCGCCCTCCGGCGTCAGCATCACGGGCGCGCCGTCGAGATGGGATCGGAATCGGATTCCGTCTTCGGAAATCGAGTTGATGCCGGCAAGGCTCATGGCCTGGAAGCCGCCGGAATCGGTGAGCGTGGCGCCGGGAAAAGCCATGAAGCGGGCCACTCCGCCCATCTCGCGGACCAGCTCGGGGCCGGGTCGCACAAGGAGATGGTAGGCGTTTGCGAGCACCAACCGGTAACCCATCGCCCACAATTCATCGGGCGACATCGCCTTTACCGCGGCGCGAGTGCCGACCGGCATGAAGGCCGGGGTGGCAACCTCGCCATGCGTCGTCCGCATCATCCCGCACCGGGCGAATTCGTCGGTCCCGGTAATCGAGAATTCAAACGTCCCGGTCATCACAGGATCAACATCGCGTCGCCGTAGCTTAAAAAACGGTAGCGCCGCCGAACCGCCTCCCGGTAGGCGTCAAGGATCAACTCCCGGCCCGCGAACGCCATCACCATCGCAAGCACGGTCGAGCGGGGCATATGGAAGTTCGTGATCATCGCGTTGACTATCTTGAAACGGAACCCGGGATAGATGAACAGGCCCGTGCATCCTTCCGGCTCTCCCGTGATCGCCCATGATTCGAGCGCGCGGACGCTGGAGGTTCCGACGGCGACCACGCGCCCGCCGGTGCGGCGGGCATGATCGATCGCCGCGCGGGCATCCTCGCCGATCGTGAACCACTCCCCTTCCATCGAATGCTGCTCGACGATGGGGGCGCGAAGCGGGGCGAACGTGCCCGGCCCGATGTGCAGCGTTACGCGCGCTGTGCGAACACCGCGGTCGGCAAGCCGCGCAAGGAGCGCATCGGTAAAGTGAAGCCCGGCGGTGGGAGCGGCGATGGCGCCCTCGACGCGGGCGTAAACGGTCTGATAGTCGCGGAGGTCCTCCGCGCCCACGTCGCGCCTGATGTAGTGAGGCAGCGCAAGCAGGCCCGTTTTCTTGAGGATTGCGTCTATCGGGGTTCCATTCTCGCTTGCGACGATCGGGCGTCCCTGGCGGGCGAAGCCGATGACCCTGAGGATGCAGCCGGAGTCGAGCGTGAGCCTGGCGCCTTCCTTGAGCCCGCGATGCGTTCGCATCATCGCGATCCATGCGCCGGCAGGCCCGTCCGCGGGCCTTACGAAGAGCAGTTCAACGCGACCGCCGCTTTCCTTGCGGGCGAAGAGGCGCGCGGGCAGAACCCGCGTGTCGTTGAGCACGAGAAGGTCGCCCTCGCGCAGATGGTCGCCGAGCTTGTAGAAGCGCGAATGCTCGAAGCTCTTCGCGGCGCGATTCACAACCATCATCCGCGCCTGCTCACGATCCTCAAGCGGATGCTGGGCGATCAGATCCTCGGGCAGGTCGTAATCGAGTTCAGAAAGTCGCATCGACGGACAAACCGGGCGGTATGCGAAGAATACCATCGCGCGGAGGGTCAAAGAACCCGGGTCCGGGCGCCCCGCCCGCCTGCGACAAAAATCTACGCGATGCGAAGGACGATCTTTCCGAAATGCTCCGACGCCTGCATCATACGGTGCGCATCGGCGACCTGGGTCATCGGCAGCGCCGCATGGATGGGCGGGCGCAGCCGGCCGGCTTCCAGCGCGGGACCGAATCTCGCCAGGAAGTCGCGCACGATCTGAGCCTTTTCCGCCGCCGCACGGCTGCGCAGAGTCGAGCCGAATATCTTCAGATGACGCCGCAGCACGGTGGCAAGATCGATCTCTCCCTTCGCACCCTTCATCAGTCCGATGAGAACGAGGCGCCCCCCCTGCGCCAGCGCATCGAGGTTCTGCGAAAGATACGCGGCGCCGATGCTGTCGAGGATCACGTCGGCGCCGCGTCCGTTGGTCGCGTCCCTGACCCCGGACACGAAGGAACCCTTGCGGTAGTTGATGGCAACGTCGGCGCCAAATTGGAGGCATCGGCGACACTTTTCGTCCGACCCCGCCGTGACGATCGAACGCGCGCCGGCCTCACGGAGCAGTTGAATGGCGGCGGTGCCGACGCCGCTGCCGCCGCCATGTACGAGGACGTTCTCACCGGCTTTCACGCCGGCGAGCGAAAACAGATTGACGAAGGCGGTGAGGAAGACTTCGGGAAAGGCGGCGGCCTCGTCGTCGTTCATCACCGGCGGCACCTTCATCGCCGACCCATGATGGACAACGGCCATCTGCGCGTAGCCGCCTCCGGGCAGCAACGCCATCACCCGCTCTCCGATTCTCCATCCGGCGACGTTCTTGCCCACACCGGCGACCTCCCCTGCGCATTCGAGGCCGAGGATTTCAGAAGCACCGGGCGGAGGCGGATAGAACCCCTGGCGCTGCATGATGTCGGCGCGGTTGAGCGCCGCGCATTTGACGCGAATCAAGAGGTCATCGTCCGAAGGAACGGGATCGGGAGCATCGCCGATTTCCAGCACGCTCTCATCGCCGGGTTTCTTGATGAGTACCGCTTTCATGATGAGAAAACTGCACGAGGCGGAAACGGGACACAAACGAAATTCATGGATTGTCCGTCAGATGCGAGGCGGTCCCGCCGCGACGCGGCGGCGGAAGTCGTCGAGAGTCTGTTTCCACGGCAGGGTCGTCTCGAGAAACCAGGTCGCGCTGGCGCGGGCAAAAGCTCGCAAGCGGTCGGGCGCAGCGGGATCGTTCGGAGAAGTCCGACCGCTGACCACGATATCGAAGGGGGCCGCCGGGTCGCGAATATCTTGGACGAATTGAGAGATGGATGCGACGTCGAAGGGAGTGAGCTGCTCTTCAAGATTCGCCTTCATCGGCACGGTGCCGTCGTACCGCGCGGCGCGCCGAAACGGCTTTTTCATCGGCCACGTGCCCGCAAGCCATATCGGTATTCTCGGCGCCTGGACCGGCGGCGGTAAAAACCGGCAATCGCGAACCTTGAAGTGGACCCCATCGAAGGAAAACTGCTCGCCGCTCCACAGGCCGGTCAGAATCGCGAGACCTTCGTCGAGCATCTCGGCGCGCACCCGATCATCCCCCGGACCGGCGAACGCCGATATCTCTCCGAACCAGTCGCCGCCGAGACCGACTCCAAGGATCAGGCGGCCGCCGGATAGATGGTCGAGCGTGGCGGTTTCGCGCGCCAGCTTCCAGGGATGGCGCCGAAAGAGAGGAGTCACCAGCGGACCGAAGCGAATTCGCTCGGTGGCGCAGGCAACCGCCGCGAGCGCGATCCACGGATCGGCCACCGGATCGGGCCATCCGACGTTGATGTGATCCCACACGAAAAATCCGTCCCATCCGGCCTGCTCCGCTTCGCGGGCAAGACCCGCGAGCACGCGAGGATCGCCGTAAGGACCGAACTGGGGAACATCGATTCCGAATCGCATGGGGAGAGATGAGCAGACGTGACGGGCAACCGCAAGCAAGGCGCTCGTCGATGCGTTGAATTCCGCTGCATGCCCCGCGGCGTCAGTACCTGATGTTGATCACCGTATAGAGGCGTTTGCCGTCGTACTCGAAGCTGGAAGCGGCGAACGAGGGAGCATCGAAGAGCGGAGCGGCGTCGTTGGAAAAGCCGTAGCCTTCGAGCGGCATTCCGAAAGCGTTTTCCTCGAAGTGCCCGCTCGAATTCTCGTCGTGATATACAACCACCGCATACCTGCCCGCGGGTACGTCCTTGAAAACACACGTTGCACTGTCTTTGTGAATCGCCGCCCATACATGGCGGAACTGATCTCCGCGGGGCCATGCCGCCGGATCGTTGAACAAATCGCACGACACCCGCCCGCGGTCGCTCCGCAGTCCAACCACCGCAATCTGAAGCGCCGGACCGGTATCGGCCGCCGGAGAAGGCGCCTCGGATGGGGAAGCAGAGGGCGAAGCCGATTGCGCGTGGAGTGCCGCGGGAAATCCGAGACACGCGGCGAAGATCAATATTGCGAGGGAAAGTGGCGAAGCACTGGGCGAAACGGCAGGCACCGGGCGATTTCTCTCCTCCGACACAAAAAAGAGGGCCCAGATGGGCCCTCATGCAAGCTTGTCAGAATGGCGGCGGCGCCGCCACCCGGCGCGCTCAGTACTGGTTGCAGACCGTCACGCCGACGTTCTGGAACGTGTTCATCTCCTCGAAGACCTTGTTGATTCCGCCAAGGTCGCAGGTCCCGGTCACCATAGCCTTGGGCGAAACCTTCTTCGCCTCGACCATCTGCAGCATCGCCGGATAGTGCGACGCCTGCATCCCCAGCGACGCGATCACCTGAAGCTCCATCGTGACCATCCGGTCGATCGGGAGCGCGATTTCACCCTTCTCGGCGGCGGTGGTAAGGCCGATCTGCAGATGCCGTCCCTGCTTGCGCAGGCTCATGATCGCGTTGCGGCAGGTGGTGGCGATCCCGAGCGCATCGACGGCCACATGCGCGCCGCCCTTGGTGATATCGAGCACGGCCTGCACGGGATCGGTCTTCTTGGCGTTGATGACATGGGCGGCGCCGACGCCGCGGGCCAACTCGAGCTTGGCCGAATCGAGATCGACGCCGATCACATTCGCGCCGCAGGCGGCCGCGACGTTGATGGCGGCGAGGCCGATGCCGCCGCATCCGAAGACGGCAACCCATTCACCCGGCTTCACCTGGGCGCGGTCCACGATTCCATGGAAAGAGGTCATGAACCGGCATCCCATCGACGCCGCCTCGACGAAGTCGATGCTGTCGGGGAGCGGAACGAGGTTGAGGTCGGCGAAAGGCACCGCGACGAGGCGGCCGAATCCGCCCGGATAGGAGAAACCGGGCAGCAGCGGCGTCAGGCACACGTTGGACTGTCCGTTGCGGCAGTATTCGCAGGTCCCGTCGCCCTGACTGAAAGGCACGACGACACGGTCGCCCTTCTTGAAGTTGCGGATTTCCTTTCCTACTTCTTCGACCACGCCGCAGAACTCGTGGCCAAGGATCGCTCCGGGCTGCGCGGCCAGCCCCATCCACGTCCAGTCGCCCGACCACGCGTGCCAGTCGGAGCGGCAGATACCGTTGGCCTCGACGCGGATGATCGCCCCGTTGGGGGGACACTGGGGGTCCGGAACTTCCTTGACGACAAGCGGCTTCTTGGTCGCTTCGAATACCGCTGCTCTCATTTGCTCAATCCTCCTTGATGCCCAAGCTCGGCAGCCGCGATGCGGCTTAAGGGTGCAATGCCTGCCCCGCTATCCCGTATAGCGCCTCGGACGCGTCGGCGGCAAATGTATCGGGGAGTCGGCGCGGTTTGGAACCCGTCGATCCGGTTTAAAGCCTACAGGAGCCTCGCCACAATCTTCTCGAATTCCGCCGGACTGCCGGCGTCGATTTCAACCGGATGCAGATCGACGCCGGCTTCGTCCTGCGCTTTGAGACGATCGATGGCGCCTTCGATTCCGCCGATGTAACCGAGTTCGCTCAGAAGCTTTTCCGATACCGCGGCGGTGCCCTCCTTCGCGCCCCCGGCCGCCCACGCTTCCTTGACCCTGGCGACGTCCGCGCCGAACCCGTAGCGGGTCAGTTGTTCGGCATAGAAGGTCCCCATCCGCGCCGCATAGAACGCCACGGTGCCGGCGTGAGCGGCGCGGGCGCGTTCGGGATTGTTGGTGACGGTGACGTGGCCGGGAGCTTTCACCTGAACCGCGGAGGGGTCGCGACCCGCCGATTTCGCGACCGATCGGAATTCCGCGATCGCCTTGCCGAGGCCGCTCAGCGGGATCATCACGGGCAGCCATCCGTCGGCTTGCCGCGCGGTGAACTCGACGCTGCGCGGATTCAGCGACGCGATCCAGATCGGGATGTGCTTTCGAACGGTTTCGAAGCGGAGCGTGAAACCGCGGCTCAGCTTGAAGAGCTTGCCCTGATAGTTGAGAGGAGTGCCCGCGACGAGCATGTTGATGATCTCGACGCACTCCTTCATCCGGGTGAGCGGCGGATTGAAACGCACGCCGTGGAAATGCTCGACGACCTGCGGGCCGCTGGTGCCGAGCCCGATGATCATCCTGCCGCCGGAAAGCTCGTCGAGGGTCGCGAAGTGCTGGGCGAGCGCCGCCGGCGTGCGCGAATAGATGTTCACGATCGAGGTCGCGAGCTGGATCCTATCGGTATGCTCGGCGAGCAGCGTGAGCGCGCTGAAGGCATCGCGGCCCCATGCTTCGGCAACCCAGATCGAATGGATTCCGGCGCTGTCGGCGATCTTCGCCCGATCGATGAGCGCCTTGTAGTCGAGCTTGCCCTGCCAGTTGACACCGATAGTAAGCTTTCGAGCCATTTGGAAACCCTCCGTTTGGGTCAGGCGAGATCGCGGATGCGCTCGTACCAGCGCATCAGGTTGGCGAACCCGCTCAGGGCGGCGAAGTTGCCGGGGTTAAGCGCAAGGAAGAAGAAGGGATGATACAGCGATGCGTCGGCCATCGTGAAACCGCCGCCAAGAAAGAAATCCTTTCCCGCAAGCTGCGTATCGATCATCCGGGCATGGGCAAGCAGCTGTTCGCGGTAGCCGGAAGCGCCCTCGCGCATCCGCGCGGTGGTCATCCCGATCAGCTTTTCGCGATTCGCCTTGAGCTGCGGATCGCCGGCGCCATCGAGGAGGTCGGGGATTACAAGAAACATGATCGGCGGGAACAGCGTGTTGTCCGCCCAGTGGTCGACAATCTCGCACAGCCCGAGCATCCCTTCGGGGATGACCGGACGATCGGGAACCTTGGTGTCGATCCACTTGATGATGTCGGCGGAGTTCCATACGACCTCGCCGTTCCATTCGAGGACCGGCACGCGCGTCCATTTGCCGCCGGTGACCTTGAGCAGGTTGGTCTTGTCCTCGTAGTGGCAATCGATCGGATTCCATTTGAGGCGCTTGTGAACGAGCACGCGCCTGACCTTCTCGGTGAACGGAGAAATCGGGTACTGGTAGAGGTTGATCTCAGTCATCGGGAAAACTCCGCGGCGTTCAGGCTCCGGTCCGCCGCACCGTCATTCGAAATGCGATATCGTCGCGCACCAGCGCCCGGATGTGGCATCCACGCTCGGCCACTTCGACCAGACGATGGAGTTTTTCGTCGTCGAGCGAGGTTTCGATTTCGAGTTCGACGTCAATCTCCTTGACGTGCCCTTTTTCGTTGGACTGTACGTGGATGGAGGCGCGGCCCAGGGGAGCCTTGCGGACCTGCGCCGCCACCCGCAGCGACATCAGCAGACATCCGCCGAGCGCTCCGAGGAATGCGGACACCGGGTCAGGCCCCGCCGTGTCGTCTCCATCGAGCGTCCATCGCATCGGTCCGTAGGACACGTCGGCGCGCAGGCCTTCGCCCGAAGAAACCACGGTGACATCGTGTCTGCGAAACGGAGTCGCGGTTGCGGCGGGCGGCTCCGGATCTTCAAGTAATTGTTTAATCCTGGTGGTGAAGCGCGATGCCGTCGCGCCGTCGATGCCGCGATGGTCGTACGCGATCGCGATATGCATCGCCGGGCGAACTTCCGGCCTTCCGTTCACGGCGAGCACCTCATCGCGGATCGCGCCGACGAACATCAGTGCGGCCTGGGGGGCGAAGATGACCGGGGTTCCATTCTCGACCCCGTAAGCGCCCAGGTTTGACACCGTGAAGGTGGCGTCCTCGAGGTCGCTCGGGGTCAGCTTCCGGTCGCGCGCCTTCGCGGCAAGCTCGGCCGCGCGGGCGCTGATGCCGGCAAGATCCAGCGCCTGCGCGTCGTGAATCACCGGAACCACCAGACCGTCCGGCGTGTCCACGGCGATACCCAGGTTGATGCGCTCGTAGATGAGCATCTCGCCTTCGCGGTAACTCGCGTTGACGCGCGGGTTTTCGCGAAGCGCCTGAACCACCGAGGTCAGGAACAGATCAGTGATCGTGACCTTCGCGCCGGAAGTGTTGATGGAGCGGCGGCGTTCGACTGCGCGCGACATGTCGATGCGCACCATCTGCACGAAATGAGGGACTTCCTGCCAGCTCCGCGTGAGGTTGCGCGCACCCACCGCCTGAATGCGGGTAAGCTTCTCGCGCCGGGCGGGAGCTAGCGGACCGGGTCCGGCCGCAGCTCCGGACGGCGATGCGGGAGCGGATGACCTCGACGCCGCGCGGCGGACGTCTTCTTCGGTGATCATCCCGTCGCGTCCGGTGCCGCTGATGGCGGCGAGGTCCACTCCGGCTTCAGCCGCAATTCGTTTTGCGCGGGGCGATGCGACCACGCGGGAGCGGGAGGGAGCCGCGACGGACGGCGGCGGTGCGGATTTGCCTGCAACTGCGGGTTGCGCGGCCGGCTTTGCCGCCGGCTCGGAGGAAATCGATTCGCCGTTTAGGGAGATTACGGCAAGTTCTCCGCCGACGCGGACGACTTCGCCCTGCGCGGCGGCCAGCCGCGCGATAACGCCCGCGACCGGAGCCTCAACCTCTACTTGAGCTTTGTCGGTTTCCACCGTCAGCACGGGATCGCCCTGCGAGACCTTGTCTCCGACGCGCTTGTGCCACTGCAGCACCGTCCCCTCGGTCATCGCATGACCGAGCTTGGGCATCTGGATTACGAAAGGCATGGCAATATACAGAGTGCGCGAAGCCGCCCGATCAGGCCAGCAACTCGCGGCACGCCTGGTAGATCTTCTCCTCGTTCGGGATGACGAATTGCTCAAGAACCGGGGCCGTCGGTATCGGCACGTCGGGAATCGCCACGCGCCGCAGCGGGCGGTCGAGGTACTCGATCGCCTCCTCCATCAGCATCGCTCCAATCTCCGCCCCTACTCCCAAAGTCTTGTAGCTCTCCTCGGCGACCACGATCTTGCCGGTCTTCTTCACGGAGTCGATGATGGCCGGGCGGTCGAACGGGCATAGCGAGCGCGGATCGATGACCTCGATATGATGGCCTTCACCGGCCAGCCGCTCGGCGACCGCAAGCGCCTTCGGAACCATCGCGGAGATCGCGACCAGCGTGAGCGCATCTCCCTCGCGCGCCACCGCCGCCTTGCCCAGCGGAACCAGGTAGTCGGGATCGTCGGGTATTTCGCCCTTGGCCGCATAGAGCAGCTTGTGCTCGAAATACAGGACCGGGTTGTCGTCACGTATCGCGGACTTGAGAAGCCCCTTTGCATCCGCGGGATTCGAGGGTGAAACGATCTTGAGACCGGGAGTGTGCATGAAAAACGCTTCCGGGCACTGGCCGTGCTCGGGTCCGACGCCCGCCGCCCCGGAAGGGCATCGCACCACCAGGGGAACCTTGTATGCGCCGCCGTGCCCGTAACGCCACATCCCGGCCTTGAGCACGATTTCGTCGCCGGCCGTAAAGAGGAAGTCGGCGAACTGCAGTTCAACGACGGGCCTCAGGCCGGTGAGCGCGGCGCCGACGCCTGCTCCAACGAAAGCATTCTCGGAAATCGGGGTATCGAACACCCGACCCTCGCCGAATTCCTCCTTGAGCCCCGAGGTGATTCGGAAGATGCCGCCGAAGTTGGCGACATCCTCGCCGTAAAGAATCACCATGGGGTCGCGGCGCATCTCCTCGACCAGGGCTTCTTTTATCGCTTGCGCATACGTAATCGTTCGCATCGCCATCACTCATAGATCTCCGGGTTTGAAGATGTCCGGGGCGGAGACGGACTCGCGCGCCGGACGATTCGCTCAGGCGAACAGATCCTCGAGCGCGGAATCGGGGCGCGGAAAAGGCTGCTTCTGCATGAACTCGACCGCGCGATCGATCCGGGCGCGCGCGTCCGCGTCGATTTCCGCGCGCGCCGAGTCGGCAAGGATCCCTTCCTTGGCGAGTTTCTCCTCGAAGGCCGGAATCGGGTCGCGCCGCCAGTGCTTTTCGACTTCCTCGCGCGAACGGTAGCTGTCGGGATCTCCGATCCAATGGCCCCACAGGCGGTAGGTCTTGGCCTCGATCAGCGAGGGACCCTGCCCTTTTCGGGCCCGAGAGAGCGCCTCGATCACGGCATCGTACACCTGCTCGGGATCGTTTCCGTCGACGGTCTTGCCGGGAACGGCATAGCCCTTGGCGCGTTCGGCGATGTCGCGGACCGCGGTCGACCTCTCCGTCGGCATCGAGACCGCCCATCCGTTGTTCTCGCACAGGAAGACGACGGGCAGCTTGCGCACCGCGCACAGGTTCATGCTTTCGTGGAAGGTGCCGCGGTTGGAGGTGCCGTCGCCGAAAAAGCACAGCACGGCCTGGTCGCCGCCCTTGACCTTGATCGAAAGCGCGGCCCCTGTCGCGATCGGAAAGCATCCGCCCAGAGTGCCGCTTTCGCCAAGCACGCCGAGCTGCGGGTAGACGACGCGCATGACTCCGCCCTTGCCCCGATTGGTCCCGCCTTCGCGACCGGCCAGGTCGCAAAGAATCTTTTCGAGCGGGATGCCGCGGGCGACCCAGTAGGCCACGCCCCGATGCGCGTACATCAGGTAGTCGTCGGGGCGCAGGGCGGCAATGGCGGCGCACTGGAGCGCCTCCTGGCCGACGCCTGGATGCATGAAGCCGCCGACCTGACCGGCCTTGATGAGCTCGGCGATCCTCTCTTCGAGCCGTCGGCTTAGAATCATGTTGCGATAGATCTGCAGTTTAAGGTTCCGATCCATGGTCCGGTTTCCTCGTGGAGCCTTGAACTTTGGCGAAGCCCAAACTAGCGGGAAGCGCGCCGAGCTACAAACCGATCGTTCAGCGCCGGAATCGATTGGGGCACGGACCGGGATTTTTGTATGCTTTCAATATACATGCGCAAGTAGCATGATCGAGCCCGGGCGCAACGCCCCCGGGGGGAAATCGCCATGAAGCCGGACCGAGCCGTCGCCTGCACCGCCGCTGTCTCCATAGCGATGCTGCTTCTCGCCGCCGCGGCGGGCGCTCACGACATGGCCGCGATGGAATCGCAGGAGGGATCCGGCGCTTCGCAGACGGCCGCGATGGGCAAGCGCATGGTGATGAGCGAGCACATGACGATGACCCCGTCGCGGCCAGAGACCGACGCGGATCGGCGGCGCGGCGAGGAGATCGTGCAGACCATGCGCCGCGTGCTCCTGAAGTATCGGGACCCCGACGCGGCCCAGGCCGACGGATACATCCCGTACATGCCGACCGTGCCGCAGGACGTGTATCACTTCGCGAGCAGGGCGGCGACCGCCGATGAATATCGGGGCGACGTCAATATCGAGCGTCCCGGATCCCTGCTCTACGAGAAGAAGACCCTGGGCGGTTACAAGCTGGTGGGCGCGATGTACTCGGCGCCGGCCTCATATACGCTCGATGAGCTGAACGCCATAATCCCGCTCAGTCTCGCCCATTGGCACGCTCACACGAACATCTGTCTGCCCCCGGGAATCACCGAGCAGGACGTGATGAACGGAGAGATTCACGCGCACCGGACCGCGGCGTCGGTGCCCGGCGATCCGATGGGATTTCGCCCCAACTCGGGGGCGCGGATGCGATTCGGCTATATGGCCGACCCGCGCTTCGGCTTCGCCGGCACCGTCTCAACCCAGGCAGACTGCGAAGCGGTCGGCGGAAACTTCCATCCGCAGATCTTCGGATGGATGGTGCACGTGTATCCGTTCGAAAGCGACGACCTGAAGATGGCATTCAGCACCGAAGCACCCTGACCGGCTGCCGGCGGCCCGCCGGACAAATGACGTAAGCGCAGCGACGGGCGCCGGCGAGAATGTGGTCGGTCCGCTCGACGCGCACCTTTCGTCCGAGCAGCTCGCGAAACAGCGACAGCTCCTCGCGGCACAGCCCCTGGCAGGCCCGGGCGGCAACACAAATGGGGCAATGGTTCTCGGCAAGCAGGATCGAACCATCCGGCCGCTCGATGCATTCGGCCATGTAGCCCTGGCGGGAGCGAACTTCAGCCAACGCGCGAACACGATCGGGAAGATCGCCTCGAACGCCGCGCATTTTCGCCCGGTATTCCGCGAGCTGGCGGCGCGTGCGTTCGCGAAGCAGCCGCTCGAGCCCCTCCTCTCCAAACGCGCAACGGACCGCCTCGATAATTTCGAGCGTAAGCTCGGCGTGACTTTCCGGAAAGCGCGACGCGGCGCGCTCTGTGAGATGCCACATTCGCGCGGGACGGCCCACAGGACGCCGTTCATCGGCATAGTCGACGAGCCCCTCTTCGCGGCAGCGGTAAAGATGCTGCCGCACGGCCATCGCGGTGATCTTCAGCTCCGCGGCAAGCGGACCTGCGGCCTGCGGCCCGCGGGTCTTGAGCAGATAGAGGATGCGGTCGCGAGTGCGAGTGTCGTTGTCGGCTTCGGCCATCAGCACCATCGTACTAGCGCCGCCTGGTTTATCAAGTTTCCGCTTGACTTAATTTTGAAAGGTAGTACTTTAGAAAAATGAGCCGGACAGGTGTCCCTTTGAAGCCAAATCACGGGACTACTCGCTTTCCGTTTGCGGGTTCCAGGAGGGAAAAAACATGAACGGCCGAGACTACGCCGCCCTCGATGAAGCGCTTGTGATCCTGGAACGATATGGCCCGGAATACGGAGGCGGGCTTGCGAATCACGGGCCGATGGCGGTTGAAGCGCTGTCCGCCATGGGGCGCCCGGAATCGGTGACCTCGTGGGTCGAAGAGTACCGGCGAAGTCTGCGGAGCCGGCGCAAGCTCGGCGAGCGCATCGAAGGGGTGCGATGGCGCGATGCGCTTGGGGACTATTCGCGGGTGTCCGACTGGGGAGCGTTCTTCGAGGACGAGTTGAGAGACCGCTCATGGCGCGAGGAGCTTCGGCTGTGGCTGCCGCGCCTCGCCCCGGGGATAATCGCGGCGGCCACCCATGGCCCGATCAGGGTAAGTCACGCGGCGCGCGCGCTGGAACAGGAGGAAACGGACCCAAGGCGGCGCGAGCTTGCGCAGGCGCTCGCTTACTGGGCCGCAACCTATGCGACGCTGCCCGAGAAAGCCTCGCCCCTTCCGGGCCCGCGGACGAAACCATCGCGGGCGCTCAAGAGTGTGCCCATGCTGCCGCGCGAGCGGCGCGGCAGTGTGCGCTTGATAAGCGAGGGACTGGATCGCCTTCGCGAATTCGCGCCATTTGCCCAAACGGCGGCGCTGGCGGATACGGACGTCGACCCCGGCGATTTCATCTCCGATCTGACGGCGGCATTCGCGCGGGTATATCTTGCCAACGCCGCTGACATGCTCTCCACGATCGTTTTCGTCCATTCGATCACGGGGCCGGCATCGTTGCGCCTGATGCTTCCGTATCTGGCTCCCGATCAGACGAAAGAAGCGCTCAGGTACGCATGGCAGGCGGCGGCGGCGTTGTTCTCCGTTTACGCTGCGAAACCGGGAGTCGATGGAACCGTCGATGCGGCGGGTCTCACGCGGGCGAGCCTCATCGACGAGGCGGTGCAAAGCGGCGACGAACACGCAATCAAACTGACCGAAGTATGCCTGCGCGAACATGCGCTGAATCCGCGCCCCGAGTACCTGGCGGCGGCGCGCCATGCCTGCAGTGCGCTGCGGCAGTAGGCGGGAAATCCAATCTCGCGGCTACTTCATGCCGGAGTAAACCGCGAAGATGAGATTGCGGTAGCGCAACCCGACCTCGCGAAAACCCGCCGCGCGAAGCCATTCGATCTGGTCGCCCACGGTGGCGGCCGAATCAAGTTCCATCCGTTCGAGCGCCTGCCTCAAGTCCGACTCGCCGACGCCGAGTTCGCGCGCGCGACGCAGCCACGAATCGTGCAGCCGCCTTTCGAGTTCCGGCGTCTCGGCGAGGACCCGGTCGGCATTGACGAACACGCCGCCGGGATTGAGCGCGGCGAACGATTGCCCGAAGATCATCCGCTTTTTTTCGTCCGGCAAATGATTCAGCGAAAGTGCCGAAAGGATCGCGTCGTAGCGTCCGGTGATCCGCCCCTCGCCGTAGTCGGCGATTTCGAAGCGAAAGCGATCGCCGCCGAGGGCGAAGCGTTCACGCGCCTGCTCGAGCATGTGCTCCGCCGCATCGACCATCGTGATTCGCGCTCGCGGATAGGAGAACGCGACGAAGGCGGACAACAAGCCGGTGCCGGCCCCAAGGTCCAATACCTCGATCTCGTCTTCCCGCTCGAAGGGAAGAGCCTCGATCGCGGCGCGATAGAGTTCGTCGAAGCACGGGATCAGCCGCCGCCGCGCCCGATCGTAAGTCTCCGCCGTGCGATCGAAGAGGCTATGTACCGACTCTGCCATGTTAGAGGCCCAATAGTTTGCCACGACAGGGAAATCCGCGCTACGCATTGCCGATCGCGGCGGGATGAATTTCCCGCCAATGACGGGGCGGAGAGCCGGTCCAATGCAGTTCACCAAGCGGCTTCGCGAGCCGATTATGCGCGGCGAAGTTACGTGCACCGTCAGGATCTGGCATCGGCCCCGCGTGAAGGTCGGCGGAAGATACCCTCTTGGCCCGGGGGCCGTCGAAGTCACCTCGATTCGCCGAATCGCGATGGCCGATATCACGCCGGAGCTGGCTCGACGTTCGGGGTTTGCAGGGGTTATCGACCTCCTCAAGGTCGCCAGGCACGGCCGCGGGGAGAATGTCTATCTGATCGAGTTCGAGTACCTGAGAGACTGACCCCGGCAACAGGCCGGGTCAGAGGATCAAAGTTGTCAACCACGGCATCGTTTCGTTATAAGACTCACAGAAAGATTGCCGCAATTTCCCGAGGATTCCTTTCAAGGAACCAAGCGAGGAGCAAGCAATGCTAAAGCCAGTCATCTCAGCGGATTCGCACATCACCGAGCCTGCCGGCACGTACGTGGATCGTATCGACCACAAGTACAAGGATACGGCGCCGCGGATGGTGCGCGACGAAAAGCTCGGCGACGTTTTCGTGATCAAGGATTTCGAGCGTCCCTTGATGCTCGGACTGACCGCCGCGGCCGGCAAGAGCGCCAAGGAGCTGGCGATGGGCGGGGTGAAGTTCGAGGACATGCACCGCGGCGGATGGGATCCGAAGGCGCGCATCGCCGAGCAGGATCGCGACGGTGTCTTCGCCGAGGTCATCTATCCGACCGTCGGGATGCTGCTCTGCAATCACAAGGACTTCGACTACAAGAAGGCCTGTTTCGACGCCTACAACCTATGGATCGCGGAGTATTGCTCGGACAATCCCACCCGGCTCATCGGACTCGGGCAGACGGCGATGCGCTCGCCGCGGGAAGGGATCGAGGATCTGCGCAGGATAAAGGACCTGGGACTCAAGGGAGTGATGATGCCCGGCAATCCGCAGGTCGAGGACTATGACAGCCCGGTCTATGATGAATTCTATGAAGCGGCGATCGACCTTGGGCTGCCGCTGAGCTTCCATATCCTGACGAGCCGCGACGACAACTTCCGGGCGCGCGGTCCCCGCTTGAACAACTTCCTCGCCATAATCCGCGGATGCCAGGACATCATCGGCACCTTCGTGCTCGGAGGCGTCTTCGAGCGGCATCCGAAGTTGAAGGTGGTGTGCGTGGAGGCGGACGCGGGATGGGTGCCGCATTACATGTACAGGATGGATCATGCGTACGACCGGCATCGCTACTGGCTGCCCGCGGGCACACTGTCGAAGATGCCTAGCGAGTACTTCCGCGAAAACGTCTACGTGACCTTCCAGGACGACTGGGTGGCGTTCAAGGTGAAGGATCTGTGCAATATCCGGCGGCTGATGTGGGCGAATGATTTTCCGCACAGCGACTCGACCTGGCCCTGGTCGCAGCAGCTTCTGGAGAAGCACACCCAGGGGATGACGGAAGAGGAAAAGAACTACGTCCTGCACGACAACGTGGCGGAGCTGTACAGGCTTTCGATCTGAAACACAGGCTTGCGAGAAGGCGGGCCGATGCGACCGGGGGTCGCGTCGGCCCTTTCTTTTTTTGACCCGAAGCCGGCCCCTGCCGCGGCAATAGGCGGCTCGAGCGGCCGCGGGCCCGGGAAAATGGTCCGGTCGGAAGACTTTTTTCTATCCATGCGACGGATTTCGGGCGCCGGTGGCGACTAACGATCGGCAAGCGCGAGGAGAAGGGAGCGATCGCGATCGGACGTTGATGGCGACGGCTGCGGCATACCTGCCCCCTGCGAACCAAGAGCCGGACTCGAGGGCGGCCGCGGAGGCGGAACTGCTCGATCGGCTCAGGCGCGGAGACCGCCAGGCGGCAACCGAGTTTTACGATCGCTACGCGTCGCGAATTCATCGCTTCATCCTCCGCGCGCTCGGAGGGGGCGCGACGCTCCAGGATGCGGACGACCTCATGCAGGAGACATTCATCGCGGTTGCGGAAGGGCTCCCCTTTTTCAGGGGAAACTCTTCCCTGTTCACCTTCGCCTGCGCGATTGCACATCGCAAGGCGATGTCGTTTTTGCGCACCAGCGCAAGGCGCGCGCGAATCGCGGCCACCATGGCCCCGCCGTACGATTCGGAGCCGCACCGGCCCGAAGCCGAAGGCGTCAGGCGCGCGATGGATGCGCTAAAGCCAGACTACCGGGAAATACTTCATCTCAAGTACGTCGAGGAGGCGACCACCGCGGAGATCGCCGGAATCCTTCAGGCCAGCGAGCACGCGGTTGAATCGAAGCTCAAGCGCGCGCGCACGGCGCTCAGGCGATTGCTGGAGAAGGAGCGATGAAGCCGCATCAGGACGAGGACGGAGCGCTTGCCGAACGGCTGCGGGAGGCGTCCCCCGCGGTCGGGTATCCCGATTCGGCGCTGCGCGAGCAGTTCGCGGAGCGGCTGCGCGATGTGGCCTCGAATCCAAACGTCGTGCCGATCCGGTTCGACGGCCGAAGGATGGAATCGCGCCGCGGCGGGACGCTGCTCGGCGCTGCGCTCAAGAACCGTGTCCGCCTGATGCACATATGCGGGGCGCGCTCGCTGTGCGGCACGTGCCGGGTAAAGGTGTCCGCGGGCGCTGAAAACCTCACGCCGATGAGCGCGAAGGAGCGCTTTTCGCTGCGCTACCACCTGTCGTTCAGCGGCCGCACCCGGCTTGCCTGCCAGGCGCGCGTCGAGGGTCCCGTGGAGGTCGAGTCCGTATTCCCGTTGTGCGGACCGCTGAAGGAGAAGGATTGAAGGAGCAACCGCGATGTCGTGGCCGATCAAGCTGCGCGCGATGAGCTTCGCGATCGGAATCGGAGTGGTGATGACGGAGGTGGCGATGGTCGCGGCGCCGGTCGGATTCGCGCTGTGGCTTGCGGGGGTCGCGGACGCGGCAACGATCACCGGTGCGGCGGCCGCGCTCGCGTTCGCAACCGCACTCTTGATCATCGTTCCGGCTCATATGCCTGCAACGGGAGTGAAGCCGCCAAAAACCGAAGGAGCAAGGAAATGAACGGCAGAAGTTCGCGATGGATCGCGGCGGTGCTTTGGGTGTTCGCCGCGATGTACCTGGCAAACGGCATCGAGATGTTCTTTTTCCCCGCGACATGGTTTTACCGGCTGGTGCCCGGGGTACCCGAAACCGGCGCCTTCAACGCACATCTGGTCGCCGACAGCGGCACCTTCTTCATCGGCATCGGAGCGGCGCTCGTCTTCTCCGCGCTGGACCCACACCGCCACGCCGTGGCCGTCGTGGCCGCCGCAGTCTCAAGCCTCATGCATGCGATCCTGCACATCTACTCGCATGAAGCCGGACTGCTTTCCTATGAGCATATGATCACGGAAACCGCGGGCATCTATGTTCCGACCCTGGCGCTGTGCGCGCTCGCGTTCGTTCTGATGAGGCCAATGCGGGAATCGGGCCGGACCGCGCTTCGGGCAGCCTAGGGACATAAAAATGAGAATCCGCGGACTGGAAAAGCGCGAAGCCCGATGGACGATCCGATGGATGTACGGCGCCACGAAGCGGCAGTTCGGCAAGGTGCTGACACCGTACACGGTGATGGCGCATCGGCCGCGCGTCGCGTTCGCCGCCCTCGTCGCCAACATCTGCATCGAATACTCCAGGGGCATTCCCGATTCGCTCAAGCGGATCGTCTGTCTGCGCGCGGCCCAACTCATCGGATGCCCGTTCTGAATGGACATCAACTCTGCCGGAGGCAGAGATGCGGGCAACAGTCCTGAAAAACTCGCTGCCGTCGCCGACTACGAGTCGAGCGCGCTGTTCACGCCCGCCGAGAAAGCGGCGCTGCGATACACGGACGAGATGTGCCGGGAGTCCGTGGATGTTCCCGACCGGGTGTTCGAGGAGTTGCGCAGACACTTCAGCGAAGCTGAGATCGTCGAGCTGACCGGGACAATTTCGCTCGAGAACTTCCGCGCCCGGTTCAACCGCGCGCTCGGTATCCCTTCGGACGGACTCTGCCAGCTTCCCGCCGACCATCCGGCCCTGCGTGCGGCCTCGGGCAGAGCGGCGGCCGACTGATGGGCGCAATCCGGCTCCGGCAGGGCGGCTGAATCGGGAATTCGCCGGCCTGGGCCGCGTAGCCCTGTCCTTCTCCCCTGCTCCGCGCCGCTTCCGGCTGCTTTTTGTCGTCGCCTGCTCGCTTCCCGGCGCAGCCATTGCGCAAGTGGGGGGTTTTCGACGCGCAAGCACGCGTTCGAAAGAGCTTCGGGCCCATCAGACAGGCTTTTCCTCGCATGTTACGGGACTGATAAGATTAACCGATACGCGGTTGAACGCCCGGTCAGGCGAAGGGCGCGCGAGTTCAAGCGCAAGAGCGTAACCTTTGGTTTGACTTCGAGGTTATGCTTCGGGACGCGGCGCGGCACCAATCCGGACGGAATAGAAAGGCGTTGGGGAATTTGAAAGCTGGACTGATAGCGCGCTTCGCCGCCGCGCTGTTCTCGGTCGCCGCGCTGGCAGCAGGATGCTC
>Ga0070741_10008536_pt1 | contig 20473 bp, 11 predicted proteins | sample Coa_R1_4_FD_66440 | JGI IMG/M metagenome (GOLD analysis project Ga0070741, IMG submission 66440) | Surface soil microbial communities from Centralia Pennsylvania, which are recovering from an underground coalmine fire - Coalmine... | ecosystem: Environmental > Terrestrial > Soil > Unclassified ...
GCCCGGATCGGATGCCGCCGGCCACATCGATCGCGAGGCATTCCCGCGTCCACTCGTCGACGACGGTCAGGCACTTCAACGCCTGGCCGTTGGCGCACGTATCGAACACGAAGTCGTACGCCCAGACGTGGTTGTGCGCCGTCGGCGGCAACGGCCGGGGCCGCCCGCTCGCCACGCGTCGTCGCGGTCGTCGCCGGGGCACTTGCAGGCCGGCTTGGCGCCAGAGCCGATGCGCGCGGTCCGTGCTCATCGTGTGCCCTTCGCGCTGCAAGAAGATCCGAATCCGGCGATAGCCGTACCGCGGATACTGGCCAGCCAGGCGGCGCATCGCGTCGATGGCCGGGCGGTCGCGCGTCGCCAGCCGTGACGCGTAGCCCAACGTCGAGCGCGCGACTGTGAGCAAGGCGCACGCGCGGCGGCGCGACAGGCCGCGCCCTTCGGCGTACGCGACCTGCTGCCGACGCACGCGTGCGCCTACCATTTTTTTCGCGTGATCTCCTTGAGGACGTCGATCTCGAGGTCGCGGTCCGCGACCATCTTCTTCAGCCGACCGTTTTCCTGCTCGAGCTGTCGCAGCCGCTTCACATCGGTCGGCTCGAGGCTGCCGAAGTGTTTGCGCCAGGCGTAGATTGTCTGGGCACTCACGCCGTGCTTCTTCGCCACCTCCGGAACCGGCTTGGCGTCGGCCTCGCGGAGGATCGTGACCATCTGCTCTTCGGTGAATCGCGTCTTTTTCATGGCTCCCTCGTGTGGGCCGAGGGGCCATTCTCTCAGGCTTCAGGTGGTCCGAAAATCACCGGGCAGGTCAGACCGGTCAACGCTGTTCCATGCGCGATCTGATGAAGTAGTTCCACTCGCCGTGAAACTCTTCGCGCTCGACCTTCAGTTCTCGCAGTTCCTTCCTTGAGATCGTCTTGCCGGTGGGATAATTCGCTGACGCTCGCCTCAGAGACAAGCGTCGGTTTCTTCCATCGCCGGACCCGTTCGCTCAGATGTAGTACATGAACGGCAGCGGAGCGTCTGGCGCGAGGGGTCCCGCCGTCAGCACCTCCCCGACGTGATCGGCGAACTTCAGCGTAATGGGCACTCCGTCCGCAAAGACGCAGGCGTTGTAATTCAGCTTCGTCAACGCCAGCACATCCTGAAGCACTGTCTTGATTGACGCCTCACCATGCGTCACATCCACGCTCAACGGATTCGGGACCCCGCGGCCAACGTACGTTTGAAGCCGCGGCGTCCACCCTCGCGTCCAGAGAAACGCTGAGCGATCGGCTTGGATCAGCGCAGTGCCGCGAAGGACGGGATTGTCGCCCCATCGATAGAGCTTCATGCCAGACGCATCACGGATCTTGACGCCGACTACGGCTGTGTTCGTCGCCTTGGCCGCCTGCTCGAAGCCGCGCCACTCTTCCCAATTGAACTTCACGCGCCCGTGCAGAAAGAGCTCGCGCGGCGGCGTCTGGCTGTTTGCATCCTTGTATGCATTGATCGCCTTGAGAACCAGGTCGTGCGCCGCCGCAGTGCTCACGTGAAAATCGCCGGTGTCAGGTGAATACCACGGGCCGACTGCGCCCTTGAACACGACGCCATCTCCTGACGCTAGGAACATCTGTGCCGCGCAGCAGGCGTTACGCGGATCACCGCCGCGGTCTTCCCGCTTGAACACCAGGCCGACGTAACACACGCCGTCACGGACGCCCGCGACCTTCCAGGGCCGTCCGCCGGACTTGTAAAACGCCGCGGTGCTCAGATGCCAAGCGATTGCCGGCTGCACGATGGCGGTCGTCGGCTTGAAGCCTTGGTCTGACGGCTTGAGGATGTTCTGAAGCGTCGGTTCACGTACGACCTGCGTGGCCACCTTGTGCTTGAGCAGTCTTGCCTTCAGTTGGTTCCTAAAATGCTCCTGGTACGCGTACGCTTCCGCCGCTTCGTTTCGTTCCTCAAAGAGTGATGGCGCGACGAGGTGCTCTTTCGCGTGACGAACTGAAGTGAAGTGCTTCAGTGCCTCCTGACGCAGGGCGGGCGCAACCGTCGACTTCGGCCTGCCGTACTTCCAGACGTCGGGTGGAATCACGAGGAACCAGACGTCCGGTTTGGTCTCTTCGCTCTGGAGCGCCTTCTCGATGCGATCGGTATAGACGTTCACCGTTTCGAAGATGCGCTGATGGCGATCGTCCAAGTACATGTGGCTGGCCAATTCGTCGGCCGGGATTTCGAGCGCCAGCGCCGGGTCCGGATCCCAAGGAATTCGAAATGCGGCCTCGAAGCCCGGGAACGGTGGTCTCGCGATCGATGCCTTGATGCTCTCCACCGGCCCCTGCACCCATTGCAGCCACTGTTTGAACAGTGTGATACCTGTAGCCGTGCCGATCACTCCGGCTCTGATTCCGTAAGGACGGCCTTTGTCCAGCGGTCCGAAGAGGGTCAGCCCGTCACGCGGGTCTTCGACTGCTTGGTCGGATCCGAAGAGCAACCGCGGTTCAGGGAGCCAAATCAGTCCAGTCTCGGCGGTCCTGAGCGCGGCCGTCGTTCCCTTACTCGTTCGTTTCCGTCGCCTTTTCTTCGGCATTATCCTCCGCAAGGTCGTCTTCATCGGACCAGGCTGTCTCGCCAGGATCTCGATACGAAACAGGGCTCACGTGCGTTGTCGGTTTGGTTGAAACGGCGATCGAGCTTCCGCCACCAAGTGACAACGTGATCGATTCGGCACCCTCTGCCAGCCACGCCATCGTTCCGAGCAGCCGGTCTCTCCACGCCGGATTCCACCAGTTCTTGCACTGACCCGCACGCGCGGCAAGGAGCTTCTTGTCGTCGTCCCAAATCGTTCGACCATCATCGGAGAACAGGACGTGGCTCTTGATCATGAACAGGACCTTGGGATGGGTGAACGGCCTGCCGTCGATCCCGAAATGCCAATGGCGCCGCGTCTCGGCTCCGGTCTTGAAGTTCGTAATGGTCTTGTAGCCCACGACCTGTCGATTGCTTCGGCGACCCTCGCCCCAGTCGTAGCTGACCGTGTCGTTCTGGGCGGTGCCGGCTTTGAAGAACAATGCCTGCACCTGGTTGGCCATCTGGTGGAGCGGAACGCCCTTTTGCCGAACGAAGTTCAGCCAAGCCATCTTCAGGATTCGGGCGATATGTGGCGCGAATTGGCCCGGACAACCTAGCTCATGCCACCCTGCACATGGGATGGTCCGCGATTGACAAATGCTCAAGATGGATCCCAGGTGAGGAGTAATTTCGTCGGCTGACGCAAACGAGAGAAGTGCCGCTCCGTCCTGAGAGCAAGGGACGGCCATTTCAGCAGGGATTTCGATCTTGCCGACGGTATCCCTGTGAAGTTGATGCACGAGCAGATCTGTCGGCCAGGATGTCACCGGAAAGTGGTTGGACAAGTGTTCGTCGGGCTCGTGGAAGATACCCTCTTCGGCGCTGCGATGCGCCGTCCACCAGGCGGCGATTGCAGATGGCCCAGACTGCGGACTTCGAGGAATAGCGTCTGTTTCAAGCCGGCGCAACAACTGCGCGAGTCCGTTCGCCCAAGATGGGTGAAACTGAATGCTCAGAATGCGCTGAAGCTCGATCGTCGTGTCTTCGAAACGCAGGTCGTCGATGCGGAGCGGAACGACAAAGTTCTCCAGCGATTGGCTCTTCGCCAATGCCTGCGCAAGCTGAAGTTCCCGGAGGACGCCGTCCTTCGTGTTTGATGTACGAGACAGTACGTACAAACACTTTGCGGTACTGTTCCTGATTGCGTCTTCCGCGTTGTCCCAGAAGGTTTCGCCGCCGATTAGCTTGGTGAGGTCACACCAGACCTTGAACCCCATTTCTCCGAGACGGAGAGCCAACCAAAGGGCAAATGTGTTGTCCTCTGGGTTCGCATGGCTGACGAAAACGGTATCCCTATTCATTGCGAGGCGCGTGGAGGCACCGGATGGAATACGAACGGATCCCGACTGGAACGCTTCGCGCAAGAGCTCTAGGGCGCAGTCTCAATCTTTCTCGAATCCCTGGCTCGTGAACTTCAACGTCCGCCCGTTCTCCGTTACGGTCCTGACAACCTGATCCGGAGCACCGTCGGGCATTTGCGCTTCGATCTCGAGCGTCACCTTCACGTTCGCGCCGACTAGACCGTTAAGATGCGAGATCATCTCGTCCGCCACTCGGCTGGCATCACGCCCGACGCGCGTGGAATCGAGAACGACAGTGCCATGGAACCGTTTGGGCCTGGCTGGGGTCGGGATGACGACTGCGGCGCCGCCGGTTCCGCCGGACGCGGGCGGGACAGTGCCGCTCCCCGTTCCGGTAGACGCCGATGCGCCGCTGGCAGCTGCGGCGGCGGCAGCATCAGCATCCTGCTGTGTGTGCGCCCGCTCAGGCCGGACCAGCAAGCCGCTGAGATTGGACGCCGACACGTTCACCTGCTGGCCGCATCTGAGCCCACGATACCGGCCCGCGGATTCGTCGAAGCTGTCGGCATAGGCGAAGGAGTCCTGCGTCCACAGGAGGAGTCCAAGGCCGTCGCGGACGGCGTCGAGCAAGACCGAGGTGTCGCGCAGACGTGGCAGGTATGCATACCGTCCGAAGTCGTCGACCAGCTGCTTCAGCTCCACGTGATCCCCGCGCCACAGCGGCACGCGGTCAAGTTCCATTCGCAGCCGAGTCGGCGCGAACCCGGTGACGAGGAGCTCGTCGCTGCGCAGCTTCTTGCTGGCGCGTACTGCGAGCGCGTCCTGACCGGAGAGTCGTACGGCTTGCCATTCGACGGCTGCTTGTGGCGAACTCTGAACTGGAACCAATAGCCACTGATACGCCTCCGGGATCCGTGCCGTGACGGCGCCATCCGCGCTTCCACGCTGCGTCTCGGCCTGCTTTACTTGATGCGGCGACAAGTCGAGCGTGTCCTTTTCGTTGAGGATCGACTCCCAGGCGAGATACCGTCGGACGGCCTCGTCCAGATCCTGAAGTCGGGTCTTGTCGACAGCGAGGAAAACTAGCGCGTTCCGATACAGGCGCTGGGCGTTTCCTCGCGACTCCAGAATTGCTTTGGCGGCCGCCTCCCCAGCGTTGCCCGCATCCTTGCTGTATGGGTGATCGATTCCAAGAACGACGAGGCGAGCGTCCGGATCGTCCGGGACGTCTTGACCGGACTGCGGTAGGGCGTGGATGCGACTGAAGTCCCCGACCTTTCGAATATCGAGCCTCAAACGCTTGTCGACTTCCTGGGCAACGGCGTCCGGATCGCGCCTTAGCTGCTCCGCGCGATCCTCGGCGATCTTCGTCACCGTAGGCTGGGTCGAGTACCAGTAGCGAGCGGCGTCCTGGTACAAGTAGGTCGCAGCCGCACTCAGACGTCTCAGGGCGTCGCCGAAGATGGCCGGCGACTCGCCGGGCATCACGCATCCGAGCTTGATCTGTCGATCCTCGATGCCGCGGTTCGCCGCACCCGCAGTCGGTGCTGAGCCCAGATAAATCGTTCGCGCGACTCGACGGCAGGCTGCGAACTTGCCAAGGTTCGGAACTTCACCATCAAGACGCAGCGGGAGTGCGCTGGGGCCGTCGACATCCTTCTCGATCACAGGAACCCAGTTGTCGGACAGGTAGCGCGTCAGCTCGAACTGGACCCGCGGGTCGTCAATCGGAATATTCGCGGGCAGAATCAGCGGATTGCGATCACCCTTCTCCCACAAACTGTGGATGACGGCAGCCATCAGTCGCAGGACGCCGCGGGTCCGTTGAAACTTCACCAGCGTCGACCAGTCGTTGTAGAGGCGGTCGAAGACCTCCGGATGAATGGGGTAGGCCGCCTTCATACGCTTTTCGTACTCCGGATCGTGGCATTCAGGCGGAAACTCCTGATGCTGGGTCCGGTACAGATCGTAAAAGGCGCGGGCGATGGTGTCTCGGGCGACGAACTGCGGTTGTTCAACGATCGGCTCGAAGAGCCGTCGTCGGACGATCTCGAAACCCTCTTCGGCGCTGGCAGGGCGCCAAGACGCCTCTACTCGCCCGACGGCATTGCGGAGTCGATCCAGAGCGGCGCGCCCACGCTCACCGCCTACTTCGACATCGTTCGCCTGGGCATGGGGCGAGCCAGTCGTATCCGAAGCCGGTAGGCTGATGACAAGCAGGCAGTTGGTCGCGAGCTTCGCTGACTCGGTGAGCGCCTGAGCGAACGTGAAGTGCGTTTCAAAGCTGCCAGCCGGGAGGTCGCCCTGGTCGTGCAGTTGGCGGGCGTACGCTACCCATTCGTCGACAAGTAAGAGGCACGGCCCGTACTCGTTGAACAACTCCCGCAGTACATCGCCCGGACTCGTCGCCTTTTCATCGTCTGCCTTGACGCGCGCGAAGGCCTTCTTGCCTCCAAGCTGCCAGGCCAGTTCCCCCCAGAGTGTTCGAACGACCGTGCCGTCAGGCTTCGTGCTGGGATTTCCCGGCGAAATCTTGTTGCCGACCAGGACGACGCGCTTCACCGTCGGCAACTTGCTGACGCCAGCGTCAGTCAAGATCGCGTCGATGCCGAGCAGCTCGCCCGGCGCCGCGCCGCCGAACAGGTGATAAAGGGCAAGCATCGAGTGGGTCTTGCCGCCACCGAAGTTGGTTTGGAGTTGGACGACGGGATCACCTTGCTGGCCCGAGAGACGCTGGACGGCGCCGACGAGCAACTGCTTCAAACTGTGCGTCAGGTAAGTGCGACGGAAGAACTCGGCCGGCTTCCTGTATTCGTCACTGCCTTCACCGATATGGACTTGCCACAGATCAGCCGCGAATTCTGCCTGCTGATACCTGCCGCTCGCAACGTCCTTATGAGGCGTGACGACCTCCCGCCATGGCTTCAGCGTCCCGGTCGCCTGGCTTTCGATCGCAGTACCGGCCGTACGCCGCTTCTCCGTTCGCATCTGCTCGTCGAAGCGAAGGCGGAGCAGCTCCATCTTCATCTTGTCGAGCTCGTCGGCCTGTGGCGCCGACACAGCGAGCAGTAGCCTGTGCGACGAGTCCAGCGCCCGATACGCGTCGTCGCTCGAAAACGGGTTTTGGTGAGCCCAGCGATTGCGCACGTCTCGAAGTTCGCTGACGAGGGTCCGCTCGGCCTGGCCTAAAGTTTTCCGGAACACGAGCTGCCACTGGTTCCACATCACAGCTAAGAGCGACGCGGCGTCCCACTGCGGCTCGCCCGTCTTCTTGAACAAGTGGGACTGGGACTCGCTGACAGCTCCTCGAGCTTCCTCGATCCACAGCTGCGCGTGCTGGGACTTCATCTCCCGTTCGACGAACGGCTGGAGTCCGTCCTTGACTAGATCGAGTGCCTTGCCAACGCGTTCGTGGTTGCTGATAGCCATTGACCCCTACTCTTAGACGAACATTCCCGGCTGCTCTGGGCCACTGCGACCCTCCCGAACCAGCCGGGCGAGCTCCGGCCAGCCAAGAACAAGTGCGTTGTACGCCTGGGCCTCGTTCGACAGCTTCCTCTTCTCGGCCAAGTCAAAAAGCCGGTAAGCTAGCTCGCGTGCCGTGAAGCCTTCGTTTCCAAACGCGCGGAGCATATCGGCCGCTGCCGAATCGCCGGCCTTCTCGTAGTAGTACACACGGAGGAGATGATGCGTCATCTCCCACACAGTGAGACGCTTGTCCTTCGACGGGTCCCAATTGCTCGGCAGCGCTTCCGCCTTGATGAGCCGAACACGCCCTCCTTTAGCAATCAGAAGTCCCGCCTGCTCCATGCCTTTAACGCTTGTGTTCTTTGCGGTCGCCAGCGTTTGTGCGTTGCCAAAGTCCCCTTCTTCGAACCCCACATGGTCGAACCAGGAAATGGCCCAACGCGTATCTGCATCGAAGTCGTCTTCTTGTTGTGACAGAACTTCCGTTAGCGTCTGATTGATTATTGAGAGCGCCATCCGAACTGTCATCGCGTTGCCATTCGATTCAAGAATTTGACTATAGCGAGAGTAAATGGCCATTCCTGGACCAATCGCGGCCTGCGCGAAATCGACCGGGGCAATATTCCCTTGCTGCAGGTGGCGTAAGGCGGCGGGAAGGTCACGCTTTAGATATCCGATGAACGAACGCCGGTCCGTTTGCGCTGCGTCGTCAGGACGCGGGCGACACGCCAGGACAATGTATGATGCGAGCGCATTCGCACCCATAGAAACCATGCGCCACTTCTGCGACGCGCGGACGGGCCAGGTTGCCGTAATCTGGAAGCCACTTGAATTGAGAGCTTCGAGAAGCGTTTCCCACCCCGACGTTAGGTCGATGTTGCCGGTGCCGTCGGCGTTCTCGTCGGCGCTGGGATCCTCATCATCCTGTTTGAACGCGTAGTACACGGTCAGAGGAAACCGAGAATCCATCCTGTCCCGAAGAGCAGTAAATGCGCTGCGAAAGCCGGACTCGAAGTGCTCCTTGGCCAATTCCTTGCTTCCGCCAAAGCGATCAGGCGAAGCGATTAGCTCCGGAAGTTTCGGCGTTAGAACCGTTTGGAACAGATCGGGATGAATGGCTCCGAGCGCCCGCCTGAGCCACACATAGAAGAAGTCGCTAAGCGTGGCGTAGCTAATATTGTGGTAGTACGGGGGATCGGTGCTGACGAGAAGCCCTCGCGGCCAGTCGCTTCCAGTCGCAGCGTCAGTTTGAAACACGCGTGCGCCGGCTCTAGGCCGCATCGAGTTAAGCACTTTTACGCAATCGGCCACATAACCACTGCACGTCGTCCATGCCCCCACAGAATCGCCAAGTGTGTTTGCCTCAGCAGAATCGAACACCATGGGAAGAGCCTGACGAGCAAACAAATTCATGACCTTCTGGTTGCCCGGACTCCACCGACATAGCGCATTGTTGAAATCGGCACATCTATCGACTGCAAACGCGAGAAATGTCGCAACCGCCCGAGCGTAAGCGTCTGCTTCATCCGGCGGTAGGCCGGAGGCAAGGCCATCCCGGCGCACATCCTCGGCAGTGGCCTTCACTAAATCGCTGAGCGTTAGGAGTGCGACGATCTGTCGGGGCCAAAACAGGTGACCCCAGGTGTTAAGTCCATAGGCGGTGCACACTCCTCCAGTAATCTCGGCGCGAGTGGGAAGCGAACCGGCGAGAAACGTCGATCGCGCCTCGTCCACGCGATCGTCAACGACGTTCCCAACGGATTCGTGCTCAGCATCTGGAGACAAGTACAACTTCCCACCTGACGTCTCAGCAACAATCGCAACGAGTCTTCTGCCCAAGCGGCCAGCCTTGCCTTCAGCCTGGATGTACGAACGCTGAATAGGTGTCTTCTGCAGCAGGCAGATGAAATCCTGGGCTTTGCCAGCCTTCGTCCCAAGCTTCGCCTTTGCTAGATCGTCTTTCTGCAGATCGCCTGACTTGACCACGGGAGACCAGCCGTTAGCAGACCCGTCAAGAACAGTCGAAATCCATGACATTTTGCCGGGCTTCGTCGAAAGCATTCGTGTCGAGAGCAGAGGGATATGTTTCCCATGCGCTGCCGGATTAGGGCTAGCGACGGTCCGAGCCCAAATCCAAGCGATCACGTTATTCTCGGTGCCGCCATACTGCTTCGGCAACTTCACCTTCGGATACAGATCTCCAATCTTGCGCGTGGCCCTCTCATGGATGACACCTGCGTAGTACCGAAGATCTGCCACCAACCCGTCTGTGCCTCGCCAGCCCTCCATTCCACCTATGCGGTCGCGATCCGGTTGGTTCACCGGCGGTCGCCCCAGCCAGCGTGCGGCCAACTCCAGGGTGCTTCGATTTAGAAGCACAGCCACCGGGTTCAGGTCAGCAGCCTGAACCTCGAATCCAAGGCGGTTGGCTTCGAGCGGAATCGAGCCTCCTCCAGCGAATGGATCAAACACTGTCGGCAAGCGTCCATCGCAATACTTGAGCATCTCGTCACGCGCTTCGAGATAAACCTCAGGATGCTCGTGCAGTTTCTTGCCCATCATCCGACGCGCAATGTCGAACAGGCGCTCGCGCTCTTCTGCCTGTGACTCCTCAGTCGGAAACCTGTCTGGATGTGCCGAGGGATCATCAACGACCGAGGCAAACAGGACCGCTCGCGCCGTAGGAAGTGGCAATCGTGCCCACCAGTGGTGGATCCCCTTCGGATGTGGACCGATCCCCGGCATCTTGTCGTACGAAGATGCGTCGTTTATTTCGGGAAGCGGCAGCGCCACTTCAATAAGCTTCTTCTTCAAAATGTGACCATGTGAGGCTAACGCTCGTGTGACGCTCCGACCACCAGGCGATACGTAGCCGGATAAATTGTTAGAAGTCCCTTGTCGACCATCGCGCGAAGCTCATACCCGGCCACTTCGACAGGCTCGCCATGCGGAGTGGCGAGCACCAATGAATACCTGTCCGGAAACTTGTCGATGAGGCCCCAAAGGTCAGCACCCAATGGCAGGGGCTCGAGTTCCAGGCAATGGTCCTTTGGCCAATAGGCACGCACCAGCCCGCCATCGGCTGTTCGCCTTTCCCACGGGAATGGAGCGCCGCTGATCCTGCCGATCCAGCTGCCGTCGGAGTGATAAAAACGGTCGTCGCCATCCTTTACGAAACCATGCGCGCGGGCGAATCGATCGATGATTGCGGGTTTCGCAATTGCAGAACGTCGATGCTTGGCTGCCGGCTCGTCGGATGTCGCATCTTCAGGAAAGTGACCGCCTTCAGTGGGGTCGTCCACAGACTGCTTGATATCAGCGGAATTGACCTGCCCAACAGGCTCCACACGCGGGTCAACATGGTCCCTGTCGGGTGAGTCATCGCGTCGCTCAACTGGGCCGTGGTTCACAACTTCGGTGTCGACAACCCCGCGCGCTGCTAGGGTGAAGTTCTCCTCGATGTAGTCGGTCACGAACTCAGGTGAACGGTCGAAGCACAGCTTGATTGCATCAGCCACCTCCTGCCGCCGAAACGCACGCCCCAACTCTTGCGATACTGCGCGAGCGAGCCGGGCGGAAGGTCGCCGTACCACGTGCAGCGTTTGATCCACCCACACCGTTTCGGCTCTTCGCGGAGTCCCTGCTGGCGTTCCTCCGATATACGGAACCAGTTCGAGCTCAGGACCTTCTAGCCAGACGGTCTCTTCGAGGCGCTCGGCCAGCGATCGGATACGCATCGCCTCCGCTTCGTCGTCCAGCTGTAGGCGACGCAATTCCATTCCGAGTCGATTGAGCCACGGCTTTCGCTCAGGTGTACCTGAGAAGAGCGAATCCACATTGAGCCGTTCTTCCGCGCTGTCGGCAAGACGAGGAAGGTCGACGAACGGCGGCGTCTCGCTGATCTCGGTCGGAAGCCGCTGCAGGTCCGCCGTCGTCTGTTTCACCCATTCGTGAAAGTGGCTCCAGGGAACAAGCGACTGCATCGTCAATGCGTAGGAAAGCCTCTCCACCTGAATCCACTCGGCCGCGAGATTCAGCCAGTGCCTCGTCTCATTCCAAATTCGCGCAGGGTGTCGCGCCAGGAGCGCTCGTACACGACGAAGATCGTCCCCAGGCAAGGACGCTCCCGATGGAAGCTCCGACAACCATTTCAGAGCGAGGTCGGGAGTCGGTCGGTCGGCAACTGCAACCTTGCGCCAGAGTGCAAGGTCACGCACCGAAGCGCGAACGATCGCGGCGCCCGGTACCTCCTCCTCGTCAGCCGCAAGGAACACGCTGCCCGCCACAGCCCAACCGGAATTCTCCGTGAAAATCAGCTTTTCGCTACGAAACGCGCTTTGGATCTTTGCGGACTCCGCCGTCGAACACGTGTCGAGCATCTGGTCCAAGCGCCGGTACCACTTCTCGACTTCGGCGACAGGAGGCGTGTCGACCGAAGCCAACGTCCGTAGACAATTGATCAATCGGTCCGGGCTGGTTGGCGTGTCACGGACGCCGAGTAAAGCCAGAATCGCTCGGCCGGCTTCCACATCGAGGAGCCCGTGAACGAAGAACTCAACGTCTAGGAATGCCTCGGTTTGTGGCGTGCGCCGCAGAAGGTCGCCGGGCTTTCGGTACGTGCCTCGCGTGTCCCTTAGACACGGCAACTCCCTCAATTTCAGAATCCACGCCGGGACAATCGGGTCGTACGTCGCGGGCTTCGTATTTCCCGTTGTAGCCGTTTGAAGCGCGCGTGCTGTCCTTGCTTTCGTGGAGTACGTATCCGGTTGCGAGAGGACACGCTCGACGAGTCGACCCCACAACGCAGAGTCTTCAGCCGCGAGCGCGGTCCAATGCTGCCACAGCACCTCTTCGAAGTCCCAGTCTTCGATCTTGAACCACGATGTGACGTACGGTGGCGAAATCGTTCCTGAAAACCCCCGCCTGCGAAGCTCGGTGTCGAGCTGTTGACGGCTCCACACATCCTGTTTCTTGGGCCGAAGCGGCGGAAAGGTCGAGAGTCCCGCTCGACTCGATGCGACCCATCGCACCCATTCTTCAGAAGTGCAGGATGCGAAGGTCGAATAACCCTCGTGCAGGCAGTGAACGCTACACCACTCAGCCGGGAGAAGGGCCTCCAGCGTGCCGTCGATGTCGAACAACACAACTTGTTCGATATCACGCAGCTTCAGGTCCCTGGTGGCGAAGCGGAAGCTCTTGGTCGCCGAAGCGCCAAGCTTGGCCGCAATCTGAGCGAACTGAACGCACCCCTGTAGTGACACTGACGCCCCGGCGAAGACATCTGCAGCGACACGGTCTAGGACGTAGCTCGCGTCACTGGCCTCCACCAAGGCCAGCGCAGCGAGCACGGCGTAGCTGGCTTCCACCTCTCGTCTGTCTTCGGCGGCATCCGCACCTTCGGTCAGGCGACGCTGTTCAGCCAGGAATCGTGTCCAGTTCTGGTTCAGCACTAGCAAGTGGTCAGCGAGAAATTCCCAATCGGCCTCGGACTGGAGAAGACGCTTCTCGCCAAGGCGCACAACTTCGCTGGCACTGTAAAGGACGTCCTTTCCCTGAACGGGCACGATCCGGACTGTCTGCTTCGTCCCGTAGTACTGGTAGTGAGTAAGCTCAGGTGCCACATACGCCCAGAGCTTCAGCAACTGCCGCCACGATTTCGGCTTTGGCAGGTGCTTCGCTCGGAGCAGTTCCACGACCTTGCTCTTGGTGAACGCCTCGATGAGGTTCCAGTGAATGAGTTTCTGTTGGTTCGCCGCCGACACATGTCGCGAGAGTGGCGGGCGAGCGGCGTCATCCAAGACTGCTGCAGCCTGGTCGTCCGGCCAGACCTCCAGCAGCGAGGCTGGAATGAGCACCGCTTCGCCCCCCGCCTTTAGTTCGCCAGACTCGGTGAGAAGGCACGGCTTGTCTGCGATAGCGGCGTCGAATGCTTCTTCGACCGCGGTTGCACATGTTCCTTCTAGCGAACTGTCGTCGCGATCCACATCCGGAAAGACCGAATACGCTTCGGAACGCGAAGCGACACTGCCTGTCGTGGGCTGGAGCCACTCGAGCAGCACTGTCGCGGCGAGTTGACCCGCTCGCTCGAGCAGCCAGCGATTCGTGGGAGATGTTTCCGGGTCTTTGATCTTGAGACGGGCGGGATCCTGGATGAACGGCGCGTTGCATGCGAAGGGTAGGGTTGTCTCGACCCCCGTGGGGAGCACTACGTACAGACGGCCCTTGACCCCGGCTACAATCTCGACTTTGCATGGGGGAAACGGCGTGTCCTGATCGAGGCTGAGCAACCGTTCCTGTCTGATTTCCTCCAGCGCGTCCTCAGGAAAAGCGACGGCATCTGATCTCGCCACGAGATACGATTGGTCGGGGTTCTCGTGAAGTGCCATCCATACACTGTCGCGGATGGGTCCTGGACCGAGATTTCCCCAGTGCACTTCCTCGGTGCCAATTCGCATCCGACGGATGTGTTTAAAGAAGAGCAGCGACAGCGGGCTCTTCAGCCATTCCTGAAGATTTTTCTCAATCTCTCGCCGTTGATGCTCTCCTGCGAACGCCACGCGTATCGTGGTCTGCTGATCGACACCAAAACCACTCTCAAGCCATTTCGGTTCACTGAATCGGTTCCGGTGGAACGCCGCCGAGAGCGTCGGTGTGTACAGTTCAACTACATCACCAAGACTGAAAGTGCTCTTGAACCCAATACCCCGGAAGCCGATCGTATGAAGGGCGCGCTTGTTCGAGTACCCGAACCGACACAAAGATGCGAAGTGCTCTTCGGTGAAGTCCTCTCCGTTGTGCGTAAAGACAAAAACGCCATCTTCGACCCGGACGCTGGTTTCGGTGGCACCCGCATCGTCCGCGTTCTGGAGCAACTCCGACAGGACATGTCGCGGACTCTGAACCTGCTTGAACAGCTGATGCCACGGGCCGGCGAGCTCTGGGTCCGATTCGAGTTGATCCCATCGGCTGCTCGACCGCCTTCGTATTTCTTCGAAGTAGGCCGGGCGCTGCATTACCTGGGCGCCTCCGCCCTTTCGAGCAGCTCCGCGAAGTCGTAGTTGACGCTCGTCACGCCGAAGTCCGGTTCGCGCTGGAACGGCCTCCGAAGATAGTGGACGGTGTGCGAGTCCTCCCCGTGATACTCAACGATGCCCAAGATGAAGTCGTCCGGCTTGTTGAGGGAGTAGAGGATCTCGTTCTTCGTCACCGTGATTGTGTCAGCACCGGCAATTCGACCCTTGACCTCGATGAATCGCAGCCGGCCGGTTCCTGGAACACGACTCTCAATGTCGTACCCGAGTTTCTCCGTCTCCCGATCAGTTGGCTCGAATCCAAGCTGGCGCTCAACGTCCATGATCGCCGCACGTGCTCGCGCCGCCGACGCCTGTGTGTCTGGCGAAGCTGCGAGGGTGGGACGTCCTGAGATCGCATTCAGGAGACCGATGGGTACCACCAGTAGTCCCCCGAGTATCACAGGAGGAAGAGGCGAAATCTGGCGCTCCAGACGCAACTCCTCAAGGCGCTTTTCCAACCGGCCCTGGAGCGCATCCGCTCGCTTGCGTGCTTCGCCAGAATTTAGCTTCGCATTCGGCTTTCCAGCCCGTTCCTGAAGACGCAGCTCCTCGGCTCGGTGATCCCAGTAGTTGATCTCCTTCGTCAGGCGATCCTTGACCGCGGCCTCAGTCTTCTCGATGCGCGACACAGTCCGGCTACGAACCTCGCCAAGGTGATCCGGCACGACGTGCGCAATTGCGTGCCCCTGTGCTTTCGACTCCAGCTCGCGCGTAATCCATGCGCACTCTGGGCGGGCCAGTATCACGGCGACATCGGGTTCGGTCGCCTCAAGAGGGCGGTAGTCCAAATATGGGGCGTAATGCAGATGTCGGGCTTCGCCTGTCGCATCCAGTTCCACGTAAAGCATTCGCTTGGACACGACGCGCCGATCGCCACCGCGAGTTGGGATCGCATCCTGAATGGCGTGCTCGAGATAGAAAACGACTCGCGGCGACTGGCCGAGATCGCGTTCGTCCACCAAGACGGCTCCCCGACGAAGCAAATCTCGGTGCCGCTCAAGCGTGAGATCGATAGTCGAGTCGAGCAGCGGATGGCCAGGAAAAACGTATGCGGCCAACGGCTGTCCCTGAGGTGCGACCAGGGACTTCTCGAAGGCAATGCGCTCGTACCGTGGCAGAACCGGCTCTCCAACCCCGATGAGCCGATCGCGGTTTCGCACAGGCGCGGGGACGTGCGTGATCTCGTAGCGTCTTGGTTCCCGCTGTTTCGCCGTGCCACCGAGACGTTGAAAGGCTTCCAGAAAGAAGGACTCGATGTAGTGAGGTTGGAGCCGACGCGCTTCGGCTCGTTCCATGTCCTCGCGGATTCGGTGGACACGACTCGCGTCCATCGAATCGTGTGCCAGAGCTCGCTCTTCGAGCAGATCTTGAATCTGTGCCCGGTCGAAGGCATTGGCTACCACCTGCGAGAGCCGACCGCGCACCTCCGGCTGTTCGCCGTAGCGGATGGCTTCAATCAACAGTTCACGCAGAGGACGCCCCTCGAACTGCAGCTTCCCGAGGACATCGAAGACCTGGCCACCCAGCGCCTTTCGCGCCTCCTCCAGTTTCTCGAGCAACGTCCGGTAGACCTCTCCCTCCCTGGTGCCTTCTGCGATCAGATTCCAGAGGTGGCACACCTCGGTCTGGCCAATGCGGTGGATGCGACCGAATCGCTGCTCGATGCGATTCGGATTCCATGGCAGGTCGTAGTTGACCATCAAGTGCGCGCGCTGCAAATTGATGCCTTCGCCCGCGGCATCTGTCGCCACCAAGACCTGAACGACCGGATCGTGCTTGAACGCTTCCTGGGCCTTGGTTCGCTCCTCTCGCCCCATTCCACCGTGAATGACGACCACGGCGTCCTTCCGCCCCAACAAGGTGGTGATGCGCTGTTCGAGATAGTTCAGGGTGTCCCGTTGTTCAGTGAAGATCACAAGCTTTTGCGTTGGCGACGAAGTCACTCCCGCTGCAGAGGCAGTTGCCGCGGACGTCACCTCTCCAGCGGCAGGAGCCTGCGGGGAGACAGCGAAGATCTCACTAAGGAGACTCGCTAGCTCCCGCCATTTGCGGTCCTCGCCACCTCGCCTTACGGCCAGCGCCAGTGCCTCCAAGCGCTTCAACGTCTCGATCTCAGCCTGAAGTTCAACGATGGTGCGAGCGGCCGTTGCCTGATCGACGACTTCTTCAACGATCTGCTCTTGCTCCGCATCGGGCGAGTCTTCAATGTCCTCGATGTCCTCGTCCGTCATCGCCGGCAAGGTTGCTGCCGCATCGAGACTCGCCAGCGCACCGCGCTGGAGCTGCTCTTCCTCACGCAGGCGTTTTTCAAGTCGCTCTTTGCGACGCCGAAGCGACTGGTAGATCGCTTCCGGAGAGGACGCAAGGCGCCGCTGAAGAATCGTGAGGGCAAAGCCGATGGTGCCAGCGCGCTTATCATTCTGAAGCGCCTCTGCGCGGTTGAATTCCTGGCGGACGTAGTCGGTGACGGCGGTGTAGAGTTGTGCCTCCGCGGTCGAGAGCTGGTACGGAACGGTGTACGCGATGCGCTCTGGGAAGAGCGGCGTCGCGTCGAATTTCAGCAAGCTCTCCTTCACCATCCGACGCATGAGGTCCGAAACGTCTGCTGCGTGAACGCCATCACGGAATCGACCCTCGAACCGGTCGCCGTCGAGAAGCGCCATAAACAGTTGGAAATCCTCCTCCTTCCCGTTGTGCGGTGTGGCGGTCATCAACAGGAAGTTGCGCGTGAGGGTTGACAGCAGCTGTCCGAGCTTGTACCGCTTGGTGTACTTGACCTCCCCCCCAAAGAACGTCGCCGACATCTTGTGCGCCTCGTCGCACACGATGAGATCCCAGCGGCAGTCCGGCACGGCGAGCTTGGCCTGCACGTCTTCATTCCGTGAGAGCTTGTCCAAGCGGGCGATTGCCAGGTTGGTCTCGAAGAACCAGTTGCCCGTCCGAGCCGCTTCGAGCTTATCGTTCGTGAGAATTTCAAACGGCAAGTTGAAGCGGCGGTACAACTCGTCCTGCCATTGCTCGGCGAGCATGCCCGGACACACGATCAGGCACCGCTGAAGGTCCCCTCGCGCGATCAACTCCTTGATCAGCAAACCGGCCATGATGGTCTTGCCGGCCCCCGGGTCGTCGGCCAGCAGGAACCTAAGGGGCTGGCGAGGCAACATCGCCCCGTAGACGGCAGTGATCTGGTGCGGCAACGGCTCGATCAGCGAGGTGTGCACGGCGAGCAGCGGGTCGAAGAGGTGGGCGAGGCGTATCCGGTGGGCTTCCGAGACCAGCCGAAAAATGGCGCCGTCGCCATCGAAGCTCCAAGGCCGGCCCTGTTCCACAACTTCGATGCGAGGCTCGTCGTGGCGGTACAGCAGCTCGTTCGCTACGCGACCGGCGGCGGTCTTGTAGGTCAGTTCGAGCGCCTCGGAACCGTACCACTGGGTGCTGACGACCGTCACGAGCGCATCCGGCAGGATGCCCCTTACGGCCGCATTTGTTCGAAGATCTTCGAGTTTGCTCATCTCGTGTCTTGTGAAACGGTCTCACCGTCGCCGGCTAGTGCGAACCAGCTCAAGCGCCGTTGTTAACTTACCGCAATGCCCTTCTAATCCAGTTGCCAGAACCGAGTTGGGCCAAAACAGGACACCATGCTCGACCCGGCCGTCCCGACGCCGACGCAAACCGGGTCCGACAGTCCAGAATATCGAAGGATGTGACAGGGCAGGTCACAGATCCTTAAGGACCCTCGCGGGCTCCGAGGACAGCACCTTTTGACTGTCGGACCAGTCGGGACATCTTGGGAAAGCACTTCCCGGCCGATCACGTTCTGGGTATCGCATACCCGAAAGTCGTTCGGAGGTACGCGTCGTTCGTCACGATTCCGCCAAGAAACACGCAATCAGACATGGCACTGGCCATGAAGCAGAAGAGGCGCCCAACCCTCGCGAACCCCTGGAGCGCCCATGCCATCGCGTCGCAAGCCGTCTTCGGCCAAATCCGCGCTTCCCACAACATCGCGCTCTCGTCATGACCTGCGTTCAGGCAAAGAGCGTCGGCCGACCGTCTCCAAGGACAGGGCCGCGCGACGCTGGCGCCGTGACACGCGGCCCCGAATCATTCGCACGGTGGTGTCGGCCACCAAGGCGCTCAGGTGGTCGACTTCCCTGATCGAGGCGGTCCTCGAGGAGCTGTACGTGGACGATCACTTCGAGGAGTTGCTCGGGCGAGCGCCCGGCAACCTTCGGCCTGGTCAGTACGCCCAGGCGATCGCCGTCGCCTTGATACTCCGCCATAGCTGGCACCCGAACGATCTCGCCTGCATGCTCAAACGTCTCAAGCTTCGCGTCGGTGACGCGTGAGTTCCCAGCGCGGCTGGCGCTGAAGGGTGTGTAATGTTCACGGCCACCCTGTCACTCAGGTAGGTAGATCTTTCCTGGTATCAAAGAGCGCCCGCCTCTTCCGTGTCTGCAGCCATGCTCGCAAGCGACTGAACATGCGCGGGTTCGCAGCGCCTCTGCCGTTTCAACTCTCCGGCATGTGATCTGCATCTGTCTTGCCCGCCATTTCTTTCTCTTCAGCTAGCGCTCAACCGGCTATCGGTCCGCCTTCGTAGCCCAACAGCAATGCGTTAGCTTGCATGTCTGTGTACTGCACTGTCTTGTACTGGTAGTACGCAGATTCTGCGTACTACTTCTTCCCCTGGTTGCCCTCGTCGCGATTGTTACGACGCGGCTTGGCCCACCGAGCCTGCGCAGCCTTTCGTAGCGCCTCGCTCCGCTCCTCAGGACCGACGTTGCGCCAACGCGCAGCGCCAAGGCCAACGGCCTGCCGTTTTATTGGCGATGGAGAGAGTTTCCGGCTCGCGATGTCGAGCATCTCCAACGCGAGATCGAGCAGGACCTCCGGCGGAAGTCCCGTCTGTCGCATGATGCGCCGCAGCGTCATCGTTCGTCTGACGCCGAGACATGTCGCCAATTCCGTCGAAACATGTCCAGTTGCTGGGGGGCTTGCTTTTGCTGTTGACATGCGTAAGCTCGTACTGCTAGATCAATTCTAGTTCCGACAACACCAGCGCGGGAGGTTTCGATATGCCCTGCGACTTCGTAGTCAGATTCACGCGACGCGTGAGTGTGATGGTGTTCACGGCTCTCCTTCTCTTGCCCACACTGGCATTCGCCCAGTCTCCTTGGGAGCGCGCCGCGAGCAATCTCGAACGCACGTTCACTGGTCCGTTGGCGCGCTCGCTCGCGCTGGTGGCCATCGTGATCGGTGGACTGATGTTCATGTTCGGAGAAGGCGGTGCCAAACGCCAGATCTCCGGCATCGTCTTCGGCGGCGGACTTGCGCTCTTCGCGGCGCAGTTCCTCGTCTGGTTGTTCTGAAACGTTCGTAAGGTTTGCGGAGGTGCGGGCATGCCTGATCGCCCGACGTACCGGCCCGTGTACAAGGCGCTGCATCGTCCCCTGACGATCTGGGGCGTGGACAGGCGTCTGTTCTTCCTGTCACTTCTGCTCGGGGCGGCGACGTTCAACCTGTTCTACTCGTTCCTCGCCGGCCTGCTCATGGCCGGCGGGTTGTACGGGTTTGCCCTGTGGGCGACGGCTCGCGACCCGGAGATGCTCCGGATTCTACTCGCTTCGTCGAAGGCGCGGAGAAGATACGACCCGGGAAAGCACGATCGCGTGGACGTGGAGGTGGTGCCGTGGTGAGCGTCGGGCGCATCCTCCGCGACTACCGCGACGCAGGGAGCGTGAACAACCTCCTGGCGCTGTGGGGGTTCGTCGACGACTCGACGTTCCTCACGAAGGCCGGTCATGTCGGCGTCGTCTATCGCCTTCGCGGCGTGGACTACGAAGGCCTGTCGCATCCGCAACGCCAGGCCCTCGTGCATCGCTTTGAGGCGGCGCTTCGCCTTCTCGATGAACACTGCCGCGTCTACCAGTACCTGCTGAAACGAACGGTTGCCCCGTTCGTCGCCGCTCAGTGCGATGCGCCGGTCGCAAACGAGGCGATTCAGCGTCGAGCGACTTA
>Ga0070741_10008537_pt1 | contig 20473 bp, 22 predicted proteins | sample Coa_R1_4_FD_66440 | JGI IMG/M metagenome (GOLD analysis project Ga0070741, IMG submission 66440) | Surface soil microbial communities from Centralia Pennsylvania, which are recovering from an underground coalmine fire - Coalmine... | ecosystem: Environmental > Terrestrial > Soil > Unclassified ...
TGGAGTCCCGATTCACTGATTGGGTCGTCCAAGCGGGGAACTCGGGCATCAAGACACAGGAGCGACTCACGTGCACGTTGGGACTGGACGCTGCTGAATCGACGAGAGATCATAACCGTGTAATGCCAAGGCACGACGACAAGAAGCCCACTCTCGAAGATCGACCGCCCCGCGTAAAACGTGTGATGTCGCGAAATCGGGAGCCGAACCAAACCACGCGCCAGGAGAAGGGCCGCCAGGAATACGCTCCGGAGCAGGTCGTGCCTCCGAAGAAAGCCCTCATCGCCGACGTGAGCGAGATCCTGACGCCCGACGATCGCCGGCGCCTGAAAGACGAAGAGCAGCTTCGAGCGATGCGCGAGCTGCGAGAGCACCTTGAGAAAAATGCTCCCGTCGCAGTGGGGCCGCCTCCGCCCGCTCCACCGTCACCGAAGAAACGATAGCTCGCAAGAGCGCCGCGTACTCCTCGCCTGCGACAATTTGTCGCACTTTCCATTTTGGAAGCAACTTTCGTTGCCGTCATGCGATAACCTGTATCGACAAGGGTTATACAATGAGTGCCATTGGTGGTGCTGGGACGGGGAATGGGGACTTGCGCCGGGCGATCCGACATCCGCGCGCCGTCGAATATGCGGAGCAAATCGTGCGGTACGTCGAACGACGCGCCACCATGTTGCGCGAGTTGGCGGCGTTGCCGGAGGCTGCAGCCTTCGCGTTAGATGTGCTGGCGCTCGTCGCGGAACTCGACGGCGCGATTGCCTATCTCGCACAAGCGCTACCGAACGGTGCACGACAGAGAGGAGGAGCTTGTGGCTGATTACACCGACCGCGAAGTGAAGGCCATCGAGGACATGCGAGTCGATCTCAGCGAACTGGGTGCTGCTGCGCCGGCGCTCGTCCGGCAGATCGATACCGCGATCGAGAAGCTGACCGAGGCGCGCGACGCTCTCGACCTGTTTGGTGAACGCTGCCGCGTACTGGCTGAGCGCGCCATTTCGAGCGAGCCCGGTGACGGCAACGATCTACCGTAGGATTGAATGATGCTCGGCGACGACTCCTTGGACCGCAAGTGCGGCATGACGCGCTTCCGTGCCGCCATCCTCGCCGCGCTCCTTTGCGGTGGCTGCGCGCACGTCCCGCCGCTCACCTGTCCGATGCACGGCGGGGCACCGTGGATCGCGCTCACGTCGGATCACTTCATCGTTCGCACGGACCAGCCAGTGCGCGCCGCTCGAGAAATCCTCTACGATCTGGAACGCACGTACGTCGTGTTTGAGCACTTCGCAAGGTTGAGCTTTCCCATTCGGCGTCCGCCTCCGCGAGAGCACATCGAAGTCCTCTTGTTTGCTCGTCATGAGGATTTCTTGTCGTTGACCCACCTCATCGACTCTCCTGCGGGATTCATCATTGGTCCGCCGGACTTTGAAAGCATGCCAACGATTGTCTTCGATGGCGCGTTCGACGAGCAGCGCCGGGAGATCTTGCAGCACGAACTCACGCATCATTTCGCGCGTCACTATCTGCCACGAGCACCCGTCTGGCTGAGTGAAGGGCTCGCCGATTATCAGTCGACCGTGGAGATCACAGACGATCAGGTCATCTTCGGCCATTCGCCCGCCAAGCACATGCTCACCGCCTACGCGTCGAACCGTGGTCGACTGCGCCAGGACATCCTTGCTGATCTGCCCTCGATCCAGGAAGTCGTCAGCGCCGACTCAGCGCTATTCTCTCATGGACGGCGACGACGACTGTTTTACACCGGCGCGTGGGCGCTCGTGAGCCTCCTCGAATCCTCGGAGAGCTATCGTCCACTGTTCCTGCGGTTCATCGCAGCCATCGCGGCGGGAGAAGGTGCGCCGACCGCGTTTTGGCGAATTTTTGGGGCTATTCCTTCGGGCAAGTTGGATTCGAACTATCGGGCGCAGGCCGCGGTCGGGACGGCGACGTTCTATTGGACCGCTCGCCTGCCGACGATGCCGAGAAGCGCGGTGTCTTTGCGACCGATGAACGACTCGGAAGTCCACTTGGCGTGGGCAAATGCCCGCCCATTCGACGGTCGCTACCTTGCCGCTATCGAACGCGACGTCGCCGAAGCGCAGCGCATGGACCCGCACGCGGCCGAGCCGCGTTACCGCGGGGCATGGGTCGCGCTCGCGCGTCGCCGCGGCGCGGACGCAGAGCGCGACCTCAGATCGCTCGCACAAGAGCATCCCGACGACGAGCGCTACGAGGCGGCATTTGCCTTCTTTCTTGCCAAGCAACACACCTGGGCGCCTCGCGAGGATTGGAACGAGCGTTTCCGCGCGGAGGCGAACCGCCTCGAAAAGGTGGCTCGTTCTCCGTGGGCTATCGCTGAGCTTGCGCGACTGCGGCACCTCTCGGGCGATCGAACATCCGCATCCACGCTCGGGATCCGCGCAGTCGAAGAAGCTCCCGATTGCTGGCGCTGCCTCGACATCCTCGCCGCAATCGCGCTTGCCGACGGCGCGTACGGGGACGCGTTGGAACTCGAGCGCGCAGCCACAACGTTGGCACCGGACGAGGAAACGAGCGATTTGCTTCGGGCGCAGCTAGAACGCTATGCGCGCTTCGCCCGCGAACACGACATCCAAGACGTCGAACACGAAGGCCAGCGCTTGACAGAATGAGGAAACAAGCAACTTAGGGCACTTTCGCCCAACTTAGGTCACTACCTCAAAGCCCGCCGCATTGACAGTTTCGGCGCCCGGTGTTAACCGCATCGCCATGTTGAATCGCGTGACGGACAAGGTGCGGCTGCTGGTGAACGACGCGCTCGCGTCGCAGCGGGGCAATCAGTGGAAGCCGGTGCGCATGCTGCGCGAGGCGCTCGGCACCGCCAACGATCTCGCCGGGCGCCCGTTCTGCTCGGCGGAGGAGCTGGCGCAGCGCCGCGGCGGCGCAGTGGCGTCGCGCGTGCACGAGAAGCGCGAGGCCGCGCCGGTGATGCTCTACTTCGACGGCAAGGATCACCGCACCAAGAAAAAGATCGAGGAGCTTTTGAACGGCAAGAACATCCCGTTCAAGCTGCTCGACGTCACCGACGACGAGGCGACGCGCTCGTGGGCGATCACCGCCGCCAAGCAGGACGAGTTCCCGCTGCTGTTCATCGCCGGCGAGGCGGTGGGCGGGCTGCACGAGGTCACGCAGCTCGACGTGAACGGCGGTCTGGTCAAGCGCGTCTTCGGTCCATAACACCTGTTCGTTCTCGGGCACAGCGTCGTCGGGCCACGGCTGGTGCGGCTGGTCAAGCGCGGGCTGCCGCTGCGCTGGCTGGTCCTCGGCGGGTTATTGCCCGATTTAATCGATAAGCCGCTTTATTATTCTTTGGTATTCGCGACCGGTAAACGCGGCACCGAATTGGGGCTGATCAGCGGCACGCGCACGTTCGGGCACACCGGGCTGTTCCTGCTGCTGTTCGTCGGGCTTTGGGCGTGGCGCCGTTCCCCGTCGCTGGCGGCGATCGCGTGGGGGATCGCGAGCCACTTGTTGCTCGACAACATCGGCGATCTCTTCGGCGAACGAAACGGCCCCACCGCATTCGACGCGTTGATGTTTCCGTTATTGGGCGCTCATTTCCCGATATCGTTTTTCAAAAGCATAAAAGAACACCTGTTGTCGGTGCGCAATCTCTACGTCGGCGGCGGAGAGGTGGCGGGCGCGCTATTATTGCTTTGGAGCTGGTTGCAATCGAGAAGACGCCTGCATGAACAACCACGATGACGACCCGGCCGGTGTCGAGCGCGTGCTGCGTCGATATCGGCGCGGCATGTATCTGGCGCCCGTGCCCTTCGCCGCCGTGATGCTCGCGCTGCTGATCTCGCGGCTGCCGGCGAGCGGGCGCTATCTGGCGTGGCTCGTCGGGATACTCCTCGGCATCACGCTGCTATTCGCCGTGGCCGCGATCCTGGCCGGCCGCGCCGAGCTGCGGCGCAAGGAGAGCGAGGCCGCGCGGCTCGGCGCGCTCGCGTTCCATCGCGCGGAGACCGATCGCGGAATTCGCGACGCCGAGTGGCGCCGATGGCTGCTTCCGCTCGGCGGGATCGTATTGAGCGCGCTGGCGGCGATTCATCCGGATCGGCAGAGCATCGCCGCGGCGATCGTCGTCAATGCGTTCGCGTGGCCCGCGGCGGGGTATTTGCAATTCGTGCGTTTGCCGAGGCTGCGGCGCGAGCGCCGGCGTTTCACGGCGCCGGCTTGATCGCCCACGCGCGCGTTCGTTTGCAGATGAACAGGTAATAAATCGACAGCGCGGTGCTGTAGAAGAGCACGGCGAGGTAGATGCGCAGGCTGGGGCGGTGCTCGGGCTCGACGACCGGATACATCAGGATGTACGTCGGCAGCAGCACCAGGTCGTAGGCGAGGAACGCGAGGAGCTGCCCGCGCGCGTTGTGCCAGCTCGGGCGGATCGTCCCGTAGAGGAAGTAGACCGCCGAGCCGAGGAACAGCCAGCCGAACATGGTCGACGTGTCGGGCTCGAGCGTCCACGGAAAGATCGTCGGCGAGCGGCGCAGGAGCTGCACCGCGGCGATCAGCAGCACCGTCGAGAACACGGCGAACGAGACGTGCAGCAGGCGATCGATCTTGCGCGCGTCGCGGATCGGCTGGCGGATGCTCCACACCAGCACGCCGGCGTTGGCGCACGCGAACACGGTGAACGCGATCGCGTGGTGCAGGAGGCGCGGGCTCGGCTCGGCGGCGTTGCGCTGAAACAGGTAGACCGCGGCGCCGGCGTTCATCAGGCCGACGTTCATGGTCGCGCCCGCCGCCGCCGCCCACTCTCCGACGAGGCCGAGCCACAAGATCACCACCGTCGCGCCGGCGAGGAACGACGACACCAGCAGGTAGTCGAGCGGGCTCACCGGCCACGGCCACGTGTCGGTCGCCCACGGCCAGCGGAAGTAGTAGCCGAGCGTGAGGATCAGATCGGCCAGGCCGAAGAGCACCACCGCGGCGCGCAGCGCCTTCACGACGCGCGCTCCACGCTGACGACGGCGTTGTAGTCGGGCTCGCCCGAGACCGGATCGTAGGCGCGGCCGATGAGCACGTTCGACTCGGGCCAGAACGCCTGCACGTGGCGGCGGCGGCAGGGGCCGACGCGCGCGGTGGCGCGGAATTCACCGTGCGGCGAGCGCAGCGTCACCGGGTCGCCTTCGCGCAGGCCGAGCGACGCCAGATCGTCGGCGGCGAACAGCACGTCGGAGCGCGACGGGGATCCGGTGATGGGATCCTTTTTGCCCCAAGTAATGGAATTAAATTGTTTGCCGCGGCGGGTGGAGAGCATGAATTTACCGTCGGGGACGGCGATTCGCGGCAGCGGCACGTTTGAAAATAAAGCCCGGTTATCAGGCATGTTGGTAAAGCCGTTTGCGCCCAATCGCGCGCCGCCCCATTGCACGAACTCGCCCTCGGCTTTGAGGCCTTCGATGCCGGCGTAGAGCGGCATGAGCTTGCCCATCTCGGCGCGCACCTCGTCGGTATTGGCGAAGCCGAACAGCGCCGGCTCGGCGGGGTAGAGCGCGCGGCCGATGCGCGCCGGGATCTCCCACTCGGCGCGCGCCTCGGGGATGCGCACGCCGTCGGGATCGACGATCGCCGGCGAGTAGCGGATGCGCCGCTCGGTCGAGGTCGAGGTGCCGCCCGACTCGTAGCGCGTCTGCGCCGGCAGGATCAGCGTCAGCTCGCCCGAGTCGACCAGCGCCGAGGTGTTGAGCACGATGTCCTGGTGGATGCGCACGCGCGGCCGCTCGAGCCCGCGCCGCGCGTTGTCGGGATCGGGCATGGTCTCGAGGAAGTTGCCGCCGACGAGGTACATCAGATCGATCTTACCCTCGGCGGCGGCGTCGAGCGCGTGCGCGGCCTTGAGCCCCTTTGAGCGCGGGATGGCGTGGCCCCACGCGGCTTCGAACTTCGCGCAATTCTCGTCGGTGATGTCCTGGCCGCCGGGCAGCTTGTCGGCGTCGGCGCCGCACTCGGCGGTGCCCTGCACGCCCGAGTGGCCGCGGATCGGGATGATGCCGCACTTCTCGCGGCCGAGGTTGCCGCGCGCCAGCGCCAGGTTGACCACCATCTTCACGTTGTCGACGCCGAACGTGTACTGCGTGAGGCCCATCGAGTAGAGCAGCACGGCGGTTTTGGCGCCGGCGTAGAGTGCGGCAAAACGCCGCAGCTCGCTCTCGGGCAGGCCGGCGGCGTCGGCCAGCTCGGACCAGTCGAGCGTCTTCAGATGCGCGCGCAGCTCGTCGGCGCCGCGCGTGCGCTCGGCGATGAACTTCTCGTCCCACGCGCCGGCCTCGTCGAGCGCCTTGAGCGCGCCCGACATGAACGCGATGTCGCCGCCCGGCTTGACCGCGAAGAACTCGTCGGTGAGCGCGGTGCCGAACAGCGCCGACGACGCCACCGACGGCACCCAGTAGCGATCGAGCGACGGCTCGCGGAACGGATTGACCACCACGATGCGCGTGCCGCGCTCCTTGGCGAAGTGCATGTACTTGGTGGTGACCGGCTGGTTGTTGGCGAGGTCGGTGCCGATCAGCACCAGCAGGTCGGTGCCGATGAGATCGGAGAGCGAGCACGTGGGCGCGCCCCAGCCGATGGTGGCCTTGAGCCCCGACGCCGACGCCGCGTGGCACAGGCGCGCGCACGAGTCGACGTTGGGCGTGCCGGCGACGCGCGCCAGCTTTTGCAAGACGTAGTAGGCCTCGTTGGTCAGGCCGCGCGACGAGACGAAGAACGCCATGCGCTCGCCCGGCGTCGCGGCGAGCGAAGCGGCGGCGAGGCGCTCGGCCTCGTCCCACGAGATCTTGGTGAACGCGCGCTCGCCGCGGCGGCGCACCAGCGGCGCGGGCACGCGGCCCAGCTCGTGGAGCTGCTGGTTCGACATCGCGCGCAGCCGCTCGACGTCGGCGAGCGCGGCGTCGGGGATCGGGCCCATGGTGTTGAGCCGCATCAGGCCGAGGCGCGTCAGGCACAGGTGCACGCCGGGGATGACGTCGTCGCGCAGGCCGCGCGGGCCGAGCGAGCAGCCGTCGCACACGCCGTGGTTGAGGATGCGCCACGCGTAGCGCCAGCGGCCGCGGTTCTGCCACAGCACGCGCAGCATCTCGCGGTAGTGGCGCGGCTTGGCGCGCACCAGGATGCCGAACGGCACCAGGATCTGCAGCCACCGCCACAGCGCGCGAAAAAACGCCTTCATGTCCGGCGCAGTCTACTACAGAGATACTTGTCCCGCCGACGGGGTCGGAGCGAAACTGGCCGCGTGGCGGCGGGCGAATCTTCGGCGGAGGGTCTGTTCTACGTCGTCGCGGCGAGTGGAGCGCGCGCGCTGCTGATCGGCCACAAAGCGCTGGTCGTGCTCGGCGTGCCGGTCGTCGCCGGCGAATATGAATATTGGATCCACGCGGACGACGTCGAGACGTTCAATCGAGCGCTGTCGCCGCTCGGATTTGTTTTCAACTGCACGCTCGACGCGGCGCGAAGCCGCGACTGCTACGCGCTCGAAAAAGACGAGCGCATCGTCGTGCGGGCCGCGAGCGTGCAGCTCACCGTCGACGGAGCACGCGTCGCGTTCGATGAAGTGTGGTCGCGGCGAGTCTCGTTTCCGCTGGACGCGCGCGTCTCGGTGGAGCTGCCGTGTCTCGATGACTTGATCGCGACCAAGCGGTTCGCCGCGCGTCCGAAAGACGCCGAGGACATTCGAATGCTCGAAGCGTTGCGTCGGAGAGCGCCGTGAAGAAGTTCGAGCCGCCGGCGCCGGAAGCCGTCGCGCGAGTCCGTGCGTTCACCAATCGCCGTCTGACGCCGGAAGAGTTCAACGCGTACGTGAACGCGCCGATGAGCGCCGACGAGCTCGAGGCGATTCACAGTTTGATCAATTGGTTCACGCGGCGCTATCCCACCGTCGCGGAGCGGCTGGCGTGGGGCGAGCGCGCCTACGCGCAGGCGAAGCGCTGGATGCCGCCGGACAAGTAGCGCTACGCGCCGGCGTCGTCGGCGGCGGGGCGGGTCCAGGTTTCGCCGTCGATGGTGAGGCGCTGCGGGCAGGCGTCGAGCTCGGCGGTGAAGTGCAGCGTCGTCGGCGTGACCGTGATGATGTACGAGCCGGTCTCGAGCTGCGGCGCCATGGTGCACAGGCCGGTCGCGCTGGTGAACGTCAGGCGCCGGCCGGTGCTGTCGATCGACCACGTGCCGGTGAGCAGCGGGTTCGAGTCGAGCTCGCCCGCGGTCGCCGCCAGCTCCTGCTTGCCGTCGGCGGTGAAGCGCAAGATGTAGCCCGACCCCGGCTCTTGCCACAGCCCGAGGATCAGCACCGACGGCGGCGGCGCGAGATCCGGCGTCACCGCCAGGTCGAATTCGGTCTGGTCCGCGCCCGAGCAGGCGCTGGCGAAGAGGAGCACGATCGCGGCGGCGCGCATGCGCGCAACATATCACGCCGCAATCAGGGCTCGACCGTGGGCACGCGGTGCTTTAGATTCCGGGCATGATCGTCGCCGAGAGTCGCCGCGGCCGCCGGCTGGTGGGGCGCCTGGATCGTGGCACCGACGTGCTGGAGTCGCTGCTCGACGTTTGCCGCGCGCACGCCGTCCGCTCGGGCGAGCTGCGCGCGATCGGCGAGCTGGAGCAGGTGACGCTCTCCGAGTACGACCAGCGCGGCCGCGCGTGGAAGCCGCCGCGCCAGTTCACCTCGCCCGTCGAGATCGTGCACCTCGGCGGCAACGTCTCGGAGAAGGACGGCAAGCTGTTCCTGAACGCGTACGCTTCGGTGAGCCGGCAGCGCGACAACGGCATCGAGCTGCTCGGCGGGCACCTGGTGGCGGGGCGCGTGTTCTCGGTCGAGTTCGTGATCGAGGTGTTCGACGATCTGCTGCTGCGGCGCGCGATGGACGCCTCGACCGGGCTGCCGCTGTGGAACGCGGCGGTGGCGCTGGCCGTCGAGGAGCCGGCGGCGGCGGTGACGGCGCGCGCGGCCGACGAGCAGCCGCTGGCGGCGGTGCCGTTCGAGGCGCCGGCGCGCGCGGTGGCGGTGGCGCACGTCGCCGAGGCGCCGTCGTGGCAGCAAGTCGCGGAGGCGAGCGCCGAGGTCGAGGCGAGCGCGGAGGCGGAGACGCCGGCGGCGCCGTCGGCGGAGGACGCGCGTCCTTCGCCGGGCGACTGGATCGAGCACCCGAAGTTCGGGCGCTGCCAGGTGGAGCGCATCGAGGGCGACTACGAGTTCGTCTCGGCGCGGCTGCGCAACCAGCGGCTGATCCGGCTGTCGCTCGACGTGCTCACGCTGACGCCGATCGGCCACGAGGGCGGGCGCCTGCTGTTCCGCGCGGAGCCGGCGCGGTGAGCGCGGGCCGCCGGCGCGTCGCGGCGCTCGCGGAGACGCTGGGCGCGCTGGCGATCGTGGCGTGGGTCGGCGGGCACGCGGCGCTGGGCGCGTTCGCCGCGCGCATCGTGTTTCGCGATCTGCCGCGCGCGATGGCGGCGCCGACGATGAATTCGATCTTTCGCTCGTTCGACGAGCTGATCCTCGCCGCGCTGATCGTGCTCGCGATCGCGACCGTCGCGCGCGTGGCGGCGGCCGGCCTCGAGCGGCGCGCCGATCGCGTGGCGCTGGGCGCGGCGCTCGGCCTCCTGCTCGTCGGCGCGCTGGAGATCGCCTACGTGCACCCGAGCATCGAGGCGATGTTCGTCGCCGGCCGCACGCTCGAGCCGGAGTTCGCGTCGCTGCACAAATTGTCGGAGCGCTGCGGTCACGTCGAGGTGGCGCTCGCCGCGCTGTGGCTCGGCGCGCTGGCGTGGGCGCGCGCGTCGTCCGCGCCGGCCGCCGCATGATCCGGCTCGCGCTCGCCGCATCATTAATAATCGGGCTCGCCGGCTGTCCGGCCCGGCGCTCGCCGTGCGCGCCTTCGCTGCCGGCGAAGCTGGAGATCCGCGACGCCTCGGGCGCGCTCGAATTGGCGCTCAAGGACAGCGCCACGCAAGGCACGCCGCGCGTCTACGACCTCTGCGATCCCGCGCACCATCGCGTCGGCTCGGTCTCCACCGAGGAGGATCGGGTGGTGGTGCTCGACGCCGCCGGCGGGCTGCGGCTGCGCGTCCACCACGATCACGGCCTCGACCCGGTCGCCTGGGGGCCGAGCGGCCAGCGGCTGCGCGTGCACGAGGACAAAAACGAATGGCGCGTGCTGAAGCCGGACGGCGTGCCCTTGGGCGCGATCGCGCCCGCCGGCGACGGCGCCACCGTGTTCGATCCCGCCGGCTCGCTCGCCGCGACGGTCAAGCCGCGCGGCGCCGACCAGGTGCTCGCCGGCCCCGACGGCGCCGTCACCCGCTACGTCATGCCGGCCGCGTCGCCGGTCGCCGCCGGCGTCTTCGCCCTGCGCGGCCTGGCCCTCGACGAGGCGCTCGGCCTGTTCCTGCTGTTCCCTCGCTGAAGCGCCGCCATTTCTGCTATACATCCTCCCTTTTCGAGAAGTGAGAGCAGAAATGAGTGCCCGTTCGGACGTCCGTAACATCGCCATCATCGCCCACGTCGATCACGGCAAGACCACGCTGGTCGACGGTCTCCTGCAACAAGCCGGCGCGTTCCGCCGCGGCGAGGTGGTGCAGGAGTGCGCGCTCGACTCGAACCCGCTCGAGCGCGAGCGCGGCATCACCATCCTCGCCAAGAACACCGCCATCACCTGGAAGTCGACGCGCATCAACATCGTCGACACGCCCGGCCACGCCGACTTCGGCGGCGAGGTGGAGCGCGTGTTGCGAATGGTCGACTCGGTGCTGCTGCTGGTCGACGCGTTCGAAGGGCCGATGCCGCAGACGCGCTTCGTCACCCGCAAGGCGCTGGCGCTCGGGCTGCGGCCGATCCTGGTCGTCAACAAGATCGATCGCGACGGCTGCGATCTCGCCGGCACCGTCAACGAGGTGTTCGACCTGTTCTGCCACCTCGGCGCTACCGACGCGCAGCTCGACTTCCCGGTGATCTACGCCTCGGGGCGGCAGGGCTTCGCGGTGCTCGATCCCGCGGACGATCGCTCGCAGGGCCTCACGCCGCTGCTCGATCTGATCGTCGAGAGAGTCCCGCCGCCCGAGGGCAACCTCGAGGCGCCGCTGTGCATGCAGGTGGCCACGCTCGACTACGACGACTACCTCGGCTACGTCGCCGTCGGCCGCATCATCGACGGGCACATCAAGATGGGCGACCGCGTCCTGCTGGCGCACCGCGACGGCTCGCGCGAAGAGTTCCGCGTGCAAAAAGTTTTGGCGTCGCAGGGGCTCAAGCGCTTCGAGATCGCCGAGGGCACCGCCGGCGACATCGTGGCGGTCACCGGCATGGCGGAGCTGAACGTCGGCGAGACGCTCACGTCGATCACCGAGCCGAACATCCTGCCGGTGCACGCCATCGACGAGCCCACCATCTCGATGGAGTTCATCGCCAACAACGGGCCGTTCGTCGGGCAGGAGGGCAAGTACGTCACGTCGCGCAACCTGCGCGAGCGGCTCTACAAAGAATTGAAGTCGAACGTCGCGCTGCGCGTCGAGGACACCGACGCGCCGGACGTCTTCAAGGTGAGCGGCCGCGGCGAGCTGCACCTGTCGGTGCTGATCGAGACCATGCGCCGCGAAGGGTTCGAGCTGTGCGTGTCGCAGCCGCAGGTGATCTACAAGACCATCGACGGCAAGAAGTGCGAGCCGTACGAAGAGGTCACCATCGACGTCGACGAGGCGTACGTCGGCGCGGTGATCGAGAAGCTCGGCTCGCGCGGCGGGCGCATGACCGAGATGACGCCGTCGGGCGGCGGGCGCGTGCGCGTCGAGTACGTCTGTCCGTCGCGCGGGCTCATCGGTTATCGCTCGGAGTTCCTCACCGACACGCGCGGCACCGGCGTGCTCAATCACAACTTCAAAGAGTACGGCGAGTACGCGGGCACCATCAAAGGGCGGCTGGCCGGCGCGCTCATCGTGCAGGACCAGGGCGAGAGCAACGCCTACGGCATGTTCAAGCTGCAGGACCGCGGGCAGTTCTTCATTCCCGCGCAGGTCAAGGTCTACGGCGGGCAGATCGTCGGCATCCACACGCGCGAGAACGATCTCATCATCAACCCGACCAAGGCCAAGCAGCTGAACAACATCCGCACCCACGCCGCCGACGAGAAGCTCACGCTCACGCCGCCGCTGTCGCTGACGCTCGAGGAGGCGCTCGAGTTCATCAACGCCGACGAGCTGGTCGAGGTCACGCCCAAGGCGATCCGCCTGCGCAAGCGCATCCTCGATCACAACCTGCGCAAGGCCAACGAGAAGCGCACCGGCACCGGCCAGTTCGCCGACATCGACCTCGACGCCTGATCGTCAGTCTTCACTCGGCGTCTTCTTTGTCTTTTGTTTATCTTGTTCAACATCGCCTTCCGAGCTCGAGGACGTTCCCGTGTCGGAAGAGGCTCCCGTGTCAGAAGACGTTCCAGTATCGGAAGACGAATCGCCCGTTCCGCCGTCGGGAGACGTGCCGCTTGCGCCGGTATCCGGCCCGCCTTCCGTGGGAGCCATCTGTCCAATTGCAATAAATGAAGCGGCGATTCCGCCGACGACAGCAAAGCCGGCCACGATAGCCAATCCCCAGGGATTCGCCGCCACTTCGCCGAGCAGTGGTCCGGTAATCTGTGCGCCCGCAGCTGCACCGCCGAGAAACCCGCCAATAAACGATCCCAGAACTATCCATCTTCTCTTCTGGTCCAAAGTCACGTGACGACGGTATCAAGATGCGTCCATAGGGGTCAATGCGGCAAATTGCCGCACTATGCTATAGTGGTCGTCGTCGCCGGCTTCACGGGAGGATGTCATCGTCTTCGAACCGACAGCGTGGCCGAGTAGATTCAGGCCTTGGGCGGCATGGATCAATCTGACGGTTGCCGTTGCTGCCGTCGTTACATTGAGTATCTATGCTCGACGCAGTCGGTCGTTTCTCCCTCTCTGCGCATCGCTCGCTGCCTTCGCGCTGATCCATGCTTTGGCATTGTGTGGCTACTATCATTCGCCGGCGCGCAAGGTGGTCAGAGTAGCAATGTTGATTGCTGGAGCGTCGAGTCTTTTATTGGCGCTTTATGGCATTGCGGTGTTCGCTTTGAGATGGTGAGCGGCTACTTGCAGACGCGTTCGATGGCGTTGAAGTAGACGCTGTCGCCGTCGATGACGAGCGGGGTGGTGACGCGCTCGGTGGCGAGCACGGTGAGCGCGGAGCCGTCCTTGCCGGCGCGCGCGAGGTGGCCGCCGCCGCCGGCGTCGTGCGAGGCGAAGTACAGCCGATCGCCGTCGAGCGCCAGGGCGTCGACGAACGGATCGGGCGCGGCCAGCGAGCGCTGCACGTCGGTGAGCTTGTCGATGCGCGCGATGGTGCCGCCGCTGGCCGCGAAGATCGCCGCGTCGTCGGCGGCGAGCTGCGCGACGTCGGCCGGCAGGCGCGCCACTTCCGCGCCCGCGCCGCCGGCGATCGGCACCTTGCGCACGGCGTGGATCGCCGCGCCGCTCGCGTCGGCGTAGCTCACGGCGTAGTAGACGAACGCGGCGTCGACGGCGATCGCCTGCCCGCTCGCGCCCGGCACCGCGCCGGCCAGCAGGCTCTGCGGGCGCAGGTCGTCGCGCCGCGCGACGCGCGACACCGCGGCGCCGTCGGCGTCGATCCAGTAGACGTGCGCGGCGTCGAGGATGAGCTGCTGCGGGCGCGACGAGAGCGCCAGCTCGAAGGCGTCGCCGCCGCCCGACGGCGCGCGGAAGACGCGGCCGGGCGAGCCGTCGTCGAGCCAGAACGCGTCGCCGCCGTCGACGGCGAGCGAGCGCACGAGCGCCGGATCGAGCCCGCTCACCAGCGCCGCCGCCGCGCCGCCCGCCTTCGGCAAGCGTTCGAGCGCCTGCGCGCCGAAGCCGTAGAAGAACGCCCCGTCCTTCGCGGCCACGGGAAACGCGTCGGCGATCCGCGCCGGCGTCGTCGAGCACGCGGCCGCCGCTCCGCCGATGCTGCTCGGCGTGCGCGTCCCGCCATCCGACGTCACCGACGGCGCGGCCGCCTCGCTCCCGCAACCGGCGCAGCAAGCGACGGCCGCCACCATGCAAATTGCTCGCATGCTTCTCGCGACTGCAAGTCGGACGCCGCCTCGTCAATCGAGCGTTCAGATGATCTTCTTGTCCTCGGGATCCTCTTCAGCGATGCGGCGCTTGCCCTCTTCCTCGGCTTTGCGGTAGGTCGGCTCGTCGGCCTCCACGTCGCGCCGCGCGTCGCGCGCCAGCTTGTCCACGTCGTTCTCGTCGGTGAACTTCTTCACGTCCTCGCGATATTTGCGATCGGCCGAGTAGCTGCCTTCGCCTTCGAGATCGCTCGTGCGTTCCTCTTTCTTGTCGTCGGGCATGGGCGCACCTCCGGTGATCCCGCGTAGCAGTGGGCGTGCCACGCGCGTGTTACGATGGGCGCATGCGCAACATCCTGCTTACGATTATTCTCGTCGGCGCCGGATGCGACAGCGGCTCGGGCAGCGGCGCGGACCTGAGCGTCCCCGCCCCCGACCTGAGCGCGATTCCGGCGCCGTTCGGGCTCGACACGCGCCCGGCCAATCCGGGCTGCGTCGCGCAGCCGCGGCCGCCGTCGACGGCGGGCCTGGCGCTCGCCACCGCGTTCAACGGGCTCACCTTCTCGCTGCCGGTGCTGGTCTCGCAGGCGCCGGGCGATTCGTCGCGCTGGTTCGTCGTCGAGAAGGGCGGCGCCGTCAAAACTTTTCCCGACGCCAACCCGACGGCCGCGACCACGTTCATCGACATCAGCGCGCGCGTCGACGCGGCGAACAACGAGTCGGGCCTGCTCGGCATGGCGTTTCACCCGAGCTTCGCCACCAACCACCAGGTGTTCCTCTCGTACGACACGCCCGACAACACCAGCCCCGCGGGATTCCACTCGGTGATCTCGCGCTTCGTGTCGAACGACGGCGGCGCGACGCTCGATCAGGCGAGCGAGCAGGTGCTGCTCACCATCGCGCAGCCGTTCACCAACCACAACGGCGGCAACATCGTGTTCGGCCCCGACGGGTACCTCTACGCCGGCTTCGGCGACGGCGGCTCGGGCGGCGACCCGATGAAGAACGGCCAGAACGTCAACGTGCTGCTCGGCAAGATGCTGCGCCTCGACGTCGACGGCGGCACGCCCTACGCCATTCCGCCGACCAATCCGTTCGCGAGCGGCGGCGGCAAAAAAGAGATCTACGCGTGGGGCCTGCGCAACCCGTGGCGCTGGTCGTTCGACTCGGTGACCGGCGAGCTGTGGTGCGGCGACGTCGGCCAGGATCTCTACGAAGAGATCGACAAGATCCAGCTCGGCGGCAACTACGGCTGGAACGTGATGGAGGCGTCGCACTGCTACAACGCGGCCACGTGCAACATGTCGGGGTTGATCCTGCCGATCGCCGAGTACGATCACTCGGTCGGCAACGCCATCACCGGCGGCTACATCTATCGCGGCACCGCGATCACCAGCTTGATCGGCACGTACATCTACGGCGACGAGGTGTCGGGGCGGATCTGGGGACTGTTCTACGACACCACGGGCAAGGCGACGCCACAGGTGCTGATCGACAACAGCGGGCACAACATCTCGTCGTTCGGGCAGGGCAACGACGGCGAGCTCTACCTGTGCAGCTACGGCGACGGCAAGATCTACAAGCTGGTGCCGCCGCCGACCTCGCCGCCGCCGTCGACGTTTCCGCAGCTCCTGTCGCAGACCGGCTGCGTCGATCCGCAGCACCCGACCGTTCCGGCGGCGGGCCTGATCCCCTACGACCTCAACGCGCCGCTGTGGTCGGATGGTGCGGCAAAACGCCGCTGGATCGCGCTGCCCGACGGCAAGCAGATCCACGTCAACACCGACGGAGATTGGGATCTGCCGATCGGCTCGGTGGTGGTCAAGGAGTTCTCCGTCGGCGGCAAGCGCGTCGAGACGCGGCTGCTCATGCACCACGCCGACGGCGATTGGGCCGGCTACAGCTACGAGTGGAACGACGCCGAGACCGACGCGTCGCTCTTACCGGCGGGTAAAGTCAAAGCGGTCGGCGGGCAGAGCTGGACCTATCCGGCGCGCGCCGAGTGCTTGCAGTGCCACTCGACGGCAGCGGGGCGCACGCTCGGCCTCGAGAGCGGGCAGCTCAACCGCGACTACGCGTATCCGACCGGGCGGCTGTCGAACGAGCTGGCGACGCTGGCGCACATCGGCCTGTTCGACGCGCCGTTCGATCAAGCGGGCGCGGCGCGCTACCCGACGTACGACGGGACCGATCCGCTCGACGCGCGCGCGCGCTCGTATTTGCACGCCAACTGCTCCATCTGCCACCGCCCGAACGGCAACGGGCAGGGGCCGGCCGACCTGCGCTACTCGACGGCGTTCAAGGACACGATGGTGTGCAACGCGATGCCGCAGGAGGGCGATCTCGGATTGGCGGGCGCGCTGCTCTTGATCCCCGGAATGCCGGCGAAGTCGATCTTGTCGCTGCGCATGCACGCGCTCGACGTGAACCGCATGCCGCCGCTGGCGTCGCACGTCGTCGACGCGCAAGGCACGTCGCTCATCGACTCCTGGATCCAGTCGCTCACCGCCTGCCCGCCGTAGCGGCGCAATTTTTTCAGCGCGCGAGCGGCGGCGCCGACTCGAGGATCTTCTGCGCCTGCGCGCGATCGCCGGCGAACTGGTACAGCGGAATGATCTTGAAGTTGTTCGGGCGGTCGAGGATGAGCGGCGCGAGCAGCTGCAGCGCGGCGATGCGATCGCTCGAGTGCACGAACAGCGGGATCAGCCGCACGACCTGATCGACCAGGAAGTAGTTGCCGAGCGTCGCCTGGCGCAGGAGATCGAGCTTGTCGCTGGCGAACGGCGCGTTCGAGATCTGCGCGACCAGCGTACGCAGCGTGGCGTCGCCCATCGGCGACAGCACCTGCGGCGGCGGCGGGTGGTAGTCGGGCTCGTGCTCGCGCGCGTAGCCGCGCGCCGGCGGCGCGGCCGTGACCTGGCGGAGCAGCTCGCCCACCTGCGTCTGCGCGGCGGCGAGCTGCTGCACCGCCGCCGCGAGCTGCGTGCGCGCGCCCGGCGACTGCTCGAGCTGCTGCTGCGCGATCGCGATCTGCTGCGCCAGCGTCTGCAATTGCTGCTGCGTCAGCTCCCGATCGATCGCCGCCGATCCGGCGAACGCGCTCGACGCGAACAAGATCCCCAACAGCCCGACGACGACGCGCATGCGAGCCTCCTTCAGAGCTTGGCGCTTTTCTGGATCAGCGCGAGATCGGCCTTCAGGATGAAGTCGATCAGGTTTTGCCAGATGGCGTGAAAGCCGAAGCCGCCGTCGCGCATCTCGGCGATCGCCGCCTCGCGCGTCCAGCCGAGCGCAGCGATGCGGAACATCGCCATCATCATGCCGGTGCGATCGGCGCCGTGCTGGCAGTGGACGAAGATCGGGCGGCGCGCGGGATCGGCGGCGACGCGCAGGAACTCGATCACCTGCTCGACGTGCGGCGCGTTGGTGTGGATCGGGATGTGGACCAGCGCGAGGCCGGTGCCGGCGATCAGCTTCTCGTCCGAGTGCCACGCGCGCAGATCGACCACGGTGCGGATGCCCATCTCGGCCAGCGCGCGCATGCCGGCGTCGGTCGGCTGCGCGCCGCGGTACAGCCACCCGGTGACGCGGTGCAAGTTGGGCAGCCCCGGTTTCTCGACGGGAACCGCCCACTCGACGGGGCGCTCCTTGGCGAACGACGGGGCGGCGCCGCCGAGCGCGACGGCGCAGGCGACGGTGACCGCGAGGCGCATGGCGTAAAGATTAGCCGAGGGTGCGCAAGACTTCGAGCGACTCCTGCACGTGGCGCTTGACGCGCAGCTGCGACTCGAACACGTGGCGCACCACGCCCTGCTTGTCGACGATGAAGGTGGCGCGTCCCGGCAAGAGGCCGAACGTCGAGCGGATGCCGTAGCGCTTGCGCACCTCGCCGCCCGCGTCGGAGAGCAGCGTCATCGGGAGCTGGTGCTTGCCGGCGAAGCTCTGGTGCGACTCGACCGAGTCGGAGCTGATGCCGATCAGCTCGGCGCCCGCGTCGGCGAAGTCCTGGTAGCGATCGCGGAAGGTGCACGCCTCGACGGTGCAGCCGGGCGTGTCGTCTTTCGGATAGAAGAACAGCACGACGTTCTTCTGTCCGAGGAATTGCGAGAGCCGCACCTTCTGGCCGCCGCCGGCGGTGAGCTCGAAATCGGGCGCGCGATCGCCGACGCCAATCATGGTTCCTCCAAAGTCTAATGCAGTACGATGCGCGCGCGGCGCGAGTTACTTCACGCGCGTCAGTTGACGGCGGCGGCGGCGGCGGAGATCAGCCAGCCGGGGGCGAGGCCGATCCCGATCACGGCGAGCGCGGCGATCACCAGCGCGGCGTTCATCGCCGTCGAGCGCAGCGGCGCGGGCTCGCGGCCGACCTCGCGGAAGTACATCGCGGTCACCACGCGCAGGTAGTAGAAGACGCTCACCACGCTGTTGAGCACCGCGATCACGACCAGGTTGACCATGCCGGCTTTTTCCAGCGCGGCGCGGAACAGGTAGAACTTGCCGAAGAAGCCCGCCGTCGGCGGAATGCCGCCGAGCGAGAGCATGAAGAGCGTCATCGCCAGCGCCGCCGCCGGGTGGCGCGACGCGAGGCCGGCCCAGTCGTCGAGCTGCAGCCGCTCGTCGCCGCGCGAGCCGAGCCACGCCACCACGCCGAACGCGCCGAGCGTGGTGAACGTGTACGCGGCGAGGTAGAAGAGGAGCGGGCCGCGCGCGTCGGCGCCGATCACCGCGAGCGCGACCACGCCGATGAGCAGATAGCCGGCGTGCGCGATCGACGAGTACGCCAGCATGCGCTTGACGTTGTCCTGGCGCAGCGCCGCCAGGTTGCCGACGGTCATCGTCGCCACCGCGATCACCGCCAGCAGCGACGCCCAGCCCGACGAGCCGAACGCGAGATCTTTTCCCGCGAGCGCGCTGGTGCACAGGCGGATCAGCACCGAGAAGCCGGCGGCCTTGATGCCCGCGGCCATGAAGCCGGTGACCGGCGTCGGCGCGCCCTCGTACGCATCGGGCGCCCACATGTGAAACGGCACCGCAGCGATCTTGAACGCCAGCGCGGCGAGCAGCAGTAAGACTCCGATGAGGAAGATCGGCTGCGTGGCCAGCTTCGGCGACGCGGCGGCGATCGCGGCCAGGTTGGTCGAGCCGGCGGCGCCGTAGATCAGCGCCATGCCGTAGAGCAGGATGGCGGTGGCGAACGCGCCGGTGAGGAAATATTTCATGGCGGCTTCGGACGACTTCGCCGAGCGGCGCCACGAGCCGGTGAGCACGTAGACCGCGAGCGACATGGTCTCGACGCCGAGGAAGATCGTCACCAGGTCGGTCGCCGACGCGAGGATCATCATGCCGGCGGTGGCGAACAAGAGCAGCGCGTAGAGCTCGCCGAACTCGAAGCGGTGCTCGCGCATGTACGGCTCGGCCATCATCGCGGTGAGCGCGGCGGCGGTGAGGAAGATGCCGTCGAGGAACAGGCTCAGCCGATCGAACGACAGCATGCCGGAGAAGATCGCGCGCGAGCCCGAGTCGGGCGCGGCGTCGAGCCAGCCGACGGCGGTGAGCGCGAGCGCGCCCGCGCACGCGAGCACGGTGAGCGGCATCAGGTACGCGCGGTTCTTGCCGCCGGCGAACGCCTCGAGCAAGAGCAGCAGCAAGCCGCCGGCGATCGTCGCCACCAGCGGCGCGGAGATCGCGAGCTGCGCCGAATCGAAATTCATGGCACCAGCTCCGGCGTGTCGGTCGGCTGCGGATTGGCGAACTCCGGCGGCCGCGTCGTCGGCGGCACCGAGCCCAGCTCCGGGATCAGCGTCGGCGACATGTTCTCCTCGGCGGAGACCACGAACTTGGCCTTGAACGCGGCGATGGTGTGCGTCACCGCCGGATCGATCTTGGAGAGGAACGTGTTCGGATACAGGCCGAGCCAGAACGCGGCGACGAGGATCGGCGCGAACACCGCCACCTCGCGCGTGGTGAGATCCTTCAGCTCGCGGTTGCGCGTGTTGTTGAGCGGGCCGTAGAAGACCTTCTGATAGAGGAACAGCATGTACACCGCCGAGAGGATCACGCCGGAGGTGGCGATGGCGGCGAGCACCTTCGGGTGCGGGAAGAACAGCGGCAGGTTGGCCCACGTCTTGTGCGCGCCGAAGGTTCCGGCGAGCACCAGGAACTCACCGACGAAGCCCGACAGGCCGGGCAGGCCGATCGACGCCAGCGTGATGATCAGGAACACGCCCGCGTAGCGCGGCATCACCGCCGCGATCCCGCCGAACTCCTCGAGCCGCCGCGTGTGGCGCCGCTCGTACAAGACGCCGATGGCGAGGAACAGCCCGCCGGTCGAGATGCCGTGCGCCAGCATCTGGTAG
>Ga0070741_10008538_pt1 | contig 20472 bp, 24 predicted proteins | sample Coa_R1_4_FD_66440 | JGI IMG/M metagenome (GOLD analysis project Ga0070741, IMG submission 66440) | Surface soil microbial communities from Centralia Pennsylvania, which are recovering from an underground coalmine fire - Coalmine... | ecosystem: Environmental > Terrestrial > Soil > Unclassified ...
GCGGGGGGCGCGGGGGGCGCGGAGGGCGCGGAGGGCGCGGAGGGCGCGGAGGGCGCGGAGGTGGCGGGCGCGGGCTGGGGGGCGCGGTTGGCCGCGGGGGTCCGGGGGGACGGCTCCCCCCGGTCGGGGAGGTCGTCGAGGTGCAGCAGGCCGGCGTGCACCCAGGCCTCGTACGGATGCTCGGCGGCCAGTGCCGCCTTGACCTCGGAGTCCTCCACGATCCGGCCCTGGACCGTGTCCGCGAGGAACACCTTGCCCGGCTGAAGCCGGCCCTTGCGCACCACGGTGGCAGGGTCGATGTCCAGCACGCCCACCTCGGACGCGAGCACCACCAGGCCGTCGCTGGTGACCCAGTACCGGCCCGGCCGCAAGCCGTTGCGGTCGAGCACGGCGCCAATCACCGACCCGTCGGTGAAGGCGATCAGCGCCGGCCCGTCCCACGGCTCCATTACCGTGCTGTGAAACTCGTAGAACGCCCGCAGCGACTGGGGCATCTCGGCGTGGTTCTCCCACGGCTCCGGGATCATCATCAGCACCGCGTGCGGGAGCGACCGGCCGGCCAGGTGCAGCAGCTCAAGGCACTCGTCGAAGCTCGCCGAGTCGCTGTCAGTCGGGTCCACGATCGGGAACAACCGGGACAAGTCGCCGGGGATCAGCGCCGAGGACAGCATCGCCTCGCGCGCCCGCATCCAGTTGCGGTTGCCGCGGATCGTGTTGATCTCGCCGTTGTGCGCCAGGTACCGGTACGGGTGCGCCAACGGCCAGGACGGGAACGTGTTCGTCGAGAACCGCGAGTGCACCAGCGCCAGCGCCGAGGCGTACCGCGGGTCCGCGAGGTCCGGGAAGAACGGCCCCAGCTGCGGCGCCGACAGCATTCCCTTGTAAACCAGGGTCCGCGCCGACAGGCTCGCGAAGTAGGTACCGGTCTCATGCTCTGCCCGTTTCCTCAGGCAGAACGACATACGCTCGAGTTCCAGCCCCCCTTCGCCGCCCACGCCGGCGACGAACACCTGGACCAGCTCGGGCTGCACCGCGCGCGCTCCCGCCCCGCAGGCCGAAGGGTCGTGCGGGACATCGCGCCAGCCGAGGATCGTCAGGCCCTCCTCGCGGGCGATGCGGGTGATGGCTCGTTGCGCCACAGCTCGTTCGGAGCCGATGAAAGCGAGACCGGCGGCATACCTGCCAGGCTCGGGCAGCGGGAAGCCGGCGACCGCCCGGAAGAACTCATCGGGGATCTGGGTGAGGATGCCCGCGCCGTCGCCGGTGCCGGGGTCCCCGCCCTCCGCGCCGCGGTGTTCGAGGTTGCACAGGATCTTGAGGGCCTTGGCGACCACGTCATGGCTTTTGCGACCGGGAAGGTCTGCGACAAAACCGACACCACAGGCGTCGTGTTCGAATGCGGGGTCGTAAAGACCAGCCACCATACGGCACTCCCGTCGTCTCGTACCAGTAACTGCGGTCGGGACGACAGTGGCCCTGTTACGCCGATATTACATGACCGGGTGATTGCCTCGCGAGGGGTCGGGGCTTACGTGGTCTAGTCCAATAGAGGACGGCGATGGCCACGACGAATACCACCACGTCACCCCACGCGCCGTATGGCATGCCGAGCATTCGCGGCAGCGGGCCGATCCGGATCGACTCCACCCACAGGCTCCCCGCCGCGTACGCGGCGGCGGCGAGCAGGAACACACGCTCGCCGGACAGCGCGAGCCTGCGGGCCGCCCAGATCGTCCCCAGGCCGACCGCGAGGTCCCACAGCGACTGCCACAAGAACGCGGGCTGGAACGTGGGGTAGTTCTCGAACCCGGCCACCCGGTGCGTCGGCCCGATGCGCTCGGCGAGCCAGAACGTGGCGGGGCGCCCGTAGAAGTCCTGCGCCCACCAGTGCGCCAGGCCGCCGACCGCGAGGCCGAACGCCACGCCCGGGGCGGCCGCGCCGGCCACCGGACCGAGCGGCACGCCGGCCCGCTTGCAGGCGATCCAGGCGCCGAGCGCGCCCAGCACGACCGCGCCGGGTACGCCGATCGCGGCCACGCTCTCCGCGGCTATCCGCCACGCGTCCGGGTGCTTGGTGAAGTCGTGCCTGATCGCCTCCAGCAGCGCGTGCGCGCCGGCCCCGAGCAGCCCGAACGGGATCGCCCAGGCGGCCACGTCGAGGATCACACCCGGCCGGCCGCCCTGGGCGCGGTAGCGGCGGACGGTCACCAGCATCGCGATGAGGACGCCCGCGATCACGCACAGCGTGTACGCATGGAACGGGCCCCAGCTGACTCGGCCGGGATCGGGGATCGACGCGAGCGGCACGAATGCGACGTTACCGGGTTTTGCCGTGTACCCCGGCGGATAGCTCGGCGGCAAGCGCGCTGACGCCGCTGATTCCGGCGTCGGCGAGGCTGCGGACGAACGCGGAGCCGACGATGACGCCGTCCGCGTAGGCCGCCACCTCGGCGGCCTGGTCGCGGGTGCTGACGCCGAGTCCGACCGCCACCGGGACATCGGTGTGCGCGCGGGTGCGGGCAACGACTTGTCTGGCGTACTTGCTGACGTGAACACGGGTGCCGGTGATGCCCATCAGGCTGGCCGCGTACACGAAGCCGCGGCAGTGCTGCGTGATCAGCTTGATGCGGTCGTCCGTGGTACTGGGCGCGACCAGGAAAACCCGGTCCAGGTCGTTTCTGTCGGACGCCTCGAGCCAGGGGCCCGCCTCCTCCGGGGACAGGTCGGGGGTGATCAGGCCCGCCCCGCCTGCCTTCGCGAGATCCCTGGCGAAGGCGTCGATACCGTACTGGACGACCGGGTTCCAGTACGTCATGACCAGGGTCGGCGTCCCGGTGGCGGCCACCGCCTCGACGGTGTCCAGCACGTCCCTGACATGCGTGCCGTTGACGAGGGCCTGGTGCACGGCGTCGGCGATGACCGGGCCGTCCATCAGCGGGTCGGAGTACGGCAGGCCGATCTCGATGACCCCGGCGCCGGCCTCCGCCATCGCCCGCGCGGCCTTGATGGCGGTGTCCTTGTCCGGGAAGCCCGCGGGGAGGTAGCCGACGAGCAGCGGCTTTTCCTTGGCGAACGCCGTGCTGGTTCTCATATGCCGAACCACTTAGCGGCGGTGTCCATGTCCTTGTCACCGCGGCCGGACAGGCTGACGAGCATGATCGCGTCCGTGCCGAGCGCCGGGCCTATCTGGAGGGCGCCGGCCAGCGCGTGCGCGGACTCGATCGCGGGGATGATGCCTTCGGTGCGGCAGAGCGTGCCGAACGCGTCCATCGCCTGTGCGTCGGTGATCGAGCGGTAGCTGGCGCGGCCCGTCTCCATCAGCCACACGTGTTCCGGGCCGACGCCCGGGTAGTCCAGGCCGGCCGAGATCGAGTGGGTGGGCAGGGTCTGGCCTTCGGCGTCCTGGAGGAGGTAGGTGCGCATGCCGTGCAGCACGCCGGGGCCGCCGGCGGTCAGCGTGGCGGCGTGCCTGGCCGTGTCGATGCCGTCGCCGCCGGCCTCGCAGCCGATGAGCTGTACGGTCTGATCGGGGATGAACGCGTGGAACAGGCCGATCGCGTTCGAGCCGCCACCGACGCAGGCGACGACCGCGTCCGGGAGCCTGTCGCAGGTTTCGAGGATCTGCTGGCGGGCCTCGACGCCGATGATCCGCTGGAAGTCGCGGACCATCATCGGGAACGGGTGCGGACCGCCCACCGAGCCGATGCAGTAGTGCGTGTATTCAACCGTGGCGACCCAGTCGCGGAACGCCTCGTTCATGGCGTCCTTGAGCGTCCTGGTGCCCTGAGTGACGGGGTGCACCGTGGCGCCGAGGATGCGCATTCGCGCGACGTTCAGCGCCTGGCGTTCGGTGTCCTCCTCACCCATGTAGACCGCGCACTCCATGCCGAGCAGGGCCGCGGCGGTCGCCGTTGCCACGCCGTGCTGGCCGGCCCCGGTCTCCGCGATCAGCCGTTGCTTGCCCATGCGCCTCGCCAGCAGGGCCTGGCCGAGCACGTTGTTGATCTTGTGCGAGCCGGTGTGGTTGAGGTCCTCGCGCTTGAGCAGCACGGTTGTCCCGGCGGCCTTGCTGAAGTTCTCCGCGTGGTACAGCAGCGACGGGCGGCCGGCGTAGTTGGTCAGCAGACCGGCCAGCTCGGCCTGGAAGCCCGGGTCGTGGCGGGCTTTCTCGTACTGGGCGGTCAGCTCGTCCAGCGCCGCCATCAACGACTCCGGCGCGAACCGCCCTCCATAAGCGATCCCGTCCGCGGCGGCCCCGTCCGCGCCGCTATCCGCAGCCCCCGCGCCCGCCCCCGCCCCCGCCCCCGCGCCCGGGCCCGCGACCCGGAAATGTCCGGAAATATCAGGAACTGGGCTGATATCGGGCTCGGCGGGCTCACGCTGGCCGGCCGCGTGGTTGTCACAATCAAGCGGTTCTATGCGCGTGGTTGCCACATCCACGCGGTTCGTGGGTTCGGTCATCCGCGCTCTCCGCGCAGTGCGGGGTGCGAGCCGGCGGTCACCAGGTCGGCGACGGCGAACCTGGGGTCCTTCTCGGTCACCAGGCTCTCGCCGACCAGCACCGCGTCGGCACCGTTGGCGGCGTAGGCAAGCAGGTCACGCGGACCGCGGACGCCGGATTCGGCGATCTTCACGATCCCTTCGGGGATCCGCGGCGCCATCCGGCCGAAGATCGTGCGGTCGACCTTCAGCGTGGCCAGGTTGCGTGCGTTCACGCCGATCACCGTGGCTCCGGCGTCCAGCGCCCGCTCCAGTTCCTCGTCCGCGTGCACCTCCACCAGCGGCAGCAGCCCGATCGACAGCGCGCGCTCGACCAGCGAGACCAGCGCGCTCTGCTCTAGCGCGGCCACGATCAGCAGCACCACGTCCGCGCCGTGCGCGCGGGCCTCCCACAGCTGGTAGGAGCTGATCACGAAGTCCTTGCGGAGCACCGCGACCTGGACGGCCTTGCGCACCGCGTCCAGGTCGGCCAGCGACCCGCCGAACCGCCGCTCCTCGGTCAGCACGCTGATTACCTTCGCACCGCCGGCCTCGTAGTCGGCGGCCAGCGCCGCCGGGTCCGTGATCGCCGCCATCTGGCCGCGGGACGGGCTGGCCCGCTTTACCTCGGCGATGACCGTGACGCCTTCCGACTTCAGCGCGGCCATCGCGTCCCGCGGGGACGGCGCCCGACGCGCCATCTCCTTCAGCTGGTCAAGAGAGACGCGCCGCTGCCGGTCGGCGAGATCGGCACGCACGCCGTCTAGGATCTCGTCGAGCACACTCACGCGGTTCGCTGGTCCCCTCATATCGGTAATGTTGCGCCACTGATGGTAGCCCGGCCGGCCGGCCGCCGTCGCTACTGCCCCCTAGGGTTAGGCATGCCGCCCAGCTCAGGTGCCCGGAGGGCTGATGACATAGCCAGCACCCCGAACGGTACGAATCAGGTTGCTTTCGCCCAATTTGGCGCGAATCTGGGCAATGTAGACATCTGCCGCACGGTCGCTGGCCGTCCGGCCGGTCGCCTCGAGCAGCTGGCGGCGGGTCCGAGGCCGCCCGGGGGTGGCGAGCAGGGCCGCCAGGACGCGGGACTCCCCCTCGGTCAGCGACACCTCGCGTTCCCCGTGGTTGAGGACGACGATCCGCCTGGCGGGGTCAAGCCGGAGCCCGTCGACCGCCATCGGGGCTGGTGCGGCGAGCGTCGCGGCCGCCTGGTGTCCTTCACGCAGCACTTCCTGGACGGCGGCGACGAGCTGCCGGGGCCCGAACGGCCGGATCAGCCAGCGACTGGCCTTCGTCGCGTTGAGGCCGCGCGGGCGCGGGCCCGGCGCCACCAGGAACACCACCGGAGTCCGCAGCGCCCGGCGGACCCGGCGCGGGTCCAGTGCGGGCATGGTCAGGTCGAGAACGGCGACCGCGGGCGGCGCGGCCGGGTCGGCGAGCCTGGTCAGCGCGAGTTCCGGGGTGCCCGCCTGCCGGACCTCGAATCCGTCCCTGACCAGATAGCGGACGAGCATGGCGGCGACCGGGGGCTCATGCTCGGCCAGCAGCACCGCGGGGCCGGCGTCAGCGGGAGTCAGGGCCAAAGCCCACCTCGTCGCTCTCGGTCACGGTGGGGTCCACGTCACGGCTCAGCGACTCCCACATCGTCGCGGAGTCCTGCTCGGCCTGCCGCGCCGTGCGCTCGGACGGCTGCTCATACCGGGCCGACATCACCGGCCACCTGGGCCCGCGCCACGTCGTGGCCAGCCCGGCCATGACGATGGCAAGGCCGCCGGCCACCGCCGCCGCCCGCCACGGCAGCCCGGTTATCACCGCGTGGCCGGGGACGGTGCCGGCGAAGTTCAGCGTGCCCGAGAACGCACCGGAGGAGGAGCCGCTCGTCGTCGAGCCGGAGAATATCCCGGCGGAGCGATTCGCGCTGGCCGCGGCCGCGAGCACCGCGCCGGACGTCACCGCCGCCGCGGCGGCGATCACGGCGGCGATTCCGATCAGCGCGAGCAGTACCCCGGTCGCTTGCCGGAGCCGCCCTCGGGTGGCGATGACCGCGGCCAGGCAGGCGAGCGCGGCGATCGCCAGCCCGCTGGCGAGCGGCACCAGCTTCTGCCCGGTGATGGCGATGTCCTGGGCCGGGAACGGATGCGGCGGCGAATAGACCGCGTGCGCCCAGACCTGCCGCAGGGCGAGCAGGATCAGGCCGCCGCCGGCGGCGCCGAGCAGCTGCGCCACCGTGAACTCGCGGCGTCCGGCGCCCGCGGGCCTAGCTTCCCGCGGCACCGGCCACACCGGCCCGCCGCGGGGCCTCCCCGGTCACCGCGTCGAGCACGTCGGCGTCCCAGCACGTCCGGTCGCCGGTGTGGCATGCGCCGCCGACCTGATCGACCTTGACCAGTACCGCGTCGCCGTCGCAGTCCAGTGCCACCGACTTGACCCACTGCTGGTGGCCGGACGTCTCGCCCTTGACCCAGTACTCCTGGCGGCTGCGCGACCAGTAGGTGCACCGTCCGGTGGTCAGGGTGCGATGCAGCGCCTCGTCGTTCATCCAGCCGAGCATGAGCACCTCTCCGGTGTCATACTGCTGCGCGATCGCCGCGATCAGCCCGTTCGGGTCGCGCTTGAGCCGCGTGGCGATGGCTGGGTCGAGGCCCGCTAGCTCGGTCATGCTCCCTCGCTTCCGTCGATGACTCCAGCAAGGGTAGCCGTCAGCCGCGGGTGGTTACCCAGGGTCCCACTACCGTTCGGTAGCGATCACGCCTAGCATCGACGGGTGAGCTACTCACGAGACGAGCGAGCAGCTCTGTGCACGCTGCTCGAAGAGAGCGGTCCCGACGCGCCGACGCTATGCACGGGCTGGACGACCGGCGACCTGGCGGCCCACCTGGTGCTCAGGGAGCACCGCCCGGACGCCGCCGCCGGGGTCCTCGGCGGCCCGCTGGCCGGTCACACCGCCCGCGTTCAGCGCCGGATAAAGGCGCGGAATTCCTACCCCGCCCTGATCTCCGCGATCCGCTCCGGCCCGCCCCGGATGTCCGTGATGGCCTTCCCCGGCATGGACGAGCGAGCGAATCTCGTGGAGTACTTCGTGCACCATGAGGACATCCGGCGCGCGGTGCCGGGCTGGGAGCCGCGTGAGCTGACCGCCGGCGAGGCGGACGAGCTGTGGCGCAGGCTTCGGGTGGCCCGCATGCTCCTCCGCAAGTCCCCCGTGGGCGTCGAACTGGCGCGGGACGATAAGGACCCAGAAGGCGCGGACGGGCACATCTTCCGGATCATCGCCAAGAAGGCCACGCCGATGGTCACGGTCATCGGCTCGCCGGCCGAGCTGACCCTGTGGGTGGTGGGGCGGCGGAGCGCGGCGAACGTCCGGTTCGACGGCACGCAGGCCGCGGTCGGCAGCCTGACGGCTGCCCGGTGGCACCGGTAATGAGGAGGTTCGAGCGGGGTTACGAACCCATCTCTCGCTTGAGCCTGGCCAGCTCGTCGTCCACGTCCGCGCTGCTCGGCCGAGGCGCGGCGGGCCGGGGAGTGGCCGGCCGTGGCGGCGCCGGAGCGGTGTACTGGTCCAGGTCAACACCCGGCAGGGCGCTCGAGCTTGCGCGACGGTCCCGGATCTCGCTGTCCTTGGACTTGCCGGATACCTGCTTGCCCGACCGGCTCACCTTGATCGCCACGTAGATCCCGCCGACGACGAGCGCGGCGATCGCCACGGTAATCAGGGCGCTGATGATGACGTGGACTATGCTGCCGACCACGAAGAACGCGACCAGGACGCCAACCGCGATGGCGAGAACCTTCCACATGCGTCCGTCGGCCCCCTCTCTGAGATCCGGGCTAGCTTCGCTCTCACTTACGACATTACCCGACCCATGACCCCGGGCCGAGACCTAGGCGACTACGCTAACGCCATGCAAGCTCTCGGGATCGACATCGGCGGTACGGGCATCAAGGGCGCGCCCGTTGACGTGGCCGCCGGGAAGCTGCTGGCGGACCGGCAGAAGATCCCGACCCCGCGCCCCGCCAAGCCGGACGCGGTCGCCGATGTCGTGCATCAGCTCGCCACCGCGTTCAGCTGGTCCGGCCCGGTGGGCATCACGTTCCCCGGCGTGGTCACCGACGGCGAGATCCGCACCGCCGCGAACCTGGACCCCGACTGGATCGGCGTGGACGCGCGGGACCTGCTGGGCAAGGCCGCGGCCAACCCGGTCAAGGTGCTGAACGACGCGGACGCGGCCGGGGTCGCCGAGATGACCTTCGGCGCCGGGCTGGGCGTGCGCGGGACCGTGCTGATGCTGACGTTCGGCACCGGCATCGGCAGCGCGCTGTTCATCGACGGCATCCTCGTGCCGAACACAGAGTTCGGGCATATCGAGATCCGCGGCAAGGACGCGGAGAAGCGGGCCTCCGAGCACGCCCGAGAGCTGCACGACCTGAGCTGGGGCAAGTGGGCCGGCCGGGTCGAGGACTACATGCGGCACATGGAGGCTCTGCTGTCGCCCGACCTGTTCATCATCGGCGGCGGCATCAGCAAGCAGTCCGACAAGTTCGTCCCGCTGCTGAAGGGCATCCGCGCCAAGATCGTGCCGGCCGCGATGCTCAACGACGCCGGCATCGTCGGCGCCGCGATGGCCACCGCCTCGGCGTATGCCGCTGAGTAGCGACGCCGGCGCCCAGGGGGAGACGACTCAGCGCACGGAGAGGCCGGCGGCTTGCAGCGCGCCTTTGACCTGGCCGATGCGCAGCGTACCGAAATGGAACACGCTCGCGGCGAGCACCGCGTCCGCGCCTGCCTCGATGGCGGGCGCGAAGTGCGCGAGCGACCCGGCGCCGCCGCTGGCGATCACCGGAACCTCGACCACCCCGCGGATCAGCCGGATCAGCTCCAGGTCGAATCCGCCCGTGGTGCCGTCGGCGTCCATCGAGTTCAGCAGGATTTCCCCGGCGCCGAGCGAGACGGCGCGCCGCGTCCACTCCACCGCGTCGATCCCGGTGCCGGTCCGGCCCCCGTGGGTGGTCACCTCGAACCCAGAGTCAGTGCCCGAGTCACTACGTCGCGCGTCCACCGACAGCACCACGCACTGCGACCCGAACCGCTCGGCCGCTTCGCTCAGCAGCGCGGGCCTGGCCACCGCCGCCGTGTTCAGCGACACCTTGTCCGCCCCGGCGCGCAGCAGGCTGTCCACATCCGCGGCCGAACGCACCCCCCCGCCGACGGTCAGCGGAATGAATACCTGATCCGCGGTGCGGCGGACCACGTCGTACATGGTCTCCCGCGCGCCGCTGGACGCGGTGATGTCGAGGAACGTCAGCTCGTCGGCGCCTTCGGCGTCGTAGAACGCGGCCAGCTCGACCGGGTCGCCGGCGTCCCGCAGCGACTGGAAGTTGACGCCCTTCACGACCCGGCCGCCGTCCACGTCCAGGCACGGAATAACCCGGACCGCGACGCTCACTGAGCGCCACCGACCACAGCGAGCGCTTCCTCCAGGGTGAACGCGCCCGCGTACAGCGCCTTGCCGACGATGGCCCCCTCCACGCCGAGCGGCACCAGCGACGCCAGGGCACGCAGGTCGTCCAGCGACGATACTCCCCCGCTGGCGACGACCGGCGCCGAAGTCCGTGCGCACACGTCCCGCAGCAGCGCCACGTTCGGCCCGCGCAGCGTCCCGTCCTTCAAGACATCGGTCACCACGTACCGCGCGCAGCCCTCCGCGTCGAGCCGCGCCAGCACCTCGAACAGCTCGCCGCCCTCGGACGTCCAGCCGCGCGCCGCCAGCGTGGTCCCGCGCACGTCGAGCCCAACCGCGACCCGGTCGCCATGCCGCGCGATGACCGACCGCACCCAGGCCGGGTCCTCCAGCGCCGCGGTCCCGATGTTCACCCGGGCGCAACCAGTTGCCAGGGCACGTGCCAGCGACGCGTCGTCACGGATGCCGCCCGACATCTCGACCGCTACGTCCAGCTTCCCCACGACGGTGGCGAGCAGTTCCGCGTTCGACCCTCGCCCGAAGGCCGCGTCCAGGTCAACCAGGTGGACCCACTGCGCGCCCGCCCGCTGCCAGGCCAGCGCCGCCTCCACCGGGTCACCGTACGAGGTTTCCGACCCGGCCGCGCCCTGCACCAGCCGCACCGCCTGGCCGGACGCCACGTCCACGGCCGGCAGCAGCTCCAGGACACTCACGACAGGCCCTCCACCCAGTTCGACAGCACCGTGAACCCCGCGTCGCCCGACTTCTCCGGATGGAACTGCGTCGCGGTCACGATCCCGTCCTCGACAGCGGCGACGAACGGCTCCCCGTGCGTCGTCCACGAGACGAGCCCGGGCACGCCCGACGCGTCCCGCACCCCGTAGGAGTGCACGAAGTAGAACCGCGTGTCCCCCGGCAGACCCGCGAACAAAGCGGAGCCATCAGGGACAGAGACGGTGTTCCACCCCATGTGCGGCAGCGGCAGCATCCCCGGATCCAGGCGTTCGACGACGCCCGGCCACACCCCGCACCCCGCGGTGAGCACCCCGTGCTCGACGCCGGACGCGAACAGCACCTGCATCCCCACGCAGATGCCGAGCACCGGCCGGCCTTGCTCGATCCGCGACGCGATCAGCTTGTCCCCGCCGACCGAGACCAGCCCGGCCATGCAGGCCGCGAACGCCCCGACGCCGGGCACAACGAGCCCGTCGCACGCCAGCGCGGCGTCCCGGTCCGCGGTCACCTCGACCGAGGCCCCGGTCCGCGCCAGCGCCCGCTGTGCCGACCTCAGGTTCCCCGACCCGTAGTCGAGGATGATGATCTTTTTTTGTTCGCTCGCTCTGCTTATTGGCTCGCTCAGCTCGCCGGGGCTCACAGGACACCCTTGGTCGACGGGATCCCGCCGGCTCGCGGGTCGGGGGCGGCGGCGGCGCGCAGGGCGCGGGCGACGGCCTTGAACTGGGCTTCGACGATGTGGTGCGGGTTGCGGCCGTAGAGCACGGCGACGTGCAGGCAGATGCCGGCGGCGAAACCCATGGACTCCCAGATGTGCCGGGTCAGCGACGTGTCGTACGTCCCGATCAGCGGCGACATTCCGTCCGGCTCCGAATGCACGACGTACGGCCGCCCGGACAGGTCGACCGCGGCCTGGACGAGCGTCTCGTCGAGCGGCACCAGCGCGTTCCCGAACCGGGCGATACCCGACTTATCCCCCAGCGCCTCGCGCAACGCGGACCCCAGCGCGATCGCGGTGTCCTCCACCGTGTGGTGCGCGTCGATCTCCACGTCGCCCTTGGCCCGCACGGTGAGGTCAAGCGACCCGTGCTTGCCGAGCTGGGCCAGCATGTGGTCGAAGAACGGCACCCCGGTCGACACCTCGACCACCCCGATGCCGTCCAGGTCCAGCTCGACCAGGATCTGTGTCTCGTGGGTGAGCCGCTCCACCCGCGCCGTCCGCCCCACTACGCAAGCACCTCCGTCAGCGCCGAACGGAACGCCGTCATCTCCTCCGGCGTCCCCACCGTCACCCGCAGCCAGGCCGGCGGCCCGACCTCGCGGATCAGCACCCCGCGGTCCAGCAGGCCCTGCCACGCGGCACGCCGGTCGTCAAAGACCCCGAACAGCACGAAGTTGGCGTCCGAGTCCGCTACCGACAACCCCTGGTTCCGCAGCCACGACACCAGCGAGTCGCGCGTCTCCCGCAGCAGCGCCACGGTCGCCAGCGGCTCCGAACGGTGCTCCAACGCGGCCCGCGCCACCGCCTGGGTGACCGCGGAGAGATGGTACGGCAGCCGCACGATCAGCAGTTGCTGGATCAGCTCTGGCGACGCGGCCAGGTACCCGACCCGTGCCCCGGCCATCGCGAACGCCTTGGACATCGTCCGGGTCACCACCAGCCGCGGGTACCGGGGCAGCAGCGTCAGCGCGCTCGGCGTGCCGGTCCGCGCGAACTCGAAGTACGCCTCGTCCACCACGACGACGCCCGGCGCCGCCGCGCACACCGCCTCGATCACGTCCAGCGGCATCGCGGTTCCGGTCGGGTTGTTCGGCGAGGTCAGGAACACGACGTCCGGCGCCGCGGACCGCACCGCCGCCGCGGCCCGCAAAGCCGAGATGCCGAAGTCCGGGTCCCGTGCCACAGGTACCCATGTCGTTGAGTTCACTCGGGAGAGAAGAGGATGCATGGAGTAGCTCGGCTCGAACCCCAGCGCCGTCCGCCCCGGCCCGCCGAACGCCTGGAGCAGCTGCTGAATCACCTCGTTGGACCCGTTCGCCGCCCAGACCCGCTCGCCGGTGAGCCCGTGCCCCAGGTAGTCTGCCAGCTCCTTGCGCAGCTCGACCGCGTCCCGGTCCGGGTACCGGTTCAGCCCGCCGGCGACCTGGCCGACCGCGTCCGCCACCGCCCGCACCAGTGCGGCGCTCGGCGGGTACGGGTTCTCGTTGGTGTTCAGCCGCACCGCGACGTCGAGCTGTGGCGCGCCGTACGGCTCGAGACCTTCAAGGTCTTTACGCAGAACGACATTCGCTGCTTCCATCAGGGCACTGCCTTCTTCCGGGGGGAGGCGTCCCCCCGGGACCCCCCTCGCACACGTACCGCGGCGACGTGCGCCGCGAGGTCTTCGGCCCCGCCGAGTGCGTCGATCAGCGGGGCGGTCGCGGCGAGCGTCTCCCGGTCGCACTCGATGACGTTGACCAGCCGGAGGAACGGGAACACCGACAGGCCGCTGGTGTGCCGCGCCGTGCCGCCGGTCGGCAGCACGTGATTGGACCCGGCGAGATAGTCGCCGAGCGACACCGGGGCGTACGCGCCGGCGAACACCGCGCCCGCGTTGCGCACCCGGGCCGCGACCTTGGCCGCGTCCCTGGTCTGGATCTCCAGGTGCTCCGGCGCCCACGCGTCCGATACGGACAGCGCCGCGTCCAGGTCCGCGACCAGCACGCAGGCGGCCTGGCCGGCCAGCGCGGTCGTCACCCGCTCCCGGTGCCTGGTCAGCGGCAGCTGCCGCGCCAGCTCGTCGTCGACACCCGCGGCCAGAGCTTCGTCCGGCGTGATCAGCAGGCAGGCGGCCAGCTCGTCGTGCTCGGCCTGGGCGATCAGATCGGCCGCGACATGGCTGGGGTCGGCGGTGTCGTCCGCGATGATCGCGACCTCGGTCGGGCCGTTCTCCCCGTCGGTGCCCACCACGCCGCGCAGCACCCGCTTGGCGGCCGCCACGTACACGTTCCCCGGCCCCGTGATCACGTCCACGGGCGCGCAGTCTTCGGTGCCGTACGCGAACATGGCCAGTGCCTGCGCGCCGCCGGCCGCGTGCACCTCGCGCACCCCGAGCAGCGCGCACGCCGCCAGCACCACCGGGTGCGGCAGGCCGTCCCGCTGCGGCGGCGACGCCACCGCTACCGCGGCCACGCCGGCGACCTGGGCCGGCACCACGTTCATCACAACCGAGGACGGGTAGGCGACCAGCCCGCCCGGCACGTACACCCCCGCGCGCGCCACCGGCACGAAGCGTCCCGTGACGGTAAGTCCGCCGGTCACCTGCGTGACGCCCTCGGCCGGCAGCTGGCCGCTGTGCACTCGGGTCGTGCGGCGGATGGCTTCTTCCAGCGCGGTCCTGACCGCGGGGTCGAGCGCGTCGAGCGCCGCGTCCAGCGCCTCGGCCGGCACCCGGGTCGTCGCCAGGTCGACCCCGTCGAACCGCCGGGTGTACTCGCGTACCGCCGCGGCGCCGCGATGCTTGACGTCCTCGCACAGCGGCCGGATCAGCTGGACCGCGGCCTCCACGTCGAGGGAGGCGCGCGGCAGCACGCCGTCCAGGGCGGTTCTGGTCAGTTCGCCGGGCGTACGCCCGCGCAGGTCGATACGCGAAATCACCTGGATAGCTTACTCAGGGAGGCCCAGGGGCCGCGCGCACCGCAGACCCCTCGGGGTGCCTGCTGCCGACGGTCAGCGCGACGATGGCCGAGGCGACCAGCGGCCAGAAGGCCAGCGCGCTCTTGGCGCTCAGCCCCAGTGAGTCGTGGAAGAGGGTGCCGGCGGCGCTGGACGCGAGCTGGTGGTTGTAGGTGGACAGCCCGATCAGCCCCCCGATCCACATGGCGACGAAGGCGGCGAGGACCGCTCCGAGCACCACGCCGAGCGCGGCGAGCCAGCCGTCCCGGCGGACCAGGAACCGGCTGCCGGCGATCCCGGTGAGCAGGCCACCGACGGCGGTGATCCCGCAGAACCAGAGGTCGGCGACGATATACGCGCTGTCCTCGGCGTTCACCTGCTGGGCGGCCCCGGTTCCGACCTCCTGGAACAGCACCCGCGGCGCGACCGCACCCCAGATCAGGCCCGCGATGGCTCCGAGTACCGCGCTCCCGGCCAGCGCGATCACGAAGGCAGTCAGTCCGCGCTTCGTGCCCCTCACCCCACTCCTGGTCGGCAGGCAGGCCCTGGCCCGAGCCTGTCGGCAGTTTAGTCCGATCCGGCCGGGGAAGCCGGGAGGAGAGTTGTGAACCCCCTCGGAGGTAGCAATGTCGACCGGAGCACTCATCGGCATCCTGATCGCCATCGTCGTCGTCGCCGCGATCGCCGTCGTCGTCTCGCTGGAAATGCGACGGGCCAGGCTGCGCCGCCAGTTCGGAGCCGAGTACACCCGCCTAGCAAAGGAGCTCGGCAGCGACCGCAAGGCAGACGCCGAACTGCGCTCCCGCCAGCGGCGCGCGGCCAAGCTGAACATCAGCCCGCTGTCCGACGCGCAGCAGGCCAAGTACACCCGCGACTGGACCGCCCTGCAGGAGCGTTTCGTCGACGCTCCGGCGGACGCCGTCGTCGGCGCGAGTGACCTCGTCGGGCGGGTGCTGCGGGACCGCGGCTACCCCGCCGAAGACGAGAACGAGGTCGCGGTCGCGCTGTCCGTGCACCACCCGCGCGCGCTCGACCAGTACCGGCGCGGCCGGGACATCAGCCAGCGCTCAGCCGCGGTGTCCACCGAGGAGCTGCGCACCGGCATGCTGAGCTATCGCGCGCTCTTCCAGGACCTGACCGGCGGCAGGCCGGCGCAGAACGCCGCGCCGCGGACGCTGCTCAACCGGGTCACCACTCGCGTCCCGCAGGGGAGGTAACCGGAGATGGACGAGCCACGTCACGGGACGATCGTCAGCGGCGAGGTCATCCCGCCGCAGACCTACCTGCACAAGGTCGCCGCGGCCAAGCGTGATGACCCGGCCGACGAGGCCGAGGAGAACACCGCCACCACGCCGGAGGACACTGCGGCGGAGGACACCGCGGCGGATCACGCCGGGCGCACCGGCGACATCGCCGACGACACCGGCACGGCCGAGACGCACGACTTCCACGCCGCTGACGACGAGGATGACGACGACGGGTTCGCCGCGGACACCATCGCGATGCCCGCAGCCGCCGCAGAGCCGGACGCCGCGGAGACGGATGCGACGGAGAGCCGTGACCAGCGGGACGGCATCCTGGAGACGGACGCCGCGCGGGCAACCGCCGCGCAGCAGGACACCGGCGCGACGGCCAGCGCCGCGACCGACTCTGGGCTGACCGACGCCGGGCTGACCGACGCCGGGCAGGCCGACGCCGGGCAGGCCGACGCCGGCATGCATGCCACGGACACCGCCGCCGTCGACGCGACTCGGCCTGACCTGGTCGCGCCGGAGGCCCCGGGCGCGGCCAAGCCACGCGAGGGACGGCCGGGTGACCTGCCGGTCCCGGAGGACGTGAGCCTGATCGGGGACGGTGCCGCCATCAGGGAGCAGTGGATGCGGGTCCAGGCGAGCTTCGTCGACGATCCGCGGGCCGCGGTGAGCGCCGCGGCCGGCGTCATCACCGACGCCGCCGCCCGGGTGGAAACCGCCGTGCGCGAGCGTCAGCGGGCGCTGCGCGACCGGTGGGACAGCGAAGGCCGCCCGGACACCGAAGAGCTGCGCGTCACCATGCAGCAGTACCGTCAGCTGCTGGAGCGGCTCGCCGCCCTGTAACCAGTCGGCGCGTGCGGATGCCGTTAGGCTTGGCCGCCGTTGACCTTGATGTTCTGCCCGGTGATCCACCCGGCGCCGGGCTGGCACAGCAGGCCGATGGCGTCGGCGACGTCTTGGGGGGTGCCGAGGCGGCGCAGCGGCGACATCGTGCGCATGCGCTCGATGAGATCTTCTGTTTTGCCGCGGCGGAATGCGGCGGTGTCGATCGGGCCTGGTGAGATCACGTTGACGGTGATCTGGCGTGCGCCGAGTTCCTGCGCGAGTGCCCGCGATAGCTGCTCGGCAGCGGCCTTGGTGGCGCTGTAGAGGCCATAGCCGGGCAGCGTCACAGAGGTGGACGAGCTTGACAGCGTGATGACCCGGCCGCCCGGAGACAACCGGGTCGCGGCTTCGCGGCAGGCCAGGAACACGCCGCGCAGGTTCGCGGCCACCGCTCGCTCGAAGTCGGCGTCGGTCAGCTCGATGACCGGCCCGAACACTCCGATCCCGGCGTTGTTGACCAGGACGTCGAGCCGCCCGAATCTGGCGTCGGCGGCATCGAACAGGTGCCGGACGGCGGCCGGGTCGCGGATGTCGGCCTGCACCACCAAGGCTTGGGAACCCTCGGCGCGGACGGCGGCCGCGGCGTGCTGCGCCGCCTGTGCGTCGGTGTCGTCCCGGTGGTTGACGACGATAGCGGCTCCCATGGCGGCTAGCCGGACGGCGATGGCCGTCCCGATCTCCCCGCCCGCGCCGGTGATGAGGGCGACGCGGCCGTCAAGATAACGCGCCGAGGTCATGCCCGCGGCTCGCTCGCCGGCATCGGCGGGTAATCGGTGTAGCCCGCGGCGCCGCCGCCGTAGAGCGTGCGCATATCGGGTTCGGCCAGCGGGTATCCCGCGCGCAGCCGGGCGACAAGGTCGGGATTGGCCAGGTACGGACGGCCGAAGGCGATCAGGTCCGCGCGGCCCCGAGCGATGGCCGCGTCGGCGGAGTCCCCGGTGTAGCCGCCGCCGAGGATGAGCGCGCCGTCGCGGGCATCGCGGGCGCGGGCGGCGAATGCGTCGTCATAGCCGCCGCGTTCCTGCGTCGCTGCCTGGTTGGCGAGCGTGACCCACGCGATGGGACGCTCGTTCAGTTCCGTGATCACGAGGAGCTGCAGTTCGGCCCAGTCGGAGTACGGCGGGATGTCGTTGACCTGCCCGCCAGGCGACAGCTTTACTCCGAGGGGCATTCCGGGCGCCGCGTCGGCGATCGCGTCGATGGCTTCCAGGAGAAACCGTGCCCGGTTGCGGGGTGATCCGCCGTAGGCGTCGTCGCGGGTGTTGACGTGCGGGCTGAAGAACTGCTCGGTCAGCAGCCCGTTGGCTGCCTGGATTTCCACGGCGTCGAAACCCGCGCGGCGCGCCGCGTCCGCCGCCGCGCCGAAGTCGGCGATCGTCGCGCGCACCTCCGCTGTGCTCATCGCCCGCGGGACGCTCGCGGCGGTCGGGCCGGGGATGCCCTCGCTGATATAGGCGAAGACCTCCGCGCTGGCGGGCACCTCGCTGACACCGGGCGGACGGGCGCCGTCGTGCAGTGAGGAGTGCGACAGCCGTCCGCAGTGGTTGAGCTGCGCCGCGATCCGGCCTCCGCCCCGGTGGACGGCGTCCGTGACCCGGCGCCAGGCTGCTACCTGGGCGTCCGTGTACATTCCTTCAGTCCACAGGAAACCGGTCCCTTCGCGGCTGACGCTGATCGAGCCGGTGATCAGCAGGCCGGCGGCGCTTCGCTGCGTGAAGTAGTCCGCGGTCAGGTCGGTCGCGAGTCCGTCGCGGGGTGCACGGCTGCGGGTCATGGCAGACATGACCACGCGGTTGGGCAGGTCGAGCGAGTCCACCTTGACCGGACTGAACAGGGAGTCGAGCACGCGTTCTCCTTAGGTAGCTGCTGGAAAGCAATAGATACGAACCGGGTCGTTTCCATTGAAGAACACGGTATCACGGCGACTTATTTCCGCCCCGCGCGCGCCAGCACCCGGCCCGGCCTGGTTCACTCAGGTCATGGAGAACCGGCAGGGCGGTCGACCGCGCAGCACTCAGGCGCATCAGGCGATCCTGGCAGCGACCGAGGACCTGCTGCGCGAACGCGGATACCCGGGAATGTCCATCGATGAGGTCGCACGCCGGGCAGGCGTCAGCAAGCGCACGATCTACCGGTGGTGGCCCTCAAAGGGCGCACTGGTCACCGAGGCCTTCGCCGGAGCCGCCGACCAGCGCCATCAGGACGTCGACACCGGCCGGGTGCGCGACGACATCACGGCCTACCTGGCGGGCTTGTTCGCCGACGTCGCACGGCCCGGAAAAACGGCGGCACTCCGCTCGATGATGGCCGAGGCGCAAAGCGACGAGGGCTTTGCGGCCGAATTCGTCAGCTTCATCACAGGCCGCCGCGACGTCCTACGCGGCATGCTGTGCCGGGGCGTCGAACGCGGGGAAATCCCCGCCTCCGCCGACCTTGACGTGGCCATCGACTTCCTCTTCGGCCTCTACTGGTACCGCATGCTCATTGGCCACCTGCCCCTGGACAAGGCGCTCGCCGAGACCATGGCCGACACCCTCCTGCAAGGCCTCACGCACACCGTCAATAAGCCGTCGGGGACGTAGTGCCTGCTGCCGTCGGCGGGATCGACCCAGACTCGCATGATCGCTCCGCTGGACGGATCCCGGAACCGCTCCGCGGTCGGCACCCAGCCCGCGTTCGGCTCGCTGGACTGGGCGTGCCCCCGGCGTCGCAGCCAGCCCGCCCGGGACGGGTCGGCGGTACCGCTGGCCGGAGCCCCGCCGGGCAGGAAAGCGGCGCCCGGCAGCTCGGCCAGCGCGGCCGCGGCCTCGTCGGTGTACACGGCGCCGAGCGCCAGCTCGGTCCGGCGGGTGAGCTCGTCCAGGCTGAGCCGTCCCGCGGCATAGTGCTCGCGCAGCATCGCCACGACGCGCTCGCGCTCGGCGTCGCCGATCAGCGTGCGTCCCTCCCCGCGTTCAGTCACGGGACCAGGGTATCTAGGCGGGCGCCACCACCACCGCGCTGCCGTACGCCACGATCTCGGTCAGCTGCTGGCCGATCTCGGAGGAGTCGAACCGCATCGCGACGATGGCGTTGGCGCCGAGCAGCTTCGCGTTCTCGATCATCCGGTCGATCGCGTGCCGCCGGCTGTCCTCGAGTAGCTCGGTGTACTGAGACACCTCCCCCTGGCGCAGCGCCTTGAGGCCAGCCCCGATCGACTTGACCATGCCCATGCTGCGCACCACGAGGCCGAACGCCACACCGAGGTCCTGCTGCACCGTCATCCCGCGCAGCTCCAGCGCGGTCGTCACCGGGAAACCACCTGTCTCAGTCATGGCCGAAGTACATCGGTCCACGCGAGCGCTGTCAACGCGGGCGTTACTGACTAGCTCACGCAGGCCGGCCCGAGGAGCTGCTTGAGGTCGCCGATGAGGGCCGGCGACGTCGCGACGCGGAGCTTGTCATCGAGACGTACCACCGTCGTCCGTTCGGTCCCGCGCAGTCGCAGATGCACCTCGGTCGGGCCGGGGTGGGTGACCAGCACCTCGCGCAGCCGCTCCACCACCGGCGGCACGCACCGCGCGATCGGCATCGACACCACGAAAGGGCCAGACTCGTCCATCGACAGATCCGGGATCGTGAGATCCATCGCGATCAGCTTCGGCACGTCGTCGCGGCGGTCCACCTTGCCCTTGATCACCACGACGGCGTCCTCCGCGATGGCGGTCGCGTACAGCTGGTAAGTCTGCGGGAAGAACAGCACCTCGATCGCGCCCGCGAGATCCTCCAGCGTGGCCGCCGCCCACTGGTTCCCCTGCTTGGTGACCTTACGTTGCACCCCGGACAGGATCCCGCCCACCTTCACAATCTGGGCGTCCTGACGTGACACCGCTGGCCGTTCGGAAGAATCTTCTTCCATCAAGTCAGCGAGGGAACAGTCGCTTTCCCTGGCGATGATGTGCTCGATGCCGAACAGCGGATGGTCGGATACGTAGAGCCCGAGCATCTCGCGCTCGAAGTTGAG
>Ga0070741_10008539_pt1 | contig 20471 bp, 15 predicted proteins | sample Coa_R1_4_FD_66440 | JGI IMG/M metagenome (GOLD analysis project Ga0070741, IMG submission 66440) | Surface soil microbial communities from Centralia Pennsylvania, which are recovering from an underground coalmine fire - Coalmine... | ecosystem: Environmental > Terrestrial > Soil > Unclassified ...
CCCGAATGCGCCCAAAATTTTCCGCATGGCCAAGACTTACTCCACCATGCTTTCGCTCGGCACGAGCGCGCCGCCATTTTCGCTGCCCGAGGTCGTCAACGGGCGCACGATTTCGCTCGCAGATTTCGCCGACAAAAAGGCGCTGCTCGTGATGTTCATCTGCAATCATTGCCCTTACGTCATTCACGTCCGAGAAGAGCTCGTGCGGATCGCGCGCGATTACGCGAAGCGCGGGCTTGGCGTCGTCGCGATCAGCTCGAACGACATCGCCGGTTATCCCGAGGATTCGCCGGAAAAAATGAAAACGCTCGCGGAGCAGCTTAATTTTCCGTTTCCGTATTGCTACGACGAATCGCAGGAAGTCGCCAAAGCCTACACGGCTGCATGCACGCCGGATCTTTTTCTTTTCGATGAAAATCGACGGCTCGTTTATCGCGGACAGCTCGACAGCACGCGTCCTCGCCAGGACACGCCGACCGGCGCGGATCTGCGCGCAGCGATCGATACCGTGCTCGCCGGCGAGCCGGTCGATCCGGATCAAAAACCGAGCCTCGGCTGCAATATCAAATGGCGCGCGGGCAACGAACCGGCATATTTTAGTTTGGCGTAGTCGCGTTTGACGCGCGCATTTTCGAGCCGTAACGATGCTTGTGAATTCTGGCGGAAATCCCCCCGCACGCGGTGCCGGCTTCAATCCGAAAAACCGTTTCGAGCAGCTCGAATACATCAGCGAGCCGGATGAAGTCGATCCCGATGCGCCGCCGTTGCGCACGGTGTTTTTGCGCGACGATACGCAGTCGATCATCACGCGCAACAACAGCCCGGACGTCGGTTTCGAGACGAGCCTGAATCCCTACCGCGGCTGTGAGCACGGCTGCGCGTATTGCTTCGCGAGGCCGACGCACGAGTATCTCGGCTTTTCGGCCGGGCTCGATTTTGAGAGCAAAATCGTGGTGAAGGAAAATGCGCCAGAAATGCTCCGGCGGGAATTGTCGTCATCGAAGTGGAAGCCGCAAACGCTCGTGATGAGCGGCGTTACCGATTGCTATCAGCCCATCGAGCGGCGTTTGCAAATCACGCGCGGCTGCCTCGCGGTGCTCGCGGAATTTCGCAACCCGGTCGCGATCATCACGAAAAATCATCTCGTCACGCGCGACAAAGATTTCCTCGGCGAGCTCGCGAAATTCAACGCCGCCGCAGTCAACATCTCGATCACTTCGCTCGATCCGGAACTCGCGAAAAAATTGGAGCCGCGCGCTTCGCCGCCGTCGCGACGACTGGCCGCGGTCGAGGAACTCAGCGCCGCAGGCGTGCCGGTGAACGTGATGTTCGCGCCGTGCATTCCCGGTCTCAACGATCACGAGATGATCGCCGTTCTTGCCGCTGCCGCAAAGGCGGGCGCGCGATCGGCCGCTTACGTGCCGCTGCGTTTGCCGGGTGCGGTTGCGCCGATCTTTAGCGAATGGCTCGAGCGGAATGCTCCGGACAAAAAAGAAAAAGTGCTCAATAGAGTCAGATCGATGCGCGGCGGAAAATTGAACGACCCGCGCTTCGGGTCGCGCATGCGCGGCCAGGGTTTTTACGCAGAGCAGATGCACGCGCTTTACGAACTCGCCTACAAAAAAGCCGGATTCAGCAACGACCGTATCGAGCTTTCGGCTGCGCATTTCCGGCCCGCTGTAGAGCAGCTTTCGCTGTTTTGACGCTCAGCCTTTCAGTCCGGTAGTCGTGATGCCGCGGATGAATGTTTTCTGTGCAAAGAAAAACAGCACGATCACGGGCAGCGTCACGACCGCGCTCGCGGCCATGAGATGATGCCATTGCACGCCGCCGTGCTGGCTTTGGTAATTCGCCAGCGCGAGCGCGAGTGTGAACGTGTGCTTGCGCGTGAGGTAAAGCAGCGGCGCCATGAAATCATTCCAGCATGAGAGAAATTGGAACAGCGCGACGCACGCAATGACCGGCTTGCTCAGCGGCAAAATCACGCACCAAAAAATCTGCCATTCATTGCAGCCATCGATTCGCGCCGCTTCGCTCAGCTCGTTTGGAATCGTGCGGAAAAATTGCCGCATCAAAAAAATGTAAAACGCCCCGCCGAACCACGCGGGCACCCACAGCGGCTTGAGCGAACCGATCCAGCCGAGCGAACGAAAAATGCCGTAAAGCGGCACCATCAGGACCGGAAACGGAATCATCATCGTCGCAATCGTGACCGCGAAAAGCACGTCGCGTCCTGGCCATCGGATTTTTGCAAAGCTGTAAGCGACGACTGCGCTCGAAATGGCGACGCCGATTACGTTTAAAACACAAACCAGCACTGTGTTTGCGACAAAACGCGAGAACGGCACGTGCGAATCCTCGCTCAGGCCGGTCGTCTGCGAGTGAACGCTCCCCTGCACTTCCTCGACGTTACGCCCCCCGATTGTCGCGAGCGCCATCGGGTAATTTTCCCAGCGCGGACGGATTTGCGTTTCGATCTGCGATTCCGGCAACTGGGCCGAGGCGAGCGCGTGCTCGCGCACTTTCGTAGAAGAAAATTCCGTGACGTGCCACACACCGGGCGCGACTAGATAATCGCGCGTTACTTCCGTCCGCTTTCCACTGATCACCGCGTAATACTCTCGCGGCAGCCAGACGGGCGGCATCGTCATCGTTTGCTCGATTGGTTTGAGCGAAGTCGAGATGAGCCAGATCAGCGGCGCTGCAAAAATGAGCGAGCCGAGCACGAGCAGCGCGTAAATCAGAATGCGGCCAGATTTCGAGCGGGGCGACATGGCGTTAACGCGCGTAATGCGTTCGTTTTTCCATGCTTTTGGTCGCGAGCAATGTCAGCGCGAGAATCACCAGGAACAATATCCAGGCCATCGCGCTCGCGTAGCCCATGCGCAAATCGTAAAACGCCGTGGCAAAAAGATAGAGCGCGTAAAGCAGCGTCGAGCGCGCCGGATCGCCGCTCGCGCCGCCGGTCATCACGAACACTTGCGTGAACATTTGGAGCGACGTGATGATGCCCATGATCAGGTTGAAATAAATCACCGGCGAAATCATCGGCAGCGTCACATTCCAAAAACGCTGCCACGGATTTGCGCCGTCGATTTCCGCCGATTCGTAAAGCTCACGCGGCACATCCTGCAGGCCCGCGAGAAAAATGATCATCGAATTTCCAACGCCCCAAAGACTCATGATGATCAGCGCCGGCTTCGCCCATTCCGGATCGCCGAGCCAGCCCGGCGGCGCCATGTTAAACAAATGAAAAAGCGGGCCGAGCAGCCAGTTCATCAGGCCGTAAGTGCCGTTAAAAATCCAGAGCCAGAGCATCGAACTCGCGACGAGTGGCACAATCGCCGGCAGGTAAAAAATCGTGCGGAAAATTGCGCGACCGCGCACTTCGCAATTCAGCAGCAACGCGAGTGCGAGCGCGACGACGATGCCGAGTGGAATCGAAAACGCGCTGTAGATCAGCGTGTTTTTCAGAGAAATCCAAAATACGCGATCGTGCAGCAGACGCGCGTAATTTTCGCCGCCGATCCAGATCGGCGAGTCCAAAACGGAGTAATCGCAAAAACTATAAAACAGCGATGCAACGACTGGATAGAGCGTGAATACGAGCAGTCCCACGATCCACGGCAGGCAAAATGCGAGGCCGGTCAGCGTCGAGCCGAGTCTGCGTTGCGCGGGGGAAGGCATCGCAGGTTTGCGCGAGCTATTCGCGAATCTGGCCGTCGCCGCGGATCACGTATTTGTAAGTCGTCAATTCCTCGAGCGCCATCGGCCCGCGCGCGTGAAGCTTGTCGGTGCTGATGCCGATTTCCGCGCCGAAGCCGAACTCAGCGCCGTCGGTAAAACGCGTGGAAGCGTTCCAGTAAACGGTCGCGGAATCGACTTCGTTAAGGAATTTTTCCGCGCGTTGCGAATCGGACGTAACGATCGCGTCGCTATGATGCGACCCGAATTTCTCGATGTGCTCGATCGCGCTGTCGATGTCATCGACGACACGCGCAGCCATGATGTAGTCGAGATATTCGGTCGTCCAATCCTCGTGGGCTGCATGCGCGAGCGGCTGATAATTGAGCGCTGAAAGCTGCGAAAACGCGGCGTCATCCGCTCGCAGCTCGACTTTTTTCTCAGCGAATTTCGGCGCGACTCGTTGGAAAAATTTCTGCGCGATGTCGCGATGGACGAGCAATGTCTCGGCGGCGTTGCAGACTCCCGGACGTTGCGTTTTCGCGTTCACGACGATTTTTTCCGCCATATCGAGATCGGCGTTTTTATCGACATAAACGATGCAGACGCCGTGGTAGTGCTTGATCACCGGCATCCGCGCATGTTTAACGACTGTCTCGATCAATGCATGTCCGCCGCGCGGCACGATGAGATCGATATATTTGTCCATCTCGGCCATGTGGCGCACAGCTTCGCGGTCGGTTTTCGGGATGAGCAAAATGCTGTCGGCGGGCAATCCCGCACTCGCAGCACCGGCTTGCAAAGCTTCGGCAATCGCAATGTTCGAGTGAATCGACTCCGAGCCGCCGCGTAAAATTGTCGCGTTGCCGGTTTTCGTGCAAAGCACGGCCGCGTCGCTCGTCACGTTCGGGCGTGATTCGTAAATAATGCCGACGACGCCGATCGGCACGCGCACTTTTGAGATGCGCAAGCCATTGGGACGCGTCCATTCCGTGATGATTTTGCCGACGGGATCTTCGAGTTCCGCGACCTGACGAATGCCGTCGGCCATTGCGTCGATCCGTTTTGGATTCAGCGTGAGCCGGTCGATCATTGCGCTGGAAAGGCCGTCGGCTTTGGCCTTCGCGAGATCTTTCTCGTTCGCGGAAAGAATCGCTGCGCTCCGCGCGCAAAGCTCATCGGCCATCGCGCGGAGCGCGTCATTTTTTTGCGCAGTCGTCATGCGCGCGAGCATGCGCGCGGCGGCGCGGGCGCGCTGGCCGAAATCCAGAATTTCGCTTTGCAGCTCAGTCATCATGTAGTTCTCGCGCGACTATTTCGCAGCGTCAAACTTTTCGCCGCGCGTGACGAAGCGCGTGCCGATCGGTTTTCCGGCAACGATTGCCGGAATCATTCCTTCACGCCGGCCGCTCGCGATGACGGTTGGAATTCCCGCATGCACAGCGAGCTTCACGGCTTCGAGTTTTGAAATCATGCCGCCAACGGACAATCGTCCTTTTTCCTCACGCGCGAATTTCGCGACGTGCTCGATATTCTCGACCAGCGGCACGCGTTTGCTGTCGGAGTCGAGCAATCCGTCGACACTCGTGAGTAAAATCAAAAGCTGCGCATCCGCGAGCTGCGCGACTTCGGCGGAAAGGCGGTCGTTGTCGCCGAAGCGCAATTCTTCCACCGCGACCGAGTCATTTTCGTTGATGATCGGCACGAGATTTTTGCACGCGAGCAAACGCTGGAGCGTGTTCTTTGCATTGCGATAACGTGTGCGGCTGTCGAGGTCGCCGTGCGTGAGAAGAAGCTGCGCGACGCTAATTTTGTGCGCCGCAAAATTCGCCGAGTAGAGCTGCATCAATTTCGATTGGCCGACCGCCGCGCACGCCTGGCAGGCTGCGAGTTCGGTCGGACGCTCTTTCATTTTCAGCACGCCCATGCCCGCCGCGACCGCGCCGCTCGAGACGATCACGCATTCGTGTCCGTCGCTAACAAGCTGGGAGACTTCCGCGGCGAGGCGCTTGAATTGTTTCTCATCGAGCGCATTTCCGCGCGCGCTGGCAAGGATGCCGGAGCCGAATTTTAAAACGATGCGCTTGCGTTTGTCTGACATGAGAGCCGTGCATTTTGCTCGGGTTGCGCAAAAATTCCAGCACTACCGCGACTTCACGACGCGCTTATTTTTCCAGCCCGAGCTTCTCCAGCTTTGGCCGGATCACGATGCTGCAATACGGATTGCGGTCCTTGTTCAGCCGGTAGTAATCCTGGTGATAATTCTCCGCGGCGTAAAATTCCCCGGCTTTCGTGATCTCCGTCACGATCGGTTCTTTGAACGCTTTCTGCGCTTCGGCCTTCGACTTCTCCGCAGCGGCACGCTGAGCGTCGCTGTGGTAAAAAATCGCCGAGCGATATTGCGTGCCGACATCATGTCCCTGCCGGTTCGGCGTTGTCGGATCGTGCATGCGCCAAAACAGATCGAGGATTTTTTCGAAGCTCACTTTCTTCGGATCGTAAACGATCTGCGTCGCCTCCGCGTGACCCGTGTCGCCATTGCAAACCTGCTCGTAAGTCGGCTTCGGCACATGTCCGCCAGTATAGCCCGACGTCACGGAAATCACGCCGGGTTGTTGTTTAAATATAGCCTCGGTGCACCAGAAACATCCGGCGGCGAGTGCGGCGACTTCCGCGCCTTGCGGCACGGACGGCATGGGAGCGGGTTTGTCATTCATGGCGTGGTCTTGCGAACAGGCGGAGTTTAGCAGCGCGCTCAGGCCGAGCAGCGCAGCGAGCAGAATTCTCATTTGGGTGATAACGTGGGCGCAATCACGCAAAATGCAACTCAACGCCGCGGTGAACCGCCGTAAAAAAACTGCCGATCCTCCGCATCGTCCGGCGATGGTTTCGCGCGCCACATCTCGCCGTAGAAAAAGTCGTTGTCCTCCTGCTGTTCCGTCCGGTCATTGAATCCCGCCGTCGTCTCCGGCGGCATCTCACGCCCTGCGCATCCGGCGAGAAAAAGAATCGGCACAAAGCAGAAGAAACGCATCGGCGGAGAATCGTGCAGCGGTTTTCAAATGGAAAGTTTTTTGCAACTTGCTCGATCCGCAAAATTGCACGCTTCGGCGCGGCGTTGCGCGATTTGTGGAATCGGCGGAAGAAATTCGCGTTAGAAGCGCGTCCTGCTCTCAGCCGCCGTAGTAATTTTCAACATGAAGGCCAAACAGGAGCTCCCGCAGGTCATCGCCGAGGCAATCGAGTCGGCGAAGGAGGCGGGACTGCGCTACGTGAGTGATGTGCGTCCTGGCATCCGGCGCAAAAAACGCGGACAATCTTTCGTTTTTCTCAACCCGGACGGCAGCGTCGTCCGCGACCGCAACACGCTCGTCCGCATCAAGCGCCTCGCGATTCCGCCCGCGTGGACGGAAGTCTGGATCTGCCCGCTGGAAAACGGCCACCTGCAAGCCACCGGACGCGACGCGCGCGGACGCAAGCAGTATCGTTATCACGCGCGCTGGCGCGAGGTGCGCGACGAAAATAAATACCAGCGCATGATCGCATTCGGGCACGCGCTGCCGAAAATCCGAAAGCGCGTGCGGCGGGATTTAAAGCTACCCGGCATGCCGCGCAACAAAGTGCTCGCGACGATCGTGACGCTGCTCGAAACGACGCTTGTCCGCGTCGGCAACGAGGAATACGCGCGCGAAAATCGCTCTTACGGATTAACCACAATGCGCAACCGGCACGTAAAAGTGCTCGGCTCGAAAATTACGTTCGAGTTTATCGGCAAGAGCGGGAAGCGGCACAAAATCGACGTTCACGACAGGCATCTCGCCCGCATCGTGAAGCGTTGCCAGGAACTGCCCGGTCAGGATTTGTTCGTTTACGTCGATGCCGACGGGCAGACGCAGGACATCGGGTCGCAGGACGTGAACGATTACCTGCGCGAGATCACCGGCGAGGATTTTACCGCAAAGGATTTTCGCACGTGGTCGGGCACCGTGCTCGCGGCGGTGGCGCTGAATGAATTCGAGAAATTCCGCAGCACGCGCGAGGCGAAGCGCAATATCGTTAAGGCGGTCGAAGCCGTCTCGCAAATGCTCGGCAATACGCCGGCGGTTTGCAAAAAATGCTACGTGCATCCGATCGTGCTCGAGTCGTATCTCGACGGCGCGACGATCCGGACGATTCGAAAACGCGCCGACGAAAAAATCGCGCGCGATCTTTCAAAGCTGAAGCCCGAGGAAGCTGCCGTCATGATGTTGCTGCGCGATCGCCTTGCGGCTTGACCGGTTCGTCCGCAAGCGCGAGCACCACCGCCGCCTGCGCGTGAATCTGCCAGCCATCATCGGCCTCCGGCTCCGGCATGCCGGCTCCGCCGTAATCAACGCCCTCGCTCGTCCACAAAACACGCCAGCATTTCCCCGGCGGCGGTGCGAGCAACGGCTCGGGCACGGCGTGCAAAAACACTTCGCGACCGGTGTTTAACAAAAGCAGACGGTCGTCGCCGTCATCCGCGAAAAACCGCAGCACCAGCGCATGTTCGCCGAGCACCGCGCCGTCGATGTTTTTTGTCTGCTGCGAAAAGACTTTGTCCTCGCGACGAAGCCGCAGCAAATCGCGGTGCAACTGGTAAACCGCGCGATTTTTTTCGCGCTCGGAAAAATCGAGTTTGCACCGCTCGAACGTCTGCGGCGAAGTCGGATCGGGAAAATGTGCCTGCGTCGTCGCGAGCGCGAGGCTCGGAAATTCACTGAGGAATTGCGCGCGGCCCTTTCGCACGCCATCCGCAAAAATCGCCGACGGATCGGCGAAAAACATAAATGGCGACGAAGCCGCGAACTCCTGCCCTTGAAACAGCATCGGCGTTTGCGGCGCGAGCAGCAGGAGCGCCGTCATCGCACGAAACAGCGCTGGCGAAGTGCGCTGATGCACGCGCAGTCCGAATCCGGTGTTCGCGACCTGATCGTGATTTTCCAAAAAATTGACGAGCGCTTTCGGCGCAAAATTCGCCGTCCAGATTCCGCGCCGCTCCTCGATCCATTGCGCGTATTGGCCTTGAAACAGATAGCCGCGCTTTACCGCCGAAATGAGTTCCTGCGGTGTCCCGCGATAATCGCTGAAATACGCCTGGCGCGAACCGGTGAGCGCGACTTTTGCGCTGTGATGAAAATCCTCGTTCCAAAGCGCGTCGAAATCTGCGGCGTCGACCGGATTCGCGAGCACGGTCTGCCCCGGCTCCGGACGCGGAGGCTGAAACTCGGCGAGCATGATGATTTTGCGTCCACTGGCGGCGGCGCGCGCAGCTTCCGTCATTTGCTTAACGATGTGCGTTTTCGAGCTGTCGTTCATCGTGTGCAGCGCATCAACGCGAAAACCGTCGAGATGAAATTCGCGAATCCAATACGCCACGTTCGCGAGAAAAAATTCGCGCACCGGCCCGTTGTTTTTGTCGTCGAAATTTGGCGCAACGCCCCAGTCGTTTTCGTAACGGCGCGTGCAGTAATCGTCCGAAAACTCATTCACGTAACAACCCTCGGGACCGAAGTGGTTGTAAACGACATCGAGAAACACGCCGAGCCCGAGACTGTGTGCGCGATCGACAAAGTGTCGGAAGTCATCCGGCGTTCCGTAAACGCGCGCCGGCGCAAAAAGCTGAACACCGTCGTAGCCCCAGTTGAAGCGCCCTGCAAAATCGGCGACCGGCATGACTTCGATGACGCCGATACCGAGCCGCGCGAGTTCATCGAGTTGGCGCGAAGCCGCTTCCCACGTGCCTTCGCGCGTAAACGTGCCGATGTGCATTTCATAAATCACCTGCCCGTCGATAGACACTCCGCGCCAGTCGCGATCATTCCAGCGATACGCGTTCGGATCGATAATTTGGGACGGCTGCCCCACGCCGAATGGTTGAAACCGCGAAGCTGGGTCGGGAAACGCGTCCGCTTTTTTGTCGAGCCGGAACAAATACAAATCGCCGACAGCCGCGTTCGCTTCACCGGAAAAATAACCGCCGCTTTCCGCAGCGAGCGCAACCACACGCGGCTCACGTTTCGCTTCAAAATCGGAGCGCGATTGGAGCAACACCTCGACCGTTTTCGCGAGCGGAGACCAGACGCGAAAACGAACCTTGTCCGGCGCGATCATCTCCGCGCCGATGGGCATTTGCGTTGAATTGCTCACGTGAGACTCCCCGACATTATTCATCTCAATGGCTATTCGCACGCGGCGCTGGAATGGATTGCGCCGATTCTCGTTGTCGCGCTTTCATGAAATCTCTCCAACCCAATTCTCTTCGCGTGAAGACTCAAAAACGAAACAGGAAACTACTGAGCGCACCGTCAGTGCTTCGCCCGATTTTGTTGTGATCACGCCACGAGCTACGATCCCGCCTCTCCGCCAAATTTATGATGAACAACCAAACCCGAGACGCTGCGGTCGCAGAACCTGAAAACAACGCGGATTTGAAACTGCCGCGGATTTCTTCCCATGGTGAAGAGCAAACGCCGAAAACAGACAGCGTTAAACGTATTGTTTTAGTCGACGACCATCCGGCGTTCCGTCATGGCGTCGCGCAATTGCTGGCAGACGAGGCCGACCTGGAAATCTGCGGCGAAGCCGACTCGTTGCCGCAAGCGATGCAGGCCGTCCGTTCGCTGCAACCGGACCTCGTCACCGTTGATATTTCGCTCAATGGACCGAACGGTATCGAGCTGGTCAAACATCTGAAATCCGAATTCCCGCGTCTGTCGACGCTCGTCATTTCCATGCATGACGAAAATGTCTACGCGTTACGTGCACTGAAAGCGGGCGCGATGGGTTATTTGATGAAAACCGTCGCGCTGCACACCATCGTGGACGCGATTCGTTGCGTGCTGAGCGGACACATCTACACGAGCCCATCGCTCAGCGAGCATTTCCTCGTGAAAATGGTGCGCGACACGGCGACGACTTCGCCGCTGGATATTTTGACCGACCGCGAGCTGGAAGTTTTTCATCTCATCGGCGAAGGCCGAAGCACGCGGGAAATCGCGGCGAAGCTGCATCTCAGCACGAAAACCATCGAGAGCCATCGGCTGCACATCAAGCAAAAGCTCGACTTGAAAAATGCCGCGGAACTCGTGCGGTTCGCAGTCGAATGGTTGTCGCTGAAAAATACGAATCCGGTCGCGGGGCCTCAGCTCGTCTCGCCGCTCGAGCACGCGTAGCGCGCAGAAAAAGGCACCCAGCCATTGCCGCAGTGGCGTTGCGCGAAAGGCTCGCCGTTTGCTGCGGATGACGAGACGGCGTGCGACTGAATCGCGCGGCGAATTCGAAGCGATTGATGTCATGCCGCTGGACATTCATCCGCCGCTGCCGCCGATGGAGGCGCTATCGGTCGAGGAAATTCCCGTCGGCGACGAGTGGCAATACGAGCCGAAATGGGACGGCTTCCGCTGCCTCGCGTTTCGCGACGGCGAAAAGATCGAGCTGCAATCGAAGTCCTGCCAGCCGCTCGCGCGCTACTTTCCCGAGCTGGTCGATGCTTTTCGCGCGCTGAAGCCGGGGACGTTCGTGCTCGATGGCGAGATCGCCATTCCCGAAAATACCACATTCTCATTCGACAAACTTCTGCAGCGCATCCATCCCGCCGCGAGCCGCATCAAACGTCTCTCCACCGAGACGCCCGCCGTTTTCATAGCGTTCGATTTGCTCGCCGATGCCGACGGCAAACCGCTGCTCGAAACGCCGCTCGCGAGACGCCGCGGACCGCTCGAAAAATTCGCCGCGAAATTTTTCCGCGACGACCGTCTTCGCCTTTCACCGGCGACGACGGACATCGCCGATGCAAAAAAATGGCTGAAGAGCGTCGGCGAAACACTCGACGGCATCATCGCGAAACGGCGCGACCTCGATTACCGCTCCGGCGAGCGCACCGCCGTGCAAAAGGTAAAAAACCATCGCAGCGCCGATTGCGTCATCGGCGGGTTTCGTTACCTCGCAGGCAAGTCAGTCGTCGGTTCACTGCTGCTCGGTTTGTATAACGACCAGGGCCTGCTCGATCACGTCGGCTTCACCTCGATGATCAAAGCCGCCGAGCGTCCGGCGCTGACGAAAAAACTCGAGGCTCTCATCGAGCCGCCCGGCTTCACCGGACGCGCGCCCGGCGGTCCGAGCCGATGGAACGCCGGCAAATCCACCGAGTGGCAGCCGCTCAGGCCGAAGCTCGTCATCGAGGTCAGCTACGACCATTTCACCGGCGGTCGCTTCCGGCACGGCACGAAACTCCTCCGCTGGCGACCCGACAAATCGCCGCCGCAATGCACGATGGATCAAGTTCGACAGGCGCGCGGAAATTTGCTGCAACTGCTACGGTAGCGCGCGCAGCCCAGGACGATTGGGTTTTAGGTTTTGGTTTTGGGGTCTGAGGCGGTGTTCAATTTTGAACATTTGCCGCCGCAAAGTGGTGAAAAGGCGTCCAACAGAGTAAACCGGTCGCTTTGTGGTCAAATTTCGCCAGTTTAGGGCTCTTGAAAAGTCGTTTTGCAGGAGGGTAAAGCCATTTTGCAGGTGGGTTCTGCGGCTTTGCAGATGCGTGAAACGATTTCGCAGGTGCGTAAAATGGCTTCGCAGGTGGGTGAAACCGTTTTGCAGGTGGGTAAAACCATTTTGCAGGAGGGTGAAGCCGCTCCGCAGATGGGTAAAGTCGTTGCGCAGGTGGGTGCCGTGGCTTTGCAGGAGGGCGAAATCGCGCTGCGGATCAGCGAATAGGCGCTCAATTCAGCGGGTGGAGCTGATCGTTGAGCGGCTTGGTGTTAAGCGCGACGTTCAATTTCACCACGAGTGAATTGCCAAAGAAATCGAGCAGGACTTCGCTCTCGCGAATCTGCGCCAGCTTCCAGCCGGGCTGATTCGGCACCGGCACGGCATCGCCCTCGGCGAGTTCCTGGCCATTGATCACCGCGAGATGCGTCGCGCCGTCCAGCGAAATGCTGCTGACGTTAAACGTGCCGGGCTTTACCTCCGGCATCGGCACTTTCTTCGGCACGGGCGGCGGCGCGAAGATTTGTGCGGCGGCGGGCGGCAGTTGATTGAAATGCATCCAGATGGCCTTGATCTTGGCCTGCAGCATGACGCCGCTGACGGGCAAAATGATGAGCGCGGCCACGCCGATGCCGATGTAGATCGCGGTGCTGTTGCTCATGCCAAAAACCCCTTTTTTCAGCTTCACTTCAGGAGGCGGCGCGGCCTCCGGTTTCCTGCCGCCGGCAAGCGCGGCCGAGCTCAGCAATGGCGCTGAGGGCGCGTGGTTCTCGGCAATTTTCAGGGGCGGCATGCAACTATGAGAAAGCAGCCGCCGTGCCCCATGGTTCCGGCCCCTATCGACCAGCGGAAGGAGAGACGGCTCGATGTCAGCGACCTCGGAGCAGGCGCAGCAGGTTGACGGCGCTGTTACTCTTCGCTGAACAGGCACCTCCTTCGCCCCTTATGAAATCGCGCGCCTTCATTCTCCTCGCCGCACTCCTCGCGGCCTGTCCGCAAATGCGCGGCGCCGAGGCCGGCCATCTCGTCGAGACACGGCTGCTCGATCCGCGCATTTATCCCGACGACGGACGGCGTCCGGTGAAACCTCCCGGCTGGGAATTGTTTGGGAACCAAACTCATTTTACGACCATGCGCAGGTTTCAGTCGAAGGATGGCCGGCTCGTGAATTTCGCGGAGGATTTCGAGCGCTACACGAAGACCTTCGACCTGGGCGATGTCATCTGGCCGAACGCGCGCTTTCTCACCGCGTCGAACATCCCGGAGATGGTCGCCGAGATGAAGCGGCGCGGGCTTTTCCTCTATCAAATCTGGGGATACGTGCCCGGCTCCGGCCCCGACGTCTCGTGGCCGCAATTCCGTCTCTCGCCGGAAACTTCCGCGCTCTTTGAGTCGCAGCTCGGCGACCGCTGGCTGGGAATGGACATGGGCGAGCAGGATGGCCGCTACATCCTCGGTTTTTCCAATTCCGTCTCTCCGCTCGCCGACGACCGGCTTTCCCAGTTCCTGAGTTTTCACCGTTACATGGAGGGCATCGCCGACGATCTCGGCAACAAAACGTCCGGCCTCGCCGCCGTCTCCTGGGCGCATTACTACGGCAAGGAAGGAATCTTTACGATGGTCGGCGCCGAGACCGCGCAGGGGCATCCGAACGCGCAGGTCTTCTACGCTTTCAGCCGCGGCGCCGGGAAGCAATACGGCCTGCCGTGGTTCGGCAATGCTTCCATTTATAACCGATGGGGCTACAAGAGCTACGGCGAGGCGGGCAAGGACCACAGCTCCACGAAAGGCACCAGCCTCGCCCTGCTGAAGCGGCTGCTCTACAGTCATCTCCTCTACAATTGCGTGATCGCCGGCTACGAAGGCGGCTGGTTTCATGGCGACAGGCTCTCTCCCATCGGCCAACTCCAGCAGGCCGCGCAGAAATGGGTGCGTGCCCACGGCCAGCCCGGTGTCATGCAGACTCCCATCGCCGTGATGCTCGATTTCACCGGCGGCTGGACTTTCCCCAGCTACAACAGCGTTCTCTACCGCGTCTGGGGCAACCTGCCCTACGGCCTGGGCGATTATCTCACCAACAATATCCTCGGCCTCCTCTACCCGGGCTACCAGGATTCCTCGTTTTTCCATGATGAGTCCGGCTTCGCGACGGCCACGCCTTACGGTGACGCTGCCGATGTGCTGCTCAGCGACGCGCCGGGGTGGATTCTCGCCCGTTATCCGGTGCTCGTCGTCGCGGGAAATCTGCGCGGGGGCGCCGAAGTGCGCGACAAGCTCCGGGCCTATGTCGAGCAGGGCGGCAGGCTCTTCATCACCGCCGGTAGCTTGAAAAATCTCCCCGGCGGCCTCGCCGGCATCACCGTGGGCGGTCCCGCGAAATCCTTCGCCGCCGGCCAGGCCATTGCCATCCGCGACACGACGCTGACCGAGAAGGAACCTTTCGAGCTGCTCCCGCTCGACGTTCCTGAAGGAGCGGAGATTTTCGCCAAAGCGGGCGAAGTCCCCGCCGTCGTCAACGTCAGTGCGGGCCGTGGAGCGCTCACCGTCTTCGCCAGCCCGTTCGGCATCTCCGCCGAATCGATTGCGAAAGAACCGGTCACCCGCCCCGTGGACCAGGCGGTCGTCAATCCTTATCCTATGCTTGGCCACGTGGCCCGCGTGCTCGATACCGCCTTCCGCCGCGAGACGCTTTTCGAGGCGGGCGAAGGGCTGGCTGTCATCACCTGCCGTCGCTCCCCCGGCGATTACACCCTTGGCATTTCCAACAATGCCCTCGCGCCGCGTCCATTTCAGATCGTCTCCCGCGTCGGCAGGATCCAATCCATCGAAGAAATCCCGCTCGACCAGTCGGAGAAAACGGGCGTCGGCTACCTCCCCGAGGGCTTGGAAAAAAGCGACGTTGGCCACAGCGACGATCACACCATCGCCGGCGGTGATATCCGCATCTTCCATGTCTGCGTCGCCGAGACCGGTGTCGCCGAACTGCCCGCGCCCGCCCCGCCGCCTGCACCGCGGGGACGTTTCCTCGCGCTGCCGGGGCTCGCCGATCTTCAGGAGGAAATTCTCAGCCGGCCCACTTTTTTCGAGCACTTCGACGGCGTAAGCCTCGACTGGAAATACCTCGCCGTCCGCGACACCCCGCAGGTGCAGCGCGAGGCAGCGTGGCTCGCCCGCCAGAAAGTCCGCCTCGTCGTGGACCTCAGTTCCGGCGTGAATCTCTTCCCCGATCTCCGCCTCGTGCGCAATTTTCCCGAGGAAGCCGGGCGCAGCCTCGCCGCAATCCGCGACGTGATCGGGAAGATGAAGCTCTTCGGCGCACACGACCTCGTCATTCCTCTCCACACCCGCGCCGGCTATTACAGCGACGAGGAAACCCGGGAGGAATACGCCCACGCTCTCACGGAAATATGCCGGCCCGCCGATGACAACGGTATCACCGTCCACCTCCGCAATGCGCAGGGCAAAACCGGCTCGCCCGGCGATCTCCTCGACCTCGCCGACCGTGTCGCCGCGCCGAATTTAAAAATCGCCATCGCCAGCGGCCCCGTGCTCTCCGGCGGCGCTCCCGACGACAAACTCGCCGCGCGGCTCAAAGGCCGCATCGGCCTCTGTCTGGTGAGCACCCCGCGCAAAGACATCGCCGGCCGCACCTGGACATCCGACGCCCCGCTCGCCGGCACCGATTTCGCGCCGAAGCTCGCCGCGTGGCTCCAGCTCGCGCCCGAAGCCCCGCTGATCCAAAGCGCCGTTTACCCGGATCAGGACGCGGAATATTACGACGCAGTCGCGCTGGAGAAGGTCGTCCGCGCGAAATAGCGGATTCGCTTTTCCAGGCGCGCCTTCCGGAAGCGTCCGCAACTGAATGTGGACACGACACTGATGCCCGCCGCGAGCATCGCCCACGTGGACGGCTCCGGCACGACGGCGGACTGGCTGTTATGGTTCACCGCCGACCAACCGACGTCGTGCTAAGTGGCGAAGCTTGGCATTCGGTTTTCAAATTTCATCAAAATCCACTTTTTTGCCACATTACAACTAAAGCCAACCATGCAATTATGCCGATGATTCCACCTATATCATTTGCTGAATGCGTAAACTCAGAGTGAATTATTCGACCTGCAATACTCCACCCAACAATCGTTAGCGATCCATCTCCTATGATTTGCGAAGTTTCGCTTAGAAGCTGGTTGGCGTTGTCGTAAGCGTAAGTGAGGTTGCAGACATTGGAGTTGAGCGTCAGCAGCCGTCCCGCCGCGTCATACGTTTTGGTTGACCCGGGTGTGCCATCGCTCCAGCTATAACCGGTTTCACGATTCCGATTGTCATAGGTGCTTGTCTTTACCTGTCCGGCACGGGTCGTATAGGTCGCCAGATTGCCAACGGCATCGGTGATGCGTGACCATGTTTCCGCCGCTGTCGTAGGCAAAATGGGTGACCTGACTCTTCGGATCGACGCTCTGGGTGAGCCGGTTCATGGTGTCGTAGCTGTTGGTCGTCACGCCATTGTCGGGGCGGGTCTCGGTGAGCTTATTGCCGGCGGCATCATAAGTCCATTGCGTTTTGTTTCCCAATGGATCGGTCGCGCTCGTTTTCCGGTTGCGGTTGTCGTAGGTGTAAACCCATGTCTTTCCTCGCGGAGCCGCAGCTTCAGTAGCGCTAACTGTCATGATTTCGGGCCGCGACGTATTAATAGCATTGTAGCTGTAGCTGTCTGTTATCGCCGCATTGGTGCCAATTACTCTCTACCCGTGCGGCTACGCATAACTTTTGTGTAGTATCGCATTTTCAATATCATCCCTGCCGTCAATGCAAGCCACAACACCACAGTCGTATTATGTCCAAAGATTTTTTGCGGGAGAAATGCCTTGGTGACAAGAAAGCGCGTCAATTGTGGAACTCCCAAGATAAATACCACTGTAAAAACTGGAGCAAGGTATTCGAACGTGGAGTTCCACCGTGTGACCTTTGCAATAAAGGCCGCAAGAATAATTATGAATACATAACCTAGCGCAGCCGCCACTATGAGCAAAACAGTCTCTTGACAGTAATCCTGCATCTCAGTTAACGGGATATGTTACCCATGTTGGATTAAACCAGTCAGGATAAGCAGGTAAGTCGGGCTCTAAATCGCAATCATGAGGATGGTGCCGAGGGGGGCGGAGTGGGTTGCCTGGTCCGAGCGGATCGACAGGCGAATACGGGCGGAAATGGTCGATTGGGAATATAGGGGCGGGATATGGACTAGCACCACTTCCAGTAGGTCCGAAATTACCATCATGTCCGGCTAATGATCCTCCTCCAGAGCCAAAGCCGGAACCTCCTCCACCAGTAAATCCGCCGGACGTTAGACCGTCATAAAGACTTCCAACCCCAGAGCCGAAAGCCGCACCGATGGCTTTGCCAACAAATTCGGCACCTGGAAGCTCTGCAAGTCCTCTGACGCCCAAATCTACACCGGCAGCGAATTCTCCAAAGAGCGCCCCACCAGCGACAAAAGCCGCTTGGTTCAAATCAAAATTGAATGAACCGGATGTAAGTGAGTTATAAGTCACCTGCCCAGCTATATCTTCAAGCATACTAAAAGCAAAAGATGCAATTAAGCTTTCAGTTTCGGGGGTTACCGCACCAATAAAACCACCCGCGATCGCGCCGGAAATTATCGAATATGATAGGTTACCGTTTGATAATCCAGAGTAATATCCCCCGTATGCTCCGATGACGGCACCTCCAAAGGCGCCCCAAATTCCATATTGCCCTAGCGGGTCTATACAATTTGCTACCGAGTTTGTTCCATATCTATAGTTATTCAAATCTCCAGATGCGAAACGAATAACATCTATCTGTAAAAATCTTCCCAAATCACCTGAATAAACCCGATTTCGATAATCATAGAGATGTATATCCTGGAGCCATTCTCTCCCTGTAAATAGAAACCGATTTCCGGTTGCGGAGGAACTTAGCGTATTACCACTGCCATCTTTGATGGTGACAGCGCCATACACATCATAGCTGTAGCCCTCTTCCACATTGCCGCTCATGTTGGTGATGCGCACCGTGCTCCCCAGCGCATCGTGATGGAAGAAGTGAGTTCCGTTACCATCGATCATTGCGATGATTTCATCGTTGATAGCTCCGTGGACGTAGCGCCTTAGCTCGCTATCGCTGCTGTTACGGTCCTGGAGAAGGTTCCAGCCATCGTAGAGATAATAGGTCGTGGAGCCGTTGATGGTCCTTTTCACGCAGCGGTTTCTTGCATCGTAGCTGAAGCTGGCGCTGACGGAGGAGGGGCCGGTGACGCTTATCAGCCGGTTTTGGGCATCGTAGGTGTAATTCCATGTCCCACCGGTGTTGTTGGCGGAGGTCAGGTTTCCGTTGTTGTCGTAGCCATAGTTGGTGACGGCGAGTTCGACGTTTCTCTGGGTGTATTGGTTGAGATTGTTGGTCGTGTAGGCGGTGGTCGTGGTATTTGTCTGCAAACTGGTGCGGTTGCCGACGGCATCGTAGGCGTAGCTGACATTACGACCGCTGCCGTAGCTGACGCCGGTGACCTGATCGATGGCATCGTAGCTGTAGCTGTCGGTCACAGCGGCGGTAGTGCCACTGGTCTCGGCGCGGCTGGTGCGATCGTTCACAGTGTTATAGGTGTAATCAAATTTTGCGAAACTCGTCGAGCCTTTCTTATTGTCGAGCGTCAGCAGGCGGTTGGCTTCATCATAGGTGTAGCTGGCACTCGTGCCGTTTTCCCAACTCTTGGAAATGCGATTGCCGTTCAGATCATAAGTATAGCTGGCGATCGGTGGCGGGCCGTCTGCGGTGATGGTGGCCATCTGGTTACGGCCGGTATAGGTGTAGCTTATCACACTTCCACCGGGATAAGTCAGGCTGGCGCGATTGCCGTCGGCATCGTAGCTGTAGCTGACCGTCTTGGCGGCTCCGTCGCCGGAAATCAGCGACGTTTCGCTCAGGAGCTGGTTCGCGTTGTCGTAAACATAGGTGAGATTGCTGACGCTCGAATTCAATGTCAGCAGTCTTCCGGCGGCATCATACGTTTTGGCCGCCCCGGGCGTGCCGTCGCTCCACGTGTAAGCGGTCTCGCGGTTGCGGCTGTCGTAAGTGCTGGTCTTTACCTGACCGGCACGCGTGGCGTAAGTCGCAAGGTTTCCGAGGGCGTCGTAACTATAGTTCTCATGGCTGCCGCCCGGATAGGTCATGGCCGTTTTTCTGTTGAGCAAATCGTAGCTGAATGCGTAGCTGTTACTCCGTGCATCGGTCAGGCTCGCGAGATTGCCGGCAGTGTCGTAACCGAACGTCGTGGTCTGGTTCTTCGGATCGGTGGTGCTGGTCAGCCGGTTCATGCTGTCGTAAACATTCGTTGTGACGCCGTTGTCCGGGCGCTTCTCAGTCAAATTGTTTCCGTCCGCATCGTAAGTCCACTGCGTGGTGTGATTGAGCGGATCGGTGGCACTGATCTTCCAATTGCGATTATTGTAAGCGTAACTCCATACCTTGCCGAGCGGATCAGTGACGGACGTGAGATTTCCCACGGCATCGTAGCCATAGGTGGTCGTCGCCGCATCCTGTGTGTTCGCGCCAATGGTCTCACTCGTCTTCTGCCACTGGCTATCGTAGGCAATGGTCGTGGTCTTTCCGCTCGGCAGAATGATCTGTGTCGGCTTGGCATCGACATGGCAGGAGCTGCACCCGCTCAGGCCGACACCATAGCTGTATTGCGTGGTGCGATTGAGCGGATCGGTTATGCTCGTAAGCCGATTATACTCGTCATAGGTATAGCTCCATGTCTTTCCAAGCTCATTGGTCATCGCGAGCTTGTTACCGTAGTTGTCGTAGGTGTAGCTCACAAAGTTCCCATCGGGATAAGTGATCTTTGTCGGCAGCCCGCGCTCGTTATATTGGTAGCTCGTGGTGTGATTGAGCGCATCAGTAACGCTCGCGAGCAGATCGTGGCTGTCGTAGGTGAAGGTGGTGACGTTATTGAGCGGATCGGTATGAGTGAGCCTCAAGCCGCGGTTATCGTAGCTATCGGTCTCGGTGCCGCCGTTGCGCAGGCGATGCGTGAGCACTTCGCCAAAACTGTTGTAGGTAAACGTCTCGTAGCTTAAATCCGGGTAATCGATGCGCGTCGGTCTCCCGTTGCCGTCGCGGGTATAAGTCGTCGTGTGGCTCAGCTCATCCGTAATGCTGGCCGGAAAGAACGGCTTCGTTACGTCGGTAAAGGTAATCGTCCTCGTGGTATTATCCGGATTCGTGATGCTGTTGAT